>Ga0265780_10002320_pt1 | contig 25861 bp, 35 predicted proteins | sample P1T30metagenome_FD_192432 | JGI IMG/M metagenome (GOLD analysis project Ga0265780, IMG submission 192432) | Plant litter microbial communities from East Loma Ridge, Irvine, California - P1 T30 | ecosystem: Environmental > Terrestrial > Plant litter > Unclassified | place: USA: California...
TCGTTCACGATATCGATGAGGGAGCCGCATGGGCAATCTTCGACCCTGTTTAAGATCCTGCTGCTGTTTTGCACGTGCCTACTTCATTGATGTAAATGGCCGTAAGAATTGATGGAGGTCTTTGGATCACATGTGTGGCATTTGCATCATCATAACAACGCTGAGATCAAGTTACATGTACCTAGCTACCTAGAAGCCACAGCAACCAGAGCAGTAGCAGCTTACGTGATCTCGGTACGACTAACCATCACACATCTAGATTCCCGTGTAGGGGTCTTCGCTTTGTGGAAAAGTGGCACAACTTACACCATGATGGAGTATCAAGAGGATTGCGATTTTCCGCCTGTCCGATTCGCAGCCCTGGTCGAGGTCTCATTTACCCTCATCCATACGCCTACTCTCGTTACTTCAAGTTTCCAGTGATTGGCACCAGGGACAATCAGCAAGACACCGGGAAAAGATAGAGCTCATCGGAGAGGTTTCTCTCTACAAACGAATGTACATGGGGTATACGGCTACGAAAGGCCTGAATACGTCTCATCGAAATCTCTCTGCCTGCGGACGACCTCACAACGAGATGCTTCTCCAAACCAACAGTCCCGCCTCTGCATGTGCGTCTCCCAAGCACACCCCTCCCTGGAAGATTGTTTACAACTTATCCGACGCGTCGTAGAGCGCTTAGCATCCACGCGGCTCAACCCTTTGATAACAAAACATCAGTAAAAGAACTCACATCAAGAAACAAATAGCAAGCAAAAGCAAAGCAGAAAAAACCCACTTGAACCGCCACCCCGAATAGCTCGACTCGCCGCCATAGTCGCACTTCTCAATCTCGCTATACAGCCGCATGACACAATCGTCGTTGCCCAAGTCGAAGCCCGCGTTCTTGTTTTGGTTCTCGATCTCGAACAGCGTCGTGCCGAGGTTCGAGTACTTGGACTTGGGACACATGCGCTTGGTCTGGCCGGGGGCGAAGTTGCCGGTGAACATGCCGCCGTTGCCGCGGCAGGCAAAGTCCACCCAGGCTTTGGCTTCTTTAACGTTGAGCGTCCAGGCATTGAAGAGCTTGACGAAGCATTTGGCGCTGACGAGGTCGGCGTTGAGGGAGACGAGGGCGGCGAGGAGGACGGTGGCGGAGAGCTTCATGGTGGGCGAGGTGGGGTTTGGGGGGTTTGTTCGTGGGGTTGTTTGGAGGAGGAGGATGTATGGTGTTGGTTGTTGTTGTTAGTGATGGTGCTTCAGAACGTTCCTGGCGGCGGATGAGTCTGTGTATATATATACCTTCGTCGACAGGCTTTGGATCACCACTTTCCATGGACGCTCATGGAGGAGACATAAGCACGGCGATGAGATATCCCGACTCTGGCGCTCTGGCTCATGGTTGTCGACGGTCCAGATCCCTGAAAGAAGAGTATAAGCAACTCCCGCGTCCTCGTATTAATATCAAAGCTGTGGGTTCCATGCAAGTCCTACTGCCAACTCCATCGCGAGCGCCAGGCTTTGGCCTTCTCACACCGCGTGAAGATGCCTTGCATACAGTAGCCGAGAAAGGGGTCAATGATCTGTTCGGCAGCGGCTGCATGGGAAATGCAACTCCACCATGTAACTAAAGCGTCTACTGCCGCCGCAGCCTGCAAGCATGAAGCTACATCGCCACTACAGTATAGCACTTGTTGCCGAAGTAGGTCGTAGAGGACAAGACAGGCAGCGAAGCACGGGTCAGCCGTGTAGCTAACCTACTACTACCTCTAGGTCGAGAACGCTCGAAGGATCACTAGGGGAATCTGTTAACAAACTAGACAACTGCATACATACATATCCATAGCGGAAAGACCGGGCACGCATGCCGCTTGCAAGGAGAAGCGGATACTGTAGCTTGTGTGCTGGACTGTATAGTAGGTACGGACCAGGATCCACAACGCCAGTGCGCGGGCATAGGTGTTGGTGTCAAATTTCAAGCGACAGGCATTCGACGCCTGTACCACTATCGTGAAGCGCTGCAGGTAACAAGTCGCCTACCTGATTTGGTATAGACGTTCGTACTGAGGTCAAGTCCAAAAAGGTCGAGAAGGATCACTACTAACCTTAGTAAATGCCACCTGGAGCCGAGCAGGAACGGCAGGAATGCAGGATGGTCCCTGCATGCTGCTGTCAAGCCATGACCGGTTTTTTAGATTAAGCGAACAGTAATCAGCCCGACCCCGAAGCCCTTCCTGCCTTCCAACTTGACTTTGGAAATAACAGGCTGCAGGATAAATGCATTCCGAAGAGGTGTGCAGAGGTGTCCCCAATGCAATTTCAGGGAAGCTGCTCGTTGTGCGTCTCCCGATTTTTCAGTACATGCGGAAGGCCAGATTCCTTCAGCGGATTTTGCTATCCAAACAGTCCCGCTCCCACTAAGACGAAAGAAAGGGAGCAATTTGTTACCGTGTCGTGATCATCGTAGAATTCTTTCGTATCGCCAACCCGTCGCGACTCCATGCCATGCCATGCCATCCATCATCCCTTTAATATCTCCCTTTCCCCCCTCCTCATGTCGACCTGCCAGCAGGTCCAGCACTCCAAGGAAACTGACTAACATGGCTCAACCCAACCGAGTCCTCATCATGCGAATACCGAGTCAACGGCTCTCCGGCGCAATTCGAAAACCTCGACGCCGACCTGCAATCCTCGCCGTATTCCTCTTCTGGCGTCTCGACATCCCGCAACTCGTGGAACTGCTTCTTCTCCGAGGCAGGCATGACGGAGCCGTCCTTGTCGAAAGTGACGCTCGTGTCGCGGACGACGGTGATGATTCCAGAAGCATTGGTTCTGCTCCGCCGTGAGAGGTCGTTTCCACCACCGCCGCCGCCGCCACCGAGATACCGGCGGAAGAAGACGCGGATGGCGGGCGCGGAGGCACAGATGATGCCTGCTTGCAGTTCGAACTGCGCCCAGACCATGAGGTTGAAGGTGTTGCGGGTGACGTCGTCGTTGTAGCTTGTCACTGCGGCGGGTCAGTGATGGTCTTGATAGATGGATGCAGGAGTAAGGATGGTTATTTCTTTCACTCACCGATTAACCAGTATGTGCGCACACCACTAGCTGCTACAATCACGAGGCCGAGCGAGAAGATGGCATTCAAAGCGATCCGTTGGCGTCGGGGAACGTCGTGGTGCCAGGTGATGATGCACGGCAATGCCACGGCGTAGACGTCGCTGACCGCGGCGCACACGCCGGCGGAGGTGTTGAGTGCCGTACTGTCGTCTAGGCAGCTGAAGTCCTCCGTAAGGGCATATTTGATGTCGAATGCCATCCAGTAGGCGCTCGTCGGTTTACAATCGATGCAGAGCATGATGACAAAGATGACGGTGTAGGCGACCGTGAACCCGATCGCAAACCATACAAACCAGTACCATGTCCTTGAATAGGTGCCTGAGACTAGACGGCGGTAGAAGAAGAGGATGGATATCTTTGTGAAGCCGCTGCAGAGCAGGAAGGCTAACTGGGCCAACCACATGTGGAGGGCTGCGGTGCTGCGCAACTGCGGTTCGACATCCCAGATGTGCCGATCACCTTGGGACATTTGCGTGTAGGTTATGCATGTGATCGTGAACATCAGAGCGGTGATCCAGGATGGTAGAAGGAATGCCTTTCGACCTGTAAGCTACTGCGGAGTTGCCTTCAATGTGAAGTGACTACTTACATCGTCCAAGCCCAGTCGGCCAGCATGTCCTCGCGAACGCAGCCAGAGCCGCATCACTACGAGGAGCGTGGCGGCAGCAAACCAAATGGATGCGTAGATTGGCATCCACGTGATCCGTTCTGGGTCCTCATAATTCGGCGCAGGCCATGAAGCGATAAGTTCAGGCGTGAAGTCGAGGATATTGCTGGACAGCACCATGATGTCTCAAAGATCGAGCGTGGAGTCCGACAAACATACAGGGCCCTCGTGCCTGCGAGCCCTAAGGAACATATACATGGCGTTGGCGGAAGCCCTCGTCGACGAGAAGGAGCACAGTAGTGAAACGCCGGGGCAAGTACCTCACGTGGCGATTGTTGGATGACAGGCAATCCTGGGTAGTGTGTACTGAGTAGCCCTTCTAGCAACGGCCGCTAGACTGATGGTGTTGTTGTCGTTGATGTGCAGCTCCGAAACCTGGTCTTTGGAATTCGTGCTCAAGTCCGGGGAGGCGGCGTCTCGTTCATCTGCGACGTGTGTTCGACCTACTGTACTCTTTTTCTGCATCCTTGAGAACAGCGTCAATGTGACATTATTGCTCCTCATCACATTATCTAAACTTGTCCTTTCGCCATCTTCGGCCTCTGACTCGAAGACTCCATGGCAGGTCCGGTTGCCAAAGGCAGTGGCGCTTCCGGCGCGTACTCGAAATGTTTTAGTGAGCTTCCGAAGCGTTGAAGCGCCTTTCACGACCGTCATTGGCGCTGTTCGAGAGAGGTCATCTTATGCTTTCGGCCAGAAGCATCTGGCAGCTGTTAGTGTAGAGGCTTTATCTCCACTTCTGGCTCATCTGAAAGTCAAGAAGGCACACCCTGGATTTCCACTTCACATATGGTCGCGCCCTCTCGGAGGGGAAGGTCAGCCGCTCACAAGCCCAAGCCTCCACGATCCGAGATGGCCACAAGAATTCCCCGACTCTCCCAAGCTGAGTTAACCTACACTTACAACTGCATTATGAGTTCATGACAGAACTTTACACGCGGTGAGAAGGCCGAGTGAGTTTCGGCGCAGATGATCGCCACGGACGTGACGGGCCTGTTAATCCCAGACAATGAAACTTCTAACCAAATCCGTTCTTCGAGAGATCTCGATGGGCGCGAGAGCGGCGAGATCCCAAACAAAGCGCGTTGTGCACCACCGATCACCACTGACCGTTGTAGCACTTCCATGTACCAGGTCTCGCCGTGATAGGAAGTCGCTACTTGAAACGATCCAAACCGGCAGGTAACGAAATGGCAAGTATCAAGTACCGCCGCTAATAAACAGCACTTCCAACGGCGCAGTCCGGATATTCAGACTGACTCGATTCTGCGAAGTGCGCTAGAACCCTCTCTCCATACTCATCTCTTCCATGACCAGCATGAAATGACAGATGTCGTTAACGATCATTGGCGGCGCAGTTACTCTGAACGCGGATGATATTACTCGCCTCGCGAGCCACCGCCTCCCCCGGGGCTGACTCGGTGGTGCGCGGCACAAGCATCTGCTGCGTCTATGCGAACGGCGCTTCTTTGGCATCACGTAACTTTCCAGCCCTTGCCGGCAAAGGATGGCAGATACCACGGAGCCTTCTGTAGGCGGCGCAGTCCAACCGCGAACAACAAGCCGACATTCACGATGATGGATCGCTTCGCGGGCCACCATATCCCCCGCCCATCATCCCTTGCGCGGCGCACTACCAAGAGGCCGACTACGCTATCCGACTCTGCAATTCTCCAAGGACGAGTGGTGGGTGTGCGGGTGAGTGGGTTCCGGCACTTCGCGCGTGGCAAATAACAGCAGCAACGGCTGGCGTCAGCGTGCAGCGTTGATGCTGAAACGAAGAAGGCCAGGGACCATGTCCGACTCGGGGTAATGAGTGTTATCGACACGCAAACGCAACTCCTTCCAGAACGAAAGCTAGAAAGAGAGATCGAAAGGGAGAAGGAAAGACAAAAAAAAAGCGATCCAGAGACTCCAACAGTGTTCAAGCAGTTGAGGACGTCCTGCTGTACGGAGCCATGGTCTCGCCGACTCGGCGTGGAGTCCACGGTTTTTTTTTTCTCTCGAGGCTCGAGACGTGCTTCAAGGCTGAGAAAGCGTACGGATCCCGCAGTACGGGCTGCAAAGGCCAAGGCAAGCGAGATGCACGAGGCTGTCTGCTGCTAGGGCGAGGACCAGGACCTCTGCTACCAAACCGGCCGGCCCCAGCTCAAAGCAAGAGTAATGCCTGCAAAAACGACATTCCACGGTTGGCGACGAAGTCAGACGACGACGACGACGATGAGGATGCTGGATCTCCCACCAAGAATACTACTTCCAAAAAGGCTGCCGACACGAAGGTCAAGGGCAGAAAGAAAGAAGGAAGACGAAAGAAGAAGTCCCTGACTTCCTGATAGTGCCGAGGTATAATTTGAAGACAACGTGGGCGACGCGAACGACCAGCCGGCAAAGAAAGACGAAGATCAACCCAAGTAATGGCTCCGCCCTGGTCGCCGATACTGCTGAGCCCGAAGGCTGTCGAGAATACATGGAAGCGTGCAGCGTCTTCACCGGGGTATCTTGAAGCTCCAGCAACTCACCGAGCGGGTGCTTGCTTAGGTCAATGCTGGTGTAGTCTACGGAGACTTCAGGGCCATTACACAACGTTTGCGTTCTCTTTCGCGCGCTTGTACTTTGCTTGCGCCTCTTCCAGAGTGGCGCCAAGGATAGCGTAGATGCCGACGAAAGACTCGATGGATTCAGGATCTCAGCCGCATGCTGCAGCGTCTGCTCGATTTTGTCGACTACTGTCTGCGAGTCCTCGAGAGACTTTTCGGGTATCCTGTGATGTGTCAGTCAGCAGCTCGAACAACAAATATACTCACGACGCGGTGCCTGTCGGCCAGCACTACCACCAAGACAAAGACTCCAAACCCTTTATTCGCAACTGGAACATTCACATGGACAAAAATTTCTTGCAAACTTTAACTGACTACCTAGCTGACGCCTCGATTCAATTGCTGGTAGTCCGCCCGTGAAGCCTGTTCGAAGGAACAGATTCATGGGTTAAGCAGGATGTCATGGAGCTGACATGCCTGCGGTGGCATTGGGTGCCTGAGGGGTCGTGCGTTCGTACTGCCTCACTGTCGTAAAGACTGGCAAACTGCTTACCACCCGCCACCATCCTCCTCGGCAACCGGAACGGTGCACCTCTTGACGGTGTGACCCTTCTCGTGACAGTTGGAGCACTCAACGCGGGACCAGTCGGTCGGCTTGGGGCACTCACGACCGGTGTGGCCGAACTCGTCGCAGCTGCGGCACTGGACCTTGGCCATGTTGCGCGGCTCCGGGCACTCCTTGGAGACGTGGCCCTCCTTGTCGCAGTTACGGCAGATCATGACACGCTCCTTCTCGCACTCCTTGGCACGGTGGCCTTCCTCGCCGCAGTTGCGGCAGACGTCAGGCTCACGGCCAGGGCAGTCGTGGCCGAAGTGGCCCATCTTGTTGCAGTTCTTGCACTCGACGTTGTCCATGTTGCGGGGCTCAGGGCACTCCTTGGACATGTGGCCCTCGTCACCGCAGTTGCGACAACCGCCACCGCCACGTTTCTTCGTCGGCTGCTTGCAGTCACGAGCACGGTGACCGGGCTCGTCGCAGTTGACGCACATCTCGACGGCCTTCTCGACCTCGCGCTTCTCCTGCTCGCAGTTGGCAGCCATGTGACCCGGCTCCTCGCAGTTGCGGCAGATGGTGACGAAGCTGTCCATCGGGAATCCAGCCTCACCAAGACGGTTGATGTTGTCCTCGGGGGTCTTAGGCCATCCCTCGGCGAAGATGGCACGCCTCGGCTGAGTGGACCACTGGATGGAGACGGTGTACTTCTGATCAGTCTTGCCCTGGAGGTTGACAAGGGTCCAGTTGACGGCAATGTCCTGCTCCTTAGCGATCAAGTAGGTGTTGAACTTGTTGCCACGGAAGGCCTGCTCGAGATCCTGGAAGGTGGTAGTGCCGACAGCCTTGGCGTAGACAAAGAGGGCCTGCCAATGTAAGTCAGTATGAGTCTGTCAGAGGAAGTAGTATGGGGAGAGGATGACGTACCTGCTTGATCTCCAGAGTGTCCTTCTCCTTGTCGGCAGCCTTGAGAGCCTCCCAAGCCTCATCGGCGGGGACGTCACCAACGACACCGTTCAAGGCGAACAGGCGGTTGGTCTCGCACTCGGTGACCACGTGGCCCGGCTCCTTGCAGATACGGCACACTTCGGGCTCCTTCTCGGGACAGTCTGCCTTGCGGTGACCGGACTTACCACAGCCACGGCACTCGCCACTGAACTCGCGCTCGACGGCGGGGTTCGGGCAGTCGGACTTGTTGTGGCCGGGCTCGTTGCAGTTGTAACAGAGGCCGGAGTTGGCGCTACCGCCGCCCTCCTTGAGCTCCTCGGGGCAGTCACGGGCGAAGTGGCCTTGGGAACCGCAGCTGTTGTGCGTCAGTCATGGTCAGGTGAGTGTATGTTTGATGATGGAAGACTCACTTGCGGCATCCGCCATCGTCGTGCTTGGAGACGTTCTGGCCGAGGTAGCCAGTGTCCTCGCCGCCGGCAACGGCGTCTGGAGCCCAGGCATCGCTGGCGGAAATGGTGTTGTCGGCTTGGAAGCCGCCGTCGTCAAAAGACGCTGCGATGAGTGTTAGCGGGGATTGCGCGCTTGATGAGCGCGATGAGGGATGGCTTACCGGCAGGGGTGTTGTCCCAACCAGACATGATGTTCGCTTAGAGGGAGGTAGGTAGGTAGGTGTAGTTGTGTCGGTGTGTGGTGGATGGATGAAGGTGAAGTTGGCAAGGAAGAAGACAGGTGAGAGTGGCGAAAACTCCGCTTGTTGTTGTGCGGCGGCTCAAAACGGGATCCCCAAGCTCGTGCCGGCGGGAGTCAAGGGGAAGAAGGAACGACTCTCGTTGCTGAGGCAAGAACGACGTTGGTGATGTGGCTGGCAAGTCACCGATTGGTCCCAAGGCAGTACTCGCTTGATGCCCCGGTTGAGAGTGCAAAGGCTACAGTATGGAGAGAGGCAGAGGACATGTCGTTGTTTAGGAGAGTCTTCCTTCAGAGCCGGTGATCTTGATGTCCACATGTATGCCTGCACATGCTGGCGCACGAGAGCTTGTGATAGGGGAGGCATACAGGATGAGAGAGCTCACTTCTCACTGTCCATACACGGCAGCAAGCACCCGAAGCACATGCATGCACGACCAGCATTCAACAACCACAGCACCTGTATGAATCTCTCTCGATCATATCCACTACCTCATCACATGCAAAGGAACGGCCATCTACACGTCCACCTGCGGCATCAAGTTACCAGCATCATCTTGGTACAGTCGCCTGCTGAGAACCCAGCCTTCGCGTCTGATGAGCTTCACCAACTATGCTTCCTTGAACTCCACAACGAGATGCCGTCGGTATCGCTTCGCACCAGGGACAGGCAACGAGGCAGCGGAAGGCCTCAGCAAAGGCAGGTCGCCGCCAACGACAACAACAGTCTCGACACGACGACAACTTCTCCCAACCGCATGCACCGAGAAGTCTTGCTTCCACTCAACCCAGTTTCGGCATGCTGAAAGCCAAAGGATGCCAACAGCATCGATACTACAAGCGCCAGAGGACTACAGAACGGACCGAGTGACAGGTGCCAATGGATCAAGAGCATCGGTGGCGGGCAGTGTATGATGGGATCGATCGGATCGCGAGCCACTCCAGCCTTCTCGTATGAAGCAAGCATCACACAAACGCCACGAGACTGCAGAACGGATCGAGTGAGAGGTGCCAATGGGACAAGAGCACCTGTGGCGGGCGGGCAGCATGCGATCGGATCGCGAGACGCTCGAAACTTCTCTCTGATTGTAGCAAGCACCGCACAGGCGTCAATGGACTACGGCATGGATCAAGAAGAAGATGATGCCAACGGAGCAAGAGGCACCTGTAGGTAGCGCACCGCGTGTGCTAGGATCGCGAGGCACTCGACACCTTTTCTGGATATGTAGCAAGCAAACAAGCAATAAATCACCGCAAAACCGCTACAGCATTCGGGACATCGATGGAGAGGGGAAGAGAGCATGTGCTCCAAGGGGAGCCAAGCATAGAAAGAGAGGGAGTTTCGACAAGTACTAACTAACTACCAAGCGACTGACGAGAGAGACCGAAAGCAGCAAAGAAGCATCGTACAGCAAAGGCAAGGCAAGACGTGACTCTCAGATCCACAGAAACCGATCATTCCACCAGAACACACCACCAACGGCACTTTGTGTAAAACGTGTTTTTGTTCCGTGCGAACACCATTGTTGTTGTTGCAAGGTTAGATACGAGCATATCTCAGCACAGAGCGCTTTGCTGGTCGGACAATCAAAGAGAAGAGGGGGAAAGAGGAGAGGACGTACCCTTGATAGGATGTAGGTATCGGAGATTTGGAAAAATGAGGAGGATTGGAACCTGTGGGAGAGAGAGAAAGGGGATGGGTCCGAGGAGGCTGGATTCATGGACTTGGAGAGGGAGAGGACGATGCAAACTTGGGAGAGAGAGGGGGGACAAAAAGCTAGAAGAGAAGGAGTGTGGAATCTGGAGTCTGCTCAATGTTCGACGAGGAGAGGTTTTATGGTGCAAGCATAGTGGAGGCGCTGCAGACCTCAACAAGTTGACGACCATAGCGGTGAGATCACAGGCGCCGACGCTCCAAGAACCTCAAAAGACTCATGCTCGAAGCAAACAATGCAGACGACGATACTGTGAAGAAGGAAGGGGGATCCTGTCTAGCTGAACACCGTGTTCTGTGTTCCATTGCTGTCATAACCCAACTCTGAACGGCACGCAGAAACTCCCCAGGAGCCTCAGCAGAATACCTAGACAAACTATGAAGACAAACGTAAAACTCCGAGCAAAACCCCATTCATTCATGTCCCTCCGGGCGTGTAGAGAAACAAGCAAGTCCAAAATCTCATGACCTTCATCGCAACACCATGCAATAGAAAACCTCCCCAAAACACACCCAATCAGAGGCTCATCAAGCAACATGCACATCATATCTTCCCGTTCCCCCAATTTTTGTACAAATTCCAGACCAGAAAAACAAGAGGCAGGACCCGTCACCCGCACCCGATCAAACACCCCTGAACATCCTCACGACCAAGAACCAGCAAGCACCAATGAACCTGATGCCGCTGAGGACCGCAACACTGTACAGCACGACGCCCATGTAGATGGTGGCGCGCTGCTCCTCGGTCTGGTCGTCGGTCTGGTTGGCGGACCCGCCGATGTTGACGCGGTCGACGCCGCCGGCGTTGAGGACAACGGCCGCGAGGGCGAGGTTGCAGAACATCCAGGCAAGGACGACGGCGGAGCGGAAACCCTTGTAGTAGTCCTCGTGCTTCTCTTGCGGGGAGATGTCGCGCTTGGGAGCTTCCCATTTGGAGGCGAAGGTGCGCAGCTCGGACTCGTACTGGGTGTTGAGGTCGGCGTCGTCCGAGGGGATCGTGACGTCGACTTTGCCGCCGGGTTTGATGTTTGCCGTGGGCAGCTTCTCGGGCTTGTCGTCTCCTTTCGTACCCCATGTGATGTCGTGGGTGTTGCAGAAGGCGTAGACGTTGAGGATGTTGATGTATGTGGGTGTCAGAAGGAGGTACTGTATGAAGCAAGTAGCCATGTGCCAGGGATCCAGGAAGAGGATGGAGGCGAAGAGGTAGAGTAGCCAGGTCGAACACATGCTGACGATGAGGGTGAAGAACAGCTTGTTGGTGAAGAGCATGGCGAAGGAGAAGCCACCTTGGTCGACTTGTTTCATAACAGATTTGACGGTGATGAAGATCGAGGCGAACAGGAGATATCTGTATGAAGCATCCGTTAGTCTTGGTCGACACAATATCAGATAGAATGTTAACGTACGTCATGAGAATTGCCCAGAAGTAGACTTGCGCCATGTAAAATTTGTTACTTCCTTGCGGTCGGTTTCCAAGAGCAAGGACGAAACAAGTCATTAGAACAGCGAGATATATCCATTCGAAAAGGACACCCAAGGCGAGACCAGCAGTACCGAGGAGATCTGGATCCGATAATGAAGTCGTCAGGATCTTGAAGACAAGGAAGAAGTTGCCCTGTAGAAAATGTTAGCTGGCTGAGACAATCAAGACCTGACAAAGGCCAACTTACGATAGCAAACCAAGCGAAGAGCATGTTGGCGCCCTGGTATGCGAACTCGATCAAGAAGAAGAATTTCCGGACTGCAGAGTGATGACTGCGCCAGATCTGGTAGAAGTGTGCCAAAGAGTAGACTGCCGCGAAGAAGGAACCGTTGAGCCATCTTCTCCTTTGCAAAATAAAATCGGCCATCTCCTCGGGTACATCAGTCTCGCCAGTAGCAGACTTGACGTACTGCAAGATCCAGCTGCAGTTGCGCTTGCTCACAAGTTCCCAACAGAGGATACGGTCCTCAGCCAGGTACATGTTCGCAGTGAAGATGCCAGCGTTCGCACCGTGCATCTTCTCACCCGCAAAGTACTTTTCAAGCGGCCCTTGCCCTGCCTTGTCATTCTGCAAAGCAACAAATCGGTACGCAGAGAAAGCTCCGGGAAGGACGGAAATGAAGCCGAATGCACTCTCGAGCGGCTTGTCGAGGATGTTGCTCATCTTGTACTCGAAGTTCTGAGCCGCAACGATGGGGTTGATGAGCTTCTTGCCGTGCTCAAGCATAGCCTTGATCTCACCGCAAGCACCAGCGCACATGGGCTCTCGGTCGAAGGCCTTCCAAAGCGAGTAGATGCTGTCCTTGCCTGGCCTGGTACCAGCGTCAAGCAAAACACAGATGTTAGGGTCCAAGACTTCGCCAAACGCTTGGAAGAACCAGCGATGTGAGTTGATCTTCTTTTGGTTCTTCTCCTTGAGGCAGAAGAGCATCTGCACGGGAGTGTTGCCTTTCTTGACGTGAACTACGCCCTTCTTGATCTCGAGGGCCATCTGGGTCGTGTATTCGTAGATGTGAGCCGTCACATCCTCGCCATTGACTTGTTGCTTGGCAATACCGTCTTGGAAGACACCCATGGCAGCGAGCACGGCTCTTGTTCTGGGGTTGATTTTCGCGCGACCGTCTGAGACCACGCATACTACAATCTTCTTCCAAGCCTCCTTGCCCCAGGTCTTGCTGCTGGTGCGTGAGTTCATGTATTCAATGTTCTTGATCACGCCGATCATTGTCCTGGCGAAAAGTTCGTCCTCCTCGTTGTACATTGTCACCACGATAAAGAGCTCGGTGTGTCTTGGCTTTGCGAATAGGCGCTGGCGCAAAGTGAAGCGTCTGTCGTAGAACTCGCTAGGATCGCAGGTCGCGGCCGAATAGCGCATGTGAGTGAACTCGTCTCTCTCTGGCGGCTGGGCATGTTGAATCTGGTTGAGCAGTCTAGGCGGGACTGGGCAATCCAACACAAGGTTGCCGTTGAACAATTGAACTTCTTTTACAGTCTTCCATCTCCTGATCGCGGCATTCGCAGGCGGTGGCGGAGCGTCCGAGAAACCAGCTTCGATGTCGGGGTGCGATGGGTCCACGGGCTCTATCGAATGTGGGTCCGGGCCATACGAGCCACCTGGAGCAAGCATCGGCCGCTCGTCAACATCGTCTTGCCAATATTGGTGTCCTGCTGCTACTACAGGCAGTGGTGTTCCGCCATATCCTTGATCTGAAATGTCCGACCCGTAGGGTTGGTCAAAGTACTGATTGTGATGGTCCGGCGGTGGGCTGAGCGAATACTGTCCTGTACCCTGATGCGCTGCTTGCTGGAAAGGATTGGGTGTGTATCCGCCCTGGTGTACGTCTTCGTAGGACTCGTTGTGGCCGAGAGAATTGGGCATGCCTGTGACTTCGTATGTGGGCTGAGCTTGCAGCCTGTCGGTGGATTGGACGGGTCCGGGGCCCATGGGCATGGATAGAGGTTCATTGTACGGTCTGTCGTCGAGCTGGTATGTTTGATGTAAGGGCGTGTGGCCACGATCGGGCGAGCCTCGTCGGGGATCCATGAATGGGTTTGCAGCGCTCGAATACTGGTCTTCTTCGTCGCGCGGATGGCCGTAGCCGGAGCCTGGGAAGAGGTGTTAGGAGATGAATGTACGTTGGTGTAGGGTGGCTGCTGCTGGAATGCGGGTAATGGGTTTGCATGGCCGTCTGTCGTCCGAAACGTCGCACAAACAATCGCACATGCAGTCTCGATGGTAACCGTATGGAGATGGACTCTGCGACATACCTAAAGGGTTGTAGCTCATGTTGGTCGAATGCTGCTGCTCCTGTCTGTATCTGTTTGCGTACTGAGATGCGCTAAGCCTTCAAGGCTGACAGGTAAAGCAGTGTAGAGTCGTTCTTCAGCCCAGGGTCCGTCGACTGGAGGCTGGATTGGAGCGGTTGGAGATGTCTCAGTTTGTTCCTGTGTGCGACGGGCTGGGAGGTGTACTGTAGCAAATTGTCGCAAGTGTGTTTGGGCGCAGGACAGTCGAGGGTTGATTGTTATGGGCTTGGATCGGCGCAGCAACGCTTTGAGTGGAGCACCGGGCAGATCTCTTGAAACGACGGGTGGGAGATGACGGAGGACAAGCACACACTTGCGAGATGCACAGATGGGGGACAGGCAAGGCAAGGAAGTGATGGAAAATGAAAATGATTTATTGTCCGAGTGACACAGGTAATCATTGCTCACACGAGACGGCTATCACGGTGTACATGTATTATTCTATGTACCAGACACAGGCCCAATTGAAAAGACGACTCGGCACAGCCTTCATGCGCCTCGCTCTTAGCCTGGTCGTCATCCGGCAACACGCGTCTGCATCCTTCCGACGTGCCTGAACATCTTTACTACTATACATATACAGTATCGCCCTCGTCCTCCACGGATTGTATCTCCGATCGTCTGTCGCACCACAATTGGCTTCGAAGCGATGGTACTTTGATCAATCTCCGCTACATCGAGCGTCATAATGAACTACTAAAACACAATGTAAACAGTAAAGCGGACCCCTTTTCCAACTCATTCCCGAACATTGTTCTGCAGCCTGAAACACGACTCCAGCAGCCACTCTTTTCTCCGACCCTTCATCGTGATTCGCTCGGTGCTTTGCGAGTCTCGCTGAGGTGGTGCGAACCGGCTTGGCCATGTCCTCTCTAAGAATAGAATCGCCTTACTACATGCATCCATGGATACATACACGCACGCAGAGGCAGGCGGAGTAGGACTATGATATAATAACGCAAGCAATTCCCGCCGTCTTGCGTGGACATGGCTTTGGTACCTACCGACCGTCTAAAAAGTCCATCGTCTCCTTTTCGGGCAACTCGGATCGATATCTCCACCACAAGGCGACAGCCTACAGCACAGCAGCATCCTGGAGTCGCCACGCGGGTTGCAAGTCATGCATGTTGTTGTAGTCAGCAAGAACGTCGATTTGACGAATTTGTATCTCACTCTCATCTCATCTTGAGTGAGCACCAGCGCCTGAGTCTCGAGCCCATGCAGTACTAAAGTCTTGCAACTTGTGGCGCAATGTATGGATCTTCTCTTCTCTTCCATTATGGAAGTCCTGTCCGCTTTGATGTTGTGATGAACATTGGACCGCGGTGGCGGCGATGCTTAGAGATATGCGTATAAGAATCTGGGAAGGGTTGCGGACGTGAGATCGAGTGTCGCTTGACTTCCGGTTCGAATGAATGTGATACAGACCTCTTCATTTCATCATTAGAGCGACGAGCGTTGGAAACTCACTGATATGCACTGTGTTCCATGCATTTCTTACCATCACTTTGACGCTGTGCCACGAGCAAACGCTGACAATGTGTAGGTATTGATGTCCGTCCCTTCCTCTTTCCTACATCAATACTGAGCATCCACAAGGATCCTCCAAATTGAACAAGCCAGCAAGATACATTATGTTCTACTTTCATCTCGAGATACTGCGCCGTAGGCCCAAATACATTATATACGTACCTTGGTAGCGACAAGAGTCTCAAGTCAGGGTCAGGGTTGGGGTAGGAGACTTGCAACTAAATTCTGACCGAAAGGAGAAGAGACGGCCGCCGACGCCGACAGGGCCAGGCAAAGCAACGCCGTGCTCGAGGAGTACCTGAGGGAAGCACAGCAACATCAACCCTCAAACAATGGCCTTCCAATCGTTAAGCGGCTCATTACGCCCTTCCATCGTGTCCTCTGCGACTTCAGAGTGGGTGTGCTTCTCCTGCCGCCGCCACACCTCGTCCTTCCGCCGCACACGAAAAGCTCTCCGCGTCAAGCCAGATGCCTCGTTCGCGCCCTCGGCCACCGAAACCCAGGATCACATCGTCTTCAACCCGCCCTCGAGCGCGCCCAATGTCTACCACACACCGCAGAAGTTCCTGCCCCAGAACGACCCCAGAAGGCGCATGATCGCCCCGACTTCCAGCTCCACACCTCCATCTACTCCTGGCAATGCTTCGGGGACACAACAACCAAACCACTCCGGTGCGGTCGGCGCCGTGCTGCGCCCGCGGCAGGAGAAGAAATACCACCTCACGCCCGCCCAAGTCGCCGAGATCCGGAAGCTCAGAGCCGAAGACCCCAAGCTGTGGACGCGCGTGAGGTTGGCGGAAAAGTTCGAGTGCTCGCAATTCTTTATCAGCCTGTGCTGCTCCTCGCCGGAAATCAAGGAGCAGAGGGATAAGGAGTTGGAGGAAATCAAGCGCAAGTGGGGACGCAAAAAGACAGAGGCCAGAGAGGACAGGCAGACGAGGAAGGCGCTTTGGGGCAGGGACGCTTGAGCTTGGGATGCTCGGCGTGTCTTTCACATCTTGTACAATACAATCAACACAATCAAGTCGGATCGGAGACCAAGAGATGGCATTTAGCATGGGTTGGCGTGGCACAACATGGGTGGGCGTTAATGTTGCGTGCCAGGTCGCTGGCGAAAAGGACTGTCGATTGCTGACAGTCAATATGACCTCGACTTCAAGGTCTGGCGCACGGCCGAAAGGATATAAAGGGTGGTTGTAAATAAGCACTACCCATACGTCTCCAATGTATTCTATCGTCAAAAGCTATATTGGGGATTGCTGTATTGGTGGAAAGATTTGGTCGCCGTGTCTTCGCGTGGAAAGAAGTGAGGCGCCAGCTTCCTCGCAGGCAATGCTATCGTTGTCGTAACAGTCCTGACCTTCGAGTAGGTATTTTCGAATGCTGTTGATGATCGTTATAGTAGGGGCACGCGAGCAATCTCGATGGCTGGAAATCGATTGGAAACGCAGCATGTCTATTTCCACGAAGCGCAACAATCATGGCATTAATGTGTACGATTGATATTTCTCGACTCTATACCTTCATGGTCTGAACAGATGTGTCCTACCTAATGTGCGATGGACCTATGCGAATGATAGGTAGTAACTTTGCTGTGTCAATCAACCAGACAAGTCAATCATTTGCGACAACGCGAATTGTACCCAAAGTCGTAACGACTTCAAAAGCACCTTTGAATTAGCTAGGCATAGATATTTTGCTCGAAAAGATAAATATACAGTCGTCGATCATCTCCCTCTCCCAGCGACACGAAAAGCCGAAGTCTCCCGGCCATCGCCGAACCAGAGGCATGGAAAGCCTTGGCAAGGCAACCTCATCTCCAATGCGAGCTTGACCCATCAGCAAAGGCGCTAACTATACTACCAGTCCGACAACTCCAACAACCCGCTACACACACCACCCACTACACATCTTTCGAAATGGCCGTCAAGCCCATTACCGGCATGCTGAGGCGTGGCCTCGTCCTCGACCTCTCGGTCGCTTTCGGTATGCCTTCTTTGCGCGCGCGCGCCCGCAACCCCCCCGGAGGATGGTTACGCTGTGAGCGTGGATTACGGAAAGCGAGCGAGTAAGCAGGCCGGCTCTCAAATGAGGTGCTTGTCTTGGAAGGAAAGAGAATGGCCAGAAGGGAGGATGCATTGGATGCTTGCGACGGGGGCGGCCGGGTCTACAACAAATTACAGTGAAAGGTTGGGCTAACGTGGATGTTTCTGCTTACAGGTCTCGGTACCGCTTCTGGCTACTTCTGGTGGTACGGTACGTAAAACAACGAGGACGAATGCTGGCTTTTCTTGGGATATTGCTCTGCGCTGGCAATGATCCCCCCTCCCCGAAACCGACTTCGTCACGCGAACACTTCATGAAACTGCGAGGAAGACAGTCCACGAGATGATACTAATATGGACTCTTCTCGAACCACCAGGCTACCACGTCCCCGCCGTCCGCCGCCGCGACATGTTCTACGCCAAGCTGGAGGACCAGAGGGCCGAGGCTCTTGGTCAGATTTAGAGGTGGAACAGCAGCAGCAGCAAGCGGAAGAATTGGGGGTGAAAGAAGGATCGTGGGAGCTCGACAGGAAGAAGCAGCGTGGTGATATGAGGAAAGGACGGCGACGAGAGTGGAGCTTGTATTATCGAGCTGACAGCGAATCGAAGAGCGAGATGTACATATACTGCTACTCCCAAGCAAGCGGACGGTCATGGAAGAGGTTTGGTTCTCCTCTGTCTCTCTCTCTTTCGGATCGGCCGTGTCTGCGCGGAAATGGATATTGGTGCTTTTCTTTTGTCCAGCTTTGTCCGGGTGCCTTGTGGTCTCTCTTCATGTGGGTGTTGAAGTGTCTCTTAGCATTCTGCTCGCTTGATCGAGTCTTGCCTGCGAGGTGAGAAAGCTGGTACTGGTATTGGTTTACAACCTGTTGCCGGTAAGTTGGAGGGCACCCCCTTCGTAATACAGTATTTTGGCGAAACTGATGTTTTGGATCGCTCTCACACACGACGCTCATGGTGCAATAAGAGATATTACTTCTCTCAGCCTCCTCCGGACTTCGGTTGGACCAGAACGATTCGCTTCAGACGCGAGTTATCTAGTCGGGAGCCTCCGGCTGACATGAATGCATACTGCGCCACAACGCTGCCAAGTCATGCACGTACTATACCACCTCTACACCCCCGCTGCAGCAACAGGGAATGAGCACCAGCTCTTTTGTTCATGACTCGACACACCAGCCTTGCCCATCAATCACTTGCTCCCCGAGATGAGAACTCTCCGAGATGCTGGAATCACCGGTGACTTCGTTCACACGCCACTACAACGACCCAAAAGCGAGATACGTCTAATCCACCTCAATCCGTCCGACGCGAAAGACAACGGGATCGAGTGCACCATCTCCGCTCACGACCTCAGCAATGCGCCTCCCTTTGCGGCAATCTCTTACACCTGGGGTGACATGACCAGCATGCGCGATATCAAACTAAACGGCAAGCAGCTGAGCATCGGCGACAACAGCTGGCTGGTGCTTTGGCAAGCACGACTCCACCAAATTCCGCTTCCCGTATGGATCGATGTGCTTTCCATCAACCAAACCGATGACGACGAAAAAAGCTCCCAGGTGGGCATCATGGCTACCATATACGCGGCGGCTAAGTTCACTTGTGTTGGTCTGGGGCCCGAAGAAGATGATAGCGAATTCCTGGCGCGTGAGATTCGCGATCACGCTTACTCCATCGAACATGCGATGGAGGAACCTGGCGGGCCTACAGTTTGTGGCGCTTGTGGATGCCACCCCACGTCCCTGATGTATAGGTGCAAGCAGTGTAGTGACAGCGTGTCATACTGTACTGCTTGCAAAAATTCACACGTCTTCGACGCTGGCCATGACACTTTTCTCGACGTTCGCACCGACCCTCGTCATAGGGGCGTATGTGTGCAGTGCGAGCAAGCGCTCTCCACGAATTGGTACCAACCGAAAGACAGCCTAGCAGGGCATCTGATGAAATCGTGCGAGAACTGCGCAGACCTTCCACACAATGGGACAAGCCATGATTCCCGGGACTGCGAACATGTGCGCATGAATGATTGGGAGCATATGGTCAAACCTCAAGGTCTTGAGAGTTACGTACAAACCGAGTTGAGGACTTACAGACGTTTCTTCAGTAGATCACTGAAGGACCATCTGAAGATCTCCGATGCCTTACGTTTGCTCTCGATCAGAACATATTTCGCTCGGCTTTGGGTATGTTGCACTCCACTACTGCAAGATGGCGACCCGCTGACGGCAATTCCCTGGAAAGATAGTCCAAGAATTCCTCAGTTCTAGCTCCGTGATCATGGTCTGCGGTGAAGATCTGTTCAATTTCTGGAAGCTTGATGCCCTCGTAGCCGACGTCACCGAAAGGCCCAAAGCGGGCGAATATCTACAAAGAAATCGTGAGCTCACAACGAGGCCCGGCGCCTCCCGATCTTCCTTTTACTTTGATATGATCTCAGCCCACGAAATGGGACGCCCAGAAGCATCAGAAACAATTTGGAGTCTTGTACTAACATTCTCATGTCATTATTGCTCGGACCCGCGCGATCGCGTGTTTGGACTAATAGCTCTAGCGGACCCGGAGTCTCGCAGAGCGTTTAGTCCCGATTACACAAAGACTGCCATCACAGTCTTACTGCAGCTGGTAGAGCACCATGCTCAGACTACGGAAAGGCGTGATCTCAGGGATGATTTCAATCGGGCTCATGAAATAATCGGCGCCTTAGGTTTCGGCCTAGACAACCTCGACATTGCAGCAATGTGTGATCGGCGGCGGACGGATGTACGACGCGAGGACCCCTTTTCGGGCAACATCGCAAGGAGGGAGCAGTTCATTCGGGAAGCCCATGCACGCTCCTCCTATCGATTGCCACGGCATCTGATTCCTAAGAAGGGTTTAGGTCATATCATTATGATGGCGACATCGCATTGTACGGTATGGAAAAATGAAGTTGGTGACATCGTTGCGCCACTACTACGGAGGCCGAGCACAGCAAGACAGTTTGGAAACTCGACAAGATTTGATTTCTCGGCCGGACAAGAAAGCCCATCCGAGGGTATAAGTCTTCACACGCCCGGTGGGTCGGTGGTGGGTCTAGCGAACAAGCTGATTCAGCCAGGGGACACACTTCTCTTGTTCGAAAGCTGTCACCGCGAAGAAATGTTCCATTCTGCTCTGGTAGTGCGTCGATACGAATCCGCTGTTGCGGCGATCGTGGGGCAGTGCCTCGTCGACTGGGATGTCGGAACCTGCCAAGGGGGTTCTGGTTGCGTGTGCCGAGACGCAACGCACATTACGGACGAGGAGACGTGTTGGAAAGTACTGATGTCGCCCGAGGATTTGTTATTGTTCATTGCGCAAGATCTGAAGTTGGTCCACAGGAGACCGTCGAAGTTTGAAGTGCCCATGGTGGATGTATCCGTGAACGTGGACCAGAGCAGAGAACGCTTGAGAACGAGGGTCACGTCCGAGGAATTTTCCTCATATGCAATGGCTATTTGACTGGTGGGCGTCAGTAGTTCTTGGAACACTGATAGTGAGTATGAACGTACGATCTGCTGGCTTGACTGGACCACCATCAGTGTATCCACAAAAGGCCGGAATGTCTTCTCGCTCATCATGAGGTATGCCACAACGCGCTCTGCACAACATTCATTCACACTCGTAGCAAAATCCTAGAAAACGCACGCAAGAGTCTTGCGAGGCTTGTGCCATATCGACGCTAGCCAATGCCGGGTCCGAAAAGCTCGCGGGAGACCAACCGGGAGTAGTAGGCGCGGCGTCTGTGTTCGACAAAGGTCCCGGGGCTGTCCTCATGTTTGGTCAGTGCCGCGGAATCTCCTGCCATCGGGTGCCATGGAAAGAATCCGAGACGCTGGATTCTCTGAGCCTGACCTGTGTCTTGGCCTGTCGTGCTATTCTGAGGGCGGTTTGCAATCTCGATATTGGGTGTTGGGCAGACAGACTTGGGCAGACAGACTTGAGCATTTGACGCCAGGGAGCACAAAGGTCTCGGGCTGCGTCGTCGAGTGTATTCATGTATGCTGAGGTACTCGCCTCAAATCTCTGTTAGTATTCGACAATGGGGGAAAAGTGAATGTGACTTGTCCGAGGTTACCAGATTCGCAGTCACCTAGACTCCAAGCGTTACACACATCTCAGTCACAGTCGGTCACAGTCAGTCGCAAGAGATGGTATCCCATCTTGACGTTTAAACGATCCTCGCTTGCAGGGTATCTCTGTCGCTAGCCTTCTATCGTCGTCGCTAAACCGACAAAAATAAACACGATTTACAAATCTCCTCCCGTCCGACCCGTGATATCCACAAAACAAATCTAAACCCGAACTCACACTGCAGCCTGGCAAATGCTGCAGCTGTTCGGCGCGAGTCGCACAGGACTCACACTTCTATCCGTTCAACAACGGCCGAATCGCAGAACTCATAGCTCCTTGCCTCCAGCAACAGCCATGTCAATGCCAGAGCTCTTCGCGACACCATTCACCTTCTCCCCAGCCTTGAGCGCGACTCCTGTGCTCCTCGCCTTCGCCGTAACATCTTTCAACTCCCTCAACATAACATCCCTCGTCTCCTTCATCAGCGCATCAACATCCTCCTTCGTCTTGCCCTTGGTGAAGATCGGCTTCGCGACTCTTACAGGAACAGTGCCAGGCCTGAAAAGCTTCCTCCGCACATCCAGAACGTTGGTGTAGTTTGCGACCGCGACGGGGATGATGGGCACTTGCGCCTGGACCGCCAAGTGGAAAGCGCCCTTCTTGAAGGGCAGGAGATCGGGTTGGTCGTAGTAGGAGCGCGTGCCTTCGGGGAAAATGTACACGGACTGGCGGTGTTTGTGCATCTGCTCGGCGGCTTTGTCGAAGGCGGCGACGGCCTGGGAGCGGGATTTGCGCTCGATGAAGACGGTTTTGCTCAGGGCCACTGTAGAAGGAGGGGGGTTAGCGATAGACAAAGGGAGACTTCCGGGTGTGGATTGTTGTAGGATCCAAGATTTTACTTACTGAACCAGCCCAAGATGGGCACGTACATCAGGCTCTTCTTCGCCGTGACACTGCAGTACCGCGGGAACAAGTGGCCCAGGACCAGCACGTCGAGTTCCGTCTGGTGGTTGCCGAGTATCACGGCGGGCCTCAGGTTGTCCCACTTGTCACCCTCGAGCAAGCCTTCCGGGTCTTCGATCTCGAACCACACACCGGTGTACAGCAGCATGGTCCATTTGAAGGCGCGCGCCGTGGTCCATTGTCCCAAACCACCGTAGCCGACCACGTTCAAGCAAGCAGATGCGATGGTACCGTATGTTGCGCAGATGATGAGGGCGGTGAAGGAGGCGGCGCAACGGGCGTAGAAGTCGATGTAGTGATTTTTGGTGATGTTGCCGACTACGTAGAGGATCTGGGTCGCGAAGAAGATGGCGACCGGAGCGCCTACGAAGACGTAGGCGAGGATGGTGGTGAGACCCATGACGTGAGGTTTGGTGAGGTTGGAGTTGCAGTTCAGTGGGAGGTAGCTGTCATAGCAGAGTGGCTGCGCGGAGGTAAAGGCAGCAGGGTTTGGTTTGGAAACTAGAACGAGTGCGACTTGGGGCAAGACAATCTCGCCCGCGACTTGGCCTTGTGATCGAGTGGTGGGAGTCGTCAGGTGAACGACAAGTCAACTTTCTTCGGTTCGGTGTACTTCACTGCGACAGCAAATTGAACGTGGGGTCCGTCATCGACGGTGGGGTCGAGTTAGAGTTAGACTCGGGCTTCGGGGAAAAGTCAAATGCTTCAGTGACTCGACGAGATGGACATGTATCAATTGTGAGATGTGGAAATGTAAAATGATGCAAGAAATTCGTACTGTTCGTGCCGTGTCGCACAACATGAGTAGTTGGTACAGTAATACTAGTTATACACATCGCAACAGTGGTATCGTCCCAATTCCCAATCGCTAATCGACTCATAATACAAAAGCGTGTTCATGCGCATCACTCCACGCTGGTGGGTATCTTGACTTCGCCTCTCTTCCTGTCGGTGTGCGGCATACCGTAGCGGTAGCCGACACCCTTGCTGCTGCGGCCATGCTTGCCAACAGCCTCGGAGCTGATGTCCTGGAACTTGAAGTCCCAGCGACGGCCTTCCACAGTCCTCTGTGTGCGTTCGGCCCACTCCTTCTGCTTTCGCGCCTTCTCGTCAGCAATAGCCATCTCCTTGTCTTCCAGTTCGGCAAAGCGCTGGAGACGTTCGGGCCTAGAGATCTCCTCTACATTCCAACGCTCGAGCTGGACAAGTTGTGGGTGAGGGATACGCTTTTCAGCGGGCAATAGTGTAGAAGAGAAAGCCTTTGCTGCATCATCACGTGTGAATTGACGAGATTCGGACGTCGGGTAGAACAGTTGTTGACGCGTGGCAGGGTGAACAGGGAGGTCATTAATGCTCTCGTGGGGCATGCTTGCCGCACCAGCAGCGCCACTTTTGAGCGGTGTCGTGGGAAGCATGGCCAAGACAGCATCATTGTACGGTTTAGCCAAAGTAGTGCCCTGGACAATTCGTTAGCACGATGATCACTTGAAAGTAACATTGTGATGTAGTATGAAGTGTGCTGTAGGGTCAGAGAGGCTCGCATGCATTTGTTGTGTAACCATGTAGTTGTCTTAAAGACTAATCGATTTTAAATTGAAATCATCATAAAGGGCAGCGGGAGGAGGTTTGGAGTTTGGGAGGTGTTGCAACTTACGTCTTCAACCCACTGCTTCTCAATGGTCTTTAAACGCACCACGGCAGCGACGCGGCGCATGTCAACACCATATGCGGCACTGACACCTTGAAGATCCATCTTCTTGACCACGACCAGGCGGTAAAGTTCTTCCCTCATCTCCTCAGACAGGACAGGTTGACTCCTGAAGTTGTGGTTGAGTGGGTAGGGATGCATGTCTGACGGCTTCTCCCTCGGCAATCTGGACTCGGTAGCACGCCGTAAGCGCTCGGCGGCACGACCTTCTGCTCTCGCAGCGCGCTCCGTCTCGTCAATGCCCTCTTCCTCCTCCTGCTTCAAGACTGCTGCTTCCTCAGCTTCCTCGTCACGGGGTGAAGGTCGTTGCGCTGCTCTGTCGTCACGTTTACGTTTGAGGTTGCCATTCTTGTCGTAGGCGGACAGGTAATTTGTGCTGCCCGGGAAAGGTCGTCGGAACTTGTAACCAGGACCGTTGAGCCATTCCGCCATCTCACGCCGCAGAAGTGTGGACTTTGTGGGTCTCAGCTTATCCTTACTCAGGTTGCCCTTGAGTGCGGCAGGAGATGTGTGGAAAGAACGCGAGGAGGTGTGAAGGTCGGGCACGACTTGGAGTCTTGCGCGCGGCCATTGACATGATGAAGGTTGCGGAAGCCTATGAGGCTGTAAGCGAGGGGGAGGCATGGTGATGTGATGACACAAAGGAAAAGAGGTGGTGATGGGAGTGGGAGGAGGAACAGGAGAGCGGCGGCTTGGAAGTGCAGCAAGTCAAACTCGGCTTGTCTCCACTTTTTCGGGCGGCGGCCAAATCGGACTTCCGCGGCGAGCTCGAAGGCCACCGCACCTCATCTCACGAGTCCAGCACTCTGAGGCCAACGATGCCATCAAGATAACTGAGCCTGGTATGAGAGTTGCGTCAACGGGTTTCTCTCTTCTATTTTCACCGCATGGTAGGGAAAACTCCCGTACCTCGTCATCTCGAAACCTCACGATGAAAGTGCATTGAGGACTCGAGCTCAAAGGGCATGCCATTATGTGTACCACTGCTAAGACTCGATCTCACATGGCGTCTCATTAGTTTGCTAGACATTTCAACTTAGCTTGTGACTTACCCAAAAGCAAGGCTAGACCGACTGATTGATTTGCGACGATCAATGGAACGGATGAATCAAGATTGCAAAAAGAAGAGCTCGTTGACTTGTTACAGGCTTGGCTGACCTGGTCAAAATACAGTGCTCGTCAACGAGCTGTCCATCAGCATCGCACATGCAGATTACACTTGGTTGGTCTCCATGGTCTTCGGCCACACCGTGTCAAACCCTACTCGACGTGTGCACAATCAATCCAACTCTTCGCTCGCTCTCCCAGTGCCAAGGCAGCATGCGTGGTGGTGCGACCTCACTCCTCAAACCAAACTCCTGCTTGACAACCCGACAATGCCTCTCTCCGTCACTACCCTCTCTCCGTCACCACCCTCTCTCCGTTCCACCCCTCAAGGGTTGCAAGTGTGCTTGCCCTGTGTTCCAGGATTCTGGCTCTCTCGGCTTCGGGGCTGCTGGCTTCTTCCAGCCTCTGCATCTCAATGGCC
>Ga0265780_10002321_pt1 | contig 25858 bp, 31 predicted proteins | sample P1T30metagenome_FD_192432 | JGI IMG/M metagenome (GOLD analysis project Ga0265780, IMG submission 192432) | Plant litter microbial communities from East Loma Ridge, Irvine, California - P1 T30 | ecosystem: Environmental > Terrestrial > Plant litter > Unclassified | place: USA: California...
GAATAAAGTTGGCATGAACTAGCTCGGCACGTTATCCGGAGTGATCCGATTGATATGGGTCGATATGTGAACGAAGGTAGCGAAAGTTATTTGAATGTTGCCAAGTGTCGGCGAGAACTAGGTGTGTTTAGATGATGACCAATATGATTCCGTGACATGAGATCAGCATATTTCCTCTTGGATTCTATCTTTTGGGCAAGGAGCTTCTCTTGGCCGCAATGAATGCATTGAAGAAGACACTATGTATACCAGTAAGACAGCACTGAGTTTATACTTGCTTGGACCCAGCACTGATTGTATCTAGATAATTGGAAGACATATAATCAACTTCCTTCCCTGGTCACATGACAGCCCATCATGATGCGGTGAGTCCAAAAGCGTTTATGGGTCTCCACAACCAGGCCAAAACATCAAGGGCGGGTGGCGCAGTTGGTAGCGCATCTGTTTAGCAAATAACAACTGTTAGACATCTGATTTACAGGAGGTCCAGGGTTCAATTCCCTGCTCGTCCATCTTTTTTGGGGTTTTTCCGCCCGTTTCATCATCGGCATCAAGTAATCCACCGCCGTTGTTGCCTAGCAGTTGCATGCAAACGCCTGCCTTCGCTTGCCCGCATGTTTCCATCGACACGTGTACGGCCACATATGGAAATGTCTTGTAAAGCAAGGTGAGTCAAACGGCGATGCAACTCATCTGATACTGGATGAAGGCGCGTCGCCTGTCAGACCGGTAGTCGCTCTGCTGTACTGGTATAATGAATCTTGCTTGCATCAATGGGAAGCCACTAGATGAGGCCTAGGTTTTTGTGTCTAATTCTACTATCGGTCATAATCCTTCGCCTCCAAGCCGGCTTCCAGTGCCCCATCGGTGACGGGTTGCTTGGAATGCCTCACTGTCAGGTCCAGAAGGCTGGCGACCGGTAGCGGTAGCTGAGACTCGAGACTGGATGGCGGATGCTTGGCTCATTCCATCACGTCCAGGGAAAAGACGTTTGAACCGACTAGGTGTACTTAATGGGTTCGATCTTCGGTGGCGAGGGATTGCGTGTTTAGGTAGGTAAATCGAGATGAACCACCTAGGGATCAGTAGGTCTCTCGCCGTAAATTTTGCGGTCCATACCACAGGTGTCCAGCAAGTAGACCGACTAATCCGCTCAGGGCTTTGCCGGTACCTCCTGTGATGAGATCAAGTAAAATCAAAGCGAAGGGATATACTGAAGTGGTCAGCGATAGTTCGGGTTGTACGATGGATCCACTTCTTACGGCTGGTCGGGATAGTGAGCAAGCCGAAGATTGATACTTTCATAGTGGGGTTTGCGCGGCACCAGGTGTAAGTTTGAGCATGAAGTAGGGGTCGGAATAAGAAAGGTATGCCGAGCGGGGCGCTTAGAACCTGACATCAGCAGGTACCCCTCATTGAATAAACCAACCTGTATGAAGAGCGCCAGCATAAGGTGAAGCCATGCGTACTCTGCGGTATCGTCGAAGCTACTAAGTTAGCCAGGGCATGTCGATCAACACATGACTTACTAAGTGTCCTTTTCCAGAGAGGAGGAGTTGCGATATATCAGGAAGAAGTCGAACAAAAGGGGGAAGCCGGCTCCTGTACATCTCAGCATGATAAACTCTTGTGTGTAGGCTTACCTCCGTAAAAAAACGCCGTCACTGGACGCCATATCTACCCTTTAGCGTCGGCATAAACCAGAGCGTTGAAACGACCTACCTCAAATCGAGCCACACGAGTCCACAGTAGAGCAGCCTGCATTTCAGCTCGGGAAATCGTTATGCATTACGAAGCGATAGAATCGGAGAAGCATCCACGTACGTGAAAAGGTGAGAGCAAGCCCAGCAAACATGGCCTATAGGTGTCAGCTGCTGCAATGACTCTCACCTGTGATCTGCCTACCCTGTGACGACTGCTATGCCAAGGAGCAAGACTCTTGTGACAGGCGGAATCGAGTTGAATACTGCAGAGAAATCTGCCATGATGAGTATGCCCTGATTGTGATTGACAGTAGCGTTGATAGTATAAGTGAGATGTATAGGTCAGGTCATGCGAGGGTGGGGAACTACATTAGTGACACGTGGACACGAAAGATAGCCTGATTTCGACAACCATAGGGCAATTGTTTGATTCTTAGTACATTCACTATGGCTGTCCATGCTGCACCTTCGCCCTTCTCAGACACAAAAGTGACGAGGGTCGTCACATATCAAGAGACGCCGTCTACTTCTACTTCCAATGTCGTCTACAACTCATCACCCACTTTTTCGCTAATCTTTGTCGTTGATAAAACCAACCGCAAGGTATGATGATAATCACAGGGCGCTGCTCACTGTAAGATCCTGCTCGGCGAGAAGAAACGAGGTTTTGGAATGGGCATGTAGGTCTGCAAATGAAGAGATCGATTGGAACTATTGACATGGTAGTATCAATGGCTACGGAGGCAAGCTTGATCCAGGCGAGACGATGGATGAATGCGCGAGGCGCGAGCTATTCGTCAGCACGCCCTGTCTCTACTCTTGCGGCTTGCTGACTGATCTATGCAGGAGGAATCGGGCCTGTCTTTCCCACCCGAAGAGATGATCAGAACGGGACGTATCATATTCACCTTGCCGAATCCCGCGAACCCACCCACAATTGTCGATATCGGGGTCTATGTATGCTTCGCAGACAGCCAGACAACTCAAGCCGAGGAGTAAGTCATACGACATAACGAAACTTACATAACCAAATTGACACGCAGTACTGAGGAGATGACGCCTTGCTGGTACGATATCGATCATGGACTGCCCCTCGACAAGATGGTATGAACTCCTTCTTCTGCCAGAACTGAGTCGTAGTGGCCAGATTTTCGACTTTACTGGCCTGTGCTATACGACCTCTACTTCAGTGAAAGACAGGATCAGCATCTCTTGGCTCGAATAGATTACGATTGGGTGCCAAGCTCATACCAATCGCCAGTCCCGTCATTGCAGGCCTTAGGCATCGTGGACCACAAATTACTAGGTCATGTTGTCGAGCACGATGTGGCGGAAGCCATAGTCGGATACTGGATAGCTCTTGGGCCTGAGTCATGATTTTCATAACTACCGCATCATTCTACAGAGCCATGCATCATATTTATTCACTGCAATTTCCATGTGTCACCTACTCTACCTCCTAAGCGTAGAGATCGTCGTCGTCAGCTTCATTCTGGAAGGCGGCGCCGCCCTCTTGTGTCTCTCCAGCCTCGGGGAACTACAAGTCAGCATTGTACAATAATTATTAGCCTCAATTACCTTGAAGGTGTTGCCGAAGCTCCTGGACTGTTGTAGAGTCGTACTAAACATCTCGTATCGTCTGATATCGGCATCGGAAACGGATCGTCGTGCGAACCTCATAGCCTGGATGTCAGCTGTTGAGTCTCAGATCGCTCTGGTCACATACCTCTTCGAAATGTTCACTGGTCAAGTCAGCAATGAGCTCACTCAGTGGGTTTGGGAGACTTACACAGTGATAGCTGGAACATCATCCTCCTCGTTCTCTTGATCCATGAGATCGACATCAACATCACCGCCGGCTGCCTCGGCCTTGTCCTTCTGCTCTCTGTCCTTTCGCATGTCACTCTCGATACTGGCTCGGATGGCAAGCTTGGCGGCTCGCTGACAGATCTCGGTAAGATCAGCACCGGAGAAACCAGCAGTGTTCTTGGCGAGGAAATTGAGATCAACACCAGGAGCGAGAGGGGACTTTCGCAAAGTAGCCGACAGAATAGAAAGTCGAGATGCCTCATCAGGAAGAGGGATGTAAATGAGCTGTATATTAGTTGGGGTCAGAATATCTGTCGACGACTTGCCTGATCCAATCGTCCAGGTCGGAGCAAAGCACTATCAATCTGATCAGGTCGATCTACGAGTCAGCGAGAGAACATTCAGTCAGAGATGTACGTACTGGTAGCACCAATGATGAAGACATTCTTCTTGGCATTCATACCGTCCATCTCGGTCTAGTAGATCAGCGGAACCGCTCAGACCCACCGATGAGAGAGACCTACGAGGATTTGGTTAAGCACTCGGTCGCTTGCGCCTCCTCCGTCGCCTCCACTTCCTCCACGAGACTTGGCAATAGAGTCCAGCTCATCAAAGAACATCACACAAGGAGCAGCAGCTCGAGCTTTGTCAAAGACATCTCGGACATTGGCCTCGGATTCTCCAAACCACATGGTAAGGAGCTCGGGACCCTTGATGGAGATAAAGTTGGCTTGACATTCGTTTGCGATACTGTCTGTTAGCGTGGAAAGCTGGCGCTGAACTTACGCTTTGGCCAACATGGTTTTACCGGTACCGGGGGGACCGTAGAAGAGAACACCTTTGGATGGCGACATTCCGTACTTGAGGAACTTTTCGGGATGCTCCACAGGGTACTGGACAGTCTCTTGCAATTCTCGCTTGACGTTCTCGAGACCTCCGATATCGTTCCAGGTGGTGGTGGGAATCTCAACAACGGTCTCCCTGAGGGCCGAGGGGTTGTTCACACCCAAGGCGAATCGGAAGTTCTCCATCGTGACACCCAAAGAGTCGAGAACCTCAGCGTCGATCGTGTCTTCGTCAAGATCGATGAGGTCCATCTTCTCTCGAATCTGTTGCATGGCACCTTCTGAGCAGAGTGATGCAAGATCAGCTCCGACGTAACCATGAGTGTCGGCAGCGATCTGCTCGAGGTCGACATCATCGGCGAGCTTCATGTTCTTGGTATGAATTCGGAGGATTTCTAATCGACCGGTTGGGTCGGGGATTCCAATATCGACTTCTCGGTCGAATCGTCCGAATCGTCGTAGAGCGGGATCGATGGAGTTGGGTCTATTCGTAGCGGCCATGACGACAACGTTGGCTCGAGCCTTCAATCCATCCATCAAGGTAAGAAGCTGGGAGACGACTCGTCGCTCGACTTCACCGTTGGTCTTGTCTCGCTTGGGCGCGATGGAGTCGATCTCGTCAATGAAGATGATTGCGGGACTGTTCTTCTCGGCCTCTTCGAAAGCTTTTCGAAGGTTGGACTCGGACTCTCCTGCCATCTTGGACATGATTTCGGGACCGTTGATCAAGAAGAAAAAGGCTCCGGTTTCGTTGGCAACGGCTCGAGCCATCAAGGTCTTTCCGGTACCAGGAGGACCGAACATGAGCAGTCCTCGAGGAGGTTTGATACCGATGGCCTTGAAGAGTTGGGGGTGTCGGAGAGGTAGCTCGACAAGTTCTCGAATCTGATGTCAGCAGAGTCTAGATGCATTGACATACCTGAGCGAGTTGCTTCCTGCATCCTCCCAAATCATCGTAGCCGACCTCGTTCAAGTTGGACTCTTCCGCCTCTCGGTCAAGTGGGTCGCCCTCAGTGTGGATGACGGTGTCGGATGCAACGATCTGGGCTTTAGCGATCATCTCACTTATGCAGCGAACTTACACAGTAAGGCGAGGGATCGACTTCGACGACCTTGAAGTCTACAGTCCTCATACCACCTCGAACCTGGAAGACATCGCCTGATATCAGCAAAGTCAATCGAAGTAGACTTACCCTTTCGGACTGGTCGGTAGGCCTCGAGGAAGTATGGTCGGAGGTAGACATCGAAGAGGTTTCCAGATAGACCTGGGATCAGTAGCGAGTTGGACGAAGGGCATCGGCAGCTTACCTTCAATGGTGTCGCTGAAAGGAAGGACATGGATCCTGCTTGTAAGCTGGGGCAGTGGGTGTTGCTAAGACTGCTCACCTTTTACCATACTTGATGTCGTTGGCGGGAGAGACGTGACAAGAATCACTGAGCTTGACGGCACAGTTTCCTCTGGCGACTGAGAAGTGAGCGACCGATCGAATTGATTTGCACTTACCCTTGTTGAGCGCGATCCTGCCCTCCTCGACGTCATCCTGGCTAAGGCAGATGAGAACGGTATCCTTTCTTCTCTTTCCTCGGACTGACATTAGTGCTGCCGTGTCTTAGATGCTTACCAATCACAGTGTCTCCTCTGATTGTCAGCCAAGTACTCGTAGTGGTAATAGTGCTCACCGGAAAAGGCCTAATGCCTCCATCGTGTTGGGATGGAGGATGGCAACACTGTTGTCATCCGAAGGGCTTTCGTCGACTGTCAATCGATTGGGGCTGTCATCAGTATGGTCCAACTCTTAGAGGAAATGCTTACGACTTCTTCTGACGCAGGATTGCGGTAGCGGTCGAATCATCTGCGACTGCCTGGAAAGATTAGTCATTGACCGATCAACCATTCTCTCTCGTCAGCTGACTCACCTTGGATGGATCGTCCGCCATGGTGTATTAGGTTGATTTGGTGATAAATGTAGGGTGAATGCGGAGTTTGTTGTGGGTGTATCTACTACCACTGCCTTCTGTGTATATGAGAAGGATGAGATAGAGAGAGTAGTTGATGTGATCGAGAATGACGGGGTGAACAGTGACGCCAGCGTGATTATGATTAAACATTACCCTCACTTAAGGATATGCCTCCACTTGCCACCGAATCAACTGGAATCAAAGTGTTCAATTTGTGGCACATATCTCTGTCCTTCTCTATCATCGGTCTGATACATACATATCTGCCCCTATGCGACATAACGCTGCACATGCTTCACAGTGCTCAAACTGACACTGAGCACTGCCGCACCAGTCAGCAGGGTTCAAGTGGAAGTGTACGATACTTCATAGAGGGTGATGAAAGGAAGTAGCCTACGAAAACTACGGTCTATCTACAGTGTCTAGGCAGAGGGGATGTTCTTGCCGAAGGCGGAGGTGACACTGAGAACGGAGGGCCCTCCGCAAGTCTGAGCGAGATCTCCGGAGCACTTCATGAAAGCGGCTGAGTCGTCGAGTAGCTCACCGCCGTTGGCAGCCTGAGAAAAGTCAGCGAATCGTCAGAATGTGAATCATTACCGCTGGCGACTTACGGATGAGAATGAGTTACTGCAGAAGCACTCGGAGCTGTATTCTGTGCCGGCGATCAGGAACCCAGCAGCGGCACAAGCATTGGCACACTTCTCGACAGTGTTGTCCGAAGAGCTGTAAAGCTGAGTCGAGAGAAGTCGACCGTTTTGACCCTCACTGACGGTTCCGTAGGTGGTCCAGCCGGCGGGAAGGGCAACAGTAGCGGGGACGTTGCTGGCATCAATGTAGATGTTGATGGCATTGGGCCCACCACACTGGATTCGTCAGCAATCGTCACGTGGCAGCGAAATCGAGAGGCACTTACAATTTCCGAGCTGTCACCAGAACAAGCCATCTTGCACTCGCCTGAGACGGCGGTGTCTTCAATGTCTTCAAGAGTTCCACAGAAACATTCACTCCCATATTCTACACCAGCAACAGCTATAGAGTCAGCTAGGAAGATGGGAAGGAGGCAAGGTGACGAAAGAGCTGTTTTGTTTGTTTCGAAAAATAGGGTTTGGGGTGGAAATTTGAGGAAAACTAAAATTTACCGTAGCCGTACGAATCACAGATACCAGTACACATCTCAATGGTCATGCCAGAGTTGGAAGTCTGAACTTTGTCGAGCAATCGGCCTGCGACCTCTTGAACACATCCTCCGTACGTGAAACCGTTGATGACAGTGGCGGCAGGGCTGGTGGCGACGGGAGCATCAGAAGTGGAGGTGCCAGTGGCAGTGTTGGATCCAGCTCCAGATCCTGGGACACCAGCACCGGTACCTGGGACACCGGTAGATCCATCAGAAGAGCCAGAGCCAGTTCCAGGAGAGCCGGCCGATCCGTCGGAAGAGCCAGAGCCAGAGCCAGTACCGGCCGAAGGGCTAGCAGCTGCGGATGAAGCAGAAGTAGCGTCAGCGGCTGGGGATGGGGATGGGCTGGCAACAGCGGCGGAAGATGAGGCGGCAGGTGATTCAGCGGCAGGCGATGCAGCGGCGGATGAAGCGGCGGACGAAGCAGCGGATGATGCAGCGACGGATGAAGCGGCAGGCGAGGCAGCGGACGAAGCAGCGGGCGAGGCAGCGGCGGAAGAAGCAGCGGAAGAAGCTGGGGCAACAACAGCAGAGGACGAGCTAGAGGCGATTGGCTTGGCGACCGAGGCGCTGGCAGAGCTGGCAGCGGCGGAGCTGGCGGCAGCACTCGAAGCGGGCTTCGAGACAATGGCAGAAGAGGCAGCAGCGGCACTGGATGAAGCCTTGGAGACGACAGCGGAGGAGGCAGCAGCGGAGGTAACGGCGGGCTTGCTGACAGCAGCAGTGGTCGAGACGGGCTTGGATGTGACGACAGCAGTCTTGGTGTTGACAGCAGAAGTCCATGGGTTGGAGCTGTTTGATCAGGCACTGTCTACGCTCATGTTGATTTCACTTACCATCCTTTACCAGTGTACTTGCTGGTGGTCTTTGGGGTAGCGGGCTTGGTCTTTTGGCCAAATTTGCTGACCAAGGACGAGACCTGCTTCCAGTTCATGCCCTGGGGAGGGGCGAAACCGTATTCGGCAACATACCAAGCCTTGACGTAGTCTTTGTCGAAGCCACCACCCCAGGTCCAGTCGGATCCCCAAGAGTTCCAGTCAAAGTCGGTGCACTGGGCCCAATTGGCTGTGGAGACCTTGGTAGCGGCGGCAGAGGTGGAGACGACGGCTTTGGCGCTCGAGGGGACGGCAGCGGAAGAAACGACCTTGGCGCTGGAAGAGGCAGCGGCAGAGGACTTGACGGCGCTAGACGAAGCGACGGAGGGCTTGACAGCAGCGGCAGAGGAAGTAGCTGGCTTGATAACAGGGGGAGCGGGGGCAGGGGGGGCAGGGTTGCAGCCCCATCCGATACCAAAGAAGCAGAAGGTTCGCTTGTCGAGGGCATGGGTAGACTCAACGTTGACAGGGGCAGCAGCAGTGTAGCCGGCCATGCTGAGGTAGGCCACGACGGGGATTAGGGTAGAGGTCTTCATTTTGAGGATTGGTCGGGTAGAAGAAGGATTGGGTGGGCGGAAAAAGGGTTGGGCGGGTTGGTAAGAGTAGGTAGAGAGTACTGTGGAGCTTGGGCAAAGAGTATTCGGGTGAAGAAGAAATGCATCCCGTCTGACCTGGCTTTATAGGACATTCGGCCTTGCCTTCGCGACCTCATCGACCGGCCGGCGACTGGACTGATCGAGTAGACAATAAAATCAGTCTCAGCCACTATTTCAGGTTACCAGAATTTATTCGTTACCGAGCCGGTCTTGGCGACCGGATATTCCGGCAGGTACGAATAACTCCGAGACACGGGATCGTCGGATGTGATGGGCGCCTTCGTCATCCCTCTGTCGATGCCCACGGACAAAAGGATGCAATCAGGGGTCAGTGACGAGTTGCAGGGTCATCTCAATTGTCTGTACCCCTTTCGGAGATTTTGTTCGGCTTTCACAGAGACGATCCGCACCCTTGGATCACCTAAAAAGGTAATCAGTACAAATTCGCTACAAATTCGAAACGCTTCATCCGATGGGAGTGCGAACAAAACTAGAAGGGCCTAGTGTCGATCATAACGGAATGGCTTGCATTTCAGGTGCACAAATTTGTCAATGGCCCGTTTCCGGCCTTGCCAACCGAAGCCACCAAGCCTGGCCATGCTAGTCAACCTCCTAGCGCTTTTATTCTACCTTGTCCAGTGGTGATCCCTCGCCTCGCCGGTCATCAAGACCCTCTCGTTCTTCTTCCCGATCGGACAATAGCCGGGCGGGGCGCGTAGAGTCCGTCGCAGGTAATTCTTCCAGCTTGACGACGATCTCTTCTACCGCCTGTCCCGGGCCGAGGGGGAAATCGATTTGCGAACGGGGAAATCTCAGCGTGTGAGTTCTATTCGTCGAGGGAATGGGTTCGGGAAGATGGAATGCCGGGATAAACCAAACCCATCCGAGTGGCAATGACCCCAAGTGGAATTTGATCTTCATCTCACGTGCTCGGTCAAGAACCAATGGTTGACCCGCTTTGGGTACAAGATGATGTACGACTCGTTCCTGTCGGTCAGCTAGTACACTTCGTCCTCGATCGTGTTCACTTCATGTGTTACACGCGCCACTCGGGATAACAGATTGAGACATGGCGCTTACCTCTTCTTGGCTCTCCTCGGGCACGTCGGTGGCTATCATCTTGCCGCAGCTCTTGAACATCTTGTGCGAGTCATACGCACCCTCTCCAGCTACACCTCCCCAAGTCACCCCGCCTGCTCCCCTTCCTTCCAGCTCTTTGACATAGGCATCTTCGTATCGAGCAACCGAAGCCCATGCCTTTCCACGACCGGCGTCAGATCCTACAATCAATGAGGTGATTGGCTTTTTCCATCCTGTTGGAGGTTTTAGGTACATTGTGATGGAGACCATCCGAACACGGCTCTCTTGGGTGGACAGATACGAGGTTGGAGCTTGCTCGGAAAACAAGAGGTGGACATAGCGAATCCATCTCCGTTCTGCGCGTCAGCAAAGACCTGGTGTGGTGAACCTACGGCTGGCGATGGAAACACCTCGACCAGTGCTACTCGGCTTCATCCTTCTACTCGAGTGTAATTTGAAGACGGCATCCACTCTGCCATCATTCCGATCCTGCTGGCCAGCAGATCCAGGAGTTTCCTCGTCTCCGATAGCGATGGGTTCATATGCTGGAGAGGAGGATACATGAACTTGACCAGACGAGGTGGAGGATCTGGACAAGGTGGAAAGCGATTGAGGTGTAGACTGTCGACTCAATCCTGTACCCATTTCCACGTTCTCGTAGTTGCCGAAACGATCATGATCGCTGTGCAGACTGGCATCTTCGTTGTCTCCATCTGCCGGCACTTGCGCAACGGTGTCCCCACCTCCTACAACAACCCATCCAGATCTATGCTCGTCCTTCTTTTCCCCGCGTTTCGCCAATTCCTTTTGAGAGTACGAGCTGTCGAGTTGAGGAGGAGGGGGAAGCTCTGACAAAGAAAGCATGTACGAGCAGAGTAGAGTGCCAGATCGGCCCTGGACATGAGCTTGTATTCAGACTATATGCTCACTTTGCCGGCCTTGCAGTGAATGATAGCCACTCGCTCTGGGTCCGCGTCTAACCATGCATTCATCTCCCGGACAGCGAGTGGTAGTAATGATAAGGGAGGAGCATGGTGGTCGGGAAATGGATAGCGAGATACTCGGCCACTCATGCTCTCGGCTGAGTATGCGTTTTCATACAATGGGCATCTAGCTGTCAGCTCCACCACCATCTGGTGCTCGACTAACAAGTTCCATATCCACCACTTGTCGCCATGTCGGCTGTTGATAAATTTGAGCACGTCTTGCTTGCGGTTCCTGTACACGCTTGCGATGCCAGTAGCGGGCCAGCCCATTCTGAGTCGTCAGTGGACAAAGAGGAGGCTTTCAGTTTCATCACCCACATCAGGATCCGGTCTGTGACGTATACGAGGTCGAGATTGGTCTCATGATCAATGAACCTTGCCTTCTTGCCCGAGACAATCTCTCTAAGGTAGTCTACCATAGTTGTATGCTATGGTGTATAGTGAGATGTAAAGTGGATGATAAGGATAGAAGTAACGCGTTGTGGCTATGACGACATCTATTTACAAGGTAAAGTACAACAACGATTTCAATCCTCCTATTCTCTATGATTCAGATATACTCCTGCTACTACGGCTACAGCGATAACGGTAATGATAATGGTCGGCTAGGCTGTCAGCTTTGATAGGCGCCAACAAATGACGCGCAGCTCACTTGTGCTATAGATCTCGTTCTCTTCTCCAGCTCTTCGCCCTCGTTGAGCGTGCCTCCAACCGACGATTTCCCGCTATCTGACGAATCTTTGTCATCTCTGATGGTACTGGTGGACCCAGTGCGAGGCAACTCCGCTTTTCTGGCTCTTGAAGCCCGAGTACGCAGCTCGTTTCGGCCCGTATCGAGCTCCTGAAGAGTTTGCTTTGGCGTTGACGACCCAGTAGCCTCAGCGACCGCTTTGAGGGCATCAATGGCCAGTCCCGCTCGATGACTAGGTCGGCGTCGACGGCCTTTGCGAGAGGTATTGAAAGTAGGCGTCTCATCATCCAGATCCTTCCACCCGAGAGACACCTCTCCCTCTTCGCCACTCATTTCTTCGTTCAGCTCTCGCTCCTCTTCTTCCTCGTGCGCTCGCCGACTGGCTTCTTCCCATTCTCGCACAACTCCACGTAATCTCTCTCGTTCAGCCTCCCAGCTTTCCCGATCTTTGCGATGTGTCTCCTCAAATTTGATTTTCCAGCTTTCCCACTTTTGATCTGTCTTGCTGACTTCCTCTGCGACTCGACTGGTAAAACCCGTTTCCAGTGCTCCGATCCGATCCGTCAAAGCTTGGACTGCCGACATAGCTTCGCCGTGCTGAACTTGCAAAGACTTCGAGAGCTGAATTACATCGGCAATCTCGGCCGACATGGTCTCGACTCGAGCTGTCAGAGCGGCATTCTGAGCTGCCAGATCTGGCCCGTCATCCTCTTCCGGCATGACAGTAGCGACACTTTTGGCATCATCATCGTCGTCATCATCCCAGACTCGTCTTTGTCTACCGCGCGTACTGGCGAGCAGCAGGTCCATTTCTCTCTTGGTCTCCTCCATCTGCTCCTTGACTTGCGATACTTCGTGTCGTGTCGCTTCATGACCATGCACTTGGCCTTCGAGGTCCCGAATCTTGTCGAGGTGTGTTGCGAGTGACGATTGCGTTTCCGTCAACTGATTCTGCAGTGTCATGTATGCCGCGGCCTGCTGACCATGAGGTCCATTGATTGCAGCTTGCACCTCGGCAGACTTGGAGCGGTACTGAGGCGGGATGAATTCGGGCGCGCTGCCATTTTGCGTTGGCGCCTGGGGTCAGCGTCGTGTCCGAGATCATCCTGTTAACCCACCATGCCACCTGCGAGAGTATCTTGAATCTCGTTCATCTGTGATGCCAATCCGTTTAGATCAGTGCTCTCGTCTCTGCTTCGTTGCAGCTCGGCCTGAACATTAGTTCAGCAAGTAGGCGAAACTCACCTGTAGTTTCTGTAAGACATGATCAAAGCTGACAGCTTTGCCTCCCGCACTCATGACCTGAGGTCCCTGCGCCTGAGATCCCATTTGTTGAGCAGCTGGTCGTCTCGGACCGCGTGTATCTTGATTCTGATAGACCGCCATTTCCCTTCACATCAGCTTTCGCCTTGATCAAAACCTACCTTGAGCTTAGAGCTGCATCTTCCGCGTTGAAGACGCAGTAGACTTTGGCAGCAACTTTGTGGTGAATGATGGTACGGTTATCCTCACTTATGATGTCGATACCGAATTCCTGACAGTCAGCTACACGTCCAACAGACTACTCCGGGTTGACTGACGACTAGGTCTTCATTGTTGAGTTCCGCGGCCGGACTCTCTGCTCCCTCTGCAGAAAGCCTCTCTCCATTCACAAACGTTCCATTCGACGATCGAACGTCTTTGATAAAGATCTGTACATCAGCTTACAAGTATTGGGTATGTACCCCAACTTGACATACTTTCCCGTTCTCGTTCCAGATCTCGGCATGCGTTCGTGAGAGAACCTTCGAGTCAAAGTAGGCGTTTCTTTCCCCAGGTACAGTCTTTTGGTTGGTCTGCCGGCCTATCTTGATCTGCAAGTCAGCCCCTGTTGTTGAACGTGACATACCCTTTGATGGTCTGGCAAATGGATCATCTTCATGGAGAAGGTGTCTTGCAGCGGCCAGAGATGAAGCGCTGGAAAGGGCGCGCCCCATGCCTGATTACCGTTCTGTGTAGCCTGAGATGCCATGTCCAGAGGTAGGTGTGGAGTGTATATAGTATGCTGTTGTATGTATAGTGCGCATATGGTACAGCAGATTGAGCAGTGACGCTGGAATGACGGAAGCAAATCTACATGAATGTATGTGCTATATGCTACACTATATCTATACCCTATGACCCCTAAACGCTCCTAGCCACGAACATCAAATGACCAAAGTCCCCGTCCGAACCCTCGCCCTAGCCCTTGATCTCGTCGCGGAAGAGCGGTTCCTCCAAGTACAGGCTCTCCGTTCCATCCGGTCTTCTTCTCTTCACCTTCTTTGGTTCGCTCTTTTTCCTTTTCTCGCTCTCTTTCCCCAGGCGAGATAGCAGATACTTTTCGGCTAGCCAGAAGAAGGTCCCGGTTGCGATCTGCCTCTGATTTTTCTCGTTCAATGGTAGCGGCTGACTTGGGTGCGGTTTGAGATTGAGGTGCCTGACCCATGCCCATGAATGGACGATCCCGACCAAACAATCCACCGAAACTGGTCATTCCAGCGACCCTTTCCCGATCTCTCTCACGATCCTTCTTTTCCCTATCCTGTCGATCTTTTTCTCTTTCTTCCTCAATTCTTCTCATCTCTCGTTGACGGACTCGTTCCCTCTCCTCGTAGTCAAGTTCATCTTTCCTAGCCAGCATTGAGCTGATGTTGCCGTTGTCGTTGGCGAGGGCCATCTTGTTTTCCACCATGCTCAAAAGCTTCTCCGTCCGCGAGAGCATCCCATCCAGCCACCTTTTCCCCTCTCTAAGCTGCTCCCGATGTTCTTGCAACTCCCGTCTACCCATAGAATAGTGTGGGTAGCCTGCCATTGCAGTTGGGTAGAAGCGATCACGGGCACTGACAGGATCAGGAGAAGGTCTTCGTGGTGGATCGATGTGCGCAGCAGAGGTAGCAGCAGGTTTGATGGGAGGTGTCGCAGTCGTGGCCGAAGGAGCCGGGGAGGGATTAGCTGGAGATGGATCTCGTCGACCTGCAGTCATGGACTGATAACGATGGGAAAGAGCACTCCATGGCGAACCAGCAAGAGGCGAATCACGATTGGCAGGAGCGCCGTAAATGGAGTATCGGCTCGGAGGCTGAGAGCTGTTTGGGGTTTGACTGCTTTGGCCGGGTTGTGCGGGAGCATGAGGAGTCTGAGCGGATCGACTCGTCTGAGGGAGCTGACCCGTGACGGGTAGATGGCCTTGCTGAGACCGATCACCATCAGATTTATGGTTCGAGCTGATGGGTGGTCTTTGCTCCTCTTCGGCTTTTCGCTTCATACCTCGTGCGTCTTCTTCGGCTCGTGGAGTGGGAGCAACAGACTCGGTCCTTGTCTCGGGCGACTTGCTTGGAGCCATCATGAGCAACGTCTCGGCGGCGAGCTGATGTGCGAGCTGATTGTTAGTACAGGAAATGGAAGGCGAGCGAGGCATCATGAAGTAGTGAAGAAAGGGAATAATCTAGGTGGTTCGTGGAACAAGGGAAAGCAGGGAGACAGTCACAAAGGAAGTGATCGGCTTGATGGAAAAGGAGGTGTGTGGGGTAATGATGGAGAACTTCACTCACGCCTGGATCCTTTGTGTCTTTAGACTCTGCCTCTTTGCCTTGATGTGGAGTACGATCATCGAACCACCATGGCTTTTTGCGTTCCCCTCCATTACTTCCGCCGAGATTTAGTGGAACAGCTTGCTGTTGTCTGCGCATACCGATCGGGTCAAAGATTGAGGGCGATCGAGTCTCGTGCAAGGAAGGAGGAGCACCGTAAGGCGAAGGATGAGATTTCTCGGATTCCGTCGGTGTGGGGTATGGACCGCCTGATGCTGTAGCAGTTTGTGGAACGGGTACACTGGTACGTGCGGGCGAATTCTGTTCTGACTGGGATGCGACCCCTGGACTATTGCGGCTGGTGGTTCCGACAGCGGGGACTCGCTTTCTCCTCTTGATAACTGTCTTTTTCATTGCCACTGGTCTGGGCACTCCATGTAATTTGTGATACAGACCTGGGAAATCAGCTTTTGGTCAGATCAAGACTGGGCTTCTACTTACCGCAGGCGTTACATTGAGGCCGACCCTCTTCATCACGCCTCCATAGAGGTGTAGTACTAGTTCCGCAATTGCGACAGCTCATGCCGATGGGTGTAGCGGCCAATCCGCTTCCGGCAGCACCTTCTTCTGACACCGGCGACCTTCCTCTCGACTCCTCATCAGAGGCTCCCTGGGGCGTTGGAGGGTTGCGTGCATCGGTCTGTTGCGACATAGTCCTATCCTGCATGCCGGATCCGGAGCGGCCCATCGCCGCACCCCATTGAGCGAGATGAGTACCTCGGGATGGCTTTTCGACGCCTTCGGCCGGTGCGAGTTGGTGTGTGACATTCGCAAGGTTGTTGTTGAGTGTGGGGCAGCCTTCACATCCGGCTTTACCTCCTGCACCGTTGCATCGACCGTCCCCGGGGCAAGTGCCCGGTGTAGGCAGATCGTCCACTAATAATCAGTTCTGTTCGTACATATTTTGTTTCAAGAACGTACATCGCGGCTTCTTGCTAGATCCCGCTTCTTCAAGCTTGAGTGCTGGCTTGCGACGCTTTTCGGCTGTGGTTTGACTCTCGGGGGTATCTACTGGAGACGAGTCATCCATGACCTCGTCCTCGTTTCCACCTCTCTCATTTGAACTTCCGAAACCCATGGATTGTCCGTAACGTCCCCCCCACTGGCTGGCAGGTGTCTTGGTTTCAGAGTCTCGTTGATCTGAACCTCTCGATGCGGAGACTCGTCGAAGAGGGGATGTAGGTGATGTTCTAGCGGTGACGGGGGAATGTGAGTTGCGATGGGACTGAGCTGGGGGCGAGAGTCGGTTGGGTGGTGCCATCTGGTCTGGGGTTCAAGACCTACTAAGGTAAGCAGCTGTGATGCGGGTGTTGTCTGAGATAGGGTAATGGCAAAATAAGAAGGAGAAAGATTGGGAAACAAACTGAGGAAAAATCGCGCGAAGAGGACACTCCTGATAACGATAGCGTGTCCTTGGCACACCTTTCGGTGGGAAAAGAAAATCGACGCATGACGCAGAGTGATCGAAAGATCAATGGAGGTGCAGGATAGAGTGACGATCTATGACTTCTGAAGATAAAAGGTGGACTTACTTCCTTTGAGATGTGGATAACGTGCTGATAAAGCGTTATCGGCCGGGTGTAAGAAAAGGAGAAAGTGGCGATGGGGTCGGGTTTCCTGATGGAAATTTATAGTATATGGATCGCTTACGTCTGTGCGTTTGGTCGATTCGATATGAGGGTCTAGAATGGTGCTGTACTAGCGAGTGATTAGTGATCTAATAGAGGTGTGTGTTGAGCAAGATGTATGGTAGATGTGCAGGTGAAAAGGGGATAATGGTACAGTATTATAATCAGGGTCCTATCTATTCCTTCTGTATCCAGACACCGCACTCTCGATAGCTACCATCTAATCAAATTCCCACTTTGGGATACGCTTTGATTCCGTCAACTTTATCGATTGCCCTGAAATTGCAATATAACCCGCGTGCTACATCCTCGGCTTATTCCATCAAACTTGGCAGAATTCCAGATTAAACCTTGAGACATCATCAGAGATAGTGGCAATCCAAGGGATATACGGTTTGGAGGATACGATCGTGGTCATAGCTAGATAGACTTCAAGATCATAGACCACGATCACAGATTACGCCAACCCCTTGCCAACCGATGCACCCGATGATTCCAAGATCGGACTAGACCGAGCTTTAGCCGTACGTGTGCCTGGGACCTGCTTTACCGATTACCCAAGTTTGGCCTATCAACATGTGGCGATTTCACATGTGGCAGATAGGGGGGATCAAATGCATCTACGTCGTATAAACAGGTCGTTACTGTATGTATCTATGATGGTGAGAGTCAAATGTAGGCACAATATTATCCAGATTCTGCTCTTCGCTCGAAGGCTGTGTATGATCTGCACTGATGACCGAAATGACAATCTCAGTAGCTCTCGGCACGATCGAATGGATCAGTGACGATTCCTGTACGATCAGCGACCGATCTCCCGAGTGCACCAGCAAAGACTGACCATCGATCAGATTATCCCAATAAAGCTGAGTCTGTCCGCCGATCTGAGCGCCAAGTCCGGCATCTACCAAGGATCCCAGGCCAAGGCCATTCGACGGGAGGTTCCGATCACTGGTAGAATTGTCGGCGGTCCATTGTGGAACCTTGTTGGGCGGAGCATACGGTCGTGAATGTTGCTGACCCAGGGAGAGAGTCGCGTATGGGTCGTGGTTCTGGTCGAATGGCTGAGCATAGGGCTGAAGCTGAGGAGGGAAGACTCCAAAGGGAGTCATGGTCACATCGGCGCCTGGTCCAACTTGAGGATGGACCATCATCCACTGATTGAGCCTTTCTCATCAGTGCATGTGATATATCAAAAGTCGACTTCACTCACAAGACTTGAGACCGGTCATCTTCCGGGCTTTGGAGGTAGGGTTGTACTCCAGACTGCCAGGCAGACACATTTGCCTGAGCCTGAGAATCCATACTTGATCTCGCGTACTCCTCGTTCGTCAAGCCGTTCCGACCCTTGGGAGGCGATGAGATGGGTTGACTTCGTTCTGCAGATGTGTTGATTCGATGCTGTCTAGTATGCTGTCGTCTAGCTTCCACTTCCAAGCCTCGACGGTGAAGTGTTGAGATCTGATTCGTCAGCTTGGACCGTCGCTTATCACCTACAATGGTAGCTTCCTGTTGGGTAAAGTCATCCGCCTTGGGGTTGAAAGGATGTTGCTCCATGAAGAGCCGCAATATCTCCTTCATTTCGGCGGCATGTGGAGTCCGAGGATTGAGTATAAGTGAGATTCCAGCGATCATCGCAGCATTCTGGACATCAGCGCTGCAAAGCTTGAACTCATGCGACTTACGAACGACCGGAAAGAACCTCCCAAGAGAGTCTCGAAGAAGTCGGGGACATCTCGCTTGAACGCTTTACGCTGCAGAGGTCAGTCATGTCGGTTGAAGTGAGGTATCACGCACGATCTTGAAATCCATCACGGCAGCTTCGACCGTTACTCTTCTTGACAAGCTGTACCTCTCGCTGTGCAGCTTTCGAAGAAGCCAGGGTCGCTGAAAATCAGCCAATGTGCAAGAAGCGTCCTAGAAAGGCTTACGTGCAGGATGATCCTAAAGTGAAGGATTTCGGTTTGGATATAGTATCGGTGAGTGGGTAAGTACCACAATTCTATGTGTCAGTCTCTGATTCTTCTGCGGTGAAGCAACTCACTATCGTCCCATCTCTTATCGGGAGTCAACATCCTGAAGCTGGGAGGTAGATTATCGATAAGGGCTTGGAAATCGGCGTCCAAATCTTCGACGTCTCGATAAGCGGGGGTTCCTTGAAGTCGCTGAAAGTCGTGTGCGACCTGTGGTCAGTTCTGATCAAGAGATCGACTTACTCTCGCCACTATCACGCCGAGCTTCTGTCGAAGAAGAAGATATGTCCCGTATGTCGGCTCGTCCATAGGTTTTGGCTGAGCCTTCGCATCCGCTCTGAGGCTGTCCATGTCAATGTTTGATGGTGGCCTAGACATCAGCTCGGCTTCACGTTAAATCCGTTTGAGCCTACAAGGTATCCACACAAGACATGTCTACGGACGTAGGTCGTCCAAGTAGGCAGGAGTAGCTACTGTAAGCGGGTTTCCTACAGCTGCTGCAGTAGTGCAACTCACGTCCCGTCCGCATGGATAAGATAAGACCATAGCCTTCTCCTGTACTCTGTGACGACCGGGTCAAGTCCAAGATGAGTACCATCCCGATGCAGACCAATAGCATGACCAGTAGTCAAACCAGCCCTAAACTGCGCCCATCCTTCCGCAAGGCGTCTGTCGTGCATCAAGATCAGATAGAGTCCAGTCTGCCATTAGCCAGCCCTCACCGAATCAGGTTGAATGACATACCAAGATATGCGTTTCAACAAGCTGAAGATGTTCCGTCTTGACGGCCGAGGCGATAATGATCGCAGTCTTGGCTGATCATCAGCTTTACTTCTTAGTGTGGACTCACAATCCCAATAAAGTTTCAGACTCGAAGTCTTCCTGCCTTCCTCTGGCCCAGCCCACTCCTCCGGCGCAACTCGCATCGAGATCGCTAGAGCCATGAACACCAGAGGAAGAGCTAGGACAGTAGTATGGTCGATATCACCATGTGCGTAAACCGCTTCAAAGGACTGTCTGAACAGTGTTTCATCAATCGGGTATCTGACGAAGTTGACTTTGGTAAAGAACCAGTCGACCAATTTCGAAGCGAGCTTGTAGTCCGGAAGGTCGTTCATGAGATCTCGAACCTGCCATGAGCCAAGACTTGGGGTTTGCAACATACCTTTTGTGGCTGAACTCCACAATCTAGGAACAGTCGCTGAAGTTGTTCTGCTGGAGGTCCATGATAGTCTAGACCTCTTGGAACGGTCTGAGTCGAGGTGATCATCTACCATCAGCGCGATCGAGGACTACAAACCGACATCACTTACAGACTGGGGAAGAGGATTTCTATATCCCGTATCTACGTCCAATCGCCCAACATCCTCCCCTTCTGGGGTCAACTCCCTATCCTCCTGACCAGGTACAGAGGTCCGGCCAGCAGTCACCGACTCTTCCAATTCGTCCTCTTCTCCCTCATCCTCTGGTTCGGGCGAAAGAGCAGGTGGATGATCTAAGGATCAGCAAATTTGCTTATGCATTGCTAACACGCCACAGGACCAAAGGACCTACTGATTCTCCAAGCATCCAAGGCGGTCCCTTCCACGCCCGGCACCCTATTGACCATGACATTGAGCAGATTCTCGACCCTTGCCATCCTGACACTCAGGGTTGGCAAGCTCGGTCTCTCGGGCACCGATTTGGGCGAAGCTTTCCTGTCTACCGTCGGCTCGAGCTTGACTCCTCTTGGGGGTGGAGTACCCGCTCTCGTATATGGGACACATAATTCCGGTACCCTCCTCGACAGGCAATGCTGGCATGGCGTCTCTCGATTACATCGCTGTTTGCGCTTTGCACATTCCGCACAGGCCAATGCTATACGCCTCTTTTTCTTCTTTCCTGTGCCTTCTTCGGTTCCTTCTGAATGTTTCGTGGTCGTATGCGGTCGACTGGGAGGTGGTGGAGCAGGAGGATGTTGATCAGGGTAGTAGGACGTATGAGGTCGGTACGGGTTGTGGTTATGATGCATCATGGGAGGTAATCTCGACCCAAAGGATGGTGGGGGTGAACGTTGTCGAGGAGGTAAATTTGTCGACCATCCTGCTCGAGCTGTTGAAGGCCATTGAGCTGAAGGTGCCCAGTCGGGCGGTGGCTGCTGCTGACTCGAGTGGGGTGCACTCCTCGAAGGCTCCATTAGATGTGCCAATGATGGAGTCGGTGGTGGTAGAGTCCGTGGTGAATGTGTAGGAAAGGGATGAGAATGTGAAGAGTTGTGTGGAGGCGGCTGTAATCTCAAACCAAGAGGGGGAAAGGGAGAATGCCGTTTGGCCGAGTCTCGACTAGTATCACCATCCCGAGACAGAGTACGATTACCGTCTTCGTCCTCATGTCTCGTGGACCGTGGCCCTTCCATCTGTGCTAGAGTGCGCTAGAGTGTCTGTCAATAGTAGTAGTAGTAGTGAATTGATATGCATTGTCGATCCTCTGGTAAGGATGAAGGGTATTCCGTTGGTGCATACAACACAATGGTCCGATATGACGTTAAGGCACAATGTGGTCCCAGTGATTCCCTTCATCTTGCACCACTTCTATCACTCCTTACCACTGTAAGCCGGCGGGAGGGAGACGAGGGCCCGTATACACTAGCGTCCATCTAGGTTTCCACAGAATAGAATACTAATCAGGGCAATTATGGCGTTAGCGCCTTGACGCCTTGCCGGTAATACGGTGGCTTTAATCAGATATCCTGCCCCTTATGCCGTGATTGGCTTGTCTGCACACTTTGCCCAACTGACCAATTCGATTGGAGCGCCGCCTCTTGTTTCAACTTGTCAACTCGGTACCTTCTCACATTGTTCGGCGCCACAGGTATGTTACAACCTGAGCATAGAGGATACATGCCTATGGAAGATGACGGTATTGACAATCATTTAACTCGTCTATCTGATCATTCGATTAGTCGCCCAAGTCAACTTCGGCCGAAACAGTTTGTTATGCCCTTAAGCGATGCTGTACATGCGATCTTCTTTGAGTTTACGATACAACTACTCGATGCTCCTCAGAGTCCGCGCACATTGCGCACGTAAGCAGCCCTGTTCGGCTCTTGTCGGTCATGTATTCGTCCACAGTTCGGGAGGAGCAGAAACGCCTCGTGACCTCTGGCTTGGCATGATCGGACGCCCTGTAATCTTATGTTTCATGCCCAGCCTCAACCCATTCCTCGGTTGATAGACAAAGGAATCGAACTTCGGTAATGCCGTGTCTATGTCGTGATTCACCTCGAGCTTGATGTTATCGGGCTGCTTGGGTAACAATTTTGGTGTCGCTTTTGGTGCGAGTTCCCTCAATCTGATCGGTTCTCTGAGATATAAGCCGTGATCTGTATTGTTCTAGCCTCGACTCACCTGACGTTCTTCTCGCCCAAGTCGTCGGCGATCAGGTTGAGTTGGCTATCGATGCGTCGGAGGAATCGACGGATAGGTAGTCGAGCTCGAGAGTGAACAGCAGCGTAGACGGTCGTTGATATTGACAACTGCTGATCAGCTATCACCCCATCTCGGTGGATTCGTAAGCTTACCAGAATACCGAGCGAGACGGCGAGTAGCTGCGCCGTACAGCCTGCCACTTTAAGGATAATCTGCAATAGGCCGATTATCATGTTCACGGCAACGCCGAGAAGACCATGGCCATGAAAGGCTGATTCGGGAATCGTAAAAGCCGACACTGCTGATTAGTCAATTTCCGAGGTCAAAAACGCACCAGAGACAAGTGAAGGTGAGAACAAAGCCCATCTCGATCTACGGTTCGATTGCTGAGCCAAGGCAATAGTCTGTCCAATCATCACTAGCGATCGCTCGAGTTCTTCCGAGAGGTCTATCGCAGTTCTACGACCCTCGAGGAGTGACGCCAAAGTCTGATTGTGATGATCCTAAGGGTCAGCCGAATCGCCTGTAAGCTGATCATCACTCACGTGGATAGCGTAAGCACTTTGTGCAGACGAAAGTAAATTGGGGTGTAGATCATGCATGAGCTTGGCAGCTGCGAGGACATTCTGAGAATCAGCAGGTGGATTGACAATCTCAATCAAGAGACTGACGCCCTGCAGAACCGCTGCCTCGGAAGATGTCTCGGCTAGCTTGATGTTGAAAGTATCCTGCTCATCAGTCTCAGGGAAGCTGCGTCGAGGACCAAAAAGCTCACTAGGTGGTTCTGAGTGTCGCCTGCCAGAAGAGCGAATGAATCGGCGAGTCTCGCGACCATCAGATCTGTTTCACTTCCTAGCCGTTTGTGATGAAGGGCAATAGCTCCGCCATGCTACAGTGATCAGTTCCGATCGACTGTTTAGGTTTCAAGCTTACTTCGCTCGCCAGTGTAGATAGGGACTCTCGCAACTGGTTCGTCAGCCTCGATCACAGACACAGGCTTACCTGTTGAGAGAGACCCATGATCATGTCCACATGTGATTCCCTCATATCCTGCACCAAAGACATGGCAGCGTCTGTGCTTCCGATCCTGACTGCATCCCACACCCCTTCTCCGGCCGTAGTTAGCGCTTCCACAGCCTGCTTTATGTGCTTGTCCAAAGATTCCCTATTCGCTCCTTGTTGGTGAATCTCATTCTGCAACATCTCGAGTATCTCGCTGACAGCCTCTGCGTTCCTCTTGGTTTCCTACATATCAGCTTTGGTACACCAGAGATCTTACCTGAACACTATCAAACATATCCTTCGTTAGGCGATGTTGATCCTCCATCCTCCCCACTTCGTTTGTACGTAGCAGGGAGATCAGGGAGATCTTCTCCAAAGTCGCATTAGCGTATAGCTCCCTTGCTCGACCTGTCATCAGTGCATATCCCCCTCACTGCGGAAGCCACTCGCTCATCTGCCAGTCGGCTCGCAGGGCTGAACAGAGCAACGCTACTCATCAGCACCACACTCCTGTTCCGATTTATGTTTGACCTACTAGCATCACTGAGATACTGGTTGTAGCTCGTCCAATCTTGTGGACTTCGGTGCAGTGCCCTCAATATCAGCAAAAGTCCAGTCGGGGTGAACAGTGACACACGCCAAACAGGCAGAACGAGCTGTAGCAGATTTCATGTCTGGAACATTCCACCATATCCTCCATCCAGCAGTCTCACTACCAGCCTTGGATCTGTACCAAGCTTCACAGTCCGATGGAACGGTCTGCATAGCTGAAGCCAAAGAGCAGAGGGTGAGGGAAATTGCGACTATCTTGTCAATTCATCTCCTTTCCTTCCTGTCACCTAAACTAGCTCACGATCACTTCTGTAGGCCTCGTTCGGTTCCATTTGATCCTTCTCGCTCTTACACCGTCCTTCTAGCTGTTTGGCTATCGAGGCATGGCAATCGGTGACTTTCAGTCGTTTTATTATGGCTATTTAAATTCAGCTTGTACACCTCCCAAGATTGGCTCAGCTTACTGGTATCTCCAAACACCGCTTGCCTCTCTCTTTCACTCAGATCGAAGCTTCGTATAGTAACCTCCGCAACCTCTTCGTTGTCTGCGGGCGGAGAAGGTGTATAGTCCGATGATCTTCCTCTCGCTGCGGATATCCCCAGAGGCGCCAGTAGCGGTAGAAGTGAAAGTAGGTATCCGGTCCGCATCGCGATGGTGTCTCGTAGAGGTTTGATGTACAGTCTTGTCGGTACGAGTGATAGAAGAGGGGGAGAAGAGTGCTGATGAAGACGAGGAAGGGAAAGTAGAAAGTGGAGGGAGGTGGGGAAATCAGTCGCGTTATGTAAAGTGGAGGTGGATGATCAAGGTCAATTACAATAAATCGTGAAGTGATCCACCCAGTCACTTATACATGTATGCTCGAGACCTGATTAATATCAGCCTCTCCTTTGTCATTGCATGTATCGCATCAGGCTGAAAAAGTGAGAACCAGAGGGGAAAGGTACCCACCGATTCCGGCTTCTTCATGTCAGCTCCTTTGACGGTGTCAGGTCGACTAAGATGATTAGGTGCATGTCATTTGGATACTCGTACAACTCTCGACGTGATGATACTAGATGGTAGATACACTCGAAGGCCAGTCCTTCTTCTTGAGCCATTCACCATGAGGCCCAAACGCCCGATTCGTTGGGAAATTAAGGCCATCTCCTGCCGGTCTTCCGATGGGTACTGTTATCAGCCCATGTGCTCAAATATGGTTCAGACTTACAGATCCACCCAATCCAGCTTCTACCCATCTCTCGCTTCCATCTACTCATGTATGATCCAACGGCCCAGCGCTCATCCACTTCGACCTTTCCAAATTCTTCCCTCCATCTTTTCCTGACTTTACGTTTGCTGTGGTCGTTGAACACGTAGCCAAACTCCCTATGTAATACTGAATTCTCCATCTCGATCTGATCTCGACCATTGAATGATTCGACGGTCGTTTTGCCCGACAGGATGAGCGAGACGTGAGTCGGACCCATGGTGAACGTAAAGATGCAGAAGAAGCCGGCGCTACTGGTCAGCTACGCTTAGCGGGATGAAGATGTATGACTTACATAGCAGCCAGCCCGATCATCTGGCCGTCTATAGAGTTCGACTTGTGGAGCGAGATCGCCATGAAGATCAGGATGTAGAGACAGAATAGAGCGGCCCAGAAATTGAAGATGATGAAAAACTGTCGTGTAAGTTCCAGTCAATAAACAATGATCCGAAAACAATTTGCATACCTTGTGGTTTGCCCAACCGACACATTGACCAAGCCAGACACAATGGTCTATCATCAGCTCGGCTGGTAGCACGGACTCACGATCAAATTGCATAACGCAAGTCCCGCAATGACGACAATGGTGTGTCCTGTCCGGCTTGTAAATCTCACAGTACCGGCACCAACGCGGACTCTTGTCCACCTTGGGTACTGGCCTCTCCACCTCCAATAGCGTCTTTCCAGTTTTTGTCCTTTCTACCTTTCCGCCGACCG
>Ga0265780_10002322_pt1 | contig 25853 bp, 20 predicted proteins | sample P1T30metagenome_FD_192432 | JGI IMG/M metagenome (GOLD analysis project Ga0265780, IMG submission 192432) | Plant litter microbial communities from East Loma Ridge, Irvine, California - P1 T30 | ecosystem: Environmental > Terrestrial > Plant litter > Unclassified | place: USA: California...
GAGATCATCGAAGTGCTCGGCGAAGGCGGCTTCGGCATCGTCTACCTCGCGTTCGACCATGCGCTGCGCCGCACCGTGGCCGTCAAGGAGTTCATGCCGTCGGTACTGGCCATGCGCGGCGAGAACGGCGCCGTGGCGCTGCGCGCCGAGCGCCACCACGACACCTTCCGCGGCGGCCTGAAAAGCTTCATCAACGAAGCGCGCATGCTGGCCCAGTTCGACCATCCCGCGCTGGTGAAAGTGCACCGCTACTGGGAGCAGAACAACACCGCCTACACGGCGATGCAGTACTACGAAGGCCGCACCATCAAGGCCATCGTCGAGCAGAACCCGGAGCTGATCGACCAGGCCTGGTGCATCAGGATGCTGGGGCAGGTGCTGCAGGCGCTCGAGGTGCTGTACACGATGCAGATCGTGCACCGCGACGTCTCGCCCGACAACATCATCGTGCAGGACAGCGGCGAAGCCGTGCTGCTCGACTTCGGCTCGGCGCGGGAGATCATCGGCGACATGACGCGCGCGATCACCGTGATCCTCAAGCCCGGCTACGCGCCGGTCGAGCAATACGCCAACGACACGTCGCTCGAACAGGGCGCCTACACCGACATCTACGCGCTGTGCGCCGTGGTCTATTTCGCCATCACGGGCAAGCCCCCGGCCAGCTCGATCGCACGCATGGTGCAGGACCCGATGGTGCCGCTTGCGACACTGGCGCCCCCCGGCTACAACTACGCCTTCCTGGCCGCGATCGACCAGGGCCTGGCGGTGCTGGCCGACGACCGCCCGCGCACCATTCCCGCATTCCGCACGCTGCTCGGCCTCGCCGCCGTGACCGCACCGCCGCCCCGTCCGGCGAGCGCCGCCAAGCGCTACCCGCAGAAGGCACCGGTCGATGGCGCGGAGGAATCGGGCGACGGCGTGCCGGTACGTGCCACCTGGCCGGAAACGCGCGATCCGGAAGTACAGTTCACGCCAGCCGCTTCGCGCAAGCGCATGGGCTGGATTGCCGCCGCCGGCGTCCTGGCGCTTGCCGCGGGGATTGGTGTCATCGGACGCAAACCGGCGACGCTTGAAGCGAAGGCGGTTGCGCCGGCCATGCCGGCCGTGGCGGCAGCGCCCGCCGCGGCCGAGCCGCGCCGCACGGTCGTGTCGGCGAAGGATATTGCCGGCGCCGAGGAAGTGGTGGCGCCCGACGCGCTGGACGCGCTGATCGCCCAGGCGCCGGCGGCGGATGCGGCCACGACGTCGTCGGCCGCTACCGCCGATGCCGCCGCAGCACCGGTCGCGCCGGCCGTGGTCACGGTGCCGGTCACGCTGGCCGTCAAGCCCTGGGGCACCGTCTTTGTGGACGGCCGCGAACGTGGCGCCAGCCCGCCGCTGCGCCGGCTCACGCTGCCGCCAGGCACGCACGAGATCCGCATCGTCAACCCGGCGTCCGCGCCGTACACGGTCACCCTGACATTGAAGAAAAACGAACCTGCCGCCGTCGCCCACGATTTTGGCGCGGCGCCTCCCTAAATACAGGAACAGTATGAAACGAAGTCTCCTCATCGCGCTCTGCCTGGCCCTGGCCGGCTGCGCGAATACGCCCTTTGGTCCCCACACCGCCAAGCCTGCCGCGACGCCTGCCGTGAAGTCCACGCCGGCCGCCTCCCCCTCTTCCGCGACCGGTGTAGCAACGGTCGCCGCACCGGCGCCGGCATCGGCATCCGTGCTCTCGGAAGGCATCGCGCTGTACGAAAAGGGCGACTACAACGCGGCGGTCAAGCGCCTGGCCCAGGCCAACACACCGTCCGCGCCAAAGGCGACGCAATTGAGTGCGCTGAAATACACGGCCTTCAGCTACTGCCTGACGTCGCGCCAGACGCTGTGCCGCCAGCAGTTCGAGAAAGCATTCAAGCTCGATCCGAATTTCGACCTGGAGCCAAGCGAGAAGGGGCATCCGATGTGGGCGCCGGCGTTCCTGAAGGCGAAAAAAGGGAAGGCGTGATATCGGCGCCTGGCGCGATCTGGATGGCCGGCGCTTGCCGGCCACTTCCGAGGTAGTACGACACCGACAAGTTGCTCACATCGCGTCGAGCACGACCATCGCGCTGGTTCGTCCAAGGCGACCGCTGATGGCTCCGTATGGGATTTGATCTACATCAACGATTTTCTTGATGCGAATCAATAAGCTTCTCTTCGTAGTTCAACACGAAGAAAGGTAACACCATGAAAGCCGCACGTTTATCCCTCCTCATCGCCGCCACTTTTGTCGTCTCCGGCGCCGCGATGGCTGACGAATCTCCCTGGCTGGTGCGCGCCCGCGCCGTCCATATCGACCCGGCCGACAAGTCCGACCCGGTCGGCGGCTTCGGCGCCAGCGACCGCCTGCACGTCGCCGACAAGTGGATTCCCGAAGTCGACGTCTCTTATTTTTTCACGCCCAACTGGGCGGCGGAACTCATTCTCACCTATCCGCAAAAGCATACCGTCACGCTGGACGGCACCAGCATCGGGACCTTCAGGCACCTGCCTCCCACGCTGACGGCGCAGTATCATTTCCTGCCAGGCGCGGTCGTGAATCCGTACGTCGGCGCCGGCATCAACTACACGCTGATCTCGAAGGTGAACCTGCTGGGTGGCGGCGCGCGGCTGGAGCATGACAGCGTCGGGCTGGCGCTGCAGGCCGGGACGGATTTCCGCATCGACGATCGCTGGTCGATCAACGTGGACGTCAAGAAGCTGCAATTGCGCAGCGACGTCATGATTGGTGGTGCAAAGGCGAGCCGGGTGAAGGTGGACCCGGTACTGGTGGGAGTGGGACTGGGTTATCGGTTCTAGACGGCAGGATCGCGCCATGGCAGCCGCGGCAGGATGACGCCCCGCGTCATTATCTTGTCACTACCCACCCTGCCGCATCCACGTTGTTTGGTCTCGACGCTGCCGGCGCCGGGATCAGCCAGCCATTCGGTAAAATGGGCAATTATTTGCCGCTGAATGCGCTGTGCAGGACGATCGACATCGATGAGCGGGAGCCGCTGGACGACACCGATTCCTGCTGCGCTGAAACGGGCAAACTTTCATTTGACCGGATCTGCGCCATCGCATGAAACACAAACTATTCCTGTTCGACCTGGACGATACGCTGCTCGACTTCAAGGCATCCGAACAGCTTTCCTTCTCCCTTACCATGCAGGCACTGGGCCTGTCCGGCGATCTCGCCGGGCTGTTTGCCCAATACCAGTCGATCAACCTGGACCTCTGGCGCCGCTTCGAGACCGGCACCGTGTCCAAGGATTTCCTCAAGGTGGAGCGATTCCGTAAAACCTTCGTGGAGCATGGCCTCGCGCTCGACCCGGAGCAGGCCAGCGAGCTGTATATGGCATCCCTGGCCGAAACCGTGGTCCTGGTCGATGGCGCCAAAGAACTCTGCCAGACGCTGGCCGCCATCGGAGAAGTCGGCGTCATCACGAACGGGATCGAACGCATCCAGACCCGCCGCATCGCCAGTTCAGGCCTGCACGAGCATATCTCGTTCGTGGCGACGTCCGAGGCCTGCGGCCACGCCAAGCCCGATGTACGCTTTTTCGCCTATTCGGCCAACCTGGCGCGCGCGGTCGCCAAGCACGAAACCGTCATCATCGGCGACCGCCTCGACGCCGACATTCTCGGCGCGAACCGCTACGGCATCGAAAGCTGCTGGTTCAATCCCGGGCGGCTAGGCAACGAGTCGGCAGCGGTGCCTACCTGCGAGGTCGCGAGCCTGCATGAGATCGTGCCGGCGCTGCGGAGGCTGGGGCTGGAGTGAGGCACGCGACGGTCATGGCGTGCCCGCCCCGACGGCACGCCAGGTCCCAATGGCTTGCGCGGCAATGCCCAAGTTTCTGAATGGTCGAGGGGATATTGGTAGGCCTCCCGTGAGTCGAACACGGCACCAACGGATTATGAGTCCGCTGCTCTAACCAAGCATGAGCTAGAGGCCCGGAGATCGTTGTAACGAACATCTCGCCACTGCGCCGGGGTGACCGCTGGGCGGTGCTGCCGGTAACGAAGTGGCGAGAGGATATTGCTTTAGTGGTGGGGCGTCAAGGCTTGTTCAGCCTGACGGCCCGCGTACCCGTCAGTTGGCGATCAGTTGCCGGCTTCGAGGAAGCTTTTCAGCTTGTCGGAGCGCGATGGGTGGCGCAGCTTGCGCAGGGCCTTGGCTTCGATCTGGCGGATGCGCTCGCGCGTGACGTCGAACTTCTTGCCCACTTCTTCCAGCGTGTGATCGGTCGACATTTCGATGCCGAAACGCATGCGCAGCACCTTGGCTTCGCGTGGCGTCAGGGAGTCGAGCACATCCTTGACCACGCCGCGCATCGATGCGTGCAGGGCTGCATCCGATGGTGCCAGGGTGTTGTTGTCCTCGATGAAGTCGCCCAGGTGGGAGTCGTCATCGTCGCCAATCGGCGTTTCCATCGAAATCGGCTCCTTGGCGATCTTCATGATCTTCCGGATTTTGTCTTCCGGCATTTCCATTTTGATCGCCAACGTCGCTGGGTCAGGCTCGGCGCCGGTTTCCTGCAAGATCTGGCGCGAGATGCGGTTCATCTTGTTGATCGTTTCGATCATGTGCACGGGAATACGGATCGTGCGCGCCTGGTCGGCGATCGAACGGGTGATCGCCTGGCGGATCCACCACGTCGCGTACGTCGAAAACTTGTAGCCGCGGCGATATTCGAACTTATCCACGGCTTTCATCAGGCCGATATTGCCTTCCTGGATCAAATCAAGGAATTGCAAGCCGCGGTTCGTGTATTTTTTGGCGATCGAGATCACGAGGCGCAAGTTGGCCTCGGTCATTTCGCGCTTGGCTTTACGCGCCTTCATTTCACCCGCCGCCATCTGGCGGTTGATGTTGCGCAGGTCCGGCAACGGCAGCACGACGCGCGCTTGCAGGTCGATCAGGCGCTGCTGCAACTCTTTCACGGTTGGAATGTTGCGGCCCAGGATGGCGCTATATGCGTGGCCGGCGTTGACTTCGCCGTCGACCCAGTCCAGGTTGGTTTCATTGCCCGGGAAGACCTTGATGAAGTGGGCGCGCGGCATGCCGCAGCGGTTCACTGCCACGTCGAGAATCTGCTTTTCGATGTGGCGCACTTCGTCGACCTGGCCGCGCAGGGTGTCGCACAGTTTCTCGACCACCTTGGCCGTGAAGCGGATAGCCAGCAGCTCATTGGAAATGGTTTCCTGGGCCTTGGTGTAGGCTTTCGAGCTGTAGCCGTCTTTTTCGTAGGCCTTGCGCATCTTGTCAAATTGCACGGCGATGTTGTCGAACTTGACCATCGCAGCCACTTTCAGCGCTTCGAGCTGCTCGGCCGAGTAGCCGGCGGCGCCGCCTGCCGCCGCGCCGTCTTCTTCCTCTTCGCCCTCTTCCTCGTCGCCTTCTTCGTCGTCGTCATCTTCATCGCTGGCTGCAGGCGGTGGCGGCGGTGCGACGGGTGCGTCGTCGGACTCGACCATGCCATCGACGATTTCGTCGATCTTGGTTTCGTCTTTCTGGATGCGCTCGGCGGCGGAAATGATTTCGGCGATGGTGACCGGGCAGGCCGAGATGGCCTGGATCATGTCTTTCAAGCCGTCTTCGATGCGCTTGGCGATTTCAATTTCGCCTTCGCGGGTCAGCAGTTCCACGGAGCCCATTTCGCGCATGTACATGCGGACCGGGTCGGTGGTGCGGCCGAAGTCGGAGTCGACAGTCGACAGCGCCGCTTCGGCGGCAGCCTCGGCTTCGTCGTCGCTGGTGACGGTGGCGACGTTGTCGGACAGCAGCAGCGTTTCGGCATCGGGCGCGTGTTCGTAGACCGCGATGCCCATGTCGTTGAACGTGCCGATGATGCCTTCGATGGCTTCCGGATCGACGATGTTTTCCGGCAGGTGATCGTTGATCTCCGCGTACGTCAGGAAGCCGCGGTCCTTGCCGTTCTTGATCAGTGTTTTGAGCTTGGTGCGGCGGCGCTCGAGCTCTTCCTCGCTGGCGTCCGTGTCCGACGAGAAGGCGTCCTTCAGCAGCGCCTTTTCCTTGGCCTTGCGGTCCTTGGCCTTGGCCTTGTCGACCGCCTTCAGCTCGGCGCGCTCGACCGCGTTCAACGCGGCGACTTCGTCGTTTTCAGGCTGGAATTCTTTCGGCTTGCGGCCGCGGCGCCCGGGGACCTTGACCGACGGCAGCACGTAGCCGGACGTATCGATGGCTGCCAGCGTGGCAGCGTCGGTGGTCTGGCTGACTACTGGCGCGGAGGTCGCAGGAGTCGGACTGCGGACGTCGGCTTTGTCTTGTGCATTGTCGGCCTCGGCAGGCAATGCTCTGGCTGCTTTGACAGCCATTTCGGGTTCGGGCTTTTTGGTTGGCACAGGCGCTTTCGATGTCACGACGACTAGCTCTACGATGGTTAAAGATAAAGTGTTTTGATACCTTACATCACCTTGCAGGCACGAATCCGTAGCCTCGCTAACTGAAAACGGCGGTGGATGGACGTGAAAAAAACCGTTACCATCTTCGCAATTGTTAGCGTTTTATTATAGCACGCAGACTACTATTTTCCAGTCGCAAGGACCCAGTGGCCAAGGGCGCAACAGCCTGCCCTTTTTCACCTCAGCGCGGCACCAGAGCGGCTGCTTGTTCACGCGCAAGAATGTCTTGCTGGGCAGTGATTTCGCGGTAGCGCACACTAAACTGATCTGAGGTCGGACCAGCCAAAATCAACTGGTTCAGTTCGTGTTTAAGTGCTTCAACTTTGATCTGGCGCACAGCACTGATCATCAACTGGCGTTCGCTATCGATGTCCGATTCCGGCTCCGAGGCGATTTCCGCAATCAGGCTGTCGTAATCGCTGCCGGCTTCTTTCAGCTGTTGCGACAACGCCGCAAAGCCACCGAATTCACCCAGCTCCTTGCCGATCGCCACCAGTTCGCATAAACGCTCGCACGCTTCCTCGCCAAAGATCGCGAACGCTTTCAAGTCATCGTCGCTCAGCTCCAGCGTCAGCGGCGGATGCGCCACCAGCAGGCGCGCCAGTTTCAGCTCCAGCGCCACCGGTTGCGGCCGGCCCTGGCGCGGCGGCGCGCGGCGCGCCACCGATACCGGCTTGGACAATTCAAATAACGTTTCGATCTCGGCCGGCGTTGACTGCGTCAGGCTGGCCAGGCCGCGCACGATCTGCAGGCGCAGCGACGACGGCGCCATCGACTGCAGCAGCGGCTTGGCGTCGAACTGCGTCCGTGCGCGCCCTTCCGGCGTCTCCAGGTCGTGTTCGACATTGACCTCGCGCAGCAGGAACTGCGACAGCGGCATCGCGTCGTCAATCTCCGTGGCGAATGCATCGGCGCCGCGCTCGCGCACGAAACTGTCCGGGTCGTGCTCTTGCGGCAGGAACAGGAATTTGATGGTCTTGTCGTCCGTCACTTGTGGCAGGCATGCTTCGAGGGCACGGCGCGCGGCTTTGCGGCCGGCTTTGTCGCCATCGAAACTGAAGATGACGGTGTCCGTTTGGCGCAACAACTTTTGCACGTGGGTGCTGGTGCACGCGGTACCGAGCGTGGCAACCGCCTGCGGAAAACCGAGCTGGGCCAGCGCTACCACGTCCATATAGCCTTCGGTCACCAGCACGTAACCGGCGTCGCGGATGGCCTGGCGCGCTTCGAACAGGCCGTACAGCTCCAGTCCCTTCTGGAACAGCGGCGTTTCAGGGGAGTTCAGGTATTTCGGTTCGCCACTGTCGAGCACACGTCCGCCGAAACCGATCACTTGTCCTTTGACATTGCGGATCGGAAACATGATGCGCTCGCGGAAGCGGTCATAGCGTTTTTTGTTGCCGCCATCTTCGTCGACCCGGTCGATGACCAGGCCGGATTCGACCAGCGCCAGCGCGTCGTAATCGGGGAACACCTTGCGCAGGTTGTCCCAGCCGCCCGGCGCATAGCCCATGCCGAAGCGGGCGGCGACTTCGCCGGTCAGGCCGCGGTTTTTAAGGTAAGCGATGGCGTCGGTAGCGCCGCGCAACTCGCCGCGGTAAAAGTCGCAGGCGGTCGACAGGGCGTCGGACAATGCCAGCGTTTGCGCTTGTTGCGCGGCACGCTGGGCCGGCGGAATCTTGTCGTCCGCATCAGGCACGACCATGCCGACGTTCTGGGCCAGGTCCTTGACGGCATCGACGAAGCCCATGCCCGAGTACTCGATCAGGAAGCCGATGGAGGTGCCATGGGCGCCGCAACCGAAGCAGTGATAAAACTGTTTGGTCGGGCTGACCGTGAAGCTGGGGGATTTTTCGTTGTGAAAAGGGCACAACCCCATGAAGTTGGCGCCGCCCTTTTTCAGCTGGACGTACTTGCCCACCACGTCGACGATGTCGACACGATTGAGCAAATCGGTAATGAATGATTGCGGGATCACAGGGCGATGGAGAGGTTTGGCTGGAATCAGACTATACCGCAGTGTCCGCCACCGGTTGATCTATGACAAGGCAGCGGAATTGCGGCACGGAAAGTCGCCTGAGTGATGCTCAGGCGACACAGTACGCGCGCCGCGACTGCTTACTCCGGCGCGAGCGCCTTTTTGACCAGTGCGGAGACGACCGTCATGTCCGCGCGGCCGGCCAGTTTCGGCTTGACGATGGCCATGACCTTGCCCATGTCCTGCGGGCCGGCGGCGCCGGAAGCGGTGACAGCGGCAGCCACTTCGGCAGCCACTTCTTCGTCGGACAGGCCGGCGGGCATGTACGCGGCCAGCACGACCAGTTCGGCTTTCTCGATGTCGGCCAGGTCCTGGCGATTGCCTGCTTCAAACTGACTGATGGAATCTTTGCGCTGCTTGATCATCTTTTCGACGATGGCCAGCGTCTGTGCATCGTTCAGCTCGATCTGCTCGTCAACTTCCTTGCGCTTGATGTCGGCCAGGATCAGGCGAATCGTGCCCAGCTTGCCCGCTTCCTTGGCGCGCATCGCTGCCTTCATGTCGTTGGTGATTTGTTCTTTCAGGCTCATGGCATCCTCGATTTGAATAGACTTAAACGGCAAAACCCGCCGCGGCAACAGCCGGAGCGGGTCTGCAACAACACAGGCAGGGTCACCGAACAGGCGCAGGCGCCATCCGGATCGGGCAACTGTTTGTTTAGAACAATTTCTTAGGCAGTTGCTGGCTGCGGATGCGCTTGTAGTGGCGCTTGACAGCAGCGGCCAGCTTGCGCTTGCGCTCAGCCGTTGGCTTCTCGTAGAACTCGCGTGCGCGCAGTTCGGTCAGCAGGCCGGTTTTTTCGATCGTGCGCTTGAAGCGGCGCATGGCGACTTCGAACGGCTCGTTTTCTTTAAGGCGAATAGTGGTCATGTAAAAAAATTAAACCGTTAGATTTGGGGAAGAAGGAGAGTGTAGCAGGGTTTGTGCGGGGATGGAAGGGGTTGATGAGGATGTGACAGTTTTTCGGGTGGGGGGTTGTGGCGTTCGTGCTGCGTTCGCGCAGTGCTGCCGCGAGCGGGTGATCGGTCCCGGCTTGCGCCGGGACCCCTGCAGAGCCTGCATCGTTACGCGACGCTCGACCCCGCCGCAAACCCCGACGCCCATGCCCACTGGAAGTTGTAGCCACCCAGCCAGCCGGTCACATCCACTGCCTCGCCAATAAAATACAGGCCCGGCACCTTGGTCGCCATCATGCTTTGCTGCGACAGTTCGCGCGTATCGACGCCGCCCAGCGTGACCTCGGCCTTGCGGTAGCCTTCCGATCCGGTCGGCACGATCGACCAGCGGTTGATGGCATCGCCCAGCTTGCGCAGTTTGGCGTCGGGCTGGTCGGCCAGGCGCGCATCCGGCGCCAGCGCGTTCGCTTGCAGCAGGCGCTCGACCAGGCGCGCAGGCAACCACTGGCCCAGCACATTGCCGAGCTGCTTCTTTTGCGTGCCCTTGGTCGCAATCAGTTCTTCGGCCACATCCAGGTCCGGCAGCAGGTTGACGACAATCGGCGTGCCCGGTTGCCAGTAGCTGGAAATTTGCAGGATGGCCGGACCGGACAGGCCGCGGTGCGTGAACAATAGATCTTCGCGGAATTTGCCCTTCACGGCGGCCTTCCCTTTGCCGCTGCCTGTTTCCACTTCGACTTCCAGCGCGATGCCGGACAGCGGCGCGAAGGCTTCCCAGCTCGGGCCATCGAACGTCAGCGGCACCAGGCCCGGGCGCGTCTCGATGATGTTCAGGCCAAACTGTTCGGCGATGCGGTAACCAAAATCGGTCGCGCCGATTTTCGGGATCGACAGGCCGCCGGTGGCAATCACCACGCTGGCGGCGTCGATGTCGCCGGTGTCGGTGGAGATCAAAAAGCTATCTTCGAATTGCTCCACCGCTTCGATCTTGCACGGCATGCGCCAGTGCACGTCGCCATCGGCGCATTCCGCTTTCAGCATGGCGATGATCTGCTCGGCCGAATCGTTGCAAAACAGTTGGCCGCGATGCTTTTCGTGGTGGCCGATGCGGTGCTTCTTGATAAGCGCGAGAAAATCCTGCGGCGTGTAGCGCGACAGCGCGCTTTTGCAGAAGTGCGGGTTCTGCGACAGGAAGTTGGCCGGGCCTGTGTTGATGTTGGTAAAATTGCAGCGGCCGCCGCCGGAGATGCGGATTTTCTCGGCGAGCTTGTCGGCGTGGTCGATCAGCACGACACGCTTGCCGCGTGCCGCAGCCACCGCCGCGCACATCATGCCGGCCGCGCCTGCGCCTATCACTGCCACATCATATTGTTTTGCCATGGGACTACTCGACTTTCGCGCGCACAAAGGGAGCGATTGTACCGGAGTCGTCCAGTCCCGCGAAGCGACTCAGCCGGATGCCAGCGCCCTGGCCACCCGGACACAGTGCGCCACCTGGGCGGCAATCGGCGCCGGTACCGGCACGCTGCCTTCCAGTGCCCGCGCAATCCACTCGGCGGTGGCCGCGGCATCGCGGGCTTCGGGAGCGGGCGCAACGTTGTCCGTGGGAGCATCGCGCTCGGCAATCAAGGTGCGCTCGCGGCCATGGAACCAGTCGATCTGCTGGGCGCGGTTGGCGTTGGCGACCGTCTCGCCCTCGGTACCGCGCATCAGGAACGCGTCGCCCCGCCCTGCCGGCGCTGCCGTGACGAAATAGGCGCCGAGCATTTCCAGGTACTCGGGATGGGTGTAGGACACCAGACGCAACGCCGGGCCCGCAAATGGCTGGAGGATCTTGGCCAGCGTATGGGCGGAATTGCGCACGCCCAGGATGCGGCGCAGCGAAAGTTGATGGGCAAGCCTGGGCGCCAGGTCTTCGATCGGCATGAAGGCGGGTTGCCGCCAGGAAAATACTTCGGCCGCTTCCATTGCCGAGCGCGAAGGCGACATGCCCATGGCCGCGAAGATTTCAGCGGTGGTGACGCGACCCGGATCGTTCGATACGCCATGCACCAGCACCGGTACCCCTTCCCGCGCCAGCAGCAGCGCCAGCAAGGGCGTCAGGTTGGCCATCTTGCGCGCGCCGTTGTAACTGGGAATGAGCACCGGAGTAAACTCGCCTGGCGGCTGGGCCAGCGGCGCGAACGAGGCTTCGGTCGCTTCGAGGAAGCCGGCAATCTCGTCGACCGATTCACCCTTGATGCGCATCGCCAGCAACAGGCCGCCCATTTCCAGGTCGGACACGCGGCCGTCCAGCATCGCGGTATACAGGGTGCGCGCATCGTCGCGCGACATGCTGCGCGCGCCTTTCACGCCACGGCCGACCTCCTTGATGAAAGGGGCCGCAAGAAAAGGTTCAACGTGGAGTGGGGAGTCGTTCTGCATGGCGCAAGCTTACCATTTCAGGCACATTTTTTTGCCAGGGACTGCGTCCGATGCCGTTTAGTAATACACTGGTCCTTCCCCGAAAGCTATTCGCAAAGCCATGATCATCACCAAAGACATTGAAAACAGTAACGTCAGCTCGTTCGCGCTGATGCCCACGCCCGCCGACCTGCACCAGCGCCTGCCGGTAACAAGCCCGGCGTTCGAGACCGTCATGCGCGGGCGCGAAGCGCTGCGCAATATCATCGACCGCAAGGACAAGCGCCTGTTTGTCGTGGTGGGGCCGTGCTCGATCCACGATCCGGAAGCGGGCCTGGACTATGCGCGCCGCCTGAAGGAACTGCAGGCGGAAGTGGCCGATACGATGCTGCTGGTGATGCGCGTGTACTTTGAAAAGCCACGCACCACCACGGGCTGGAAGGGCTATATCAATGATCCGGACATGGACGATTCCTTCCGCGTCGACGCCGGCATGGAAAAGGCGCGCCGGTTTTTACTGGACGTCTGCGAACTCGGCCTGCCCACCGCCACCGAAGCGCTGGACCCGATTTCTCCGCAATACCTGGGCGACCTGATTGCCTGGACCGCCATTGGCGCGCGCACGACGGAATCGCAGACGCACCGCGAAATGTCGTCAGGTTTGTCGACACCGGTCGGCTTCAAGAATGGCACCGATGGCGATATCAGCATCGCGATCAACGCCGTGCTGTCGTCGTCGCATCCCCACGCCTTCCTCGGCATCAATGACCGCGGCACGGTGTCGATCGTGCGCACCAGCGGGAACGGTTATGGCCACGTGGTGCTGCGCGGGGGCGGCGACCGGCCGAATTACGATTCGGTCTCGGTGGCGATTGCGGCGCAGGCCCTGAAGAAAGCCGGATTGCCGGCCAATCTGGTGGTCGATTGCTCCCACGCGAACAGCTACAAAAAACCGGAGCTGCAGCCCCTGGTGATGTCGGATGTGATCCAGCAGATCAGGCACGGGAACGAATCGCTGGTGGGCGTGATGATCGAATCGAATATCGTCAGCGGAAACCAGCCGATTCCGAAGGATTTGTCGCAATTGAAGTATGGCTGTTCGGTGACGGATGGCTGTATCGGATGGGAAGAGACGGTGGAGATGCTGCGCAGTGCGCATAAGGAGTTGCTGTTGCGGCCGTGATGCATTGACGCCAGCGGCGCCGCTTTATTCTGCCCGGGTCGCGGCGAACGCCGGGGCCCATGGTGACCCGCATTAGCCCAATCACGCAGCTGGCCGTACAATACCCGCCTTATTGAATCAGCCCCAAACACCATGATCGTTCTCGGCGTCGAATCCTCCTGCGATGAAACCGGCCTTGCCCTGTATGACACCGAGCGCGGCCTGCTGTCGCACGCGCTGCATTCCCAGGTGGCCATGCACGAAGAATACGGCGGCGTCGTCCCCGAGCTGGCGTCGCGCGACCATATCCGGCGCGCGATCCCGCTGCTGACGGAAACCCTGGCGCGCGCCGACCTGCCGATGTCGTCCATCGACGCCATCGCCTACACGCAGGGCCCGGGACTCGCGGGGGCCCTGCTGGTGGGCTCCTCCATCGCCTGCTCCCTGGCGCTGGCACTCGATAAACCCGTGCTGGGCGTGCATCACCTGGAAGGCCATTTGCTCTCGCCGTTGCTGGCGACCGAACGGCCCGCGTTCCCTTTCATCGCGCTGCTGGTCTCGGGCGGCCACACGCAATTGATGCGCGTCGACGGGATCGGGCGCTACACGCTGCTGGGCGAAACGCTCGATGACGCCGCCGGTGAAGCGTTCGACAAGTCGGCCAAATTACTGGGACTCGGTTATCCGGGCGGTCCGGCCATTTCGCGGCTGGCGGAATTCGGCGATCCCACGGCGTATAAACTGCCGCGCCCGATGCTGCACTCGAAAGATTTCAACTTCAGCTTTTCCGGCCTGAAAACCGCGGTGCTGACGGTCGTGAAAAATCATGAAGAAAAGGTCGTCGCGAATATCTGCGAGCAGGACAAGGCGGATATCGCGCGCGGCTTCGTCGATGCGATTGTCGACGTGCTGACCGCGAAATGCGTCAGCGCCCTGCGCCACACCGGCCTGCATCGCCTGGTGATTGCCGGCGGCGTGGGCGCGAACAAGCAGCTGCGCGCCTCGCTGGACGCGGCGGCGGCAAAAAAACACTTCAAGGTCTACTACCCGGAGCTGGAATTTTGTACCGACAATGGCGCCATGATCGCGTTCGCCGGCGCCCTGCGCCTGCAGCAGAATCCGGGGGCCGCCACGCGCGACTACGGCTTCAATGTGCGCCCGCGCTGGCCACTCGACCAGATCGATACGCCGGCAAGCTGACAGTTGGCGGTCCTTATCGTGTGACCGCCAACTGTTAAATAATGGCACACTCCGTGCGTTGTGTTTCACGGAGGTGCTTCATGCGCGTAGTTAGCTGGAATATCCATTGGGGCTGTGGCAAGGACGGGCGCATCCGCATCCATGCCATCATCGACGTCTTGCGGCGCCTGAATGCCGACGTCATCTGCCTGCAGGAAGTGGCAGCCAATCATCCCGAGCTCGAAGGCAGCGCCAGCGCCAACCAGTTCAAGCAGCTGTCGGGCGCGCTGGGCGCCTACCAGTCGATCGAACATGCGCCCAGCGAAATCTACCGCCACAATACGCCGCGCCTGTTCGGCAACCTGATGCTGTCGAAATACCGCATCACCCAGGTGCAGCGGCACATGCTGCCGTGGCCGGCCGACCCGGACAGTCCGGCCGGCATGCCGCGTGGCGCCATCGAAGCGGTGCTTGACGCGCCGCGCGGCCGGGTACGCCTTCTGACCACGCACCTGGAATACTATTCGCCGCTGCAGCGCCAGGCCCAGGTGCAGCAGCTGCGCCGCCTCCATGCGGAAACGTGCGCCCGCGACCGCCTGCCAGGCCTGGACGTGCAGCTCGACGCGCCCTTCCAGCTCGGTCCGCGCCCGCCTTCGGCCATCGTTTGCGGCGACTTCAATTTCTCGCCCGGCTCGAGCGACTACAACGCCTTATTGGCGCCGCCCGACGACAAGCTGACCTTGCCGCTGGTCGACGCCTGGCAAACCGCGCGCGAGGGCCAGACGCGCGCGCCCACCGTCGGCCTGCACGGCTACAAGTGGCCCGACCATTCCGATTGCCTGGATTATTTTTTCGTGACCGACGACCTGGCGCCGCGGGTGCGGGCGGTGGAGGTCCAGTCCGAGACATCCGCCTCGGACCATCAGCCAATCGTGCTCGACCTCGACTGAGGCCGGGCCACGGCGGCCATCACGCCTCGGCGGCGATCTGGCGCAGTGCGCGCTCGAACACGTCCGGGGTCTGGCCGCCCGAGATCAGGTGACGCTCGTTGATGATGATCGCGGGGACCGAGCTGATGCCGGCGCGCCGGTAGTATTCTTCCTTCTCGCGCACTTCACCGGAAAACTCGTTCGACGCGAGCACGTCCGCCGCACGCGCGGGATTCAGGCCCACTTCGGTCGCCACGCGCAGCAGGACCGCGTGCGAGGCCGGGCTTTCACCTTTCGTGAAATAGCTGTCGAACAGCGCGTGTTTCAGTTCGCTCTGCAAACCTTCCCCTTCGGCCCAGTGCAGCAGGCGGTGCGCGTCGAAGGTGTTCCAGATGCGGTCGCGCTTGCCCATCTCGAAGCGGAAGCCGACCGACTCGCCGCGCTGGCGCAGCATCTCGCGCGACTGCTCGCGCTGCTCCGGCGTGGAGCCGTATTTGCGCGTGATGTGTTCGCCAATGTCTTCGCCCTCGGGCGCCATCTGCGGGTTCAGTTCGAAGGGCTGGAAGTGGATGGTGGCGCTGACGGCATCACTGGCGTTCGCCAGCGCTTGCTCGAGCGACTTGAGGCCGACGATGCACCACGGGCAGGAGACGTCGGAGACGAAATCGATTTTGATGGGTTTGGTCATGGTGATCGCCTTATAAAATACGCAAGTGGGGGCTGCGTGGGCGAAATCAATGCTGGGCGGATGTGTACCATTCGATTCTGGAGGCCAGCCAGCGCTGACGACAGGATGGCGTCAGCATGGGTCCGGCTTGCGCCGGGATGACGAGACAAGCGGCCAAAAGTTGGCGATCTCGTCGCTACCATCGTCAACGCCGTCACCCCGGCGAACGCCGGAGCCCATGCAGAGCAGGCACTTGATAAACTACTTCTTCTTGACCGCGGCCCCGGCCGCCTTGCTGCCAATCTTCGACTCTTTCCCTGCCAGCAAATTGGAAATATTGCTTGCGTGCCGGTACAGCAGCAGCGCACTCATCACCACGATGGCCGCCAGGATGGCGTCCGCCCCCAGCGCGATGCCGTAATACACGGGCGCGCAAACAGCGGCGATCAGAGCGGCCAGCGACGAATAGCGCGACACATACGCCACCACCAGCCACGTCGCCAGCACGGCCAGCCCCAGCAAAGGATGGATGCCGAGCAGCACGCCCAGCGCCGTGGCGACGCCCTTGCCGCCGACAAACCGGAAAAACACCGGCCACAAATGGCCGATAAAGACGGCAATTGCGACCAGCGCGATGCCGGTCTCGTCGACGCCGTAGCGGTCGGCCAGGCGCAGGGCCAGCCAGACCGCGAGCCAGCCCTTGGCGCCGTCGCCGATCAGGGTGGCAATCGCGGCTTTCTTGTTACCGCTGCGCAGCACGTTGGTGGCGCCCGGGTTTTTCGAGCCATACGTGCGTGGATCGGAAATACCAAAGGCGCGGCTCATGACGACAGCAAAGGAAATCGAGCCGATCAGGTAGGCAAGAACGGTAAAAATCAGGGTACTCATGCTGTCTCTCTTGTTATTCCGGCAAACACCGGGTGCGTGAATATACACCAGCCGGCCCGGACGCCGATAGTCGGACGGGTCAGTCTTCCAGGGCGCAGTGAACCGGCCTGGCCTGCACCAGCGCGGCGGCCAGGCGCGGGGCCAACGACACCAGATAGCCGCGCCGGCCGCCATTGATATAGATCGTTTCCAGTTCCAGGATGCTTTCTTCGATATACACCGGCAGGACCTTGCGCGTGCCGAACGGCGACGTGCCGCCGATCTGGTAGCCCGAATGGCGCTGGGCCACCTCGGGCTTGCACGGTTCCACCGACTTGCAGCCGATGGCGCGCGCCAGGTTCTTGGTGGAGACCTTGCGGTCGCCGTGCATCAGCACGATCAGCGGCTTGGCGGCCTCGTCCTGCATTACCAGCGTCTTGATCACGCTGTGCTCGTCGACGCCGAGCGCGCGCGCGGACACCGCCGTGCCGCCATGTTCTTCGTAGGGATAAGGATGGTCGGTGAACGCCGCCCCTTGCTTGCGCAGGAACTGGGTGGCCGGCGTTTCGGACACGTGCTCTTTCTTTGCCATGCGTGGTACGCTTCAAACTAAATGGAGGAGTTTCTGATTATGCAGCAAGAGCTTCGCTTTGCCACCTTTAATACCTTCAACCTGGCACCGCCGGGCGTGAAGCTGTATGACAACCTGGCACCCTCCACGCCCGAACAGTACGAAGAAAAGCTGGCCTGGACGGCGCGCCAGATCGACCTGCTTGACGCCGACGTCATCGGTTTCCAGGAAATTTTCTCGCAAGCCGCTCTGCGCGAAGCACTGGCACGCACCGTCAAGTACCGCGACGCCGCGCACATCGGCTTCGACCCCGATCCCGCCGCTCCGCGCCTCACACCCAGCGTCGCCCTGGTCACGCGCCTGCCGCTGGCCGCGTCTCCCTCGCAGCTGGTCGATTTCCCCGACGGAATTAACATGCCAGTGGGCAGCCGCGACGCCGAGCGTTTTACGCGCGCCCCGCTGCACGTGGCATTGCAGGTCACGCCGGATCTCGTCGTCGACGTGGTGGTGGTGCACCTGAAATCGCGCCGTCCCGATTACCGCAACGGCGACTCGGGTGACGATCCGCAGCTATATGCACTCGCCTGCCTGCGCTCGCTGGTGCGGCGCGGTACCGAAGCTGCCGCCCTGCGCGTGCTGCTCGCCGGGATGGCCCGTGCGATGCAACGTCCGCGCATTGTGATGGGCGACTTCAACGACGTGGCCGACGCGGTCACCACCGGCATCGTCATGGGCGTGGGCGCGCCACTGGGCGAGCGGCTGTTCGACGCCTGCCAGCTGCAGCGCCGCTTCGACTGCCAGCGCGACGTCGCTTTTTCCTGCGTCCACGACGGCCGCTACAGCACGATCGACCACGTGCTGGTATCGGAAGAGTTCCATCGCGACCTGCCCAATGCCATCGGCGAAGTGCTCGAGGTGATCAGCCTGAACGACCATTTATTGCTGGGTTTGCCCGGCGCATCCGACCACGGCCAGGTAATCGCCCGCCTGCGCCTGTTCGACGAAAGCCACGGCTTCATGGAGGCTGGACTGTAAAGTTGGGTGCCCGCACCGGAGGCGCCGCGATATACCCCTGGTACTCGTCGCAGCCGTGCGTGGCCAGGAAGCGCAGTTGCTCATCGGTTTCCACCCCTTCCGCCAGCACTTTCAACTTCAGGCTGCGCGCTACCGCGATGATGGCTGGAATCATGCCGGCCTCGTTGGGGTCGCTGTCGATATCGTGGATGAAGCTGCGGTCGATTTTCAGCTTGGACAAGGGGAAGCGCTGCAGCCACGACAGGCTTGAATAGCCGGTGCCGAAATCGTCGACCGTCAGGTGCACTCCGCGCCCGGTCAGGGCGGCGATGGTGGCGCCGGTGGCCGTGTCGCCGCGCATGATCATCGCTTCGGTCACTTCCAGCTCCAGGCATTCGGCCGGCAAACCGGCGCTGGCCAGGGCGTCGTCGACCATCTCGAGCAGGTGCTGGTCGATGAACTGACCGGCCGAGAGGTTCACCGCCACCATGATGCTTGATCCGGCATCGCGCCACGTTTTGGCCTGGCGGCAGGCTTCGTGCAGCACCCAGTCGCCGATGGGAACGCTCAGGCCGCATTCTTCTGCCACGCCAAGAAACTCGCCGGGCAGCAGCAAGCCGCGCTGCGGATGGCGCCAGCGGATCAGCGCCTCGGCCGCCACCGCATGGCCGCTGGCCAGGTCGATCTCGGGCTGGTATTCCAGCACGAATTCGCCCGCGGTTAATGCCGCGCGCAATTGGCTTTCAAGCAGGACGCGCGCCTCGACATGGGCATTCATCGCGGGACTGAAAAACTGGAAGCTGCCGCGGCCATGTTGCTTGGCATGGTACATCGCCGCGTCCGCATGGCGCAGCAGGGTATCGACATCGTCGCCGTCGCTGGGGCAGATGGCGATGCCGATCGACGCCGCCAGGTATAGTTCCTGTCCGCTCGCATGCAGCGGCGTGGCCAGCGCGCGCATGATGCTGCCGGCCACATGCGCGGCCTGGTCGACACCCCCGATATCGGCCAGCAGCACGACGAATTCATCGCCCCCAAGCCGGCTGACGGTGTCCACGCCGCGCACGCACTGGGTCAGGCGCAGCGCTGCCTGCTGCAGGACCGCGTCGCCGGTATGGTGCCCGTGGTTGTCGTTGATGGCCTTGAAGTGGTCCAGGTCGAGGAACAGCAGCGCAAAGCGGCTGTGCTGACGCCGTACCTTCGCCAGCGCCTGGTGCAGGCGGTCGACGAACAGCACGCGGTTCGGCAGGCCGGTGAGCGCGTCGTGCTCGGCCTGATGGCGCGCGCGCTCCTCCACCGCCTTGCGCTCGGTGATGTCGGTAAGCACGGCGACGTAGCTGTTGACGACGCCGGCGGCGTCGCGAATGGCCGTGATGGCCACCCACACCGGCGCGCTGTGGCCGTTGCTGCGCGCCACCACCAGCTCGCCTTCCCAGTGACCATGGCCGCTGGAAATCTGCCAGACGTCGCGCTGCACTGGCGCCGCAGCATGGCCGTCGGCACGCGCCTTGGTGCGCGTATCCCTGATTTCAAACAGCGCCGGCGCCGGCTTGCCGAGCAGTGCATCGGCCTGCAGCCCGCTCAGCTCGGTAAAGGCGCGATTCAGCGCCAGCACGCGGTGTTCGGTGTCCAGCACCAGCATGGCATTGCGGGCGTTGTTGAATGCGCGTCCGGCGTGCTGCAGCGAATCTTCCAGCAGATGGCGCTCGCTGACGTCGAACTCCATGCAGTACACCTGCTGCGTGATGCCATCGTGCACGACGGGAAAATGGCTCGAGTACATCCAGCGCTGACGCCCATTGCGCAGCCGCACCTCCCAGTCGCGCGGCGGCGGTGCGACGCCGGTGCGCCAGATTTCTTCGATCATGCGGTCAAACTCCCCGTCGCCCAAGTGCTCGACGAGCGCGCGCAAAGGCTGGCCGATGGCCTCGCCGGCCGGCACGCCAAACACGGAAGCGCAGGTACTGTTCCAGAAGCGCACGGTGCCCTGCCGGTCCTGGGAGTGCACGGCCACGGAGGGCGTCAGCTCGACGGCCGCCACGAAGCGGTAGAGCGCGTCGAGGGCCTCGAACCCCGGCGTGGCCGGCACGCCAGTGATGGGAAAACGAAAAGAGTCATTGCTCACAAAAAAAGACCTTTCATCGCACTGCGCTGGCGCGAGGGACGCACCCGGGAACCTCATCTTGGTCTGCCACCGCCCACCTCCCTTGCGCACTCGCAAACGAGATATCCGACAACGGCTTGGCCAGCGCAAAGTGCATTTCAACGCATTCAAACCGCCGCCTGTCGCAATCTGGCAGCCTTGGCGGTGCCGTGTATTTATAGTCTCATCATGCGCGTGGAGCTCCATCTTTGCGCGAGACGGAGCACAGGCGCCCCCCCGCCCCATACCTACAAGAAAAGACCATGAAACGCGAAACCATGCCCACGCCGTTCACCCTCAACCTCGCGGCGCCCGACGCACCGCGGCGCCAGCGGCGCTGGCGCAAGCCTGCCGCCGCCCTCCTGGTGCTGCTGCTGGCCGGCGGCGGCTGGGCCTATATGCGCGCGCAGGCCAGGCCTGCCGCGGCCGAGGCGGCGAAAGGCAAGGACAAGGCCAAGGCGCCGGTCTACGAGCTGGCCGCCGGCGATGTCGCCACGATCGCCGCAAGCGAACTGAGCATCAACCTGCCATTGTCGGGCTCGCTGACGCCACTGACCCAGGCGACCGTCAAATCGAAGGTCTCCGGCGTGGTGCTGGACACCACGGTGCAGGAAGGCATGGCGGTCACGGCCGGCCAGGTCATCGCGCGCCTCGACGGCGCCGAGCTGCGTGCCCGGGCCGCCCAGCAGCAGGCCGCGCTCGACGAAGCCAGCGCGCGCCTGGCGCTGGCCAAAAAGAACAACGTCAACAGTGAAGCGCTGCTGCGCCAGAATTACATTTCACGCAACGCCTACGACACCACGCAGAACAGCGTCGAGCTGGCCCGGGCCGCCGTCGCGGCCGCTGCCGCACAGCTCGACATGGCGCGCATCGCGCTGGCCGACACCACTCTGAAAGCGCCGCTGTCCGGCGTGGTCAGCAAACGCTACGTGCAGGCCGGCGAAAAGCTGGCGCCCGACATGCCGGTCATGGCCATCGTCAACCTGCGCCAGCTGACGCTGGAAGCGCAGGTGCCCGCGTCGGAAATTCCCCGCATTCATGTGGGCCAGGACGTGCAATTCCGCGTCGACGGTTTCGACCAGCGCAACTTCAGCGGCAAAGTCGCCCGGATCAATCCCACCACCGAGGCGGGCTCGCGCGCGATGCTGGTCTATATCAGCGTGGACAACGCCGACGGCGCCCTGCGCGGTGGCATGTTCGCCAAGGGGCAGATCACGACAGCCAGGACTGTCCCGCGTCCGCTGCTGCCCATCGCCGCCCTGCGCAAGGACGGCAACCGGGACGTCGTGTATCGCGTCGAGAACGGCAGCATCAGCGCCCAGCCGGTCAAGCTCGGCCTGCGCAACGAAGACGACGCGCTGGTCGAGGTGCTGGACGGCCTGGCGCCTGGCACGGTCGTGCTGGCCGCGCCGCTCGATGGCGTCAAGCCGGGCAGCAAGGTCAAGATGCTGGCCACGCCCCCATTGATGCCGGCGTCCGTGTCCGCCCCTGCGGCGAAAGGCTGAGCCATGTGGATTACCAAAGTCAGCATCCGGCATCCCGTCTTCGCCACCATGGTCATGGTCGGCCTGATGGTGCTCGGCCTGTTTTCGTACAAATCGCTGGGCCTGGAAAGCATGCCCAACGTCGAACTGCCGTTCGGCTGGGTCGAGGTACAGTATCCGGGCGCATCGCCGGAGCAGGTGGAAAACGACATCACGCGGCCGCTGGAAGACGCCATCAACACCGTGAGCGGCATCAAGACCATCCGCAGCAATTCATGGGAAGGCCGCAGCGGCGTGTCGCTGGAATTCAATATCGGCACCAACATGGACAAGTCGATGCAGGAGCTGCGCGACAAGATCGCCCGCGTGCGCCCCGGCTTTCCGAAAGAAGCCAAGGAACCGTTCATCATCCGCGCCGAGGGCGACAACCAGCAGCCGATCGTGCAGATGTCGCTGATGGCGGGCGACCATACGCTGCGGGAATTGTCGACGCTGACCGAGCAGGTCATCGTCAAGCGGCTGCAGAGCGTGGCCGGCGTGGGCGAAGTGCGCGTCAACGGCCGCACCAACCGCCAGGTGCTGGTCAACCTGAAGCCCGAACAGATGAACAGCCTGAAGATCGGCGTCGACGAAGTCATGCGGGCGATTCAGGCCACGAACGCCAACCTGCCGGCCGGTAACATCAGCCTGGGCGCCAGCGAGCGCCTGGTGCGTGTCGAAGGGAAGATGAAACAGGCGCGCGACTTCAACCGCATCATCGTGGCGCGCCGCGCCAGCGGCCCGGTCTACCTGAGCCAGGTGGCCGAGGTCATCGACGGCGAGCAGGAAGAGCTGTCGATCTCGCGCATCGACGGCAAGCGCGCGATTTCGCTGGAAGTGACCAAGGTGCAGGATGCGAACACGGTCGAAGTGGGCACCGGCATCAAGCGCGTCGTGGCCGAACTGCAAAAAACCATGCCGGCCGATATCAAGCTGCGCATCATGGACGACCAGTCGGAACGCGTCCAGAGCCAGCTCGACAACGTGAAGGAAACCATCCTCGAAGGCGCGGCGCTGACCATGCTGATCGTGTTCCTGTTCTTGCACTCGTGGCGCAGCACCATCATCACCGGCCTGACCCTGCCGATTTCCGTGATGGCCTCGTTCATCGCCATGAAGCTCTTCGGTTTTACGTTGAACTTCCTGACGCTGATGGCACTCTCACTCTGCATTGGACTGCTGATCGACGACGCCATTGTGGTGCGCGAGAACATCGTCCGCCACCTGCACATGGGCAAAAACCACATTCGCGCTGCGTTCGACGGCACCAATGAAATCGGCCTGGCCGTGATGGCGACCACGTTCGCCATCGTCGCCGTGTTCGTGCCGATCGCGTTCATGAAAGGCATCATCGGCCAGTTCTTCCTGCAGTTCGGCATCACCGTCGCCATGGCCGTGCTGGTGTCGCTGTTCGTCAGTTTTACGCTTGACCCGATGCTCTCGTCGGTCTGGCCCGATCCCGTCGAGGACCGGTTCAAGTACGCCCCGTGGCTGGGCCGTTTCATGGAGCGCATCGAACGCGTCATCGACCGCACGCATGGCTGGTACGCGAAGGTGCTCGATCTCGCCCTGCGCTGGCGCAAGGCCACCCTGGCCACCGCACTCGCCCTCTTCGTCGGCAGCCTGGCGCTGATGCCGCTGATCGGCGGCGAAATGATGCCCCTGACCGACGACGGCTTCATCCAGCTGCGCTTCAAGACGGCCGTCGGATCCAGCCTCGACTACAGCGACGGCAAGGTCCGCCAGGTCGAAGCGGCGCTGAAGGAATTCAAGGAAATCGACAGCGTCAGCAGCATCGTCGGCACCGACCAGGGGCGCAACACGGCCCAGGTCAACGTCAAGCTGACCGACGTCAGGAAAACCCACCGACGTTCGCAGCAGGAACTGGAAAAAGCCATCCGCGAGCGGCTGGCGCCCATCGCAGGCATCACCATGTCGGTTGGTAACAAGCCCATCTTCATTGCGATTCTCGGGCGCGATGAAGCCAAGCTCGATTACGTGGCGCACAAGCTGATGGACAAGATGCGCTCCGTGAAGGGCCTGGCCGACCTCGAGTACAGCCAGGAAGGCGCCAATCCGGCCACCATCGTCAAGATCAACAATGAACTGGCAAGCGACCTGGGCCTGTCGGTGCAGCAGGTGGGCGCCGCCCTGCGTCCTTTTGTGGCGGGCGACCAGGTCGGGCGCTGGCTGGCGCCCGACGGGCAGAATTACGATGTCAACGTCCAGCTGCCCAAGTCGGGCCGGCGCAAGGTGGCCGACCTGGCCGACCTGTCGCTGGCGTCGAGCAAGCTCGATGCATCCGGCAACCCGATCATGGTGCCGCTGCGCCAGGTCGTCGAGTTCGTGCCGTCGACCAGCCCGCAAGTGCTCAAACGCCAGGCGCTGGAGCGCCGCGTGGCAATCTACGCGGGTGTCGAAGGCCGTCCAGCAGGCGATGTGGATAGCGACGTGCAAAAACTGATCAAGGAAATCGACCTGCCGGACGGCGTGCGTTTCGATGTCGGCGGCAACGCCCAGCAAATGGCGGAAACCATGTCCGGCTTCCTGGCGGCGATTGCCATCGCCATCATCTTCATCTACCTGGTGCTGGCGTCGCAGTTCGGCAGCTTCCTGCAGCCGATTGCCATCATGGTGTCGCTGCCGCTGTCCATGATCGGCGTGCTGGTGGCGCTGCTGGTCACGCACACCACGCTGAACATTTTCTCCGTAATCGGCATCGTCATGCTGATGGGCCTGGTGACCAAGAACGCCATCCTGCTGGTGGACTTCACCAACCTGCGCCAGCGCGAGGGCAAATCACAGTGCGAGGCCATCATGGAAGCGGGCCAGGTGCGCCTGCGCCCTATCCTGATGACCACGCTCGCGATGATTTTCGGCATGCTGCCGATGGCGATCGGCATGGGCGACGGCGGCGAAACGCAAGCGCCGATGGGCCGCGCGGTGATCGGCGGGGTGATCACATCGACCTTGCTGACGCTGGTGGTGGTGCCGGTGGCGTACACCTACCTCGATAACCTGGGCAAGCGCGCGACGCGGTGGTTCAAGGGGAAAGCGCACGACGACACGCACGCGGATGCACTGGCGGAACTGGCTTGAACGCCAGCGGGAGAACGCGGCGGCGAGGTGCTTGCAAATCACGCGCTGTGATCTCCCACCCGATACCGCCGCCCTCAAGACCGTCATACCGGCGTACGCCGGTACCCATGCTGAGCAAAACGAAACCCCACGGCGCTGCGTCATGATGGGTGCCGGCTCTTGCCGATGTGACTTTTCTGCGCAGTGGAGGGAAATCCTGCCGTTGGCGCGAGCGGCAATGCAAGAACAGCAGGAGCAAAGCCGAACGGAACCACAGCAGAAATCAGCCATGCCTGACCAGATGCTTTAACGAAATCCCCATCAAAAAACCCGGCTCAGGCCGGGTTTTTTCATGCTGGCGTAGCGCCCGTGTCAGGCTCGGCTTCCGCTTCTTCCGCATCGTCTTCCTGCGCGACGCTGCCATCAGGATTGGCTTTCGCTTCGAGCTTGCGGCGGGCCTTCTCGTCCGCTTTTTTCTTTTTTTCCAATTCGCGCTGTCTCTTTTCGTACTGGAAATTTGTTTTTGCCATGGATCACCTCGTGCGCTTGTCGGTATGGAAGGAATGCTACCCCACCATTATGACGCACTTGGCCGATCTGCATTTGATGCAATGCGAATCAAGCACGCGGATGATGGAGGGCATGCAGGTTTTTCAGGCGCTCGCGCGCCACGTGCGTGTAAATCTGTGTCGTCGAGATATCGGAGTGGCCAAGCAGTAATTGCACCACACGCAGATCGGCGCCATGGTTCAGCAAATGCGTCGCGAATGCATGGCGCAACGTGTGGGGCGACAACGGGCCGGTAACGCCGGCACGGGCCGCGTGCTTCTTGACCAGGATCCAGAACATCTGGCGTGTCATCGGTCCGCCGCGCCCGGTGACGAACAGCGCGTCATCCTGCTGGCCGTTCAGGATGACCGCGCGCGCCTCCTTGAGGTAGCGCTCGAT
>Ga0265780_10002323_pt1 | contig 25847 bp, 23 predicted proteins | sample P1T30metagenome_FD_192432 | JGI IMG/M metagenome (GOLD analysis project Ga0265780, IMG submission 192432) | Plant litter microbial communities from East Loma Ridge, Irvine, California - P1 T30 | ecosystem: Environmental > Terrestrial > Plant litter > Unclassified | place: USA: California...
TGAAACGAGAGAAAGTCGAGGTCATGAAGAGATAGGTAAAGAGTGTGTTGTCTGTTGTGTTCGGTTGAAGAATGAATACGCCCAGGCGATGCCCTAGGATACTTCGCCTGCTAACTCATGATTGTGATGAGTTAGATGCGGTTCCGACGACACTCTTCGCACACATTTACGTAACACCGGCGGCACTGCAGGATATACTTGTAGTGTCGAACATCGCACATCTCGCACTGGAAGCCCCTCCTAGGCCTGTCCCAGTCGATGCGCTGAAAACGCCGAGAATGTTCACACTCGTGGTTGTCTTGGAGCTCCGCAAATACCTGGCGGACGCGTTGCAACCTCTGCTGCGGGAGAATGTCCGGTGGTGCGTCTCTCTCCACAATTTCTTCTGCGCGCTCCTCGATGCGGTCGATATCGGCTGCTGCACAGTTGCAGTTCTTCCAATTCGTACCACATACGTAGCAAAATTCGGCGCTACAGAGACACCTAGCAAACGGTCAGTCGAAGACTGTGGAGAAGTTTCTCAACGCTCACGTCATGTGGTTACAACCACTTCGAAGCTGTACGAGTCGGTTGCAAGCCTGGCAGGTTTGCCATCCTAAGCTCCGCGCCAGCTCCCGGGTCTCACGGATGGCCGGGTCGTCTGGACAGTCGCAGCGTCCATGGTATCCATTCGAACAAAGTGAGCAAGTCTCAGTCCCACATGCGGAACATGTAGCTCGCTGCTGGCTAGTATCCACGTTGTTTGGGATGATGAACATACCGCAGCCCAAGTTGCTGCAATAGATTCTGTACTGTGTTGCGAACTCCACACTGGCTATTTCAAATGCAGCAAGCTCGTCCGCGTCCATATGCTTCGCCACCAAAGGAAGTGGTATCGGCTGCTTACAGCACTTGGGCGGATACAGGCCCTCGTCTTTGGTCGAGCGCATGAATAGGCCTTTCGCACAATCCGCACAGTAGCGATGTCCGCACTTGGCCATGACCATGCTGGTGCGAGCGTACCGATCAGTGCATGCAACACATTGAAATTCCATGGACATCTTCTTGATGGTGTCCGCCTGTCGCTCAGCGTAAGTCATTGATGGTCCAGCTTCAGTATCTTCGTCAGAGAAGTCGACAACAGAATAGGCAGCCACGGTTTCGGCGACTGTAGACATCCAGTCATCAACATTGCCTTGAACGCGGTGATCCACAGCACCAGGAGGTGCCTCAATCTCAGGGTCTTCATTACTGAGCTGAAGCACAAAGCGATGATCCTCGTGAGACTGAATCTCTTGGGCGGTGAGATCTCCAATAACCGCTCCATCAGCATGTACGGCGGCGCCGATGCTTTGAGCCAGTTTCTGATCTGCCAGAAAGACCTGGTATTCCTCTAGCTCAGCCTGGAAAGCCGCGAAGACCACTTCAAAGTTCGAGGGTCGATCGACGGGATGCTTGCCCTTGCTGGATTCAGACTGGAGGCCGAGCTCTTCCAGCTGGAACGCCAATGCAGCGATTTCATCATCCAGAAGGATCGGATGGGAGGGGCGAATTGCGGTGACGCTCATCTTATTGATCGGTTGATAGCGGGTATACTATGGTTTGATTGTGGCTCTTGAACGAAATCTGTGAGGTTTGCCTGACAAAATGGAAGGACCAACCCAAATTTATATGTCATCTTCATTGTGCGGAGTCACCCAGGTGAATGGTACACTAAAGGTCGACTGAAGGGAACTTGTCAACGAAAACGTCCTCCCTTGCTCGAACATCTTCCATGGAATGTTGGCTGGACGATATCAAAGAACCAAGTTCAGCGCTTGCCTGCTGTTCGGCAGCCTACGACGAAGTGACCCGCGCCGCGTTGGAGACGTGCGGTTTGCATGCGGGAGATTTTTGCGGAGTTTCACCGTGTACATGCTGGCAGATATGGGGTGATAGCGTGTGAAGTGCAACGTGCAGTTACGATGGCAATGGCAGCCGGAGCAAGCTCCGAGTTGCTGCTGAAGTTGGAATAGTGCCGCCTGTACCCCCTCACTCGCGAGGTAATCAGTCGCTGAATGGAGGGTACTGCACTGTAGACTCCTGACTTTCAAAGACCACAACAATCTCAAGTGTCCGTTGCGATGTTACTCTAGAGGTCAGAGCGATCGATCTGTGCCGGGATGGATAGATCTATATGGGGTTCTCGTTTCGTGCTAACCACATCGGGAAACAGGAAGTCCGATGGAGCAAATGACATCATTTTGACAGGGATGGCACTGCCAGGTACAGCCCCAAACAACCAACAACTAGATTGAAACCTGCTGGCGGGAATTATCGCCATTAAGTGGCGCAGTATTCCACTCTCCTGCTTACTTGCATCTCCTTTCCTGTATCCTACTTCCTCAGTCTGTTGCTGTAATTGCAGTCGAGGAGACGCGATCCGACGCGCCCAGTCCCTGTTTACGTCTACTTCACCCGGCGAGATATCTGCAACATGGCACGCACACATTCATCGCAGCGCTGGATGCTGCTGAGCGCGGCATTGGGTTTTGCTACTGCTGTCGCGATACCAGAGCCAACTGCTGTTCCCGCGCAGGTCGAGGTTCGCGCTCCAATCGTCACTCCCGCCGCGATCCGCTTCGACAGCCGCCACAGCTACCTGCAGAAGAAGGACATTATCGACGACATCAAGAGCGGCGTTGGCGGTGTAGCAAAGTCGTGGGAGAGCGTCATTGGATCGGCCTTGCCAAGCTTCTTCACTGAGGGTGCGTAGAAACCAAGACACCACCATGTGCTTGGTAAGGCTTGTGTGCTAATAGCGTGACTAGGCGTACCTGGCTGGTTCGAAAACCTCCCCACTGGCACCAAGGTGCTCTCTGAGCTTGGTATTGGTGACGAGCTGGCTGCGAAGCCCACCGAAGTCCTCAACATCCCTCCTTATGCCAACTGGACCGACAAGGGATGGAACGTTCGATTCCACGGCAATGTGTACAAATTCCCGGATATCTCCCAGGACAAGGTTGATGACCTTGCGAACGACTTCCTGATTGGCACTTCGGTCGATAAGCTCGATGCGGCGGGACAGGCGCAGGCTCGCAACCTCACGCGCTCCATCTACATCGTCCAGCAGGGAGACCAGAATGTCTCCATGTCTCTGGAGCCAGCGCCAATGCAGGGCGGAGATGGCGAGCCAGGCGGTGGCAATTCGATCCAGGCACCCGGAGGTACACAGAATCTGACTCTGCCTTACGAGACGACCGATGAGGGTGACTTCGACGTCTTTGTCCCTATCCAGCAGAACGGTCTTCTCCCCGGCAACGAGACCAACAACGTGCAGCGTCTGAACGTCTACACCAATGGCACCTTGTCCGGAAATGCCACTGCCTTCCTCGTGCCCACAGAAGGTATCACATTTGTCTCCGACATCGACGATATTCTCCGTGTCACCAAGATTTACGATCCCAAGGAAGGTCTCTTGAACTCCTTCGCACGCCCGTTCGTGCAGTGGGAGAACATGCCCGAGATCTACGCCAACTGGTCGCGTACTCTACCTAACAACACGCACTTCCACTACCTGACTACTACCCCCGAACAAGCTACCCGTAACTATATGGACTTCATCTACAAGACCTACCCCGGCGGCTCCTTCGACACTCGCCCGCTCAACTTCTCCGACGTGAAGGCCACCCTCTCCATCCGCATGTACCTCCTCACAAAGGTCTTCGAAACTTTCCCGCAGCGAAAGTTCGTCCTCGTCGCCGACACTTCGAACAGCGATGTCATGAAGGACTACCCACAGCTTGCACACACCTACCCCAATCAAGTCCAGTGTATCTTCCTGCGCAACACCTCCGCGACCGACTCCACCATGTGGTTCCCCTACAACACCGAGGGCTTCAAGGGCTTGAACACTAAGAGCTACATGTTCTTCCGCGAGCCGAATGACTTGACTGGTCTGGACATTGCCAACGGCCAGTGTTTGAACGAGACGATTCAGCAGAATGTCACTTTCGACCGCCAGACGGATGGCAAGTTCAGGCTCGGCAGCGCTGGTGGTAAGCTGGAGGGCAGTGCAACCGTCAGTTTCGTTGTCGCACTGGTTGCTGCGATGGCTATGGTCATGTAAGGTTTTGCTTCTCTACATTCGATTTAGGCCTACTGGCACTTTTACGTGTTTTTGTACAGGGTTGAGGCATTGAGTATAGGGTAGGCGTTTCTTATGACTTCAAGCGGCATATTCATTGGTACTTTCATGGCTCCTGCCTTGCGCATATTCACGGAATGATAACCCAACACATATCTCCCAGTCTCCTGCTATGCAACTGATGACCTCACCTCACTACTTCTATTCCTCGATTTGCACCCCTTTCATACTTCACTCTGATCCTCAATTCAGTGATAATGCAAATTATGGTGATCGATCATGGCACTGAAGTGAGACGCTGTGCGCACGTGCCGCTGCTAGAGAGTGTGTCTAAGGTTGTTGCACACTGCCAAATTAGAAAACAACGAGCCTGACAAAGGCATCACGAAGAAAATGGGAGAGCTTGGCATCAGCTCAAATCGTATGTACACACGCTGGATTTCCGAGTCTATGCTGACCAGAGCTAGAACCGACAAACGAAGAGATGACAGACGTTCCCCTGTGAAATTTCGACTGACGTTGATTATCAGCAGTGGTTACATAGCAACAATCCAAACCTATTTGGAGAACATAAGATGGAGTGGGGAGAGAATAAAGGAAAGAGTCACGATGGGGGTTGAGATTTTGGCATGCGGTCACTCGGGAGGAAGGAGCTCTCACCATCGGGGTCCTGCTCCATTGGCACAGGCCAATTTACACACTGCGAATTCACCACATTTGATCACGTGCCATCAAGAAAATGAGGCATGCAATGACAACCTCGTGATTAGATAGCTCGGTTGTATCTGCAGGGCTTTCACCGCATGCATCAGAGCATTTCTATCAGCCCTCTAGTGGATAGCGTAGATTCGTTAGATCAACGGTGAGAGTGAGGGTGGTGGTGACTTCCACTTCGAAGGCGCTAGTGGGCTTTGCTGTCACATCAATAACTATGAGCCTCTTCGCGTTAACAATCCACACTACAAGTCATAATGGCGCCACATAAGTATGCCGTCACGAGGTCAAGAATGAAGAGTAAAGAAGATTTCGAGTTGATGGCTGCTATATGCGAGGCAAAGTTCGACCTCACCCCGTTCATCGAAGATGGCGACCGCGCAGACGAAGAAATCCTGGCGAACAACAGGGAGTCAGAGCGGCTACGTAAGGAGCTACATATTTCCAGAACGAGGAATCCGATTCACCCTCTTGTGCGGCTAAAAGAGAAGGCGGACGCCATGACGAAATTGGTGCGGTTGGCCCTCGATGAGGACGACGAAGGGGAGAGCAAAGAGCTTCACGGTTAGTCGCACAGCTTTTCTGAGAAACCTAGCTAACACAGTGCCTAGACCAGGTTGATGTTGTTTCGCATGAGTACAATCAGTCCCAACAGCGAAGCCAGCGCCTCCAAGAGCGATACCAGGACCTCTAGCGCATGTGCTCAGATCTGTACCAGATCATCGAGGGTCATTCGCTAACCGAGCAGCCCCGGATGAGCATCGCACAACTGTAGAAGGAGGCGGGGTCCGTCGGACTCTTGCACAAAGCTTCGCAGTACGATGAGCTGAGGTCCTGGCTCGAGGGGCTCGGGGGTCGTGAAGTTGTAGAGAGAGCGGTCTCGCAGGCAGCATCTGTGAGTCCGTTACTCGAAAAGACCAGTGGGGTTGGTGGTCTCCAGTCGCAGATGTTGCGGGCTGCATCCGTAACACCTGCGATGGAGCGACTCACTGGCTCTGAACTGCAGACTTTGGAGCAATTGCTACGCGACCATGGTGGGGTGGCGGGCATTCAGAAGAAAGTGACGCAGGCTGTATCTGTGTCACCTTTGCTCAAAAAAGTCGATGAATAGTAACTTGATGTGTTGCGGCAATTGGTCAAACCAACCGGAGACGTTGAAGGCATTCAAAAGAAGGTGGCGCAGGCTGTATCTGTGGCACCTCTTGTTGAAGGACTCAATTCCGAGGTAATTTAGGGGCTAGGTGACTAGGCTGTGAAGATCGACGTAGATGAAGGTGGCATCGAAGGCATGGTTCAATATCCGCCGTGTAGAGTAGGTTGTTGGCAGCAGTTCTGTCATCAATCCTACCCTGTGGTGTTGATGGTACTGCTGGCAGGAGTTCCGTTAGCAGTGCATCGACACAACGTGGAGACTTCGATGGCTTGTCGCGATCAGGTCAGCGCAGTGGGCCTATGCGAGGGATATCAGGGTGGCACTTCCTCCTACCTGAGGCTCACACTTGGCATCGCTGCGTTCAGTGATACCATTTGTCTGAGCGCTCCTCATATATTAAACCAATCCATACATATTGTGAAGCTACAGCGTGAGTGTTCAAGCACATTCCCAATCGCGATCTCGTTCCCTGCCCCCATCTCTATCTCCTACATCTCTCCTGGACCTTTTCCACAAATGCTTGCTACACTTTCGCTCGTAGTACTGTGTAGTACCAGGCTGTAAAACCATTCCCACTGGCCGACCCACACTGCATCTCCGTCGCTCTGGACCGTTGTCGGGATTTCGCAAGTCGTAATCACGTGCTGAATAATCTTGCTCTGTCGAATTTGACGGGTAGGCGGCCCCAGGACGCGAGAAACTTCTAGCACCGCGCTCAAAATCTGCCTTACCCATAGCATTCCGGCTTTGACCTCCTGCTTGCTGGCACTGCCGTTTGCCAAAGTACGGCTCGGATATTCGATCATGTGGGGCTTGCGTGATTTCCTCAGGATGTCTTAACTTGACGAAACCTTGCGGCCATGTCTTTTCCATTTCCGGTCTGTGACGGGGGTGTAGATCTAGGTTTGGATGTTCTGGCAAGAACGTTAAAGTTTTAGGGGATGAAGGGTGTCTTGAGTCTGGATTCAACGTTGGTTTAGCTGCTAGAATATGGTATATGATTAAAGTGCCATGTACTTTTGTCTGGGAGAAGGGGCTAAGATTGCATTATATAGTGCCTGCGATCTTCAAGCGTTCTCGCCATATTTACAGCAATTACACCAGCGGTCTTGCTGGCCGCCAGCAGGAACAGCACCTCAGAGAGGGTATTGTGGATGCCACACGTCGCAGATTCGTCACTAGTATGCGCTGCTTCAACTTGTGGTTGCGATTGCTACGAGAGCCAAGTATGTACAATTTCGAAAGATGCCGAATGTGTTATCACTGAAATATATACTTATACACCTTCCACGTGCCAGTCACAACGATTTCACCAAGGTCACCACAATCCCGTTCACTCCCGTCTGCCCGCTCTCCCCGCCATCCAAAACCTGGGGACTAAGCCGAAAGCCGACTCGCTCGTAAAACGCCCGCCCATTCGAATTGTGCTCCACCATATTCAAGTGAACACCCTTTGCACCTCGACTCTTCACCGCCTCAGAGAAAGCACTGATCAAGGCCTTTCCATACCCTTTCCTCTGAAACTCCGGCAGAAGGTCGATATGCAAATGCGCCGGATACTCTTCCAAACTCTGCGGCCACGGCTGCAGCGTACTGCAATGCGCTTTATACACCGCTTCCCGGAACCCCTTGATGTCGTCCTTTTCTATGAGGGGGTTGTCAGTTCGCACTTCGGGCCGTGGTATCACCGCCGGGTCCACAAGCGGCGCGAACTCCTCTCTCCAGCGCTGAGCAAACGCCGTGGTGTCTGCTACGCCGACGCAGTATCCCACCGCGCGCCCGGTGCCGTCGTCCAGCACGAAGCATGTGTCAGGCGCCACGTGGACGTATGCCTTGTACCACAAGTAACTGCCGATGATACGCGCGGGCTCGTAGTCTAGGCCTGCGTCAATGGTGGTGAAGAACTGCGGGGTGGTGAGATGTGATGTTAGAGTGGAAATGCTGAGGAGCTATACCACGTGGAGACCATTGGTGAAGTCGCGGGATGGGTCGTAGAGTCGCACGAAAGGCGTTGACATGTCGCAAAAGTTTACTGGAACTGAGGCAGAAGCTTGACGTGGTCCTAGCTAGTAAATGACGGCGTGGAAGTGGACCTGGGGTGTGAATGCTTGATAGGCCCGGAAGGTGGGGTAAGTAGCTTCAAACGGCACAATGCTTATTGTCCACATCAGCGCTATAAACATTGAAGGTCATGAAGCATGGGTATCATGGGACTCGGCGGATCTTGAGGGCGTGAGGGCATATTACGTGCCCCTCGAAGCTGTATGGGGAACAGGTGGTGGAAGCTCGTTGCTAGTGTTGAGGTACGTTGACGTTACGCTAGCTTAGGTTGTTCCGAGGTACAGGTGTGACGTCTTACATCGAGGCTCGCAGCTTTCTTATACAGAAGGCAACTACTATACACTTCCCTCAAGGTATTCACAGGCGTATCGCGACCTAGTTCCCCATATTCCGTGTAGCTACATCATGCACTTCTTCAGCCTGCCACGCGAGCTAAGAGACATCATCTACTTCTATGTCCTACCCGATCATGTAACATTGGTAGAAGAGGGCTGGGAAAGGAACATCGGCCTCCTTCTGGCAAGCCGGCAGTTGCGGACCGAGACGCTGGAGGCATTTTATCTCCGACTACCACGCGCAACAATCATCGTCCCGCCCACTGCTCATGGTCTCTTCCCCAGCTCTCCTCAGTACGCTCTTATCCGAGAAAGAACGAAAAGGGTGGTCATACAGAGACAAGTTCAAAAGCCTGAAACCCCCGACTTCGTTTTGAACACCATGGGTCGCGATGTAGCTACTTTGCATAGCTCAAAGGTCTTTGACGATATGCCCGCCCTGCGCGAGATCATCTACGAGATCACCTGGAAGTACACAGCAAGTCCCAGCGTGTTATTACCTAGCCTCAAAAGGCGGATGCTCGATGAAATAAGAAGAGTGACGGTGGGCGAGGACGAGTTGGCTGGTTGGAAGATTGAGTGCCAAGTCAAAGATGCAACCAGGTGGAAGATAGGGTGGAGCGGCGTCGTGCTTCTTCGAAAGATCCCTTTAAGCGGCTAGATCTGGTATGCAGCACATACGGTTGCTATAACTGATCTACTGCATATTGTCAACTACGACTGAAAGCGACCAGGGTGCTTGGAGCTATTCACAGGACCTCACGGTCGCGATCAAAACCTCGCAATCCTGTGTGTTATTCCAGGACATCAGATCAGGAAGATTATGTCTACTTCCCTTCATCACTGAATTCCTGCATGCAGTACGACGACGGCGACGCACAACCAGTTCTCCATATTGTGAAACCCCTCTGAAGTTTTGCATGAGGCAGAATTATCAAAGATAGAAAAGCAAGCCTTAGCTGTATGTTTACTAGCGAAGTAGGTCGCAACGACTCGTCTGATGTGCGAGGTGAAGATTTCGGGACAGATGTGAAGTACCCGTGGACATATGGGGTGACTAAGCTGAATCGGGCCTTGTCGCGCTAGCCTCTCCAGACGCGTTCGATCGCGCCCACGAATCACAACGGCGACGACCCGTCGTCGTAGCACGACAGTCCCAATTGAGCCTCAACCGAGAGTTTTGCTTTTAGAAGGGAAACGACGTCAAACTTGGAGAATGCTGCACGACTGAAGCCTCAAAATGGGCCAGAGCTCGTCGCAAGCAGTACCAGGCTCAGATTCACAAGCCCGTACGTGTCACCTGCAAACTTCCCCGGATGATAAGTATAAGCCCCGTTACAGTGAGTATATGCGACGTCATGTGGAGCTGTAGATGTTTCCACGCGCTCTATGAACAGCGCGACACTTGCGACTGAACATTGCTGACGCATTGGTGCGACAGCCCCCACCATGGACGACTTCTTAGCTTCTCAGCAGCTCGTGGAGGAAGGAGATCGTGCTGAGCATGCCACGAGCGACGCCAGAGGCAGGAGCCCGACGCCGGCCGACAGCGCAGACGGCTCAGGGAAGGAGCAACCCATCGACCTGACGACTCAACCCCCGGCACCGAGCCAGCAAACCATACCCAGCTCGCCGCCATCTGCAGCTGTCCCCAATCCCTTGTCGCTCACTCCCACTGGTGAAGACCCCGCGGCGTCACAATTCACAGGCGATGAAGGCGCCCCACAGCCGCAAAGTGAAGTCGAGGTGCCTGATTCACAGCTTGCGCCAGCCTCCCCTCGCCCGCCTATGACACCAGCCGCAACGTCCTCCTTCGCTATACCTGCAACACTAGACGAGGGCCCAACACAGACGGAGACGAAGAAGAAGCGCGGCAACACTCGGCAATCGCTGCTTGCTGAGGTCAACAGCCTCAATTCTGTACTCGGCCAGGGCACGCCGTCGAACGACAATGAAAACACCATGGCTATGCCCGCCGACAACCCTCCCGCCTCGGCCCCAGAGACGAAGCGCAGGCGCAAAAAAACATACGCGACTCCACCCTCAACCTCTGCAACGCGCGGGCAGAATAGGTCTGCAATGTCCCTCGCCGACGTGATGAATGGGGCCGAAGCGCCAACACCCATCAAGCGCACAAACAAGAAGGAGCGTACTTCGCTGATTCAAGCCCTTCATGAGAGCGCGCGAGACGAGTCTGTGGATGGCGACAATGCGACCACACAGAGCGAAAGCATGGAAGGTCGCCTGATGAGTGTGGCGGGTAGACTGCGAAAGCTCAAGAAGTCCAAGCCGCCGCCTTCCGCCAGGCCATCTGATGGTGAAGACGATCATGTGCCGGAGGTTGTCGAGACACCATCAATACGGTTGAAGCTCAAGAAGGCCAGGAAGTCTTCGTCGACCAAGGCTTCTGCGAATAAAAATGCTGAAGAGGGCGTTGAGACTCTGCCGGCATCCAAAAAGCGCAAGCGCAAGTCTAAGGCTCAAGACGCTGAAGTCCTCGAGCGAGACGTCTCGGCCGCTACTGACCAACCTGATGCGGATCCTATGCAGCAGGATGCGCTGGCCGACGAGGATATGCAAAACGCGTGTTCAACCGAGAAATTGACACCAAAGCCCGCGAAAGAAAGGAAATCGAGGCCGCCACCCCTCGCGAACACGCCAGCTCGTCGCTATGCTCGGAAAAGCACAGCAGACTTGTCAAAATTTGCAGCCGACAGAGAGTTGACCAACAACCGCGACCTAAACCACCCGCCAGTGCTGCCAGCTAGCGGCAGATTTTCGCCAGACGAGGATGAAATTCTCAGAAGGGCTATTTCAGACTTCCAGCAGCGCAACGGCCTTAGTACACTCGATCTCGTTAACGTTATTCAATGGAGCGATCCGAGACATGACCCACGGAACAAACGCAAGAAGAGCGAATGGAGTGCACAGGAGCTCGAATGGGAAGCCGAAAGTAAGGAGTTTTGGCAGGAGATACTGCACACCGAGCCTCAGCTAAGACGCAAGCCGGATATTATCAAAAGCCACGTGCAAGCGCGTTATCACAACTTCAAAAGCGGTGGCTGGACCGAGGAGGAGGACGCCGAGCTGAGAGATTTGATGCAAAAACACCCAAGCCAGTGGAAATTAATATCCCTGGCTATGTCCGATCGTTCGGCCAGCGATATCCTAAATCGATGGAAGGACTATGTACAGTATGGCGAGCAGCGGAACACTGCTCGTTGGACCCGTGCCGAGGAGGAAAAGCTTGTCAACGCGCTCACCACTGTGATACAGAGAGACGAAGATGAGCGGGCCGAAATGGGGCTGCCATCGCTTGCGGAGTACGCGAACAGCGACATCAACTGGCTAGCGGTCTGCGAGCTCATGGGCAAAGTTCGCAGTCGTCTCCAGTGCACAGTCAAGTGGACGCAGATGAAGAAGCGGGACGCGTCAGTCGATATTCGTCCTGTCTACAAGCGAGGCAGAACACCAGATCCGACTCGTCTAGCAGCGCCAAAGCCAAAGCAGAAGCCAAAGAAAAGGAAGAGTGCAGCCGAAGGGGATGAAAGTGAGCCGCAGAAGAAGCGAGGCAGGCCACGGAAGAGTGAAGCCTATGTGGACAAGGATGACTTGGACAAGGATGAGATGGACCCTGATGAGGGCTTCGGTTTGAGTGTTGCATCAGATGAACCCCAGAAATCACGCGCGAAGCGGTTTAAAGCACACGATCCCGTTGAGGTGGACGAAACCGATGACGAACCACCGGCTACGGTAGCCCCTCAGAAACGCCATCAGCCTACCAGACCCAGCAAGAAAACTGCCGAAGCAGCAATTAGGCAAGCTCCTCGGCAGGATGTTATTGCGCCCGAAGAGGACAATGATGAGGCAGCCTCCGAAGACGTCAACGACGGGCTCATTTCGTCACCTGAAGAAAGCAGTGACGAGGTCACTGCGCCACCTGAAGAACATGACGATGAAGAAGTTGCAGCAACTGAAGAGGACGATGAAGCCGCATCAGAAGCAATCAACGACGAGGTTACTGCGCCACCTGAAGAGGAAGACGAGGTAGCATCATCTGAAGAGGTCAATGACGAGGGTCTTGCAACGCCTGAAGAGGAAGCCGAGGTAGCAATATCAGCAGAAATCAACAGCGATGGCATTGCAACACCTGAAGAACATGACGATCAGGTGGAAGTAGCATCCGAAGTTTCAGAGAAGGCGGCAAGCGAGGAACTCGACGAGGACGATGTCCCATCACCTGTTGATAACGAACAGGAGGTTCCAACAGCTGAACAAGACGTGGAGCTAGAAGTCCCTGCACTTGACGAAGACACCGACCAAGGGGAAGGGGCTTTTCAAGAGCGTGACATACACGATGCGCAACACGACGAAGAGATTGCAACGCCCGAAGACGAGGACGCCCAGGAGGGAGCAGCGGTCGAGGTGTATGATCCATCCGCGTCGTCAAACTCGGTCCACCGGGAAGAAATATCTGCCGCATCCCAAATGTCCAAGAGCTCGACGCTGCGAACGCCCCAACAGCCACGGAAATCAACTCAAGTACCTCCAGTTGTCGGTCAGATGAAGTGGGGCGACAAAATCGATATCATCGAAGCCCTTGCCTTTGACGCGGAACTCGCGGATATAGACGATGTTGTGTGGCCCGAACTTGCGGATTTGCTGGAGAGGAAGTGGTCCCCGTCCGATTTAGAGACAGAAGTCAAAGAGCTTCTCACACTAGTACCGGATCAGGGTACATGGGCTCGAACGCTGAAGGCTCTTCGTCGCCATCTCAAAAATAACATTGACCAGGACAAGCTTAACGAGCACCATGACCCTTTTGATGGCCCGTTCGATGATGGGGAGGTGAATGCTGGGCTGCAGGAGGAGACCGAGTCGCGTGTAGAAACGAACGAGCCGAATTCGAAGAAGAAGAGGAAACGGGGTGCTCAAGACAAGTCAACAGAATCACGCCCAGACAAAAAGAAGAGAAAGAAGCGTGGATCGATGCCGAAAACCCCTGCAAACAAGTAAATTATACTCGTTACAGAGGGTAGAAACGAAGTTCGAGGAGCAGTTGTGATTGGCAGGTTCTTTGGCGTCTTGACTTTCCAAGCTCCCGGCTGGTACGACTTGAAGAATTTCCTTGTACAGCATATATACCCAGGGTTTGCATGCCTCTAGCGATCGTTCGCTGGATACGTTTCGCAGACGCTTAGTCAATAATATTTGATAACAGTCCAATGGTCTCTATGATGATCGTGATGTGATTGATTACTTTCACGGCTCATTGCAACTCGACGTCGCGTAGCAAGCGGTCAGTCGGTTGGCACGCGAAGACACTCCTCACAAAATACCACGGAGCCACAAAGCAAGGGTAACCATTCGCGTAGAAAAAAGCCGAAGCCAAAGCGCCCAAGGGGCCGCGTACGCAAGGCGGTAAGGAGATTTGGTGTTGCCACCTGGAACAACACAGCCACGCTCAACCTTTAAACACTCGCAGCGCTACGGAATGTTCTCTCGTGAAACAGAAGGTCAAAAATAGAAACAATTCAGGGTCACGACACGCGCGAAACTAATGTGCGCACTATTGAAATTCTCCGCCAGCGTAGGTCAGCACACATCAGGTGCGGCGGGAGCGATATGGGTGTGTACTGCTTCAGGAATAGCCGAGGCGGTGGGGTTTATCGATTGCAGCGAGCGAGACACGAGACAAAGAAAGCGAGAACAGAACAGATGGGAAAGGGGAAATCTCAGCGACCTCCTTGAAGCTGCGTCCGCGGAATGGGCACTTTTATCCAAGATTTCGCTATCCAGGGTCAGGCACAGAATCCTTTGGTGGTACGGCGCTCGTTCCTTGTCGCGTCCGCCAATTCGTGCGAGCTGGACTCTTGGAAAGGATGCGCTAGGCTTGGCGCATATCAGGCTTAATTTGCATGGCATTCCCAGCGGAGCGACCAATGCCACCCCCTGCACTCAGCCGTTGAGGCCAATCCCAAATGCGATGGCGTGTATCATTACCAAATCGGGGCCCGCTCATGACGTTGGCTGTGGACGGCCTGCCACTTACGGGACTTTGCAATGGCGGGAGAGGAGCGAGCCGACGAGGAGGCGAAGCTACAGTACTGTGATACCGCAGCCCATATTGCCAGATTCCCGGACGAACTTGTTTCTGCGCCCCTCTCCCATCGCTACAGTACCTTTTCGCGCTGCTAGACTCCTGCTGTGGAGCACCGACGGCTGATCTCAGATTGTCGTACCTGGGGTGAGGCTACCGCGTCCACGGGTGTTTGACAAGCTGCAAATCACCATCTCCCAGCCCTGCCACGCATCCCGACGTATATCACCTCCTGTTAATACCCTTCCTGTCGGCAGAACTTACGCCTCGACGTCATATATACACCCGTGCCTTTTCTGTTCCCCTTCTTTCGCGGCTTGACCTTCTCCACTCGCACGCGACCATCAACGGTCGCTTCTTCTACGTGACGGATTCAAAAATGGAGCGAGTGCGACCGCAACCTGCCGAAGGCCGTCGCCAGTCGATATTTACCGAGGTCGGATTGGTGGATGAGGACACCATGCGAGACGTAAGGATGGCGGCGCCGATGACAACGACGTTGAAGCCCATCAGACCGGCCAGGATGGTACGATTTCGAAGCCGCAATTCTATCTATGGAGAAGCTGAAAAGGAGGACGAGAGCGACTGGGAATCGGTTGTGGACGAGGACGAACACGACGCACCGCTCACATCAATCGTTCTTCCTGTTCAATCGACAATGCCGCTGAGGTTCTACCGACTAGGCATATTCGCCTTCGTGCTTGCTGTTATGCTCCCGATTCTTTCCATCAGTCCCATCTCTCGGATAGGAGTATGTGGCGGTCTGATCCCGGGAAGCACAATCGAAGCCGTAGCCGAGCGATCCGTCGTGGTGAAACGCGCCGACTCGCCTACAGATGCGTGCAAGCGATGGGCCGGACAGAGCACAATCGTGAACGGAACGCTGTACATGTATGGCTTCCGTCAGAACGACTCGCCAAAGGGCGACCAGGATACTTGGAGTGAGTCCAATGCAATGCTGAAGAGTACCATCGCTAACTTCTCTAGACAACAACTTCCTCAGCCTCGATCTCACCAAATCATGGCAAATCTCCAACCCCTCCCTCACAGGCCTCCCGCAACCATCTGGTCCCCCTGCCGTCTCGCTTGGTACGCTTTGGGGCTCGACCTCCTCGCTCTGGCTATACGGCGGCCAGTACTCCGACAAACCGAAAGCCAGCCCCGGTCCGAACTCAGTCTGGGAGTATGATATCAGCGGCAAGCAGTGGAAAGAGCATAAGAATCCCAAAACCTCGGGCGGCGATGCTGCAGAAAATGACGGCCAGGATGTACAAAGAGCTGCCGAGGGAGCTTCCTTCAGTGTCGCTTCTCTGGGACGGGGCTGGTACTTTGGCGGCCATCTCGACGACTTTACAACTGAGGGCTGGAGCAATCAGGTCGCTAGGCTGTACTTGAAGAGCTTGCTGGAATTCACGTTCCCTGGCTTCTCGAACAACGCCGTCAACACGTTGAAGACGGACAAGAAGGCGGGAAGCGATGGCATTTTCCGTAATATCACGCAAGGTGGACTGCAGAACACGGGCTCGTTCCCTGCGCGTGCGGATGGCCTCCTGACATATGTTCCTGGTTTCGGTGACGAGGGACTTCTGATCGGCTTCACCGGTGGAGACAACGATACTTTTGTGAGTGTGATTTTGAACAAGAATGAAATACTTGCTAACAACAACAGACGCAACTGAATGTCATCGATGTCTACGATATCGCCAAGTCGACATGGTACAAGCAGAGCACCTCAGGCGACATTCCTCCATACCGCGTCAACGCTTGTGCTGCCGTTGCAGCCGCTGCAGAGTAAGTACCACGTCAAAAGACTGACTTTGCAATTCTAACACTCCACAGCGGCTCATCGTACAACATCTACATGTATGGCGGACAAAACCTCCAGCCATTCGGCGACCAGACCCAGAAAGATGACATGTGGATTCTCTCCGTCCCGTCCTTCAAGTGGATTGAGGTCGATCAGAAGAACCAGAAACCGTACGCCCGAGCCGGTCACTCCTGCCACGTCTGGGACGGCCAAATGATTGTCGTCGGCGGCTACATCGACCCCAACCTATCGTGCGAATCCCCCGGACTCTACGTCTTCAACATGAGCAGCCTCAGCTGGTCCGACCAATTCACCGCCCTCACCGGCAACGTCGCAACAGAAGCCTTCTCGGGCCCCGAAAGCAAAGGCAACCCGCTCGCCCAACAATTCAACCAGCGCGGCTACGGCGCCAACTCAGGCCTCCAAGGCAGCTACGGCTACGCCGTGCCCGCCCCGATCCAAGAAGCCATCGGCGGCGCAGCCACGGGCGGCGCGACCCTCACCGCCCCCGTGCAAACCCCCACCGCCGGGCCCCTCGCAACCGGCAAGCCGCAAACCTGGCCCGTCCCCAACAACGGCACCAACGGCGGCGCCTACTCCAACGGGCCCTCTGGCCCCAACATCGCCGCCATCATCGCCGGCGTCATCGCAGGCGTCTTCTTCCTCGTCGCCTGCTACTTCGCCTTCTGCGCCTGGATCTACAGGAAGCAAGTCCAGATCTGGAAAAATCACGCCGCCATGGTGCAGACGCGCGCGAACAATGAGAAGCAGAATACCCTCACGTCGTCGTCGGGGAAGAATAGCTCGGAACGACCGCCTGTCACGCTGGGGAGTAGCCATGGCGCGCCCGCGGGCTCGTTTGATATTGCGCGTGGCGCCAGTGGTGGGGATGGGTATACAAGTGTGCCCGCGGGCGAGTGGACGCGCAGGAGTAGTAACGGCAGTATACACGAGGATCTGCTGGTAGGGCAGGAGCCGAGCTTCTGGGGCACGAGGGGTGTGTTGCTGAATCCCAGGCGGAGTCTGAGGGTGATTAATCGGGATTGAGCGTCGCTGTGCGACTGAGGGTCCCGGGAGAGAATGTACATGATTTGATTTCTTTTTTTGGTATTTATTTCTTGTAGCGAAGCATTGGCTGCGTCTATATCCGAGGCGGACTGGATCAGCGGAGGGTATTAATGATAATAATGAGCGATATGCAATCCGCAATCACGATTCCACGTCTCCGCAAATTGTATAGAAAAATTTTGTGCATTTGATTTCCTAGATGAAATCTGACCCTTCCCATCACATCTGCCCATTCATGTTCTCACTCTTTCCGCAAGTCTTCATCTCGTTTCCGCCACATATCCCTTGGACTGCCCACCATCTCAACCGTGCCACGGCTCCGGCTTGCAGTAGATGGACTTGACTATCCAGTCGATGCTGTTGATTCTATTCTCGTCCTGGCGGGCATCAACGTAGTGAGGGTACCCTTCGTTGCAGTTAAGCCCAGACATGAACACACACTGGAAGTCTTTGTCGACCACCAGCGACTTCATCTCGAAAATGGCGGGATCGCCAGATGCGCAGTCAGGGCCCGTGTAGCTGAAGCATGCACCGGTCAGATTTTCTCCAGTACAGAACCTGAGAGGTGTGAATGTGTTGGCAGCATCGGTCCTGGTAGCAAGTACTGGGTTGATCGTGCCTGGGGCGAGGACTGCTGGCGTAGACTCGGCTTCGTACTCTATGAGCTGTGTAGCATCGGGCCCCTCGATAGAATCATCGTGTGTCGATCGCGTACATGATACCGACAGGATGGGAAACTCGACATTTCGGTTGTAGCAAGGGCCGTCTACAGAGTTGATCCAGAGCGGCGGGCCATTTGTTTCTTGACAGCCCCAGGCAGGATAAAACTGGCATAGAAAACCTTGGATTTGCCAGAGCGACTTGATGGGGTCGACACCGAAAGGATTGAGGCCGCAACTCGGGCCCACGTAGGTCATGACTGCACCACCCCGGTCAGGGTCATGGTAGAGCGCGAGCGGCTCGAAGTAGTCGTCAGTTGTGGATTCAGTTCGAGCGGCAAGCTGGCCATCGTGCGGTCCTGTGCTGAAAGCAGTTTTCTTGGCAACCCCGGGAGTCTCAATGTCAATGACCTTCTCAGACGGATCCAGCGCAGCCATGTAATCAGCAGCAGCTTTGCCGTTCATGCAGCTGATCGATCTGATATGGTGGCTGTATGCGCCGCCAAATACATCTGGAATAGGCGACAGTCCAATTTGTCCGCCGAGCGAGTCAATGGTAAAGACGGGCTTGTGGCCTGGGAGCGATTTTCCACAGTCAACTGTGGAGTGGTTCCAGTAGTTACACACAGCTCCTTCATATTGTATGAGTGACTTTAGGCTCCAGGAGATATCTTCGGACAAAGGGGCGCAGTTGTCATCGTCCTTGACTAGATCGACGAGTTGTGTTTTGCCGCCGAAGCCATCGTCATCGGAAACCAGCACCTGGCCAGCTATCCCTGGCTCTGGCCCATTTGATGGTACGCAGCTGATGGCATGCCCTTGGCGTGAGATTACAAGCGGAAGGTTTACCACTTTGTATGTGAAGTCCGTCGTGAGAGACCAAATTCCGTCACCATCGCAACCTGTTTTTGCCCATGAGAAGATCGTGCAGACAAGCCTCTCACTCTGACTCCATGAACGAAGCAATTCGTTGCCTGCCATGATGCTGCACCGCCCACCGTCCACGTTAAAGCATTGGCCTGTGGAATCCTCGCCCGTGCAGAGAGTTCCATCGACTTTGAGCGCTGTATCTGTTCCACGCCTTGTTGGTTGAAGCTGAGCTGTGTCTCCTTCTGACGTAGACTGATCATCTACTGGATCGCATCGAATGGCATGTACTAGGTGTGAAACCACAAGCGGAAGGTTTACCACTTTGTATATGAAGTCTGTCGAGAGAGTCCATATTCCACGACCCTTGCAACCGCCTGAGTAAAACGTGCAGGTAAGTCTCTCACTTTGAAGCCAGGAACGAGGCTTTGCACCTCCCGACGCTCCCGTGATGACGCACGCCCCGAATCCTTCCACGTTGATGCATTTACCTGTAGCATACTCGCCTGCGCAGAGATTCCCATTAACTCTGAGCGAATTGTCTGTTTCACGCTTTGCCGCAGGTTGCAGCTGCGCTGTATGCGCTTCTGGCGCAGCCTGAGCACTTACCGGTACGCAGCGGATGGCTTTCATTCGTTGTGAGACCATGCGCGGAAGGTTTACCATCTTGTATGTAAAGTCTGTCGTGAGGGACCATATTTCATCGCGCTCGCAATTTGTTCCGGCCCAGAACTTACAGACAAGGTTGTCACTCTGGAGCCATGAACGAGCGCCTAGATATGTACCTTGCAAGATATAGCACTGGGATGCTTCCACGCTGGGGCATTGACCTGTAGTATTCTCGCCCGTGCAGAGGATACCATCGACTTTGAGGAAGGCGTCTGATTCACGCTTCACTGCAGGTGCAAGTAGCTCTGTGCTGGTTTCCAATGCTGACTGAGCATCTGTTGAAACGCACTTGATAGCGACAGTGCGTTCTGTAGCCTCAGGAGGTATGTTTACCGCTCGATAGGTGAAGCCTGTCGTAAGAGACCATAGACTACCGGTGCAGTCTTGCGTCGACCATAACGTGCAGACAAGGTTCTCGCTTTGGCGTATTGAGACAGCAGACTTGGGGAGCATGATCCAGCACCATTTCGCGTTCAACTGCATGCAACTACCCGTAACATCTGGGCCTGCGCAGACAGTGACATCGACCCTCTTGAGCGGAGTGTATACTTCACGATTTTCTGTGGGTGATAGGATTCCTATGTTGGCTTCTGCTTCGGACTGAGTAGCGCCTGTTGGGTCACAGCGGATGGCCACAGTAAGGTCTGAGATCCTGGTAGATGTATTTGCCGTAAAACGTTTGAAGCCGGTGTTGACCTGCCATAAAACGTCGCTGCATAATGGTCCAGCAAAGAATGTACACTGAAGGTGTTCGCTCTGGCTCCATGATGCAGCAGAATGTGCTATCTTGGGAGGCAACAGCCAGCACGTGTCCGAGCTAAGATGGGTACAGTCGCCCGCGAAGTCTTTGCGTGAGCAAATAATGACGTCGATAATCTTGAGGGAAGTGTCTTCGGTCCTGGACACAACGCCGGTGGTGGATCGTGTCTGAATAATGTCCGTGGCTTTCTCAATGGGGTCATGTACGTCGTCTGCGCGAGGAAAGATGTGGACATCGTCACCCTGGGTATCTTCCACGGACCAGTAGTCCTGGCACTTGACATAAGCGAGTCTGTCTCCGGTCTGCTTGTCGAGCTGGACATGAAGAGCCTGCTTGTGGGTGTTCACAGTCATAACTGGTGTGGGGACATTGCAGTTGTCGTCGTAGTAATAGTTGCAGATGGAGCCGTAAGCCTGGTAGACGTTGCGGATGTTGTGGCGAAGCTCGTTACCGAAGTAGACACATGCGCGGTTGGCGGAGAGCGTCACGCAGGGACCGATGTTCATGGTGCTTCTGCAGACGGTAGTCTCACCCGGGCCGTCGCGTTTGACAACAGCTGTGTCAGAACTAGGAGGGCGCATCGAATGGTCCTCGCAGTACACCGAAGTGATGCGGGTCGAGAAGTCGGTGCCATCGTCGGTGTTGGCCCACGCCTCAGCTCCCAGGGCATCCACAATGACGAGTGCCTTGCCTCCGCAAGCGTCCTCGTCCATGAAGTAGCAGACTTGATGGGCAACCTTGAAGGACTTCATGTTCTTGTAGACGGGCGCGACGAACTGCACGCAGTCCTTTTCCGCGTGGATCTCGTAAGGTGTGCCCGTATAGTTGAGCTGGGTGTATACGACGAGGCGTCTTGGTGGCGTCGCACTCGCATCTTTGCTGGCTTCACGACCGATGACCGGAGAGGCAACGGCAAGGCCGGCAAGACTGACCAGGCCGATGAGAGGGAGTAGCCGCATCGTAGCTGAAGCTGTTAGCGCACTTCAATAAGCAAGCGCAGCGGGGAGGCAGGCGGCGTCTTACCTGATCTCGGTCACGCTGTGTGACACGATAGGAGTGGGTTACTGCCGACTTCGGAGCAGAATGGAGGAGGTACCCCGGGGAGTATGAAGTAGAAGAAGGCAGGGAGTGTGGGGAAGAAAGAAGAGGGCAGCGGACGAAGTTTTTGTAACTAGCAAGCGCGGCTACAGGAGGGGCAAGAGCGGCCACGGTCGCGCGAGGTGAGAGCAGAAGTGTTGAGGTGGGCGGCAAACGCAGTTCAGCTCGGCTTGGGGCGCTCTCATCACGTCGTTTGGAGGTGGGGAGGAGTGTCCAGGTGGGTGAGAACAGTGTAGAGGATGTGAGATGTGAGATAAAAACACTGGTATCGACAGGGAGAAACACTCACGTGCAGCATGTGTAGTTAGGTAGCATCACAGCCGCAGTGAACGGACTGGGTTGCCCGTTGCTTCTTGTTTCCTCCAGATACTACTACACTAAATCACGGCTCGAGATCCCGATTAATGTTAAATCGCCGGTGCCCGAACCCGTCCATGGTGACCCAGTGACCCAGGGCCTCAAGCTCTCTCCATATCTCGGGGTATCTTTCATTGATCCACTTCTCGATCCGCGCTTGCCGTTCGATGTTGGCGGTGGAGTTGAACCAATTACCCAGGCTAAGAGGTGTTAGCTGAATGAAAGTTGAAAAGGCGTTGATTGAACTTACATGTCAAGATCCAGGGTAAAGCCATACTCCTCCTCGACAGTTTCGATCATGGTCTGCACCTCGTCGTGCTGAGAGTTGCGTGCCATGGCGCACATGTATGCCTTCCATATGTTTCTGTCAATCTCAACGTCTTGCTCCTTGAGGCGCTTCCAGATCGCTTTTGCATGCCCCCAGCCGTAGTGCATGGTCTCACAAGCTCTGAAGACGATGGGTATGCTGTTGTATGATGGCCCTTCCTTGGACTCGCAGATTTCGCGCCAGAAGCGCATGGCCTTGAGGTTCTGCTCGGTTGCGCCATAAGCTAGCATGAGAGCATTTCGAATCCGTGTGTCAAAGTCCACGTTCAGATCTAGCTTCAATTGGTTGTGCGCCAGCTCCAAGGATTCAGCATCAGCATTTCGCGCGAATCCGGCGAAAGCTGCCACATAGACATCGGCATTGGCGCCAATTTCAGGGACAACATGGTTGCGCATATGAAAGAAGACGTGGCAGGCCATGTCTGAGCGCTTGCGAGCGAAGAATGCGTTCATGAGCACGATGCGGTCTGCACGGGGTGTTTCTTGGAAGACTTGGCGCATGATCTGATAAGTCTCCCAAGCATCTGCTGTGCTGGTATCGCCGTCAAGGACGAAGGCCGCGAGTCCTTTTCGAATGTGGGTTCGCTGCTCTGGCGTATAAGAATGTGCATGAGTTTGCAACAGGTCAAGAGCATCAATCGCCTCGCCTCGTTTTAGATGCAGGACACATAGAGCTGCGATGGTTTCTGGGTCAAAAGGGGCCTTGCGCTCATGCAAGTCGTCGACCATGACCATCAGCTCATCGAAAAGATGCTGCTGAGACTCGCACACCGCTCGGATCAGCTGGTTGACCACCGCTACGCTCTCCTCTGCCCCAGAGAATTCTCCCTGGAGGTTGAAGTAAGCAGCTCGTGCGCCATCAATGTCGTTGACAGACAGGCGATACTTGATTTGCATTGCATATGTCTTCTCATCGGGCATGATTCCACGCTTTTCACCCAAAGCAATGTACCGCTCAGCCGAATAGGGGTCTTTCTTCGAGTTGGCGAATTCAACTAGCATGTTGATGGTATCCACGTCGGGCCGGATTATCTGGACGGAACCATCTTTCTTCCGTGCCTCATCGTTGCGTCGAATCATGACACTCATCATGCGATCAACCTCGTCTACTCCCTTGCCAATCGCGGCGGACCAAAGGAAGACAGCATCCCATGCTCCCTTGTCTGGTACGTCGTTCTGGAGCAGTGAGGTCACCACCTGTTGACCGTAAGACAAATCACCGACAAGTGCACATGCTCTTAGTAAAGTAGCGAGGGCCAATGTGCCAGATTTCGCGACTTCGTCACCGTCAGTAACGGGAAACTTGTACCAAAACTTTACATCATCCATGGCTCTCTTCTCGCAGAAGAAATTGATAAGATCTTTCTGCATCCTAGTACTTATAGGGATCGATTGTTGCTGTATGATTTCTGTCGTCCTCCGTACCTCATCGATGTTGCCCTCGCGGACAATGCCTGCAAGTACCAAGGCCCAGACTTTCCGAACCAGTCGAAGATTTAGAGTAGACGATGTGGGTTCGTACTTGTAAGAGGAGATGGCAATGTCCCTCGCCTCTTTAGCGGCTCCCAGGAGAGAAAGTAGTCGGATCTTCTTCAAGTTGAGATTATCCTCCAACGTGAACGCTGCATCCACACCTGTGTCCGTCGGATCGGTTTTCATCAATCTGGCATACTCTTCGATGACGGCCTTCCCGAACATGATGTGAGCCTTGGTGTCGCCCCTGGGTCGAGCTTCAATCTTGAGCATTTTGAAGTAGACTTGGTCACTGAGTTCTGTGGCGCTCAGCCAGGGTGTCCCGTCTGGTTTCGGGTTTTCAAGCAAGTAAAAGAAGGCTGGGAATGCAGTTCCAATATGGAATTCTTCAAATGTCCCCTTTCTCTGCGTAAAGTAGACCTTGAAAGCCTCTGCAACGACTTTGGGTTCGGGCGGTCGCAAGCCATGTTCCGTTTTGTAGCCGACTTCAGCTAGGGTCTCCAAGCCGGCAGGTATTCTCATGGGCTTGACTTTCCGCCGTTGCTTGAACAGGTCGAGAAAGGCCCGGCGCTGGATGTGGGGAAGGACTCGGGCAGTGCGATTGACCAAATGCGGTCGGACGGCTCGGAGACGGCATCCTCGATAGAGAAGGGGCTCGTCGGCGATGATGCTGCGAAATACGAGGCGTGTGAGGTGTGAAGGCATCGTGGGCGGAGCTCTAGAAAATATTCGGGCGGGCGTCGAAGCGTGACGTAGCGGCAGAGAGCAATTGAACCACGGCGGGGTAATTGATTATGAAGTCACGGAATCCATGAAGCTAGCAGAGGCGAGGCGATCTATATACATGAAGCAGACCGGACAGAAAGGGAGTGAAGATGGTGGTGACCGAGTATGGAGGGGAGCTCTTGCCTTTGCGATGATTTCAGTGCACGAGCCACACTTGTCGCGGAATTTCCCCGGACCATACGACTCTCGCAAAGACGACTCCAGCGCGACAATTCTATACACACGGCCGCCACAATGCTGTTGACACGATTACCCCTCAGACCTGCAGTCGCCTCTCCGCAAAGATGCCTACGGTACTTCTCGTCGGGCGCGCAGAAACAGAGTGCGCCTCCAATGCCTCCGCACCACCTCCGCATCCCATACTGAACATACTGCAGATGATTCTCTGCTCGAACTCCTCAAAACCAGCCAGGCATCCAGTCCTCCACCGACCGCGCCCGTCTCTCTTGCGACGCGTCAGGCCCGCGAGGCTGGTCTCGACCGCCCAACACAGTCCCGCGAGATGGTAGAGTCGGAGCGGCGGGCCCAGTTCCAGCGCCAAGTACACCGCAGCTGGCAGACAGGCGACGTCTACTCGCCGTCCGATCTGTCGGGCGCCGAGCAGAAGAAGTGGAAGACGGGGCGCAAGAAGCCGCAAAGCGACGCTTTCGACGTGCTGGGTATCAATCCTGTGTCCGAGTACAAGGTGGGTTGCCGAAGGCACGAGGGACTGCACACGACTGACAGGCTGCAGAACTTCACGATGATGTCAGAATACATGACCGAGACGGGACGGATAAAGCACTCCAGGGACACGGGTCTGCGGCCGAAGAACCAGAGGAAGATTGCAAAGGCGATACGGAGAGCGATTGGCCTGGGCCTGATGCCCAGTGTGCACAGGCACCCGCTCGTGCTGAAGAAGAGCCACCCCGCGAGGTTTATATGAGTGTAGATGTACTGTTAGTCCGCAAGGTGTATGAATTTGTGCAAATATAGCATCATGTCCCACCAAGCAACCATATTCGCCATGCCTGACCACCAATGAGCTCAGTCATCACCACAACCACCTTTGGCACGTCTTGAAAATTGCCTACTCAAGCCCCGTCACCTGTATCAGCATCGCACGACACCAACACACGCACCATGCTTCTTCTGGCATCAATCAAACGAGCAACGTACGCCTTAGGAATGGGGGCTTCGCGCAATGCTGAATTTATGACTCAAACAAGCAAGTGAGGTGAGATTCCAAATCCAGTGATGGTGCTGAGTATGCCAAAAGCTGACACACAATCAGTGAAGCATGACCACCAGGCGATTCAATGAATTCCCAAACAGAAAATCCTCATTTGTAGAAAGAAAAAGGGGGTATAAATGCTATTTGAAAACAGGACAGACCGCCGAAATCAACGGACCCGAGAGAAATGAAAAATCGTTAACTTGGCAAAACACATATCCAATGTCTTGGTCGAAAATGTCAGGATCCAAGCTCAATCCTCGTCGTGCTGGAATGTATCCGAGAAATCAATGAG
>Ga0265780_10002324_pt1 | contig 25839 bp, 21 predicted proteins | sample P1T30metagenome_FD_192432 | JGI IMG/M metagenome (GOLD analysis project Ga0265780, IMG submission 192432) | Plant litter microbial communities from East Loma Ridge, Irvine, California - P1 T30 | ecosystem: Environmental > Terrestrial > Plant litter > Unclassified | place: USA: California...
TGCAGCACGCTCGTCGAGTTGTACAGGTGGACGATGGCCTGCTTGGCGCCGGCGATCGACTCGTAGGTGCGGGCGATCAGGTGCTCGCGCGCCTGGGTCAGCACCTGGATCGTCACGTCGTCGGGGATGGCGCCCTCGTCGATGAGGCTGCGCACGAAGTCGAAGTCGGTCTGCGAGGCGCTCGGGAAACCGACCTCGATCTCTTTGTAGCCCATGCCGACCAGCAGGTCGAACATGATGCGCTTGCGCTCGGGGCTCATCGGGTCGATCAGGGCCTGGTTGCCGTCGCGCAGGTCGACGGCGCACCAGCGCGGCGCCTCGGTGATGCGCTTCGAGGGCCAGGTGCGGTCGGGCAGGTCGACGGCGATCTGCTCGTGGAAGGGCCGGTACTTGTGGATCGGCATGGCCGACGGCTGCTGTGCGTTCTTCATGTCCTGTGGTCTCTCTCGCCCTCGAGGGGCTGCTCTTCGCGGGGGTGTCGGCCGACGACGAACTCCGCGACGAGGGGGGCCTGGGTCAGGACTCGCCGCGGCAGCTAAGAAGGAGCAGGCCGGTGAACACGTGACGAGGCTAGCACCGACCGAGGAGGCGCGGGTCGTCGCGGACGGGCACCGCGCCTCCTCGGCTCCCCCGCGCGATCAGACCACCGTGCGGACGAGCCGCACGACGGCACCGACCGAGAGGTCGGGCAGGTAGGCGCGGCCGAGGGCCGTGCCGATGGCCGGCAGCTGCACGGGATCGGGGAAGGCCATGACGAGGGGCACGAACTCGGGCTGGAACTTCTTCTTGAAGGTCAGCAGGGTCCGGAATCCGTAGGCCGGTTCGAGCACCCGTCCGAGGAAGGTGAGCACACGTTCCGTCTGTGACGCCGGGCCGTCGGAGGACGCGCTCGTCGCGAGCGGTGCCGCCGACAGGCTGAGGAACTCGACCCCCTGCTCTTTCATGGCCAGTGCCGACGAGGCGATGACGAACTCCATCACGCCGTTCATGCTGTCGGGTCGGCGTCGCATGAAGTCGAGCGTCCAGCCGACGACCTCTCCGTCGCGCCAGGAGGGCAACCAGCTCGTCACCGCCTGGACCGAGTCGTCCTCGTCCAGTGCGAGCATCAGCGCCACGTCGGGGTCACGCAACTCGTCCACGCCGCCGAGTGTGAAGCCCATCTCGGGCAGGTCCTTCTCGGCGACCCACTGCTCGCTGATCTCGCCGATCTGGCGGGCGACCGCGGGCCGGAGGTCGGCGTAGCGGGTCCACTCGGCCCGGACCCCGTTCTTGGTCGCGCGGTTGATGCTCGACCGGACGTCCTGCCACTTCTTGCCGGTCATGGCGAAGGTGGCCGGGTGGAGCACGGTCTCTTCGCCGACGGGCAGCGTCGACCAGCCCATGTCGGCGAAGAGGGGCGAGAGTTCGCCCCTCACGCTGTAGAAGACCGGGGTGAGCCCCTGGTCGTCGCACCAGCGCGCGAACTCACGCGTGACCTCGGGGAGCCGGTCGGCCGGGCACAACGGCTCACCCGTGGTGACCGCGATCCCCGCGACGACGCGATAGGCGACGGCCGCACGAGCGTCGGCCGTGAACCAGTACCGGTTGCCCTCCCACAAGGCCATGTGCGACAACGTGCCCGGCGTACCCCGGTGGACGATCTCGCGCACCTGGGCACGCGCCGCGTCGGGACGGACGTCCCCCGGCCGTGTCGCACCCACCACGAGCCCGACCAGCACGACGAGCCACCAGAGCGGCCCCACCCACTCGAACGCGGCCCGGACGACGCCGCCGTCGGGCACCGGCCCGATGCGGGTGAGCCCGACGAAACCGACCGGCACGAAGCGTTCGGGCACGTCGAGCAGCAGCGTCCACGGTTCGACCGCCGGGACGAAGGAGGCGCGCCCCAGCCACGCGAGGACGGCGAACGTCACCGCCAGCACGACACCCGACAGCACGACGACGATGGCGAACCGCGGCCGTCGCGTCCCCTCGGCCCCGATGCCGAAGTGACGACGGAGGAGGAACAGTCCGACGGCGACCGCGGCCGGCACGGCGACCGCCAGCACGGCGAGCACGCCCCTCTCGACCACGTGGCGGGGCTGGTCGACGACCGGATCGGTCGTGACGGGCAGCACCACGTAGTAGAGACCGGCGAAGACGGCGAGCAGCCCGTTGACCGCGACGGCCACGTCGAGGGCGAGGCGACGACCACGACGCAGGTACCAGGCGCACACGAGCAGCACCGCCAGCGGGAGGAGGCTGAGCAGGACCGTCGGCACGGTGTCGATGCCCGCGAGGGCCGCGGCCCGCGCGCAGGCCCCGATCGGGGGCGCGTGCCGGTCGGGTGCGCCCTGTCCCGCCGCCGCACAGGCGGCCGAGAGCGACCGCCCCGGCAGAACGTCACGGAACAGCATGCCGAGGGGCGAGAGCGCCCCGATGGGACTGCGGGTGAGCAGGGTCAGGACGGGACCGAGGGCCGTCACGGCGACGATGGTCGACGCGAGGCGTCGCACCTCGTGGTGCGAGCTGCGCAGCCATCCGCGCTCGGCGGGACGGCCGGCCAGGACCACCCCGAACGCGAGCCCGACCAGGGCGCCGAGGAGCGCGTAGAGACCCGAGGGATGCCCGTCGTACAGCACGAAGGCGAACACGAACGAGAAGCCGACCAGCCGGATGCGGCGTCGCCAGAGCGGTCCGGAGAACGCGCTGGCGGTCATGATCGTGCCGAGGGCCGGCGTGAGCGGGTGGAGGGTGGACTCGGCGGCCACCTCGAGGGCCCAGGTCTCGCCGAGCGCCTGCCCCAGGGCCTGCACCGCGACGCCGACGCCGGTCGCCACGACGGCCGTCACGAGGTAGGCCGCGACCGTGCGGCGACGGCCCATGCGGCGCTCGGCGGCGCCCACGAGCACGAGGACGCCGACCACGGCCAGGACGAGTTGGGCGGGACCGCCGGCGAAGAACACCGACCCGAAGACGAGCAGCCACGAGGTGCGGTCCTCGAAGGGGTCGAGCCCCGCGCCGACGAGGTCCCGCAGCCGCTCGCTCGGAGCGTGCGTCAGGCTGCCCGAGGCGAGAGCCAGCACGACGAGCAGCAGCGCGAGCGCGAGACTCACGGGACGGACGCGGGCGAGCGCCACCACACGGGTGCCGATGCCCTCTGCGACCTGTCGCACCCGCCCCGGCTCGTGGGGCACGGGCTCGTGGGGATCGGGCGGTGTCGGTGCGTCCGGGCCGGCCTCGGTCACGTCGGCGCTCACGGGGTCTGCACCGCCGCGCTCAGGCCGAGGCGCGGGTAGAACTGCCCGATGCCGTGGGCGAAGCCGTTGGTCGCGGTCGTCCAGTCGTGTCCGCTGCCCGGTGAGACGTAGCGCGTCACCGCCATGCCCGCCTTCGCCGCCGCCGCCGAGTTCACCGTCATGATCTGACCGTACGGGCCGTCGGTCGCACCGACGGCGAAGAACGCCGCGGTGTCCGCGTAGGGCCCGTGCTTCGCCATGATCGCCTGCGGTTGGGCCGCCTCGTAGGCCGCTCGGTTCCCGGCGAAGCCCTGGTCGATCGTGGTCTTCTCGTCGCCGATCGACGGGCCGAGTTCACCCGACACGTCGATGAAGGTCGAGAACAGGTCGGGTCGCGACGCGGCGAACTGGATCGAGCAGGTACCGCCCTGAGAGAACCCGCCGACCGCCCACGCCCTCGGGCCGGAGGCCACGTGGAAGTGGCTCGTCATGTAGTCGACCACGTCGGTGGTGATGTAGGTCGCGCTGTTGCCCAGGACGCCGTCGACGCACATCGGGTTGTGCGCATCGGCACTCAACTGGTCGGGGACGACGACGATCGGTGCGAGACCGTGGTTCTTCGCCGCGAAGGCGTCGAGCGTCTCGACGAGGTGGCCGGCCGTGACCACCGAGCTCGGTTCGGCCGGTTGCCCCGACATCATGATCATCACGGGGAGGGCGGGGGCGTTCGCCACGAGGGCCGCCGGAGGCAGGTAGACGACGGCGTCGCGTGCCGGGAAGTGCGAGACCGTGCCGGGGATGGACACGCTGCCGTACCGGCCCGTGGCGGGCAGGTCGGACGGGGCCTTCCAGGTCGACCAGAGGGTCGGGTCGAACTCCGTCGACGCGGAGGCCGCGGACGGAGGCGCGGTGGCGGTCGCCGGAAGAGCCGGCACCTCGTCCAGGCCGAGCGCCTGCGACAGGTTCTGGTACACGCTGCCGTCCCGGTTCAGCGCCAGTCCGCCGGCCAGGGCGAACACCAGGACCGCCACGACGGCCACGACCTTGCGCCACCACCGGGTACGGATGAGGTTGACGACGACCACCCCGAGGCCGGCGACCACCGCGGCGACCCAGAAACGGTCCACCCAGGTGGGCGACAGTCCCAGCACGTCGCGCACGTCGCCGAGCCACCAGGTGACGACGGCGCCCAGGCCGGCCCCGGCGAGGACCGCGAGGGCGATCCACCGCCACCACGTCCGTCGGGTCCGCGGACGGACGAGGAGCGCGATCGCGATCAGGACGGCGACCACGTCGACCACCAGCAGCGACGTCGACGACAACAACGGGACCGACAGCAACCAGTTCATTCGAGAGCTTCTTTCGGCGGAGGATCGGGGTGATGACCACCCAGGTGACACTCTGCCGCCACGGAGCGAGCCGACACGAGCCACGCCGCTCGGTCACAGCATCCTCATCAGTTGCGGTCAGTCTCTGCACGGTGCCGGTGCCGGCGCCGGTACGCGTGAAGGCCCTGGCACGGCGCCCGACCGGCGTCCTGTCGACGTCGCCAGGGACTCGCCCCGCGCTCGGACCTACTCGGCGAGCCCGTGTTCGTACGCGTAGACCACGAGCTGCACCCGGTCACGCAGGGACAGCTTCGACAGCACACGGCTGATGTGGGTCTTGACGGTCGCCTCGCTGAGGAACTCCCGCGACGCGATCTCGGAGTTGCTGAGGCCCCGCGCCGCGAGGTCGAAGATGTCCCGCTCCCGGGTGGTGAGGGTGCCGAACGACTCGGGCACGGCCCGGGCGCGTGAGGCACGCCCGTCGAAGTGCTCGAAGAGCTCTCGCGTGGCTGACGCCGCGATCACGGCGTTGCCCGCGTTCACGGTGCGGATCGCGGCGAGCAGGAACTCGGGGTCGGCGTCCTTGAGGACGAAACCGCTCGCGCCTCCTCGGATGGCGCGGGTGGCGGCCTCGTCGAGGTCGAACGTCGTCAGCACGATGATGCGCGGCGGACGGCGCGAGGCGGCCTCGGCCTGCGCCAGGACGGCGGTGGTGGCGGCGATGCCGTCCATGACGGGCATGCGGATGTCCATCAGGACGACGTCGGGGGTGGCGCGCGCGACCATCGCCACGCCCTCGTCGCCGTTGCTGGCCTCGCCCACGAACTCCAGGTCGGGTTGCGAGCCGACCAGCATCTTGATGCCCGCACGGAACAGGGCCTGGTCGTCGACCAGCGCGACGCGGATGGGTGCCGTCGAGCGGCCGGGCATGTCGATCATCGGATGCGTACCTCTTGGGTCAGTGCCAGGGTCGGCACGATGGCGTGGACGACGAAGCGTCCGTCGGCGTTCTGGGTGGTGAGCGAGCCGCCCGCCAGGGTGGCACGCTCTCGCATGCCGTCGAGCCCGTGGCCGCCCCGCCGCTCGTCGCCGGTCGTGTCGACCGGACGTGTCGGCGGTCGCACGACGTTCGAGACCACCAGGTGCAGGGCCTCGTAGCGCCAGTCGAAGTGCAGGCCGACGGGCTGGTCGACGGCACCGTGCCGGAGGACGTTGGTCAGGCTCTCCTGCACGATGCGGAACACGGCGAGCTGCCGGTTGGTCCCGAGCACCTGGGGTTCGCCCGTCACGCGCAGGTCGACCGTGAGGCCCGAGCCGCGCATCTGGTCGAGCAGCCGGTCGAGATCGCCGAGGGCGGGCTGCGGCGCCTCTCCCTGGCTGTGCCGCAGTTGACCGAGGAGCACGCGGACGTCGCCGAGGGCCTCCCGAGCCGTCGTGGCGATGGTGGTGAGCGCCCCGTCCACCGAGGTCGGGTCGACCCGGGCGGCGTAACGGGCCCCGTCGGCCTGGGCGATCACGACGGCCAGCGAGTGGGCGACGACGTCGTGCATGTCCCGGGCGATCCGGTTGCGTTCTTGCTCGACGGCGATGTCCCGCTCGGCTCGGGCGGCCTCGCGCTCGGCCCGGGCGGCGTCGTTCTCGGCACGGGCGGTCTCGCGCTCGGCGACGAGCCGCGCCTCACGGCTGAGCCGCTCGGACCATCTCGCCCGGGCCAGCAGCCCGCCGGCCCAGGGCAGACCGAGCAGGGCGAGGAATCCGAGGAGGCTGATCCCCAGCTGCAGGAGGATGCGGACGACGTCGGTCACCGCGTAGATGTCGTAGTCGACGCCGAACAGGCTCTGCTGCACGAACGAGAGGTAGAACGTGCCCAGGAGGGCGCCCACGCCCACGGAGACCAGGCCCGACCACTTGACCCGGTCGGTGCCGTACGCGGCCGTGGAGTACAGCACCGCGCAGATCGCGAGGTTCGTGACACCGGGCGTGCTGCCCGTGACCATCTGGGACGCGGCGACCAGCCAGGCGAGGGTCAGGGCGAGCCCGGGCGACAGCCGCCTCAGGGCGAAGGTGACCGTCATGCCCAGCACGACGAACGGGGTCGTCACGACGCCGTCCGACAAGACCAGGCCGACCACGCCGAGCAGGAACGCCGCCGACAGGTCGACGGCGACCTGGTAGGGAGCGAGGCGTCGGAAGATCACCCGACCACCGTACGACCTGCGGTGGCCCGTCCGGGCCGGCCGCCGTGCGTGAACGACCTCGGGACCATCACGATCATCCGCAGGGACGAGGGCCAACCGCCCGCCCGGGACGCGCCGAGCGACCGGGAGAGGGTGTCAGAACCCCAGCCGACCGAGCTGCTTCGGGTCGCGCTGCCAGTCTTTCGCGACCTTCACGCGGATCGACAGGAAGACCTGCTTGCCGATGAGCGGCTCGATCTGCGCCCGCGCACGCTCACCCACCTCGCGCAGGCGTTGACCCCCCTTGCCGATGACGATGGCCTTCTGGCTGTCGCGCTCGACGAAGAGGTTCGCGTAGATCTCGAGGAGGTCCTTGTCGTCACGTTCGACCATGTCGTCGATCGTCACGGCGAGCGAGTGCGGCAGCTCGTCCTGCACGCCCTCGAGGGCGGCCTCACGCACGTACTCGGCCACCCGGTCGGTCAGGCCCTCTTCGGTCACCGCGTCGGACGGGTAGAGCGGCTGCGACACCGGCATGAGTTTGATGAGTTCGGCGGTGAGGACGTCGAGCTGCACGTCACTGACGGCGGACAACGGGATGATGGCCTCCCAGTCGCGCAGCCGGCTGACCGCCAGCAACTGCTCGGCGACCGCCGGCCGCGACGTCGCGTCGGTCTTGGTGACGATCGCGACCTTCTTGGCCCTCGGGTACTGGTCGAGCTGCTCGTTGATGAACCGGTCGCCCGGGCCCAGCTTCTCGTCGGCCGGCACGCAGAACCCGATGACGTCGACGTCGCCGAGCGTGGTCTGGACGATGTCGTTGAGCCGCTCGCCGAGCAGCGTGCGCGGACGGTGCATGCCCGGGGTGTCGACCAGGACCAGCTGACCGGTCGCCTGGTGCACGATGCCGCGGATGGCCCGTCGGGTCGTCTGCGGCTTCGACGAGGTGATGGCCACCTTCTGGCCCACGAGGGCGTTGGTCAGCGTCGACTTGCCGACGTTGGGCCGACCGACGAACGAGACGAACCCGGCTCGGTAGGTCGACCCCCGAGGAGGCGCGGCCGAGGGGGTGAGGTCGTCTCCGGTGGTCGACATGGGGGCCTTTCGTGAACGTGGTGGAACGGGTGGGAGGTGGAGGGTCGACGCGACCCGGTGCTCAGTCGTCGCGAGCGGCGTCGGCGAATGCGGCCTGTGCGTCCGCGAGGTCGGGATCACGCTCGACCAGCACGGTCTGCAGGTCGTGCCGGCGACCCTCGGTGCGATCGGCCGTGAGGACGAGACCCGACACGCGGACGACCGACCCCTGCTCGGGCAAGCGCCCCAGGACCTTGGTGAGCAGCCCGCCCACCGAGTCCACGTCGTCGTCGTCGAGCTCGAGGCCGAAGAGGTCGCCGAGCTCGTCGACGGGGAGACGGGCACTCACCCGGAAGACCCCTGCGGAGACCTCGCGCTGCGGGGCGACCTCGCGGTCGTACTCGTCGCTGATGTCGCCGACGAGTTCTTCGATGAGGTCCTCGAGCGTGACGAGGCCGGCGATGCCGCCGTACTCGTCGACGACCATGGCGAGGTGGTTCTTGTCGAGCTGCATCTGTCGCAGCGCGTCGTCGGCCTTCTTGGACTCGGGCACGAAGACCGCCGGGCGGGCGAGGGTCGTGACGGGAGCCGAGTCGTCGCCGCTGTGCTCGTGCAATCGTCGGGCGAGGTCGCGCAGGTAGACGATGCCGACGACGTCGTCGGAATCGCGGCCGACGACGGGCACGCGGGACACGCCCCGGCCGAGGAAGAGGCTCATCGCCGATCCGACGGAGGCGGTGGCGTCGAGGGTGACCATGTCGGTGCGGGGCACCATGACCTCGCGGACCACGGTGTCGCTGAACTCGAAGATCGAGTGGATGAGCTCGCGGTCGTCCTCTTCGAGGACGTCGAGCTCGGTCGCCTCGTCGACCATGCTGAGCAACTGCTCTTCGGACGAGAACGACGCGCTGCGCGGACGACCGGGGGTCACCCGGTTGCCGACGGCCACCAGGGCGTCGGCCAGGGGCCCGAGGACGACCCGGACGAACCGCACCAGCCCCGAGGTGAGCCGCACGAGACCACGAGCGTGGGCGCGACCGACGCTGCGCGGGCTGGAGCCGACGAGGACGAACGACACGACCGTCATGATGAGCGCCGAGAGCAGGAGGGCCAACCACCAGGGCTCGACCGAGAACGCGAACGACAGCGACACGAGGACGGCCGCCGACGTCTCGGCCAGGATGCGCACGAAGTTGACGGCGTTGACGTGCGCCCCGACGTCGGCGGCGATGGCGGTCAACGCCGTCGCGTGGCGCGGATCGTCGTCGGCCTCGTCGAGGAGGTCCTGGCGGCTGAGCACGCCGAGGGCCGAGTCGGCCGCGGCCAACAGGCCGCCGAAGACCACCAGGAAGACCGCCACGACGACGAAGACCGTGACCATCACGGCGTCACCGACTCGTGTCGGCCGCGGCGAAGGCCGCGAGGATCTCGCGCTGCAGACCGAACATCTCGCGCTCGTCGTCGGGCTCGGCGTGGTCGAACCCGAGGAGGTGCAGGACGCCGTGGCAGGTGAGCAGCAGCATCTCGTCGAGGGGGCTGTGCCCCGCCGTGGCGGCCTGTGCGACGGCCACCTGCGGACACACGACGATGTCGCCGAGCAGGCCGGCCGGCGTCGGCTCGTCCTCGGTGCCCGGACGCAGCTCGTCCATCGGGAAGCTCAGCACGTCGGTCGGGCCGGGTTCGTCCATCCACTGGACGTGGAGTTGCTCCATCGCGGCCTCGTCGACGAACACGATCGCGAGCTCGGCCTCGGGATGCACGTGCATCTGGTCGAGCGCGAAGGTGGCCAGGCGCTGGATCGTGGCCTCGTCGACCTCGACGGCGGATTCGTTGGCGACCTCGATGCTCACCGGGTTCCCTTCTTCGGCAGGCGGTCGCGGGCGTCGGCCCGGCGCTCGGAGCGGTTGCCCGCTTCGACCTGGTCGTTCGCCGCTTCGTGACGGCGGTGCTGCTGGGCCTGACGTTCGGCGTCGTAGGTCGTGTACGCGTCGACGATGCGGCCCACGAGCGTGTGCCGCACCACGTCGTCGCTGGTGAGGCGGGCGAAGTGGATGTCGTCGATGCCGTCGAGCACCGTCGTGACGAGCTGGAGCCCGCTGGCCCCCGTGGGCAGGTCGACCTGGGTGACGTCGCCCGTGACGACCATGCGCGAGCCGAAGCCGAGCCGGGTGAGGAACATCTTCATCTGCTCGGGCGTCGTGTTCTGCGCCTCGTCGAGGACGACGAACGCGTCGTTGAGCGTCCGACCGCGCATGTAGGCCAGAGGGGCCACCTCGACGGTGCCGGCCGCGAGCAGCTTGGGCACGATCTCGGGGTCCATCATCTCGTTGAGCGCGTCGTAGAGCGGTCGGAGGTACGGGTCGATCTTGTCGGTGAGGGTGCCGGGCAGGAAGCCCAACCGCTCGCCGGCCTCGACCGCGGGGCGCGTCAGGATGATCCGCTGGACCTCGCGGCGCTGCAGTGCCTGGACGGCCTTGGCCATGGCCAGGTAGGTCTTGCCCGTACCGGCCGGGCCGATGCCGAACGTGATGGTGTGCTGGTCGATCGCGTCGACGTACTCTTTCTGACCCGGTGTCTTCGCCCGCACGCCCTTGCCGCGGCTGGTGACGATGGGCTGCCCGAAGACCTCGGACGGGCTGCCCTGCCCCGAGTCGAGCAGACGGGCCGACGTCGCGACCTCGGCCGGGCCGAGGTCGTGGCCGCCGCGGACCATCGAGACGAGCTCGTCGACGAGCCCCTCGGCCCGGCCGACCGCGGACGAGGGCCCCTCGAGGGTGACCTCGTTGCCGCGCACGAGCACGCGGACCTCGGGGTACTGCTTCTCGACCGCACGCAGCAGGCGGTCTTGCGGGCCCAGCAGCTGGACCATGGCGACGCCGTCGACGGTGACGTCGACGCGCCGGACGTCGTCGCCCGTCGTCGGTGTCGAGGGGCCGGTGGCGTTCGTGTCGCTAGTGGGCAAGGGTGCCTTCCTCCAGGGGTCCGCCGAGCACATGGGCGTGCACGTGGAACACGGTCTGCCCGGCGGATGCGCCGGTGTTGAAGATCAAACGGAACTCGGACCCGGAGTGTTCCCCGAACGCCGCCGGGTCGGCCGCGAGCCGGGAGGCGGTCGCCACCAGCTCGGCGAGCAGCGCGGGGTCGCCCTCGGCGAGTTCGACGACGTCGCGGTACGCCTGGGTCTTGGGCACCACGAGCAGGTGGACGGGTGCCCGGGGCGCGATGTCGCGGAACGCGATGACCGTGTCGCTCTCGAACACGATGTCGGCGGGGATCTCGCGCGCGACGATGCGGCTGAAGACGGTGGGCTCGTCGGAGGTCTCGGACATGCTGCCCATCGTAGCGACGACCGCCGACACGACCCCCGGGGGCGTGGCGGTCACCAGCGGCCGAGACGAACGCTCAGCACGGACAGGGCGGCCGGACCGGCCGTGGAGGTACGCAGGACGGCGTCCCCGAGGCGCACGGCGCGGGCACCGGCCTCGGCGAGCTGCTGCAGCTCGGCGGGCGACACCCCGCCCTCGGGACCGACGACCACGACGACGCGGTCGGGCACCGCGCCTCCTGCGGTGAGGTCGACCGCCGTGAGCGCCTGCTCGGCCGACGGCTCGAGCACGAGGACGAGATCGCGGGAGGCGCGCTCGGCCAGCTGCCGCGTCGTCGCGAGCCCGGACACCTCGGGCGCCCACGGACGGATCGACTGCTTGGTCGCCTCGCGCACGATCGACGACCAGCGGCTGAGCCCCTTGGCGACCTTGGGACCCTCCCAGCGGGAGATGCTGCGGGCCGCGGCCCACGGGACGATCTCGTCGACGCCGAGCTCGGTCGCGGCCTGTACCGCGAGCTCGTCGCGGTCGCCCTTGGCGAGGGCCTGGGCGAGGACCAGCCGCGTCGTCGGCGCCTCGTGCCGCACCACCCGCGTCGCGAGCAGGACCAGCCGCTCGGGCGCCGCCTCGATCACCTCGCCCCGGACCACCAAGCCCCGACCGTTGCCGAGGGTGAGCGCTTCGCCCACCCGGACACGGCTGACCGTCACCGCGTGCCGCGCCTCGGAACCGGTCAGCTCGACGGTCGAACCGACCTCGGCGGCGACCAGGTCGTCGACCAGGTAGAAGTGCGCCACGATCAGAAGTTCAGGAAGCGGTCGCGCAACTTGCCGAAGAGGCCCTGCTGGAAGTGCGACAGCTCGGGAGCCGCAGAGCGCCGACCCGAGGCGAACTTCTCGATCAACTCGCGCTCTTTGTGGCTGAGCTTGGTCGGGGTGACCACCTGGACGCCGATCTTGAGATCGCCGCGACCCGTTCCGCGCAGTCGGGTGATGCCGCGGTCCTTCACGGTGAGGATGTCGGCACTCTGGGTGCCGGGCCTGATCTCGACCTCGATCTCGCCGTCGAGCCCGGTGAGCGTCGTCGTCGTGCCGAGGATGGCGTCGGTCATCTGCACCTCGAGCGTCGCCAGCAGGTCGTCGCCGTTGCGGCTGTAGGTGTCGTGGTGCCGCACCTTGACCTCGAGGTAGAGGTCGCCGTTCGGGCCGCCGGCCTGGCCGACCTCGCCCTGACCGGGCAACTGGAGCCTGAGCCCGGTGTCGACGCCCGCGGGGATGTCGATGGGGATCGAACGCCGGGCCCGGACGCGCCCCTGGCCCTGGCACGTCGGGCAGGGGTTGGGGATGACGGTGCCGTACCCACGGCAGGTTCCGCACGGGCTCGACGTCATGACGTTGCCGAGCAGCGAGCGCACGGTGCGCTGGATCTGCCCGGAGCCACCGCAGATGTCGCAGGTCTGGGGCGAGGTGCCGGGTGCACAGCACGAGCCGCTGCACGTGTCGCAGAGGACGGCCGTGTCGACCTCGATGTCGCGCTGCGTGCCGAAGACGATGTCCTCGAGGTCGACCTCGAGGCGCAGGAGCGCGTCCTGCCCGCGTTCGCGCCGGGACCGCGGCCCCTGACGTTGGCCCTGACCACCACCGCCGAAGAACGCGTCGAAGATGTCGCCGAAGCCGGCGGCCCCGCCACCGCCACCGCCGCCGAAGCCGGGCTGCGGACCCAGGTCGTAGCGTTCGCGTTGCTGCGGGTCGCTGAGCACGTCGTAGGCGTGCGTGACGTCCTTGAACCGTTCGGACGCGTCGGGGCTGGGATTGACGTCGGGGTGCAGCTCGCGAGCGAGCTTGCGGTACGCCTTCTTGATCTCTTCCGGGGTCGCCTGACGGTCGACTCCGAGGACGTCGTAATGATCTGCCACTGGTTCTCGTCTGCCTCTGGTGTGGTGTGGTGGTCTTCCCGGCGGGGCCGGGCCCGGCGGACCGGGACGGGATGGGGTCGTGGGACGGCCGGGGCCGTCGGCGTCGGCTACCGCTCGGCGAGCAGCGACGACAGGTAACGGGCGACGGCACGCACCGCCGCCATGTTGGTCGAGTAGTCCATGCGCATGGGCCCGAGGACGCCGAGCCTCGCGATCTCGCTGCCCTGCGTCGAGTACCCGCTGGCCAGCACCGACGCCTGCGACAACCCGAACGAGGCGTTCTCCCGTCCGATGCTCGCGGCCACGTCGACGGCGTCGAGCTGCATCTCGCCGAACAACCGCAGCAGGGCGACCTGTTCTTCGATCGCCTCGAGCACCGGGAAGAGGTCACCGCTGAAGTCGTCGCCCGTGCGCACCAGGTTCGCCGCACCGGCCATGACGAGGCGGTCCTGGCGTCCGGCGGCGATCTGCTCGGTGAGGCTCGCGACGACGACGCCGACGACCGCCGCGAGGTCGGGGCGGAAGCGCGTCGGCAGGTCGGTGAGGGCCGTGGAGGCCTCACCGAGGGGCCGTCCGCCGACCGCGGCGTTGATGGCGGCCCGCAGTTCGGACAGGAAGGACTCGTCGACCGCGGTGCGGATGTCGACGACCCGCTGCTCGACCTGGCCGCTGTCGGTGATGAGCACCGTCATGACGCGGCCGTCGCCCAGGCTGACCAGTTCGACGTGACGCACGCGGGCCCGGGAGAAGGTGGGGTACTGCACCAGCGCCACCTGGTTCGTGAGCTGCGACAGCAGACGGACCGTCCGCCCCAGCACCTCGTCGAGGTCGGTGGAGTCGCCGAGGAAGGTCTCGATGGCCTGACGCTGGGCGGCGCTGAGGGGTCTCAGGTCGGCGAGCTGGTTGACGAAGAGCCGATAGCCCTTGTCGGTCGGCACCCGACCCGACGAGGTGTGCGGGGCCGCGATGAGCTCTTCTTCTTCGAGCAGCGCCATGTCGTTGCGGATCGTCGCCGCCGAGACGCCGAACTGGTGTCGCTCGACGATGGACTTGGAGCCCACGGGCTCACGGGACGCGACGTAGTCGTGCACGATGACGCGCAGGACTTCGAGACCGCGTTCGGAGACCATGACGCACCTCTCTTCGCTCGACGCCCCGGGTCGTCCGCCCGCCGGGAGACCGGGCCTGGCACTCGACGTGCCGGACTGCCAATCGTACGACACCTCCGTCGCGAGGCCTACTCGCGCCGCGCCCGGCTGCCCTAGGGTGGCGGGGACATCCGCAGGACACTCACGAACAGGTGCAGCCATGACCGAGAACCCTCCCGCCCAGCCGAACGGCCCGCAGAACGGGCGACCCGGCCAGAACGGGCAGCCCGGCCAGCCCTACGGCCACGGCCAGCAGCCCGGTCAGGGCCAGCAGCCCGGCGCCGGCTACGGCCAGCAGCCCGGCTACCAGCCGCAGCCCGTCCAGCCGATGCGCCCCGAGGACGAGAAGCTGTGGTCGACGCTCATCCACCTCGGCGGCATCATCTTCGCGTTCGTCCCGGCTCTCGTCGGCTACCTCGTGCTGAAGGACCGTGGCCCGTTCATCCGGGAACACACCAAGACCGCGCTGAACTTCCAGATCACGATGGCCATCGTCTACGTGATCTCGGCGATCCTGTCGATCATCGTCATCGGAGGCGTGCTCGCACTCGTCGCCGGCATCCTCGTCATCATCTTCTCGATCATCGCCGCCGTCGCGGCCAACAAGGGCCAGTGGTACAAGTACCCGCTGACCATCGAGTTCATCAAGTAGGCGGTCGACCGGCCCGGACGGGCACGACGCGAGGCGCGACTCCCCCGGGAGCCGCGCCTCCTGCGTTCCGGGCCCGTGCCTCCCGGGCCCGTGCCTCCTGGGTCCGTGCCTCCCGGGTCCGTCGCCTCGGGACGCGGACCGAGAACGTGACTCGATCCGGGCACGCCGGGTCAGTCGGGCAGCAGGCGCCGCACGACGGCGTCGGCCATGAGGCGACCCTCACGGGTGAGCACCACGCGACCCTGCAGGGCCGGGCGCCCCTCGACCCAGCCGTCGGCGATGAGGCCGGCGACCGCCTGACGCCCGTCGTCGTCGAGCTCGGAGGTCGGCAGCCCCTCGCGGATGCGCACCCCGAGCAGGACGCGCTCGACCCGACGGGTCTCGTCGTCGAGGGTCTCGCGCCCCGCGGCCGGCGACTCGCCCGCGGCCATGCGCTGTTGGTAGGCAGCCGGATGCTTGACGTTCCACCACCGGACGCCGCCGACGTGGCTGTGCGCGCCCGGGCCGACGCCCCACCAGTCGTGGCCCTGCCAGTAGGCCAGGTTGTGGCGGGAGCGGTGCTCGACGCCACGCGACCAGTTGCTGACCTCGTACCAGTCGTACCCGGCCGCGGCGAGCCGGTCGTCCGCGATCTCGTACATGTCGGCCGCGGTGTCGTCGTCGGGCATCGGGACCTCGCCGCGCTTGATCTGGCGGGCGAGCTTCGTGCCGTCCTCGACGATCAACGAGTAGGCGGAGAGGTGGTCGGGCTGCTGCTCGAGGGCGACGTCGAGAGAACGCCTCCAGTCGTCGAGGGTCTCGCCGGGCGTGCCGTAGATGAGGTCGAGGCTGACGTCGAGCCCGGCGTCACGCGCCCAGCGCACCACGAACGGGATGCGCTCGGGATCGTGCGTGCGCTCGAGGGTGGCGAGCACGCTCGGCACGGCCGACTGCATGCCGAAGCTGACGCGCGTGAACCCGGCGTCGGCGAGCTGCTGCAGGTACGCGGCGTCGACCGAGTCGGGGTTCGCCTCGGTCGTCACCTCGGCGCCGGGCTCGAGACCCCAGGTGTCGACCATCGCGTGCAGCATCGACGTCAGGTCGCCCGCGGGCAGCATCGTCGGGGTGCCCCCGCCGAAGAACACCGAGGAGGCGCGGCGCGGCGGCAGACCCGCCTCGCGCAGCACACGTCCCCCGAGCTCGATCTCGGCGACGGCCTGCCCGGCGTAGTCGTCCCGGCGTGCGCCCCGCAGTTCGTCGCCGGTGTACGTGTTGAAGTCGCAGTACCCGCAGCGCACGCGGCAGAACGGGACGTGCAGGTAGACCCCGAAGTTGCGGTCGTCCGCGCCGACCGCGACGGTCTCGGGCAGGCGTCCGTCGACGGGGGCGGGATCGCCGAGGGGAAGGGCTCCGGGCACCGTCAGGCGCCGGTTCCCGAGGCGTCGCCGCGCGGACCGGTCGGGGGCCGGTCGTCGCCGCGGGGATCGCCGACCCCGGCCTCGGTGTCCTCCACGACGACGACCTCGTCGGTCTGCTCGCCCTTGTCGTTGAGGCTCAGGGCCCGCAGGTACCGCTTCGTGTACTGCGCCTGCGTGCGTCGCAGGAAGGGTGCCACGAGGCGCCATTTCGCGCTCGACGGCTTGGAGAACGACCTGATGGAGAGCCAGACCGAACCGTCGTCGGTCTGGTCGACGATCCAGGATTCCTCGCCGCTCTCGGGGTGGCCGTCGAGGGTTCCGTACGCGAAGCCCTTGCGCTTCGGTTCGTCGATGACGTAGACGACGCGGACCGGCGCCTCGACCGTGCGCCCGTAGGCCTCGATGCTGAGCGTGGCCGTCGTGCCCGCCGTGAGGAGGGGTGTGCCGTCGGGCGAGTACCGCGACTCGTCGCGCGCGGTCGTCCACTCGGCCGCGTCGACCGGTTGCCCGTGCTCGTCGAACTGGACGGGCGTGTACTCGCTCTCGTCGGCCGGCGGCACGCTGTCGACCCGGACGCGGATGCCGCTGCGTTCCTGGATCTGCCAGGTCATCGTGGCGATCCAGGCCGCGGCGAAGCGGGCGTCGCCGTGGCCGACGCGCGCCCGGTACTCGGCCGGCTTGAATCCCTTCGGCGGGTACTGCATGAGGTCGGGGGCCTGCGTCGCCCCGACCTCGCCGTAGGTCGTGCGGGTCTCGGTGTGGGTGGCTCGACGCATGCGCCCTACTTCTTGTCTTTCTTCTCGACGTCACCGCTGAGGGCGGCGATGAAGGCCTCTTGGGGCACGTCGACCCGACCGATGGTCTTCATGCGCTTCTTGCCCTCTTTCTGCTTCTCGAGCAGCTTGCGCTTGCGCGAGATGTCACCGCCGTAGCACTTGGCCAGGACGTCCTTGCGCATGGCACGGATGCTCTCGCGGGCGATGATCCGGGCACCGATGGCGGCCTGGATGGGCACCTCGAACTGCTGCCTCGGGATGAGCTCGCGCAACCGGCCCGTCATGAGGACCCCGTAGGCGTAGGCCTTGTCGCGGTGCACGATCGCGCTGAACGCGTCGACCTGTTCGCCCTGCAGCAGGATGTCGACCTTGACCAGGTCGGCCTCTTGGTCGCCGATGGGTTCGTAGTCGAGGCTGGCGTAGCCCGCCGTCTTCGACTTGAGGCTGTCGAAGAAGTCGAACACGATCTCGCCGAGGGGCATCGCGTAACGGATCTCGACCCTGTCCTCGCCGAGGTACTCCATGCCGAGCAGGGTGCCGCGGCGCTGCTGGCAGAGCTCCATGATGACGCCGACGTAGTCCTTGGGCGCGAGGATGCCCGCCTTGACCATGGGCTCGCTGACGCTGGTGATCTTGCCGCCCGGGAATTCGCTCGGGTTGGTGACCGTGACGGTCTGCTTGTCTTCGGTCGTGACCTCGTAGATGACGCTCGGCGCCGTCGTGATGAGGTCGAGGCCGAACTCACGCTCGAGGCGCTCGGTGACGATCTCGAGGTGCAGCAGGCCGAGGAACCCGCAGCGGAAGCCGAACCCCAGGGCCACGGAGGTCTCGGGTTCGTACACCAGCGCGGCGTCCGACAGCTTGAGCTTGTCGAGGGCCTCGCGCAGGATGGGGTAGTCGCTGCCGTCGATCGGGTAGAGCCCCGAGAAGACCATGGGCAGCGGCTCGGTGTAGCCGCTGAGGGCCTCGGTCGCGGGCTTGGCCGCCGTCGTGACGGTGTCGCCCACCTTCGAGAGGCGGACGTCCTTCACGCCGGTGATGAGGTAGCCGACCTCGCCGACCGACAGCCCCTGGCTGGGGACGGGCTCGGGCGACGAGACGCCGATCTCGAGGATGTCGTGCGTCGACTTCGTCGACATCATCTGCACCTTCTCGCGCGGGTGCAGGGTGCCGTCGATCATGCGGATGTACGTGACGACGCCGCGGTAGCTGTCGTAGACCGAGTCGAAGATCATCGCGCGGGGCGGTGCGTCCTTGACGCCGACGGGCGAGGGGATGCGGTCGACCACGCGGTCGAGGAGTTCTTCGACGCCCATGCCGGTCTTGCCGCTGACGCGCAGCACGTCGGCAGGGTCGCCGCCGATCAGGCCGGCCAACTCGGCGGCGTACTTGTCGGGGTCGGCCGCCGGCAGGTCGATCTTGTTGAGCACCGGGATGATCTCGAGGTCGTTCTCGAGTGCCAGGTAGAGGTTCGCCAGGGTCTGGGCCTCGATGCCCTGGGCCGCGTCGACCAGCAGGATCGCGCCCTCGCAGGCGGCCAGCGAACGGGAGACCTCGTAGCTGAAGTCGACGTGGCCCGGGGTGTCGATCATGTTGAGCGCGAACGTCTCGCCGTTGCGCTCCCACGGCATGCGGACGGCCTGGCTCTTGATCGTGATGCCGCGCTCGCGCTCGATGTCCATGCGGTCGAGGTACTGGGCACGCATCGCGCGCGACTCGACGACGCCCGTGATGCCGAGCATGCGGTCGGCCAGGGTCGACTTGCCGTGGTCGATGTGCGCGATGATGCAGAAGTTGCGGAGGGACTCGGGCTCGGTCGACGCCGGCTCGAGTGCGCGGGTTGCTTGGGGACTCACACGATCCTCTGGGGGTGGTGGGCGGGGGTACCGCACGATTCTCCCACGCCCGGGCGACGGATCGGGCGTCGAGCCGCGCGGGGCCCGCCCGTCGACGACTCCTGCCCGGTGCCACGGACGGCACCGCGCCTCCTCGATCTCCGGCTCGCGCCGCGACGGCAGACAGGAGTTGCCGACGCCGGGGCCGGGACTGGAGGCGGGCACGTGGGGAGATGCGGGACGGGCGGGGCGGGCCGGGCGGGCGGGCGGGCCGGGCGGGCGGGCCGGGCGGGCCGCGGGTCAGGCGGTGGTGCCAGGGAGGAGCGCGATGACGCCCGCGCCACCGACGACGGCCAGGCCGACGGCGAGGGCGATCAGCGTGCCCACGAGCATGACGGCGGACGAGATGATGCCGACGAGCGCCATGGTGCGCCCCTCGGGCTCACGGCGGCGGGACAGGATGCCGAGGACGAGACCGGCGATCGGCACGACGAAGGTGAAGCCGAAGGCGATCGAGGCGAGGCCGAGGACGAGGCTCCAGACGGCGAGGGGCGAGCGCACGCCGGTGGTGGGGGCGGAGACGGTGGTGTGTACGGGTTGGTTCGTCATGCTCCGAGCCTAGGAAGACCCTCGCGGCGACCCCAGGGGGCTGACCCCCGGATGTCAGCGGGGGCCGACCGGCGCGGGCAGTTTGCCGAGCCCACGGGTGATCACCTCGGGCGACGACGCGAGGCAGACGCGGATCCACCCCTCGCCGCTCCGGCCGAACGCACTGCCCGGTGCGACCGCGACGCGCTCCGACAGCAGGAACCGCTCGGCCCATCCCGCGACGTCGCCCTGCGAGGCGTGGCTCACGTCGATCCAGAGGTAGAAGGCGCCGGTGGGCTCGAGGTAGCGGATGCCCCGCTCGTCGAGCAGCGTCGTGGCGAGGTCGAGGTTGCTCCGGTAGTGCTCCCGGGCGTCGGCCACGGGCTGGTGATCCCCCACGACGGCCGCGAGGGCGGCGTGCTGGTCGGGCTCGGCCACACAGCTGATCGCCGCTTCCTGGACCGTCCGCATCGTCTCGGCGAGACCCTTGGGCGTCACGAGGTAGCCGACCCGCACGCCCGTCATGGCGTAGGTCTTGCTCATCGAGAAGACGCTGAACACCCGGTCGTCGGTGTCGAGCGAGGCGAGGCTGACGTGCTTCGGCCCGTAGGTGAAGTACTCGTAGACCTCGTCGCTGATCACCCAGAGGTCGTGCCGGCGGGCGAAGTCGAGCAGACGGCGCAGCGTCTCTTCTGGGTAGACGACGCCGAGCGGGTTCGACGGACTGTTGACGACGAGGGCGCGGGTGCGGTCCCCCACGAGGTTCTCGAGCTCGTCGAGGTCGGGGTGGAAGTCGAGGTCGGGTGCCAGCGTGTAGGGCACGGGCACGGCGTCGAGCATGCGGGCGTTCATCGTGAAGGTCGTGTAGCCGGGGTCCGGCACGAGCACCTCGTCACCCGCCGCCAGCAGGAGCCCCATCGTCTGGTGCAGGGCTTGCGTCCCGCCGACGGTGACCCAGACCTGCTCGAGGTCCACGTGCACGTCGTTCTCGCGGGCGAGCTTGGCCACGAGCGCCTCGCGCAGGGCCGGGATGCCCCCGTTCGGCGTGTAGTCCGTGCGGTCGTCGGCCCAGGCGCGGCGTGCGGCATCGGCGATGTGGCGGGCCACGGGCACGTCGGGCTCGCCCACCACGAGCATGTCGACGCCGTCCAGCTGGGCCGCCAGCTCGAACACCCGACGGATTCCGGACGCGGGCACGGTGGTCATGTGGGGCGCGAGCTGGGGCATGATGGCACGGTACTACGCACGACACGGCACGCCGTCGGGCCGACGCTCGTTGAGAGTCGGGCCTGCTGCTGGTAACGTTGCCTGTTGGCTTGCGCGTTACGTCTGCAGTGGCGGAACGCGATCGCAGCCGAGAGCCGCTCCGGTGGCCATCACCGGCGGCAGCACCGGCTCCACCGATTCACGTCGGTCGGACGCTCGGCTGGCGCACACCCGTCCGAGACACAGAATCCAGAAAGTAGTTCACGTGGCAAACATCAAGTCGCAGATCAAGCGCATCGGCACCAACAAGAAGGCCCAGGACCGCAACCGCGCCGTCAAGAGCGAGCTCAAGACCGCCGTCCGCGCCACCCGCGAGGCCATCGCCGCCGGCGACAAGGACAAGGCCACCTCGGCTCTGCTCCTCGCGTCGAAGAAGCTCGACAAGGCCGCCAGCAAGGGCGTCATCCACCAGAACCAGGCCGCGAACCGCAAGTCGTCCATCGCGAAGCAGGTCGGCGCCCTCTAGGCTCCCCTCCCCCGAGCCTGCGGGCTCGACGACGAAGGCCCCGTCTCGATCGAGACGGGGCCTTCGTCGTGCCGGACCGATCGTGGGGCCGGCACCGGAAGGTCAGGAGGCGCGAGTCACGACAGCAGGGCACCGCGCGTCGAGATCATGGTCACCATCCGCTCGAGTGCGTACACCGGATCGCGTTCGGCACCCTTGACGGCCGCGTCGGTCTCGGCGAGAAGCTCGATGCACCGGCCCAGCCCGTCCTCGGACCAGCCACGGAGGTCGCGTTGCGCCCGCTCGACCTGCCACGGGGCGAGCCCGAAGCGTGAGGCGAGTTGACCCGAGCCGCCGTAGGAACCCTGCAGCTTGGCCATCGTGCGGATCTTCATCGCGAACGCCGCCACCACGGGCACGGGATCGGCCCCGGTCGACAACGCGTGACGGAGCAACACGAGGGCCTCGCCCTGGTGACCCGCGATGGCCGCGTCGGCCACCTTGAAGGCGTTCGTCTCGACCCGGCCCGAGTAGTACTTCTCGACGGTGGCCTCGGTGATCTCGGCCGCGGCGTCGCTGATCAGCTGCTGGCAGGCGCTGGCGAGCTCGGCCAGGTCGTCGTTGAAGGCCGTGACGAGCGCCCGCAGCGCCCCCTGCGAGATGCGTCGTCGCTCGGAGGCGAACTCGGCGGCGGCGAACTCGAGCTTCTCGGTGTCTTTCTTGAGCTCGGCGCAGACGACCTCGAGACCGCCGCCCGTGCCGCCCCGGACGGCGTCCAGCAGCTTCTTGCCGCGGACCCCGCCCCCGTGGCGCAGCACGAGGGTCGTGTCGTCGGCTGGCGTGTCGAGGTAGCGCAGCGTCTCGGTGAGGAACGCGTCGGTGCACTTCTCGACGTTCGAGACGCGGATGAGACGGGGCTCGGCGAAGAGCGACGGGCTCGCCAGGGTCACGAGTTCGCCGGGTTGGTAGTGGTCGGCCTCGAGGTCGTGCACCTCGAGGCTGGGGTCTTCTGCGGCGAGCTGGTCGCGCAGCTGGCGCGAGGCCCGATCGGCGAGGAACTGCTCGGGCCCGCTCACCAGCACGACGGCCGCGGGCCGGATTCTGTCCCACCCCACCTGGTCGATCGCGACCGAGGCCTTCTTCGCCGTCTTGCCACTCGCTCGCGCTGCCATGCTGCCTCTCGGACGTCGTCCCACGGACGCGGGGCCCGCCGCGCCACCTCCGATGCTAGAGGACGCCACCGACGTGCCCGACGTGTCGTCACGGTCCCGGGGCCCCGCGTGCTCCCGCCAGATCCGCAGGCCGACGTCGCCGCCCCCACGGTCGACGGGCGTGACCGCGGCCTGACCCGCCTCGTCGCTGCGGACCACGACTCCCCCGCCGTGCCGGACCAGGTCGAGCGCGACGTCGGTCGGGTGACCGTACGAGTTGTCGGCTCCCACCCCGATCAGTCCCACCCGGGCCGACACCCGCTCGTACAACTCGGCGTGCTGGTCCGCCGACCCGTGGTGCGAGACCTTCACGACGTCGACCCGTCCGAGCCCTTCCTCGCCGTCGGGTGACGAGGCGAGACGGCGTTGGGCGGTCTCACCGAGATCGCCGAGGGCCAGCAGGGAGAGGCATCCGACCCGGCAGGACCCGCCCGGGTCGAGGCGCAACACGAGGCTGGCGTCGTTACCCGCCGGGGTCGAGGAGGGCGGCCAGAGGAGCCGCCACGTGTGGTCGCCGAGGCGTCCCCGGGTGCCGACCCGCGCCTCCTGGACCTCGGCACCACCGTCGCGCAGCGCCGCCACGACCTCGGCGTCGTCCGAGCGCCCCACGGGCCCGACGAGAGCCGTGCCGACCCGACCGACCACGGAGTCGATCGCCCCGACGTGGTCACGGTCGAAGTGGGTGAGCACGAGCAGGTCGACGTGGCGCACGCCGAACGTCGAGAGGCATCGGTCGAGAGCGGCCCCGTCGTCGCCGACGTCGATCAGGGCGACGGCCCGCGCGCTCCGGACGAGCACGGCATCTCCCTGTCCCACGTCGCACTGGGCGACGACCCAGTCGTCGGGCACGGAGGCGCGGGTCACCAGGGTGCGCCCGCCCACCACGCCGACGGTCGCCACCAGGACGCTCACCAACAACGTCGTCGCGACGGCTCGCGTGCGGCCCCGGGCCCGGGCGACCACGGCGACGACGACGAGGGCCGTGACGCCGACCAGGGCGGCCACGCCGGGCGCCGAGGCGTCCCACGCGAGTCGTGTGCCCGGCCAGCTCGACGCCGACCGGGCGACGGCCGCGACCCAGGACGACGGCAGCCACGAGGCCCAGGCGACGACCGTGGCCGTCCCGGGGACCCAGGGCGCGAGCACGCAGACGACGAGTCCGCCCACGGTCGCCACCGGAGCCGCCGGGCCGGCGAGCACGTTCGCGACGACGCCGTGCAGGGCGATGCTCGGCTCGAGGGCGAGCAGCACGGGCTGGCAGGCGAGCTGCGCGGCCGTGGGCACGGCGAGGGCCGCCGCCACGGGTTCGGGCACGAGGCGCGCCAGCAGGGCGGTCAGCGGCCCGCCGAGCACGACCAGCCCCGACGTCGCGAGGACCGACAGGACGAACGCGAGGTCGCGGGCCAACCACGGGTCGACGAACAGCAGCCCGGCGACCGCCAGCGCGACGACGGGCACGCCGGCGATCGGTCGGGCGACGGCGAGATGCACGAGGACGAGCACCGCCATGACGGTGGCCCGCACGATGCTCGGCTCGGGCGTGACGAGCACGACGAACGAGACGAGCACGACGACGGCCGCCCCGAGCCGCAGCAACCGCGGGACCTTCAGCACCGACCCGACGAGCACCACGAGAGCGACGAGAACCGCGCAGTTCGAGCCCGACACGGCCGTGAGGTGGCTCAGCGACGCCTGCGTCATGTCGTCGTCGAGGTCGTCGGGCACACCCGACGTGTCGCCGATCGCGAGCCCGGGCAAGAGGGCCCCGCCGTCGCCCGGCAAGCCGGCGGCCACGGCGCGGAACGCCGACCGGAGCCCGTTCGACCAGGCCGACGCCCGTCCGGGCTCGGCGCGGACGGCGAGCGGCTCGACCGCCCGCCCCTCGAACGCGACCGACTCGCCGTACCTCACCGGGGCGAGGACCAACCGGGCCGAGACCCGGGTGCCGATCTCGACCGGGCGGCGACCGTCGACTCGCGCCCCGAACACCCGCACCGGCACGCGAGCCCCGAGCGCCACGGTCCCCCCGCCGACGTCGAGCCGATCGACCGACATCGTCAGGACGTCGGCCCGTCCCTCGACCCGGTCGAGCAGGCGCCCCTCGACGGTGACCGCGTGACCGACCGACGTCGTGAGCCCCGGCGGGTGGCGCCGATCGTCGCGCACCGCCGCCTGGCCCGTGAGCCCCGCGCACGTCCCCGCACTCAGGGCGACCACCAGCAGGACCTGCCCGGCCACGAGCACGCCCGCCCGCGCGACGACCACCAGCCCGACCGCGACGACGCAGACGACGAGGGCGGCCGCGGCCACGACGGGCAAGAGCCCGGGCCGGGTCGAGCCGACCGCGAGCCCGACCCACGCCACGGCCACGGGCACCCCGAGCCGCAGGTCGAGCACGCGACCGGGCGTCACACCCGCACCCGGTCGCGCAGCTTCTCGAGCGTCTTCGGACCGATGCCCGGCACGCCGAGCAGGTCGTCGACGCTGCGGAAGCGCCCGTTCTCGTCACGCCAGGACAGGATCGCCGCCGCGGTCGCCGGGCCCACCCCGGGCAACGTCTGCAACGCCGCGTCGTCCGCGAGGTTCAGGTCGACCGCACCACCGCCGACCGCCGCCGCTCCCCCGGGCACCGGCCCGCCCGCCGCCGGCCCACCCGCCGTCGCACCACCACCGCCCGCCACCGCGTCGTCCACGGTCTCGCCCACGGTCGGCACCCTCAGCTGCTCGCCGTCGACGAGCACCCTCGCGAGGTTGACGGCCGCTTGGTCGGCCTCGGCCGTGAAGCCGCCGGCCGCGGCGACCACGTCGACCACGCGGGCGCCCTGCGGCAGTTCGTACAGGCCGGGCGCCGCCACCCGGCCGTGGACGTGCACGAAGACGACCGAGGCACCCCCGGGAGGCGCGGTGCCGGACCCTGCCCCGGCCTCGGCCGCGGCCCCGGCCTCGGCCCCGGTGCTCGGCTCGACGGTCACGAGCTCGTCCGCCGCGCCTCCTCGGGTGGCGAACGCCGACACGGCGACGCTCACCGCCAACACGACGAAGAGCAGGACGACGACCGCGCCGAGCCCCACGCGCCACCGCGGACCACCCGGCTCGGACGGGTCGACGGCGGTGCGGAAGCTGACGGTCATGACCCGTCACGGTACGAGCGCGCGCCTGCCCGCGCGGACGACGACGGCCGCCCTGGGGAACCAGGACGGCCGTCGACGGGTGGGGACGAGATGCGCCCCCGGGCGGCTACTTCACCGCGATGTTGACCAGGCGCGGCGCCCGCACGATGACGTTGACGATCTGCTTGTCACCGATCGCGCGCTGCACGGCCGCGGACTCGCGGGCCATCGCCTCGAGCTCGTCGGAGCCGATCTTGGGCGACACCTCGAGCCGGTCGCGCACCTTGCCGTTGACCTGGACGACCGCGGTGACGCTCGTCTCGACGAGCAGCGTCGGGTCGGCCTTCCGCCAGCCGTACGTGGCGAGGGCACC
>Ga0265780_10002327_pt1 | contig 25818 bp, 30 predicted proteins | sample P1T30metagenome_FD_192432 | JGI IMG/M metagenome (GOLD analysis project Ga0265780, IMG submission 192432) | Plant litter microbial communities from East Loma Ridge, Irvine, California - P1 T30 | ecosystem: Environmental > Terrestrial > Plant litter > Unclassified | place: USA: California...
ACCCCGAAAGCCCTGGTCGCATACTGTCATGTCTCTCCGTTGGTCCTCGGTGTTGTCGCACGTCGACATGGCGTCGTCTAGTATACGTCGGATCGACCTGAAGAGCCAATCGTCCTACCTGTTAATGCCCCTGCTGATAGCTCACGAGCACATTGAGACTTCGCCGAGTGGTCTGTTAAGGTGCCGCACACTGGTCGGCATTGTTCGATTTGGTCTCCGTCAAGTCCAAATCCATCATGCCGTGTCTAGGTTATTGGGCCTGGGAAATAGTATGCTAGCAATATCGGAATCAGTCAATCGACTCAAGAAGGCCTCTGGGTTGGAACAACCAATGCATTACGGATTCGCTTACAATGACGAATAGCTGGAATCGAACTGAGAGCCTTGACCAATGCTTGTGTAGTATTTATGTAGCACTACTAGTGGTAGCCCATAATTTCAATGGCTACAACGCGGGTCGAGCCCGGGTGCAATCAGTTCCGCCCAGAGTAGCCAATCTGGAGCACCATGTGGTATATGATGGTTCGTACCACTGGTTGCCTTCATCTAATAAGTAGAGAAATAGACACGCAGCATCAGACCCGAACTTAGGCTTTCGAGTCTGCTACTGCATGTCCATGGCACCCGCAACGTCACCACAAGATCTACAAAAGCGCGTGTTAGTAGTCGGTGGCCTCATTCTGGTCATATGTGTTCACCCAGAGATTGGTTGTGCTGCAATGGTACGCTTGTAGGGCAATATGTCCTCAATAATAGCACCCAGTACTTTCGGGTACTCCTGTGTAAAGGGTCCGAAAGGGAACCTGCGGGTGATGGATGGCACATGTACACACATGTCCCATGACAATGAAGCACAAGAAAACTCCAACCAATGACAAAAAGGCGAAGCGTCCAAAATTTGATATTGTCATCAAGCAGGATCACCACGATAGGCAATGCCATGTACGATGGTCTACCGATTCCCGAGACCGATTTAGCCTCTTGAGCATACCTATCAGTCTGCAGCTCAGCGCAAAAAGAGGCTTCCTGCAGCTACGGGCCTGTCCTGACGAAGGCAAACAAGGATGGATGCAGTTCTTGTCACACCGCAATTTGGTAACTTATAAAGCCATAAGGAAGTATTCGGGATGCGTACGTCTTCCTCCATCTTTTGGGTGTTGTTTTTGTTTTCCTTCGGACGCGAAATTTGAATAGCGCACCGGCCATCTCGCGCGCTGACGTAACCAGTGGAGTATTCTCACAGTAAGACATCCACCAACATCACCACCATCGATGTGACGCTCTTCATGCGAGACGAATTGCACCAACGCGTCGGCTCTTCAGTATTATCTTCTCACGTCGCCGCCCATCCCCTTGATACTCCGTGGATAGCAATGGTTTCGAGGAGGGGGTTGGTGGACACGAACAATGTCGCTTCCAGAGCAAGGGAGCGATTATGCAATGCAGCATGGTTCAAGAATATCCGCTCATATCTGTGTTAGTTTGTCCTTTTCCAATTAGCCCGTGCCGATGCACCTCGACGTCGACTGTCCATATCATGAGCACACCAGAGACGAGCAGCTTCAGTCGTGAGCCAAGATCGAATTGTCGGACGGATCACAATCGAGGGAAGCCCAGAAGCAGGCAAAGAGGATCTGTCACACAATTCTTAAGCCGTTGGGTAATTGTGGCAGAGGATCTGGCAACTGGCGGCGCAGCCGACAATATCATCGGTAGACGAAGCCCTAAAGGAAGGCTACTAGGACCCTGGCGGACACGGGTAAGCTTCAAGCATACGGATTCGACTACGAAAGAAAACACTGACAACTGCAGGCTAAGAAGAAGGCTCATACCTTCATCTGGCAGTGTTGTCATTGTGGTGATTCGTCCATACCATATAGAACTACCGCTTGCCCATCATGCTCTTATACGAGGTGCAGCCACTGCCCCGTGAGCAAGATCTCGGTCAGATGAATCAAAAGCGGTTGCTCAACGGTCGACGTGAACAATCTCACAATCCTGGATCACCCGCGGCAGGTTGCGATACCTTCGATCTCGATTTCGAAGGTCATGACGAGGCTGCCGCTGCCTGGGCGAATAGACCAAAAACAGGGGTAGGCGCTCTGCGAAAAGAGCGATGCCACGGAGGAGAAATGACTGTCTCATACACACGGGTTGCTTGCGACCGATCGCAAGCGCTCAGGGTTCAAACAGCGAGGCGGGCTCGAGATACTGTTTGGTAGGCGTGGGGGTCCGAATGTGATCGGCAAATTGAGGCCGCGGTGGTTTCTGTTCAATCTCCCGCGATACGCCGTGATGTATCTCTAACAGTGCGAAACACAACAAGGTCGACCGGTTTCCTTACCTTAGCCCGAATATTCGCCAACATTCCTTCCATACGTGCATAAAGCTCTCTAGGCTTCATTAGCCAGGAAAGCATGGTCGCCGGTGAGTCCTACGTACCAAGGCTGCCATCGTTGATCCGAGATTGCATCTGACCGTAGGATAAGTCGAGCATATCAGCCATTTACAACATATGACGACGGATGCTACCATTCGCCTCTGTATGATAGCTTAGGAAGGCGTCTATCCAGCCTCGCTCCGGTCAGCAATTGCAGTATTTCATCCGTGCCTAATGGAGGGCGGTGAAAGGCTTGTCTGGGACGTGGCATTCCGCCGTTGGAACATACTCGAAATGCGGAGATGCACGCGTTCAGGTGCCTGTTGTGCACTCAACAATACATGGTTGAAAGCATTTCCAGCCATATTGGCTACCGTATACGCGGTGTCGCCGCAACGGCACATTTCGACCAAAATGACCGCTAAGATCGGTATGACGAAAAGTCTTTTTTCACCCTAAGTCCTCACTACAAGACATAGAGCTGTCGGCTGAGCAGAGCAGTCCGAACGCCAGAGGAGACTACAGCGTCTATCTAACGTCGATTCCCGCCTGCAAGTCGTGCAGTTGGCGTGCGTTGGCGAGGTCCTTCATGCATGCGTTAGTGCCCGACGCTTCGGGCCCGGCCAAGATTTTGATCTTGACGTCCGTCAATGCTGCGACAAACTCGTCATGAACCAGCCTCGCAAGAAAGACGCACGATGATTGGAGACCATGTATCACAAGACGCGCTTGAGTCATTGATAGCGATGGCGATCCGTATAACGAACAAGGACTATCACACAGCCTCATTCGGAACGTACGAAGTGGCGCCCTGCCTTGCGCATTGTGCTCTCGTATGTCGACTCACCATGCGAAACGTGGTCATCGTGATATACCACAATCAGCCTTTCGGCATCACGAGCTTTCAACACAGCCAGTCGTGGTCCAACACTCAAAATGCAAACACATCAATCGCGGACTACAGTAAACTTGTGCGACATGAGAGCTGGGATACCTCCCACTATAAGGCAGCTTGATGCACTTGGTAGTGGCCATAGCCTACTAAGCTTCAAGCACGGATATGGTCATCTCGACACGCCTTCTGGACAGGATTGCCATAGGATCTTGAACCCATCACTCTACTGTTGTTTATAATGCGACGGCCATCATAGGAACAGGGAGCCACGATCGTATCCAGGAGTATGTCCCACGGTAGCGATCATTGACTGGGTTCGCTAAGCAACGACTACATCCACCAACGAAGCTGTGACTTCGACTGTTAGCTATCTTGGCCTACTGCAGTAGTAGATGGAACAGCGTCGACAGGATGCCGACGCGACCTCGCACGGGTGGCAGTTCACCAAGCAATGGAGACCGGAATTCGCTCACAATCGTCCTTACACCAAGCGCTCCTTTCTCGAAGCTCTGAAACGAGTACGCTCCAAACTAGACTTTTTGACCGCCTTCCTTCGTTCTGAGCCAAGCACCGTGCCATCCTTTCAGAGTGAAGCTGTGAAGGACTTTTTTAGACAGAACCAGCACGCAGACAAAACAGGCCTGCCGTTGAGAAGAGCCTGGATTGACAGCCGGATTGAAGTCCTGGGAGAATCGTCGTGCAAATCCGCCCTGATGACAGCACCGGAATTCGCCAAAGTGCTCGAGCAGCAAGTACGTATGGGCGAGATTACATGTACAGCGAAGCGGCTAGCTGATGGAAGCGAAAGTGGCTCGGTGAAACACGAGATTCCGATGTCAATCGCTTGTTGATGTGAGTTGAACACCCGAGGAACAATAGCTTGTGGACCTTACAAAGGCTATGTTAACATTGACTTAGTCATGTATCGTGTCTAGATTCAGAGTTTGCCTTGGCTCTAATCCGAAATGTTGCGTTTGCTGGCATCGATGCTTTACGAGCTATGCTTAGGGGGCATATGGCACGGGATACTGTCTTGCGGGTTTCTATTCCAGTAAGAAACCTAATAGTTTTGGATGTCAATATGCTAATGCAGGGAAGCTTACCAGGTTTCCATCATTTCAAATGGAACTACATCTCCCGTACTTCACTCTGAGATACTCTCCGGAAGACGGCCCTGAGGCAGAGTCTACAACGGCGACACTGACAGGGGCTCGTTGGCATGGTGCTGCATTCATGCGGCCACGTGAGTCAGATAACGGTATCATGGAACATTACGCTATCTACGACGCTCACACTTCTACCAGCGTCTCCGGGATCAACAATTTCAGATACACTGGGTACACTTTCCTTCACCCCGGCTCGACCAAGCACTTCTTTGAGAGCAAGGCTAAGGACGAGGACATGTTTGGAGACGGCGAAGACGGCAAAGGGGCCGAAGATGACGAAGATGGCGAGGATGACGAAGATGGCGAGGATGACGAAGATGGCGAGGATGACGAAAGTGATGATGTTGAACCAGACGAAGACCTTTTCACCACCGATGGCCGAGATCGATTCCAGGGTCTTGACGGTATCTCGCGGGACCCAAGAGTAGTATTTCTGCGGGCCGGGCACACTCGAGTTAAGCTGGCGCGAGAAGAGTGCGAGCACGTCGTTAGGCGCACGGAGAAGGATCTCGGACACTGGGTAAGCGTCCCGACCCTTCGAGAGCGATCATTGATTAAGAACATGCCAGATAGAGGAGATTATGGGCCTGACACCAGGACGGCGCACAAGCTGGACAGCCGACCATTCTCAAATTAGCGATGAAGGCATTCTCGAATGCATTTCCTACGCCACTCAAATTGTTGGACACATACGGGCACGTTTGTCAAAAATGAATCGAGTGTGGACCGAGTTTGAAGGCCCTCATGGCGACAGGACACGCTTTCGAGATCTAAACGACCCTACCGGAAGTGCCGCAATGAGCGGCATGAGAGAAGAATTTACCAAGCTGGCGGAGCTGAATGAGCAGGTCGCGGTTATGGAACGTTCTTGCAAAAGTGCAACAACGATAGTGCGTGTGGTTTCCACGATTATCGATTTAGCTAACGAAAAGTGTAGTTCGAGACTCGTTTGGCTTCAAAAAATCAGGCAGTGGCTCAAGAGAGCCATCGTCTTACGCTTCAGACCGTGGATCTTAACCTCGAAACAAGCCGCCTCAGCAGAATAACAACAGAATTAGCTGCCAACAGTCTGAAGACTGCAGAGAAGACCAGTAGAATCACACGCATAAGTGTCTACCTCTTTGTGGCCACGTCGCCATTCATAATCGCTCTTCAGTATTTCACATCCGGTCAAGCTCAAGACCAAAGGATTTTCAACCTTGATCAAACTCCACGGACGTTCTTTTTGAGTATTGGCGCCCTCATGTTCTTGCTTCTGCTTTTCACATTCACCTTGTACATTTTGGATCTTTACAAATCGCGGCTATTCTGGATAGTCTACGGAAAGATGTCAGGGAGTAAGAGACTACGGAAAAAGGTCGTCACTGGTGAGTAATAGATCCTTCTCTTGAACGTCGCTTTCCTTCGCTCCCAAAGGCGGAATCTCGCACCAATCGAAAACCATGCGCACACCACGTATCCCCACACTTCACGAGCCAATGTAGCGTTACATATGGACTGCCAATCCATTTTCTTTATGTCACGTCGTGCAAGTATGCGAAGAGGTGTGGTGGTTGGCCGTTTCCCCCCCACGAATCTCGACCTGCTCAATTAGGAAAGTTCTCAACAGAGTGTCGATTGTCAGTTGTGTAACCTGAACGCGATAATTTGGTCCGAGGTAGTTTCCTGTTTGGGTGTAGCCTTAGGCTGAGATACTCTGCGGTCATGATTACTCCACGTCGGAGCATTGCTGACGCTGCGCAGGCTTACCGGATGTCGTAGCCGAGTGGTGATTGGTTGTCATTCCTTTTGGCCCGGCTCGTTCTTCCAAGCATGTGCTGTCTTGCTATCTCGCCGTCCCCTTTGTGCTTCTTTGCTACTACCCGAACTACGACGTCACGAAATTCTACAACTGTGTACAACATATGTGTCTACGATACGAATGCTCTCATACTCGCTTATTGGGAAGACCACCTACGCAGTTCTCCTGACCAGGTCAGCGGTGTGTGAACCTTGCAGCACCTCTTGAGTTCAAGCCGTGCTTGTTTGCACCCGATGCTATGAAGTCGACTGGGCAATGTTCATCGTCATCAAGATGCATGCTCACATGCAGTTTTTGTGTAATGAGTTTCCTTGCGCACAAGATTGATTGCCGTCGATTGTGGTAGGTGCAACAATAGAAAGCCACGTACCCTGTCTACCTTCCACGCCGTAAGATCAGGCGACAATAAGTGTTCATGAGGCAAATTGCATGTTGACCAATCCTGTGTAAACACAAGACCTGCAGCTGTGAGCTGACGCTGTACAGCGTGGCATCTACTCTCGGATGAGGCTGAGAATTAGCGAGCATTGGAGTCAATTGGGGGCAATGCAACATGCCCGTGCCACTGGCTTTACGATACCAATGCCTTCATCTACCTTATACGCTATCACAACAACATCGATAGCGCTCCGGTCAACTTAACAGCAGCCAAACTTCTAGCGTGCGATTGCAGAGCATTGTTGCATAGCCCTGAGCGAGGCTGCACACCGCCGCTGGCACCATGTCTTCTGCGGAGCTCGAAAGTTTAGTGCAACTGCTGGAAAGCAATCCGATAGCCTGGCAATTTGCTGAGTCTCGCGACACAAGTATCTTGACCAATCCGATCGAATTATGGCGCTCAGCACTTGCCACGCTTCTGGTCAACCTCATCGGTTGCCATTCGGCGGACGCTCATAGAGCGATTCAATGGCCAAACAACATTTCAAATGGTGATCTTTCGGTGACCCTACCCAGGCTGTTTCCCGGCGGTAATGCGACCACCGTCTCGTCTGATCTCGTTGACAAGGTGCGTCGATACAGTTGCTCAGAGCACACACAGTTCTTTGCTGACACGAAGTGCAAGTTTCCAAGTGATCATCCACTCTTCGATCTCCCGCTTCTCGATGGCGTACATCTCCGCATCTTCCTCAGACTCGATGTGGTACCCCGCCTACTTGTGCCGTATATACTAGACCGAAAAACTGACTACGGCGTCGACCATACCACAAGCACGCTTGGGGATGAACGAAAGAAAGTCCTTGTTGAGTTCTCATCACCGAACATAACTAGCGAGTTTCAAGGGAAGCATTTGCGAAGCACAATCATCGGTGCATTTATCAGTCGAATATACGAGTCGCGCGGTTGGAATGTAGCTCGTGTCAATTATCTTGGCGACTGGGGTAAGCCCATCGCGTTGCTCTACGTTGGCTGGCAGAGATTTGGATCCGAAGAGGCATATGAGATAGATCCTGTGGGTCATCTACTTGAGATATACCACAAGATTGAGGAGTTGTTTAAGCCAGAGCAGCAAGCGAGCAAGAACGCTCGTGATGAGGCTGCAAAGGAGCAACGGGATGATGGCGAAGTGCAGGTCGAGCTCGAAAGCAAGGGTATCTTCGCCGAACGAAATGAAGCCTTCAAGAAGCTAGAAGAAGGCGATGAAGATCTTGTGGCATACTGGAAGCGCGTCCGCACAACGACAATTGACGATTACCAGAAGTTCTATAAGACCTTGGGCGTGGAATTCGACGAGTACTCAGGAGAATCCGAAGTGAGCTCGTCAACGATGATCGAGATCGAGCAAAGGTTGAAGGCCATGAACGTCTCCGAAGAGAGCGGAGGTGCCTGGATGGTCGATATGAAGAAGCGAGGAGTAAAGGCTGGACATGCCTTCGTGAGAGATCGTAGCGGCAGCAGTACATACCTCCTTCGCGATCTCGCCGCTGTCTTCGAAAGGTCCAGAAAGTACTCATTCGACAAGATGATATACGTTGTCGCGAGTGACAATAGCGTCCATTTCGCCCAGATGTTTAAGATCTTGGAGGCGCTCGACAAAGATCTCGCTGCCAAGGTGCAACATGTCAAGTTCAGTGAGGTGTCAAAGATGGCTACGACGCTCGGCAAAGGATACAAGCCCCTAGCTATCCTCGATCATTGCGAGGAAGCTATCAAGATGCTGCTCGACGTCAATGCCGACAAGTCTGCAGTGTTGGGCAATTCGGAACAAGTCGTGAAGACACTGGCCACCTCCGCACTCCTCATCCAAGAGCTGTCGACTCGCTCGAGTTCCGCTCATTCCTTCGACACCGGCATAATGGCATCCTTCAAGCTTGGCTCGGGTCCCAATCTTCAATACTGGTACGCGAAGGCATCATCTCTTCTTGCGGGTCAGGCCGTGACTGCAAAGCTATCCGACGAAGATTTCGAGGCGCTGGCCAACGAAGACCGAGCAAATTTGTTGCGCCTCCTCGCACAGTACCCAGAGGTTGTGAACAACGCCCATAACTCGCTTGAGCCTTCTGGTATTGTGACATACCTCGCTAGCGTCACCGAACAGCTGTCTGACTGCCTTGAGTATGGAGAAGAGGGGATCGGCGTGACACCTGGGTTCGTCGCTCTTCTTGAAGCAACCAGGATTGTGATGGAAAACGGCATGAAGTTGCTGGGCTTCGCACCGATGTCCGACGCCGGGCGAGTACGAGCAGATTCTCTCCTTACAGAGTAAATGATGATTCGGAGGTGTGGTTTCCCAAATCCAGGCGTTTATTTGTTGCTGTCAGTCGTCCATTGGAAAATATCTCCTGCGATTCCTCGATTTAGATCTCGCATATCTTTGAACTTTAGCGATGAGTTTCTTTCTAGAGCGTACTTCTCGTTGCTTGTATATCAAGACGAGATTATAATAACCAACAGTCCGATTTAACGGCCTTGTGAACAGCATACAAAGAAAACTGCTGTTGACGCCGGTCCGCTGTTTCTTATCGCAGCTCGGGAAGCGCTCCAGTTGAAGCTAGCTTACGCATTAATTGGCTGCTCGATCTCGTATTTGAAGTACTTACCTGCTATATTAAGCGACGGCTTGGTGCTGTGAATGCCCAGGCGGAAAATCACCGCCGACGTTGTCAAGATAGAAAAGAAGCTTTGCGCCTACGCTGCACTTTTTGCTTGGACGCCCGTCGCTGCGGTGCCGTAGGGCTGATCGTACACGACAGCAATTCACGACCAAGCTTTTGTTCAATCCAGGCGCAGTGCAATCCTCCTCAACTCGCGCGCGACGCAACCCATCTACAGACGTTCCAACATGGACCCCGCATCCACCACCATCCTTCGGCTGCTGCTGGTAGCCCAACTCTTCGCGCTCGCAGCAGCAGCCCAAAAACCAGCATCTTCAGCCCTCGCATACGGTGTCTCCGCTGGCGTTGGAGTAGGCGGGCTGGCGGCGCTGATTCTGGGCATTTTCTGGCTGCGACGGAGACACAAGAGGAAGGAGGCAAATGGGGAGTTCGATATGACTGGATTCTGCGATTGCAGGGAGTGTTCGGGCTGTGCGAAGAGGAAGGGGGGTGGGAACGGGTCGGCTGCGTGTGCTGCGTGCAGGCATGCGTGTATGAAGTGATGAAGTTGGATGATGGAAGCCAGCTAGATGAGGCTGTCGAGTGGGCACGCTTCAGATGTTCGAAGCCGAGGCTGGGCCATACCAGTGGACGGCTCAAGAGCGTCATGTTTCCTGTCTTATTACCACAACACAATCGTCGACAGGATTCGCGATTTGCTACCAGTCATCTCAATCCCAGTCTTCGAACATTTCACCTGCTGAAGCAGCGGCGGTAGTTTGACTCTTGTCGGAGGAGTGCTATGATCGGCAATCATCCATATGTCTTCCTTTTGAAGTAAAGCTGCAAGTGTATGGACTACAAGCTCCTTCAACCCCTCATATCGCTTCGTCATGCTATCTTTTAATGCTGAAGGATGTAACTAGTCTCGTTAGGTAAGTTACCGACACATGCGGGGCCTGCAGGAAAACTCGCAAAGCCGGCCCGTCAAGTCACGCTACACAAGAAGACTGAAGCTTCAATATTGCCACCACACTGTCGGTGTGATATCATTGCGAGTGTTTCATCCAACCAATCCATCTTCAACCCCTCTTATTGTGATACGTTATATTTCAACTAATTCAACCCTTAGTCATCAATCCATCCGATAGTAAGTTGCTCCAATCACACGCCTCTCAAGCATGTCTAACAGTCCCAGTGGTCTAGGTTCGTCTCTCCAGCACCCCAGCAATTTAACTCCATCTAACAAAGCTCCCAGTGGCTAGGATTTGTCGCTCTCATCAGGAGTTAGTTCACTATATAGTGCCGACAAGGCCCGGGTTCGATTCCCGGTGTCGGAATGTCTCTTTTTTGCGCGCTTGTGTGACAGGGGTGGAAGGGCGGTGTGAAGGAAAGGTGCTGGGAGGGATTTTGGTGGATTTTTGGACGGTGAGGGGGGTGAACCCTGAGTTTTGGGGGGTTGGGCTGGGCGAGAACATCGATTTCTCAGCTTTCTTTTTATCGTAATTTTTTTATGGTTGTGGAAGCATGGTGTTGGAGGTGAGGTTGTCGGGCGGTGCAGCATCAAAACTGAGCTTGCACAGATCGTTCGAGCCAGAACTTGGGACAGCCGCCGCTGCGTATTGCAAATAGCTTGACGATTGTATCCAGAGTTGGCTACAGAAAGGATGTGTTCTCTTGAGTGGCGGGCTATGTTCAAGCACGACCCGTTTGGGGAGTGTATGTCGATACGCTTCACAAAATCATCTACATGCAAAATTATAGTTTGAGACCAGCTAAAGAAAGGATATAGAGCAAATTGGCAGTTGCTTATCCTTCGAAACATGAAGAGTAGTAGGGTATACCTAGTTTCAACCTACAATGCCGGCATCACGGCATTCATAAAAATTATGGGATTTGAAGGATGTATTGATTCAAAGTTGAGAGTATGTGAGACTGTGGAGCACTGTTTTACTCCAAAGCCCTTTGAAGAATCCCATCCCACGCCGGAAGAAAGGTCATAATCTAACATGAACATAACTCGTGTTGTGATGAGTGATGAGAGGCGGAAAGACAGAACACTCGACCCGTCGCGAACCTGTGAAAGGGTATATCCTTCCTGCCGACCACAAATCCTCCCACAATACATGCATGACTAAACCGTCGTAGCTGCAAGTAGCCCAGATTCTAGCCCCGCACCATTACTGAAGATCGTGGGGAGCAGCCTGAGTGCCACCACCGCCGTACTTGGCCTGCTTTGCCGCCTTCTCCCTGGTCTGAATGTACATCATCTTGAGACGCGCAGTCTTGAGCTCAGCCTCGGCGACCTCCAGCTCAGCCTGTAGCTGCTGGGCTTCGAGCGGCTCGTCAGAGGCGTTGACAGCTTGGACGATGTGGGAAGGTGCGCGAACGGCGCCACCAGGAGACATCGAATACGAGAGTCGTGGGCGGTAGCGGTTGCGGGAGCGGTCAGACTCGTCATCATCAGACTCAATGGTCCGGCTCTTGCGCTTGAGGGAGCGACGAGTGCTATCGGGGGTGTCACGCTCGGAAGAGCCGCGCTTCTTGCCTTTGACCTTTTCCTTGCGGATGAAACCGCCCGACTCGGCACGGCGGAGACGACCGTGAGTGCCGTCTGGTAAGATTAGCTACGCAATTTATCAGAGACTCATTACACTTACACTTGCGCTCCTTGCCGGACGGCACTACGCGAGCCTCGTAGACCTCGTGGTTGCGTGCGCCCTTGCGCTTCCTGCCGGAAGGAAGGTCGGGCTCATGCAGCTCCTCGAAGTAAGAGTCGGTCGATGATGTAGCGGCAGACTCCTCTTCCACCGGTGCTGGCTTGTTCGGATTCTGGTAGTGTTCTTTGATCTCCTTGATATCGGAGAGGCGGCACCAGGGATGCTTCTCCTCGTGGAGATCCACCTTCGCACGCAGGTCAGCCTGGAAGACGGCGAGGTTTCCCTCTTTGAGGCGGGCGATGGCCATCAGGTCTTTCAAGAACTGGACGCCCCAGTTGCGGGGGTCGTTCTCGGTCTGGTCCTTGATGTGGTCGCGACGCTCGCAATCCCAGGCACGCATGCGGATGTCCTCGGGGATAATGTCCACGCAGTTCGGGATACTGAACGAAGTTGCCAGCGCTGGGACGAGGCAGTTCACCAAGTCCCGCGTGTCGGCGTTGAGAGTATCAAAGCGGCCCATGATGCTTTGCTGGAAAAGAAGGTTAGCGTCAGCTGAATTCCGAAGATTTCTTCGTCAAGAAGAAAGGATTGCGCGAGAAAGCTGCTGAAGGAAGTCAAGGGTCGCGAGGTCAACAGAGTAACAGGCTCTTCAAACACTGAGAGAAAGAGCGTTGCAAAGCAAAGCCGCCATGCGACATACGGTGAGGAAAGGAACTTACTTTGTGTCTTTGAAGTTGCAAGACTTTTACGAAGAAGATCGATCGTGATCAAAGGCTGGGTGGTGGGTGAGTTAAGAGGTAATGGAGTCAAGACTTGAAAGCCTTTGGACACTAGCGCCTACGAATTGTTGACCCTTTGACGCTAAAAAGACGCTCTGACTGTCTGAGAGAGTCGAAAAGAGTGACTAGAAGCCTCTGTGCCGGATGATCTGTGCTTTGAATGACGTTTGCGCGTGAGAAGTCAGTGAAAATGTATCGAGCAGCGGTTGTCGACGGCGCAAGTGGGAGGGACGTTTTGTAAGCAGCAACCAAGAGCAGCTGACGGAGAGATATATTGCATGTGAGAGAATAAGTATGAGGCAAGAGAAGCCTGAATTAAAGAAAGCAAAAGCAAGCTTTGGTACCGTTTTGGTAAATGGTCGTGAAGTGGTGAGTGAGGGAAGCGGCGCCAGACCTGGTCTCACCACCCGCGCATCTTGCATAATTCATGATGCTCAATGGCATATATAGGAAGGTAGAGGACGTCTGCAAGAACATGCTGGCCGGCAAACTGGTGGACGATGCCTAGTACCGAACAGAGTGTTCTGGGAAAGGAAAGAAAATGTTACTTCCAAAGCATTTAAGGAAATAATTTTCATGTCTACATCCTCATGACATGATTCGTGATCTAGCACAAGTATAGCCCGTGTTCTAAGGGGTCTCGACAATGGCGGGTGATGGACGGAGATGTTGTCGTGGCTAAGGAAGGCACTTGCTTTGCTTACCATCCCAGACGAGACAAGTGCAACATCTCGCTTCGACTTGCACGCTGGCGCCGTCTTCCTTTCCCAACCACCCTTATGATCACGAATTCAAGACAATACCAACCCTAAGCCGAAACCCAGGAGATGGCATTAAAAAGAGGCCGACCCGAATCCCCAATCTCCCTCCCAACAATATTCAAATCCGCTCAAATCGACGAACAAACATCCTCCTTCATCGGCGCATTCTCCCCCACACTCTCCACCAAAGACCTCCAAAAGCTCCCTGAGTTCCGAACCGCAAGCCACCGCATGGTAGCATGGCGCAAGCGGTCCCGCCAAAAGTCATTAATGCCCGACTCCAAAATCCTCTATGACCTAGGCAACGACGACGACGGCGAGAAATGGGCCGGCGGCCGGCTCCAAAACGTGCTCAACGACACGCAAGCCGAAGGCGTCGTCGTAGTAGCGCGCTGGTACGGAGGCCAAAACATCGGACCCATTCGCTTCACGCACATTGAAAACTGCGCCAAAGAAGCCATCTGGAAATGGAAAGTAGCGTCAAACGAGCAGCAGAAGGATGCAGCGTCCAAGAAGCAAAAGGTAGACGACGAAAGTAAGCGTAAAGAGCTGGTTGAGAATCTGCAGGAGCGCGACTTTAACATCTTCACGTTGAGGAAGTTGTTGGCAGAGAAGAAGGCGAAGCTCGAGGACGTGGAGCTTGTGCCGCCGACGCCGCAGAAGCCCCAGGCGTATGAGAAGATGGGTCTGGATGCGCTGACGAGGGTGGATAAGGCTAGGGATGCGACGATTGCGTTTATACTGAAGCAGATTGATAAGGTTGAAGAGGAGCTGAACTTGGTTGAGGCGCTTGAGGAGGATGCGCAGGATGAGTGGAAGGAGGCGGAAGAGGCGCTGGTAGAAGAAAAGGGGAAGAAGAAGGAAGTTGCGCCGTCGACACCAGAGTGAAGCGACAGGAAAGGATCAATCTTGACCTCATGCTTAGAGAGAGAGCTACTGCCATACGACTCAACTGGCCTTGATGCTATGGGATGGTCCGGCCTGGTCTCGCAAGCGGCAGTATTCGAGTTCGGGACACAAGAAAACGACTCGAACGATCAGCTCTTCGTTAATAACCTTCGTCTTCCTAGTGCTCGACAGAAGGCGAGAACGGCAGACAAAGCGCACGCTACGATTGATATGAAAGCTTCATGACGAGGTTCCCGAGGTCTCGAAGGTGCACATGGTCACAGGGATCATCTAGTATTTGGGAAGCACAGCTTTCACCAGAGTCGGGCTGAGGTAGAACTCCATCACACATGGATGTAGAGAAGCATGGCGGATGTCATGGAAAGAGGACGACGCAAGAGAACAGACAGTACCATTGAAAAACGTTCATACTGGTCATACATCCCACGGCCTCCATATTACGCAACGTGATTTACAGTATATGTACATATTGGCGTACCACGAGCCAGACCGAATCCGTTGGTTTCATACACAATCCACAATCCATACTGCCATCTGCACGGCACCTCAAACACCCAGCCTCTCGCGCACCAAGCAAATGCACCATATTCCACTCCTTTAATGACTCAAATTCCACCTCCCCTTCTTCAACCTCCTCATCAACAACTTCCTCCCCTTCTTCGTCCGAATCCTGCTCAAAAACCCATGTCTCCTCTTCCTCACCAAATGACTCGGATTGTACGTATCCCTGGGACCGCACCGGATCTGCATGCTGCCCAGACCAGGATGTGCCGATATTTTGCCTGCTAGGTCGAGTGTTTCTGGGGCGCTGGCGAGTAGGGAGGATGGTGTGCCGGGTGGTGGGAGCGTTGATGGCGAGGCGAGCATTGGGCGGCGAGGCGAGAGCATGGAGAGAGTGCGGCATTGAGATGGCGCTGATAACCTGAGGGCATGTGAGTGGGTGGTATGGGAGGGATGTCGTGTGCTTGCGTACCGCTGTGGTGTTGCTGTGCGTGTGTGGGACGGTCTGAGGAGTGTGGGTGCGCTTGTCACTGGGCGCGCGGCGAGCCTGAGGCATCGAAATGCGTTCATGTCGGACTGTGACGAGCTCAATTGAACCCTTCCTCGTCTCTGCGCTCAATGGAGTATGTGCGTGGCGCGCAGTGTGGTTGTCTCGTCTGAAGCGGAGGTCCGCAGCACTCACCTCAATCAATCGCAAAAAGCGCCCGTGCGCAACAAAAAGTTCGAGCTGCTCCAAATCCATCACCTTCACAGCACTCCACTCACAACTCCACTTCACCACACCACATTCGCTACCTACACCACCAACTCTCTACACATCCCCCAAAATGTCCATCTCAGCACCCCCACCATCGCGCCACATCTCCTCCATACCAATCAGCCTCACCACCGCCTCCCAAATGCTTACAACCTACATCACAAACTCTGAATCGCACGCGCACCTGCACCCCGACTCAAGCATAACACCAGAGGGCATATCCTTCTCCTCGAAAGGCGGCCCAGAAGGCAACGTCGTCATGCACAACCTGCGCCGCATCGCAGCCGGCATGCGCGGCGAGTACATGGCGCCCGAGAAGACGCCCGAGCCCGAGGACGACGAGGACGCCGAGGGACGCTCGTTCAGCAATAAGAAGCGCAAGACGGTGCTGAACGACGACTGGCAGGACAAAGCGGAGTATGAGCGTGAGGAGGGTCTGATTGAGGTTGGCGAGATTGGTGATCGGTCGAATTTCGTGCAGGAGGGTGGGGAGGAACCGGCGGTGGAGGTCACGGCTGGGGCGCAGGAGGGTGGGGCGAAGAAGAGGAAGATTGGCGGGAAGAGTCGTGCGGGCTTGACGGATAAGGAGGCGAGGAAGTTGGCGAAGCAGGAGAAGCAGTTGCAGAGGAAGAGGGATAAAGCGCAGGAAAGTGCGAACAAGAATCAAGATTGAAGGACATGAGATCACGGTTCAAGAACAGCATTGGAGGAAGGTGGTTGGATTCACTTCTAAGAGCTGCGGCTATATACCGTTGTTATGCGCTTATATGCTCTCGAAGCTCTTCCCTCGAACGACACCCTACAGCGCTTATAGCTCTGCACCTGACGCCTTGACGGGCTTCTCGTCGTCCGCCGCCTTCTCCTCCACGATCTTCTTGTCGCCAGTCCAGTTCATCGCCTTCAAGCGCTCCGTCAGAATGGGATGTGAGTGGTGAAAGCTGGAGTAGAACCAATCGGCGTCCATGCTCGACAGGTTCTGGATCTGGAGCTTGATGAGCGAGGCACCGAGTTCGCGCGCATAGCCGAGCTTGACAGCGAAGGCATCTACATCATATTAGTCTGGCGTTGAAGCTTTGGGCGGAACCGATACATACCAGCTTCGTACTCCATCTTGCGCGTCCAGATGTTCATGAGGAGTTTGACAATCGAGTCTGTAGGCGACAGAATCTCGTTGAAGAGGATGAAGCCCACAATGTTCGGCCTCTCGCGGTGAAAGCCAAAGTCGGCGTACAGCGAGCGGTTGTTGATGAAGACGGAGAATAGAGCGAATATGTAGAACAGATGCGCCTGATTGATGAAGAGCAGTCGCGACGTGTGATTCATCTGCCAGTGGCCCAATTCGTGTGCCAGTACAGCTTCGACCTCCTTCTCAGAGCTCTTCTCCAGTAGCGTGTCGAAGATGACAATCTTCTTCTTGCCGATCCAGGGAAGTCCAGTGAAGTATGCGTTGCTGTGAGAGCTGCGCTTGCTGCCGTCAATGACCTGTAGCTCGGACAATGGGAACTCGAGCTTCGACGCCAGCGCTTCGACACTCTCCTTGAGCTTTCCAGGCTTCAACGGCTCGAGCTTGTTGAACAGCGGGACAATGAGGATCGGGTAGATAGTCATGGCCAGGATCGAGACGACCAGCATGAACACCCAGAGGTAGTAGAAGAAATTTTGGCCGGTCTTGTTGATGATTGTGAGGAAGGCGCTGCCAATGGGAATGCCGAATGCGAGACCCAGACCCTGACCCTTGATCATGTCGGTCACCCAGGTCTTCATGTCCATCTTGTTGAAGCCGAACTTCTCCTCGAGCACGAAGTGGTGGTAGTAAGCGAATGGCATGCCACAAACGAGATCGATCCAGCCCAGCATGTACATGAACAGCAGAGACTGGGGTATTTCACCCGAAAACCGAACGGGCGCATAGTTGGCGATGACGGTACCAGCGACGCCCCAGACGATGGGGTACAGGTTGAAGTAGAGAGCGGCGAGGGACTTGACTTGGTTGAAGACACCGGAGATGAAGCTGAATTGCGCTTTGGCGCGACCGTAGGCCTAGCACCTGTTAGCTGCGATTGAGGGGCATGTTTGTGTGTAAGCGCACCTGGGACTTGTCGTATGTTTCCGTGTCGATTTCCTTGTTGAGAGCTTTGGGGACCGAGGTGCGTTGTAGGACGCGGTATTGGCGAAAGAGGAGCCAGTTCTCCAGAGCGAACTCAGCGAGAGAGAAGCCGACGACAAGGCGCTTCCATGGGAAGAGTGGTCGGTCTAGCCAGCGCGCCAGGCGCTTTGTTGTGTTAGCAGGCTTTGATACAAATCTTCTTCCTCCCTAACTTACCTGAAGAAATGCCTGGATCATGATGTCGGGGGGTGATGTTGATGTTCAGGCTGACACGCGAGTTGAGGACACTTTCCGAGCAATCGTAGGGCTGCGCTAGCGTAGGATCTAACAACATTGAACGTCACGGTGTCACGAGCCGGCCGACCGTCTTTCTTTCACTCGCAACGACTACCCCAGCAGTTCAATGTGTTCGTGGGACCTGGGTTTTCTCAGCACATAGCAACGGTATCATCTACAGTATCTCGACTCTTTACGGGTGTTACTCGATGCTACTAACTATTCTCGAACATGGAAGGACAAAGCTATGGATCGTCACGACCTGAGCACATGGGCGGCGACTACCAGGCTCCACCGCCACGGAAATACTACTACCAAGGCTCCTCTCCGCAATGGTATCTGTACTACACATTATCACAGCCTGATGAATACGTATCGAACATGAGCAGCCAGAACCCTGGAGGGTATCAACAGCCGCCCCGACAAGACGAGTACTACCCTCCACCTCGCCGTGATGACTACAGGCTATACGAGTGGTACGAGAGAAGTATCGTGGTTACATCATCTGCATGTTACCCAGCTGATGTGCCGTTGACTTTGCATCCATAGATGTTAAGAAATAAAATTTGTCAAATTGTCTACTTCGTGTAGTAGTACGTAATCCAGCTGCTTACAAAAAACAACAACTGCTCAGCAAGCATGCAACTTCTCAAACTCAGTCTCTCCCTCATACGGCTGTAGGTAATTGTCTTCTAGCCATTCCAAGCCGCCTTCCACGACACCAAAATTGAAAGCCACGCGACTCTTCTCGCTGCGATTTGCTGCGCTCGTATGCAGCAAGTTGCCGTGCATGAGGATCAACGTGCCTGCTTTGACCTCAAGTTCCTCATACACAAGCTCGCCATCTTCATCTTTGCGCGGTGCCGGAGCGTCCGCAGAAACGCCCTGGACGTCCGCCCAGATTGGCTTCTCCAGAGCCTCAAACACGGGAAACCCATTCTCATCTTTGCGGCACCGTCTTGGTATAGGCGTGGTCCTATGACTTCCGGGAGCCACGGATAAACAGCCGTTGCTCGTGTTGGCGTCTTCAAGCGCATACCAGAACGTTGCGCAGCTGAGCGGATTCGTCATCGCAGTGCAGCCGTCTTGGTGCGGAACTACCTTAGCACCTACGTCGGCCGCCTTCACAATGACCATGCTTTGTACGATGCGTGGGTTTGTGTAGCCCAGTGCTTGGGCTATATCCACATTCTGGGTACTCATGATCGCTTGGCGAAAGGCTGGTAGAACGCGATGAACACCACAGCCCAAGCGTTGTATGTGCTGGAGGGGTGTAGCACCCGGCTCGAAGGCCTCTGGAGACACGATGTCAGTGTACGCCTTTCGAGGCGACGAATATACGTACTCTCCGTGAGTGCCGCTATCACTCGGCCGTTTGGGTTCACGCAGCTGTCTTCGAATTTGCTAAATTCTCTCTGCCTCACACTCGGCCCACCGGTCGCAATCGCTTCAGCTGTGTTGTGCACACATTGCAGCAGCTCGCTGACTGTCTCTCTGGACAAAGCATCTGGCACGACCAGATAGCCACTGTCCTTCCAGAACTGTATTCGCTCGCTGTCCAGCAACGGCTTCGAGTTCACACCACGCAGCTTGAGCATGTACTTCGGCGAGTGATCTACGACTTCTGTCACGCAAAAGCGGTTATCGATTGTATCGGGTACCCTCTCATTCGTTGTCAACTCGGGAACGTGAGCTTGTTGCAACACTTGATGAACCGCGAACCTCGCATTGACTGTGTCTGGTATCAATTGCGGTTGCGCCGCCCCCATCTGCGCCGCGGCATTCAAATTTTTGTTTCCCGTCAACAAGGCAAGGAAGGGACCATCTATGAGCTCGCCATGCTGATCGTCACCACTCTCCTTCGTGTTCGTATGATCGTGGCCTCGCGGCTCATGCACGGCGGTTCTGGCATCCAGTGTGTCGGGAATGGCGTATGAAGCCGTAAAGGATCCGCCTCCGTCCTCGACATCCGGCTCTTGGTCTGCATTCTCGTTATGCTTCTTCGAGTCTGCGTTGTTGTCATTCTTCTTGTCGTCCTTCTTGGAGTCTGGCTTCTTGTCGTTTTTCTTGGACTTTGACTTCTCATCATGGTCGGAATCATCGCTGTCTGACTTTTGGTTGTTCTCTTTCTTCTCTTTCTTCTTCTTCTTACTTTTCTTAGAGTCTGACTTCTTGTCGGTGTCGGACTGTTCACTGTCTGGATTGTCGTCGTCTGACTTCTTGTCGTTCTTCGCTGCTGTCAAAGGGTTTTCATTGCCCTCTTTTGCTGCTCTGATGGCTGCAACAAAATCAGCAATGGATCCGCATGTAAATAGCGAAAGGCCCAACCATACCTTCTTCGAATGAAGAAGTTCTCGGTTCCGTGACCACGGCCTCAGACATCTGCTTGTTGGTGCTTTCCGAAGTAGAGGACATTGTGCAGAATTCTGTAAGATAAACGTGCAAAATGTCGAAGATAGTGTTGTGTAGTGTCAGTGAGGATCATGTACATGCACCCAGTGTCTTATTTACACACTATGTCAGGTTGGTGTAGCCCGAACATCTCCGTAAAGCACGACTTTACCCGCTCAGCCACCATTCTGCATCGTGGTTCTTTGCATCTCAACAGTGGATGTCGTCTTTGTCCGAGAATTCGTGTTCGCCGCCACCGTTCGCGGTTCATGCAAGCCTCGACGTATCAGCGCCCCGTCACGTACTTCACCAAGATTCAGCTTGTAGGTGTACGATCTTGCTGATCACGGGCTCCACCAGTTTCAAGTCTCCACGATTCCACGATGCAACATCGCATATGATCGTGCTGTTCGATTGCTCGGATAATCTCAAGTCTCCCACATGTCCCCATGCGATGCCGCGTATGATCCTGCAGATCGTTGGCTCCGCCAATCTCACATCTACACCATATCACTACATCGAGTTGCGCGCATTTATCTCAATGTACATCGGACGCCCAGTCATGCGCGTGAACATCTGACCCGCCGGCCTCGGGCTCGATCGATGACTGCAGTGCCGAGCACACTGCTGGCCGCAAGAATGCCACCCTGATCCTATCTGCCTCTACACTCCATTGCAAATATCTTTACTGTACCAAGATGCCTCCTCATGCCAGCAACCGCCGTCCCGTCCACATCCAGAAGAAACACCATGCAGATCACGATCTCATCGTTGAGCGTCTTGAGGAGTACATCAAGGTGTACCGCACTGGAAATCCGGAGGCTATGATGCAATTTTACCATCCAACAGACTTCGCCTACTCTGACTTCTGTACGTTGCCAACGCCCAAGTACAGGCACCAACTAATCTCAAGTCAGCTGCCACAAAGAGGTCAAGGAAACGTACAAGAAGACCTTCACCAGGTTCTATGATCTGGACATCAAGACCATGTCTGTCCACGGCCATAAAAACTTTACAGCGTGGGAGTGGGAGATTACGTGTAAGCCAGCGTTTGATGCCGAGACCGGGAAGGATGTCAAGAAGGAGGACGCGACGCCGAAGAAGCTGGTTGGCCGTACATTGATGTGGTGGGAGGATGGGAAGATTGTGCGAAACCACGATTATGTGCAGGCGAAAGAAGTGTAACTAGAGCAGATTTGAAGGCTTTCCTGTATAGCCATATCGATTGCCGTTTTCCATGTCGTGTCAGAGCGATTGTCCTGGTTCGATACGATCGCTACCTAAATCTTTCGGATTAGTTTCGCGTTGCTGTGATAGTCTCCTGTTTCAACCCTACCAACCTAGCGTCAGTGAGTGCACATGTTCCTGCGTGATTCTTTGATATCCTTATGCACTGAGTGATAATTGAAAAGCCAACGGAGCTCGAGGGTCAAACGACCTAGGGGTTTGGAGTACTCAATAGGCAATATTCCGTCTCACCCTAACTTGGCTTGATCAAGGTGAACTGCCGGCCCAAAAGTGGCACAAGACTCGATGCCGTAATAACTAGAAGATACTTTTCTGCGACTTCTGCGATGCTAGTCCGCCCTTAAAGAAGAAGAAGCTGGTAGTAAACAATTAAGTGCTTCCAGCCCACGCCTGCAACGCATTCTTAAACCAAACATCCTAGTAGAGGAACTTCACTAAGGTAAATTGTCGGAGCCAGAGTTGCCGTTCCGGTAGTTCGAGCGGCTTCGCACGCTCTTCAGCGATGCTTTCGACGCGGGCGTTGCGCGGATAGCTGCGAAGACCGGCCTTAAGTCTTGACAGAATATCCAAAGTCTCTCCAGCATCGTTTGCCGTCAGCACGACGCCAATAATGGGAGGACTCTTCCAATGCTGTGAGCTACGATAAGCTTCCGAAGTCCGACATGCAATGGACGACTTACACGCCGCTTCCCCCGAGAAAACATTGCATTTAAATCGTAAGTAGGCAAGCTGACGACGCAGTAACGAGAACCACATATACAGTGATTAGAGACGAGGTCGGGCTCTAGGCTACCGTGACGCTGCCACAAATGTGAAATACGCAGTTCATTGCCAAACTACTCACTCTCCCCGCGATATGGGTCTCTCACAATCACGCAAACGCTCGATGCAACCACATCCCAGCAATCTCAACTTCGCCGACTCGCTCAGTACAGTGGAAGCAACATGTCTCGCCGCAAAGGAAACAACTTCCACAACAACCGCTTGTCCACTGTGTTTACATCAGGCCTGACAGACGTGCTCGAGAAGTACAGCCCACTAAAAGTCAGCGAGCCAAAGAAAATATCGACTATCACATTCCCCGACTCTCGCTCCTCGAAAGAGAGCTCGCGTAGTGTCCAAGAAGTATCCGATTCCGCAACACCTGCCAAGGCGCCAACAGAGCCATATCTCATCCAAGAAAACAAGTACCCTTCACTCCGCTCTCTCAGAACAGACAACGACGTCGGAGACGGCCTCTGGATATGCTGCCACTGCCACCACGAGAACATCCTACGACATTGGAAAGGCCCATTCCCATTCAAGTACCTGCGCTGCGACCGCTGCACTCGCACCCTATGCTCGGATTGTCACAGCTCCGAGGTCCTGACGCCTTGGCCATTCGGTATGGTCAACGCGACTCGCCCTGCTCCCGGACGAGAAGTGCGGTACTGTCACGCCTGCACAAACTGCGGATTTACGCATCGAGCTGAGATGGAGGGTACAACGTTGGATTTTTACGGCGTGACGTGCTTTGGCTGCGGAGCGACGTCGTATGGAGATTGGCCGCGGTATCATATTGGGAATGTGGAGCCGTATCGTAGGGATCCGGACTCGAGTTTCTTTAAGCTTGTGGAGGCGAGGGCGGAGGATGCGGCGAAGTTGGTGTTTCGGTGGGAGATGGCGGGGACGGAGGAGGGGGCGGATTTGTGCTGTAAGAATCTGGGGTAGTATATTGCATGCATTGCGGATAGATTCATGTTGGGGAACGGTGATTTGAATAAGGGCTGGATGGTGTCAAAGTCTCGAGAAAGGTAAGTAGTTGAGGTGGTGTGTTTCATGTCTAAAAACCGTACGGTAATAGGCCTACTGCCTCAACATTTGAAGGGAAAAGCGCTGAGCGGCGGTGATGACAGACATTTGCATTCCAATTAATTAACATCCCGTACTCACAGGCAGTCAACGTTGTAGTTGATACGCCAGTGAGATGTCCTGGTGCAAGGTCATGTAGACGCGGTGATCGGCGCGGACGCTTCGGAGGACGCCGACAAAGATAGAACAACATCCATAATTACTTTTACAACACGCCTTCAAGAACCCAACAAGCCTCCGCAATCCCATCTCCAACATCCACCACCCCGCTAACTCCTCTCTCGAGTTCCGTACCACATAGCGCAACCAACCCAGCATTCCACACATACTTGAATGCCCGCCTCCACGCCAACAACACGCATCCAAGCCATATCAACCCACCTCTCCCCCCGGCCCAACCCCCCACAAACACCACACACCATGTCCCCAACAGAAACCAAACCACCCATAACATGCCACGTTCTCGACACCACCCTCGGCAAGCCCGCCGCCCTTATCCCCGTCACCCTCACGCTCCACAACCCCCCGTCCTCCTCCGCCCTGCACTTCAGCGCAACCACAAACACCGACGGCCGCGTAACATCCTGGACCCCGAGTTCCAGCGCGCCGTTTACGGAGGCGCAGGACCTTGAGACGCTCTTTAGGCTGGAGGGCGACCAGATGTATAGCCTGACGTTTAATACGGAAGAGTACTTTGGGGAGAGGGGGGTTAGGACGTTTTTTCCGGAGGTGGAGGTTAAGTTTGTGGTTAGGGGGGAGGGGAAGGGCGAGCATTATCATGTGCCGGTGTTGTTGGGGCCGTTTGGGTATACGACGTATAGGGGGAGTTAGGTGGGAAAGGGAGAGAGGAGGAACGATGCCCACTAAGGTTCGCAGCTGTGGCGGAGGGGTGCGTCACGAACAAGGCACTGCATGTCACTGGTATGAGGAACGAGGAAGTGGTGAAGACAAACCAAACGCCATGTTCATATTCTCATCTATCTGCTGCTTCCATGGTCGCCGTGCCGCCGTCGCCCCCTCAGATATCGAGGCCGTAGGACCGGTACTGGTCTTCAGTGTTGGCGATCAGAGGCGGGAAAAGGAAAGCTTGCAGCGCCAAAGCCAGGCCCAACGTCACGACAATGGCTGTCGAGATCGTCATGAGCGGCTTGTGCGACTCGAACAACTTGGGGTCTTTCGCCTCCTCCAGCGCTAGGACGATGCCCACAATAAGGGTGCTCGCGCCGCTAAGGGTGTACGCGACAAACCTGGCGACCCAGGACAAGAAGCTAATGCCATAGGGGTTGTCCTCCACTGTCTCCTTGCACTGCTTCATGTGGTACCAGAACGCCCTGTCGGCGCGGACGCCCTTGATACCTCCCTTGTACCATGGGGTCTCGTCTGGGCTCGTGGCTGCTTCTTGTTCGCGAGAGAAGTGCTCGCGGCGGATGTGGTCGATGAGCTCCCGCTCATGGGGCTGGAGACTGGTGATATCAGTGTGCTCGAATTGTCGGGACCATAGGATGAGATCGTACTCGCGGTCGGTGATGTGGCGGAGTGAGGTAGGACCGCTGCGCACAGCGGGGCTGGTGGTGGGGGATGGGTTGGACGAGGTGGTGATGGTGGAGGAGGTAGAGAATGTGCGGCGAGTGGCCCGCGGCTCGCCTGCTCTGCGGCGCATGGTAGAGGTGGTGTCGGAGGGGGACATTGTTCGTTGGTGTGGTGTGGTTGTATCGTATTGGTGGCTGATAGGAGCTTCGTGTTGAAGTGGAAGATTGAAGTGAGGTTAGGGGAAGGGACAGAAGGACTGGATAAGTTCATTGCTATGGGATTTGCTACGCTGCGCCTGCGTCTCTGACAGAAAGTAAAGTAAGCTTGAATAGAATGGAAGTGGAAACAGCAACCCTACCTGCCACCTCAAGAAGGTGCAGTGCTGTGGTGCACCTCAAATTATATAGGTCTTACAGACAGTATCGAATTTGCTAACGAAGTATTATACCTTGCTACTCCAACTGTTTTCACTGTAAGTCCCATCAGACCTGCCGCTTGACAGATTATTAGGTGACGGGGACTACTGGCTGCCATCGAGGATAAATCGCATGCGTTCTGTCCAAGAGACTCATAGCCATTTGCAAAGATCCCTCTTTACTAGATTACTCCCGTGGAACCAAAGACTGTCTTTTCTATTCGTCGCTAGGGAAAAGGCTTGACTGTCAAAAAAGCCACGAGTTGTTCAGCTCCTCGACACAACAATTGAAGAAGCCGAAGTTGAAGTCAAAGTCTTGGCACTCGTCATCCGAATGATCCTCAGCTCGTCTCACACGA
>Ga0265780_10002328_pt1 | contig 25815 bp, 27 predicted proteins | sample P1T30metagenome_FD_192432 | JGI IMG/M metagenome (GOLD analysis project Ga0265780, IMG submission 192432) | Plant litter microbial communities from East Loma Ridge, Irvine, California - P1 T30 | ecosystem: Environmental > Terrestrial > Plant litter > Unclassified | place: USA: California...
TCTAACCTCTCCTACATCCCCGTAGGTGTAGCCCGAACCCTCGTCTCGAGCGTACACGATGTGCTCGTCGCATTCACCTCTCCCTCTCCCTTTCCCTTCCCAGCAACCGGCAGCACAGGAGTCGGCTTGGCACGATTCCCAGACCCACGAACCGGCCATCCCGCAACGCGACCGGGCCATGCATCAGCCGGACGAGGTCGACCCCAGCCGAACGCAGGACGCTTGTTGGGACGTTCAACGCCAGCGCCGCCGACTGGGTAGGATGGGCGGTTGCTAGTTGGGACGGGTGAGCGTGTGGGTTTAGATGGCGTGGGCTTTGTGGCGTCGGAGGGTGTTTTGCTGTCTTTGGGTGTTGGTGTGGGTGCGGCTGATGAAGGCGGAGAGGGAGTGGCTTTGCCACTTGAAGGGGTCTTGGTGGTGGTCTCGATTGGTACGGCGATGCTGGGGGTTGCCGTGGATGTTACTTTCGACGAGCAGGGTGTGCTGCTGGCGTAGACGGGGTTGGATGAGGGATCGACGCCGCCGGAGGTTGCGGTGAATGCTGGTGCTTCGCTGGGGTTGAAGGATTCGGATGCCGGGAGTTCGATCGAAGAGTTCGAAGGATCGGGTTGGTCGTCATCGATTGGGGTCGGGGTAGGCGTGACGGTAACCGAAGTAGAGCATGGCGTGCTTGAATACGCTACGTTGGAGGAAGGGTCGGGCTCGCCTGGTTCCGCAGTGAAAGCAGGCGCTTGGCTGGGATTGAACGACAGGGTGGCCGGGAGCTGGATAGATGAGTTGTATGGATCCGGCTGATCATTGTCGACTGGGCTTGGAGTAGGTGTAATCTTGGGCGCAGTCGAACTAGGGGGCTCGATGGTCACACCCGGTGTCACGAGTGCGAAACTGGGGAGCAATGAATCTGGAAGCAGCGGCGAGGCTTGAGCTACCAACGCGCTCGCAAGGACTGAAAGAAGGAGTGTGGAGTGCAACATGTTGCTTAACGAATGACTGATCTACAGATTAACAATAGAAATAAAAACAACGACCAGCGGACAAGCACTGGGGACAAGACGACAAAAGAATGTAAGAAACCCTAAGGATATCGTGAGGTAGCACCTACATCATCGGACATCCTCACGCATATAAACAAGATCGACCATGAAACATGCCATTTACACCAGGACTGAACGTCCGTTGGCCCAAGGAAACAAACGCCAGCCTTCTCGGAGACTTGCCGTACGCGCAGTCGTGGAGAGATCGCGCGGAAGCCATCTCCAGCGCTGAGTGGTCGATCATTTAGGGGCCGGATCGTTAGGTGGTTAGCGACATTAGGGGTGTTTCAATATGTTTCGACCGCCGACTCGCTAGTCGCGAATGCACGTGACATGACCCACCCCCAAGACGTCTAGAACTCTGGTTCATGACATGTCATCCGAGCACAATTTCTTGCTCATTGGTGTTCTGCATGGCTTCCGTACCGGCAGCAAATGTGCCAAGTCTCTCCCAAGCGTTGGGCAGTCGCTCGGAGACACCAAGGACCAAGCCAAATATGAGATTGTCGTGTCTAGCAACGCTTAGACACAGAACAGGTGATATAAAGTTCGAGAGAGAGTCAGTATGCTTCGCGCGTCGAGGTGTCCTTTGCTCTTCTCCATTTGGCTCAGTTTTGACCAGCGTGTCAACCAGTAGACAATCGGGTATGCATGATATTGAGCTAGTTCCCTTGACCAGAAGCATGCACTCCCAGATCCCGCGATTCTGCTCCGAACATAGGGTCGCTTCAATGGTAGGTCCGCGCACTGTGATGGAGGCGTCGACAAGTGTGCCAAGCGGGTTCAAGCCTTTCGGTATGGTTTTTGATGCCGTCAGCGAGGTTGCGGGAGTGAAAGCTTCGCGTTCTTCATCGTCCAGTTGTGTATACGTAATAGCAGTGTCGATACTGGCCCATGAGTACGATGGTGCACGCCAGGTGTCGAGTGCAAAGCGATCAGGAGTGGTTGACGTCAGAGCAGATGCACTCCACAGCAAGTCTGAGGCAATGTTACCACTCCACAAACCTGCCAAATACTCCGAGTGTGTAGCTTTTCGAATCTTGCTTGCAATACCTGAGATTGCTGGAAATTTGTCACCCGGGACAGTGAGATCTCTCGCCGAGTACTTTTCGACAATTTGCTGCCATGCTTCATACACAGCACCATTCCTCTTACTGGCCACGGCTTTTGGAATTAGTGCTGGTGTTGTTGGGTAGGCTTTGCGATCAGGCATGCACTCGCAGCGATATGACGTTTTACACTCGAAGATTAGTTCAGTTTCTGTGTAGTGTAACACTCTGGTACTAAGCACATGTTCTTGCAGTGCCCTACGAGAACAGTCTTAGTCAAATCGTAATGCAGGGCTTATTGCGTTCCTTCACTCACCATGCTCGGTGGCTCAACGGCCCTATTGGTCTCGCCGGTCCACCTTTTGGATCTACGTTGGGATGGTGATCCAACACTCTTCTTGCGCGTAGCGGAAGCTCCTTCTTGACCGTATTCTCATACGGAATCTTGACAGGCTTTCTCCGTTCAGCTAGACACCTTGCGCTGCCATCCCCGGAATTGGTTGCGGCTATGGTGATGTAGCTATTCTGGTAGATGCTACCCATCTTCGACGACTCTGTCTCCCAATCGCGCAAACTATCCTGTATGATGCAAAGTGAGTCTATCCAGATGTAGCGCAGGCCGAGCTGCCGAGTAATAACAATGGCGTCCTGGAATAATGGGGGCAGAGTCTCGAATGAGATATTTACTGCTAGCTTCGCCCAGTTAGACTTGGTTGTAGTCAGCCTTGGACCAGAGCCCCAGCAGTGGCTCAAGGCGGCATATTGAAAAGTTTTGCCTTGGGTATCAATAAGATGAATAGGCAATGTGGCACGCCCAACGTCCAAGAGTCGTTTCGGAGCAGATATTGATGACTTGCAAGAAAACCTGCATGCTGTATGCTTTGGGTTCGCCACGCAACCCTGAATGCATCGCCGAATGAAGTTGAAAGTTTCGTCCGAACCAGAGTTGACAGGAATATGGTGTGCGGCTCCAAGTGTAGACCATGGCGCCCGTGATGCTAAAGTATGTCAGGTGTATCTCGGCAAGTAGGTTTGAGAGCCTTGGAATAGGGAATTAGGTGGTGATGCCTATACTCTCACGCGTCGACGATTACTTGAATATCGGTCTAGAGCATACGAAAGAAAGGGAATTGTTGCCTACCAGACCCAGCGTAAAGCTCGACTATTTCGCCTCTTCGGCGTTTGCTATCGATGCTCACCTTGATTGTTCCTTTCTCTCTCAACTGTAGGCTAATCTTGAGTCTTGCGCCTCTCCATTCTTGGAAGAAGACGTCCAAAGCCTGCGTGATGGCATTGCAGAATCTACACCCCCCTTGAGCGACGCTTTTCGTCTTCGACAATGCCAAGGCGTCAATAGTCAAGGTCAAACGCGCTTTTGAATTTTTCTCATCTTCGTCTGGGTAGATTGAGCTTGCGTGGTCTCTTGGATCGAGGTTGTTACACGTGCGACATCGCTTCCGCTGCGGTTTACCTGTCGAAGATGACGTCGAGGTGCGACGAACAGGGCGGCGCAATAGCGACTTTGGTAAAGGCATTGGCGCTCAAAGAGATCAGACAGCGATGTTAATAAAGTTTAGCATTTTGCCCGACCCAGCAGGTGTCGAAGGATTGGGATCGCAGTGCAGCAAGGGCTGTGCCCCAGGCCAAGGATGGAAGCCAGAGTTGGACTAGTGTGGCTTCTAAATTAAGCTTGGACATGTGACCTGGGACTGGTGTCAGGGGTCCAGTCAACATCACTTGGGCATCAAACCGTTCTTCCGCGTCACATCAGCTTCAGAAATCTCGACTGCACTATAGATGGTTGAATATCCTCAAATTTTCGCAGAACACGTCGGCTCAAATAAAATAAATACTTCCAAAGTTGACCTGACTGAGCGCGTCTCAAGCGACAGCGCGGGAATTCTGGATGATCCGTCATTCACGAGAGAATCTTTCAATGAAGGATGTCAAATGTGTGCTGACTGCTATAATCAGATCTTGTGCGAAATGGGGGTATGGTTCGCTGTACCTCTGCAGCCCAGGAAGAAGCCCATTATGTGAACCCAACTTCTAGATCCGGTCTATCGAAGTAAAACCGTAAAACTGTAAGTGATTCCGTGAGACTGAACGGGAAGTCTGCGCTTAAGTGGTCTACTTCGACTCTTATAAGCGATGGAAATAGCCCCATCGCCATGCATCTCGTCTTCTTACGAACAGTTTCAGGAAACGCCAGATGCCATTTTTGATAAACACCAGCATCGTAGACTTCCTGGCCAGAAACCTTGATCACGCGGACCTTTTCAGATATATCAGGCCGCATTGAAAGTCTTGTACTACCGACGCGATGGAAGTTGCGCAAGTCGTAGGTCAAGAGCTTCGCAGGATATGCGGATGCCTCAAGATGGATCTGTTGGCAAGTGTAGAGGAGTGCAAGGGCGCCTCGATAGTTTGGTGACTGTGGCACATGCTTGGCCTCGCGGGGTTGACGTGGATCCGGAGGACGTACTTCGGCTCCGCGGAAAACGAACTCATATATGCTGTTACGCAACTCGCCTGGTAGGCGGAGAAAAGGTGACCGATCTTTATCCTTGTGATATCTTTAGACTGTTAACAAGGGGTCAAACAAAGGTGGCAAAGCATACTCGCGTGTGATCTGCCGGAACCAGATGCGCGGTTGTGTCTGCCATCGTTCTGATTGAGCTGCGACTCGTTGGTATTGCAGAATGCGTCGCTCGAGGGCCGTCTCGCGGCATTCGCCTGTACGAGCGTGCCTATACAAGGAGATGTCTTCGCCACGAGCGAGGACTTCCAAAGACCTGCAATACAAGGCCGAGGACGAGGTATAGAAAATTACCCGACAGAGGTAATAGAACAACCGTGGATAGTCGGTGGTGCGGGACCAATCAGAGACCAGACACAGTTCATCGGCGTTAACTGACGCTAGCGTGCTTTTATGTCCGACGTGATTTTCGATCTCGACGCGTGAAGCAATGAACACGTGCGCTGCTTCAACAAACCATTAAACACCTGAAAGCCGTGACGCACTCGAACATGGCGAAAGCAAAGCGCATGAGCGACATGTTTGCATCATCCGCTGAGAAGAACTCCAGCGCAGCTATTGCACCCGCAACGCCATACTCAAGCGAGGGCCCAACGTTGCCTATAATTGGTGGTGCAGATGGCGAACATACGGTCGAACCGGAAAGCAACCAAACAGTCGATGGCAGCCGGAAAAAGAGAAAGACCCAAGAGCAAGGATCGGAAAAACATGTCAAGGCTGGGGCACAGCCTGTCCCAAGTTTTGATTCATCACTTTACAAACCATGGACACTTCTTCCCGTAGAACTTCTCAAAGCCTCTACAGACCGCCTGAGGGCTGCAAAAAATGTTGTGCCTATCGCTTATAGCCGGAACCAGAATATCAAAGGAGGCATCAATCGCTTGAAAACCTATCTGGGAGCATACAAGAATAAGAACCAACCCATGGACATGCCGGAAGCTCTGAAAGAGACGGATGTGGCCATTGCAGTATCCGCACAGGGCGAGGGAACTGTCAAGCTAGTCAGCATTGTAGACATGGTCAGACGGGTGGTTGCGCCAACCGCCAAAAGCAAGCTGGGTGGCGGCAATGTCGAGACATGGTACATGTACACATCGCTTGCTTGCATCGAGGTTGAGAAACGGTCCAAGGCAGTCCCAAATATGATTCATGACACCGATCAGGCTGAGAAGCCGAAACCTATTGCGGATGAAGACGCAGAAGAAGAAGAGGAAGCCTTCGAAACGATGGATGTAGATGTGCCAGAGCAGGAGCAAGGACAGCTACAGAGGCAAACAATCAAGGCCCCGGTACTCACAGTTTGGATGACGAAGAAGAAGATACCAGCTTTCAAGGAGGCACTTGGAGAGCAGACGTTTGAGGTGCAGACTCTGCCGGAGGACGATTAAGCCGACATCCAAGCGACAATCAGAAGGCAATCACTCGCGTGTAGCTACCAGAGGCTTGAATTACGATGCTACGATCACGCCGCAAGTCACACCATCATACCTACTAGCATGTGTGCCTGCAGCAAACATTGTTCTATATTACTTACGACTATGTATCGGAGAGCCCCACCCAGCGCCAGACTTTCACGACTTAGTGGCCAACATGGCGACGACATTCCTGCCAGCTCCAAAAGTACACATCGTCATGAGAGCACGATACACCAGTCATCACGACATACCAGATAGTGTTGAAGCCCTCGTAGGCACGCCAAAATTTTACTTTCTCAGCAGAGACTCCGCGCTGAAACATCTTCTTGGGCTACTGATGGAGGCGCGAAGTCCGACAAGCGAGTACAACACGGTATCTGTTCTCGATCGCGATGAAAATGGAAGACCAACCGCTTTCAGTTGCTCTTGTGACGACATGGATCCGGCGGCCGCGTACTGGGTCGTTTCGGATGTTCAGGGAATCTTCGAGAGAGAGGTACATGTGTTGGGTTATATCAGCAGGTTGACGTCTTCTTGGGGGTAAACAGTAGCGCGAATAGGAATGAAATGGATATGCCAATGTCTGATGGCGAATTGTTGCGGATGAATGTGGTTACTTTTTAATTTTTCCAACTATATGCATGGGTGCGAAACTATTTCGACCACATCACGGCTTGATCGTGAACCACTGATTGAACGCACCCGACGGGTCGTACTGCTTCTTCAACGTCTTCAACCTCGGCAAGCTCGATCCGTAAATAGCCTCTGGCGTCTCATCCCCGTGGGCGAAGTTGATGTACCTATAATGCGTCAGTCAGACTCGTCGACATCACTTCATGCAGCATCAAACTTACGCAGGGTTATTCTTCGCATCAGCATTATAACTCCACAACGCCCTAACCTCACTCGCAAACGTCTCGGCCTCACCATCCAGCGCCGCATCCGTATACCACGGAATGACAATCGCCTGCGCGAACGCCTCGGTGCGTAGCTTCTCGTTCATAGCAGCAGAGCCAGCAGGCGCAGTGTTGGCCTTGGTCAGGTTGTATCGCTCGATCAGGACAGCAGAGTTCGGTCCCTTGGCCTGGAAGCCCTTGTACAGTTCCCAGATCTCTGGCCACTTCTTTGCTTGCATGTTGTTGATGGTAGTGCTGTATGCAGGCTTGCGGTCTCCACGCGCGCAGAAGCCGTCGTTGGAGTCGTTCCAGTCGAGATATTGAGTTACTGCGCTTGAAGCAGATACAGGACCGAGCTCGTATAAGGGAGCGAAAGCCATGCGGCCTTCTTCTTCGGTGCCCTTGCGGAGGAAGCCGGTGATGAGGATGGAAGGCTCGTTGAGTGGTGGGCCGGAGCTGGTGAGGACAAGGTAGACGCGTTGTTCGGGTGTGAGAGGGAGGTCTTGCATCGTTTGCGCGACTGTCTCGATCTGGTCGGGACTGAAGAAGAGGTTGTTGATGTAAGCAGTGCGATCATGTTCTATGGCTGGCTGCGACTTGATGGTGACTGAGATGACGATGCCGAAGTTGGGTCCGGCTCCGCGCATAGCCCAGAAGAGGTCTGGGTTAGATGTTGGAGAGACTGTAACGATCTCGCCGCTGGCAAGCACGACACGCATCGAGATGATGTTGTCGACGCCGAAGCCGACCTCGCCCATGATATTTCCTATTGAAAGTTAGCAGCTATTCACACACTCGTCGAAGTCGCGTACCATATCCGCCTCCCAACATCGCTGAAACTGCACCAACGCAGTTGCAGTTGCCTGTGATGACCAAAGCGCCAGCTGCATTTGCAGCAGGAATGACATCGCCAATGATGGCGCCACCACCAATGGTTGCTTGTGTCTTGTCCTGGTTGAACGTGATGTCGTTCAAGCCAGCCATGTTGATGAGCACACCAGTCTCCCCAAGATTGAACGTCGTCGCCCAACCATTACCGCCATTCTGGGCGACAAAAGGGACGCGCTTCTCGGTGCAGTATTTGACCTAGAAACAATAAGCATATTGTTCGTATTGCTTGTGGTATTGTGGGAGTAGCGACATACCACGGACGCGACGTCACCTTCGGTTGTGACATTAACAACGACTGCCGGGCTCGGTGCACCAACAACACTCCATCTTGCTCTAAGCTCAGCACCCGCCTTCGATTCAGCTGAGATAACGCGGCTCAGATCGGTCGAAACAGTACCCGGAGTCATCCGGGAGTGATGCTTGACAGCAAGGGCAGCGATCGCCGTAGCGAAGCTTTGGAGAAGGAGGAATCGCATGGCGCACAATTGGTGGAAGCGTTTCGCATCTGCAGCACCTTGTGTCTTGGAAGGGCTGATGTGATATTTATTGAGAATCTCGCAGCTCGCTTACGTCCCAATTGCACGTATCCCAGTGAGGATGCAAGGCATGTATTCGGAGGAGGGATCTGAACAAGTCGTTATAGCCGCGCATGCAGTAGACGCTCCACGCGGGAAACGTTCAGCCGGGACTGAGACAATGTCTCTGTTTCCTTGCTTTGCCGGAGTGGGCGAATACATCTCTGCGACTCCATAATTACACCCTCCATTCTCTTGCAAAGCTTACACGGGATTCTCTCCGTTCAGTAGTCTCATAAGATCCAGTGTTCCCGACAGCTTGGTCGGGCCGTTCCACCCCTGATGGATATTTGTGTCACGGACGAATGGGCAGTCTGCGTTCGGCCAATTGCGACAACAATGCGTGGGGGACCCCAGATATGATGACCACGCCCCAACTGCGCATTTCCTTGGCACTTGGTATGTCAGGAAAGAAGTGAGCCGCAGGGGCCGATCGCTCGGGCTGTGCCCAAGAAGGTGCTCTTGTCCTCAGATCATGTTGGTGGGATGTTGGGCTTGGGACTGGCGGCCAATGATTATCGGAGGGAATGATAAATGCCGAAGAGCCTTGTTGATTTGTATATGCCGGCTGCTAATCCTCACAAAACGTTCACTCGGCCGTACGCGATCTCCAACTCTTTCTCCACTCTACCCCAGGGTCTGGTGGATCGTGACGGCCTTTCGAATACCGTGCTCATCGGATGTTGGCCGTGGACCTGTTTCAATCGATGAGGCCTGCTCATTGTCATACTGCGTGAGTTCCAACTCATCAATCTCCCTGTACGGTTTGCGGGTGCTGCTATACTTGACACCAAAACTACTATTTGGCTTTGAACCCGAGAGTTCCGAAGATCCGTAGGCCGATGTCGTCTTCAACGTAGGTTCTCTCGGATGGAAATGGAACCAGATTGGTCGCAGTGTGGGCAGACATGCGCACACGATCGCGAGCGACAGTTCGATGTTTGTCCAGAAGAAGACACCTGCGGTGTAGTAAATGACATCGTCCGGGTGTTTGACGTATTCCTGAGCGATAGAGTATATGGCAACGACGCGAGTAATGCTCACAGCGCATACACTGGATAGTCAGTGGAAGGACGGTATCATGGCTGTGGCCGAAAAATAATGCACTCACGCTGCGCCCAGACCTAGCATGAGTATGACTGCTAGCTTCTTCTTGAATTCCATCTTGATGCTCATAACCATTGGTATAGGGAGAATAAGAATGGCTACGTCGGCAATGACTCCCGTAAACTGATCGTGTTATTAGCTGTGATGGGCTATGATGGAGTGCGATAAAGCAGCGATGCGACTCACCAGAAGCGACAAAAACATCGGCACTGTCTGCACGCAGTTATCTGTTACACGCAAGTCGCGAAGTCAGCCAATGTCTGGCCCACACGCCATGTAGTAGTACCTACTATTGTAGTATGGCTCGATGAACACCGTGATCGGGTAGCAGGTGAAAAGATGTGATATCGAGAAGCTAATGGTCCTAAAGGTACAAAGTCAGTGATTTCCAACACGTAGAGCTCGTACACCAGCGACTTACCAGCCAACGACGAAGGCAAGCACGCAGTATACAACAATCTGGAATTTTCGAACTGCGAAGATGTTCTTGTCTGGATATAGACACGACGTGTCAGTGTGTATCTTACATGTATTGTGTTCTCTGCGTATACATACACATAATCAGAAGTGAGGACTTGACAAGTCCGAGGCCGATGATCGAGATCATATTGATGGCGAACTTGGTCTATCCGTATCGAGTCAGCACAATACAATATGCTCAATAGAGTTTTGCTCACCTCTTCAAAGAATATTAAACCTGGATCGTCCATGATCGGCTGGCCATTCTCATCCAGTGGTTGATGCTGACCGAGATGGCCATGTACAGCCGCTGATGTCGTCAGTTCTGTCAGTGCAGTGGCATTGCGATGTACTCACTTGCCCATTGTAAAGCACAGCATGTTATTGAGATAGCCTAACCACAGTCAGCGCTCCTCCAAATGCAATTCAGACTGACTCACGAGAGCACCGATCGTTAAGTAATCATCCCAAGCCAGCCGTTTAGAAATTACTTTTGCCCAGACACGCAGGCCCACGAATATCGTAGGCAGTACCATGAACGCGACCGCCAGCCGGATCATCATTTCTTTACTGTAGTTGTGCTGCATCGTGGCGGCACCTGTAGCGTAGTGCTGGCGCGAAAAGTGTAAAAGGAAGTCAATGTGGAACCAGTGTAGTGAGCGATCACCGTCTGACATATAATCTACTGTGTTGCAATGCCAATCCTAATCCTGACGCAACGCACGCCGCTCCCAGTTTCTGACAGTGTCTACGACCAACGCGCTGGGCCGAAAACTCCCCTGTCGGTTTCTGTGCCATGCGAGATCGTTGTTCCGAGGCACAGAACTAGGCAGGTGGCCTTTCCTTTTTCTGGCTCTTCTCTAGGTCGAAGAGACTGGCCGTCTGGCTTAAAGTCGCATGCATACTGGCATGTTACGGACAGCCTGTCATTGGACATTGACAGGTTACTTCGACCCGAGAGAATGGTTTGGGAGGTACCAGGCCCGCACCGTTTGTGTTTCGGAAGAGCCTTTCCCGTGATAATTAGGACTTTCGAGCAGCACATCAGTGTGCTCTCATTGTAGTGACATACATGGGGATGCGTGCAGTCACAGAATGTCTAGAAAGCGCAGTGTGGCCGAAAATCTCGGCGTGGTATACGCATGATCCTTGCGTTACAATTCGGCCTAATGTGCCCGTATTCATCGCCAAGGTACGATTTACGCTTGCTGCCGTTCGTCCCATTTCAGTTCGTCGGCTTCTTGCCTCTGCGGAGATTTTTTACTCGCCAATCGCGGGATGCTATCCAACTCGGATCTTGTACAACTTCAACGCGCTGTGTGGCGTGTTGTTGATTCAGCATGAGACGGTTGAAGAGCCAGACGTTCTATTCCATATTGTGCAGCGGCGCACAAGTGGTCCTGATGCGGGGATTACATGGTTGTACGTGCGATCCAACATGGCTTTTACCTCTGTTCGAGAGGTGACCAGTCAATTCTGCCGGGAGGAGCAGCCGCAGCTTTAGAAGAAGCAATTTTCCCTGTCTCCAAGTGCGCCAAAAGCTTACAGCCGAACCAACACGTGCGGCTGACCGAGGTTCAGGGTCCTTACAAAAGACCAAGCCGCCTTCCGTTTGTAAAAACGCGCATATCGATAGCTTGGCAGGGCTTGGATTTGCAAAGGATGTTGAATGTGGAGTGCGGCTCGATGAATGCACTCCAAGACGGAGATGAAGTACGCGATGGTCAACTTCCATGAAAGAGGGTCCAAAGTGATCGCAGAAAGATGTCATGATTTTTCAATCCGGATTGTCACTGTATAACCTACCATCCCCTCGTTTGTACACCGAGCCGAGGAGGTGCCTGAAGACCCGAAGATATCGCTAAGTATCTCAGTGAACTGCCGTGAGGCCAACTCGAAGGTGTCAGATACAATCTGCTCATCTCGGTGTTTCCTGCAAGATCGATGTTCCTTACGCGTCGGCATCGGTGAGACTCTGGACCAAAAGCAGGGTTGATGCAGACTAACAGGACCGCATCCTACGGTACTGCCCTTCCTCAGGATCGACGATCTGTGATTGCCTCGTCAGCATTTCGCGCAATCGTCATCAGCTGCATAATGCTGATCGCGATTTTTCTGTTGGTGTTCAAAGTGATCGCGATGCCAGTCAGCTTCTAGCTCACATGTAAGAAGCAACTCGCAGGGACTACTACTTCTTCACTGCGACGAACAATGAGGAATCGAGAATGTGCGACAGCGCAGAGGATGTGATAGGATAAATATCAATAGATCGTCATACTCAGCTTAGAGCTTGTAGCTTCCCGCTCCTTTCCTCGCAGCATCCTTCACCTCTTTGCCCTCAACATCTGTAAGTACACCCTTACGACCAATGATCTGGACTCCACCCTTCTTCAAGTCTCCAATCAGTTGCTTCTTACCAGGCTTCTCGCCCTTCCTGCCAACTCTGCCTCCCTTCTCCACCGAGACCGTCTTCGGCTTGTTGAGGCCTTCCTTCTTGCTCCTCTCCTTCGCCCTGCGGCGTCTCGCAGCCTTCTCTTCACGAGACATTTCCTCGCGAGAGACGGGCATGCCACCCTTGGTGACGACTTCGGACTTGTTTGCCTCGTCGCCGGGCTTGTATACTTCTTGGGGTGCAAGCATGCTGGCGCCAGCGACTTCGCCACCAGCTGTGGGTCGTGCATCCTCCATTTCGATAGCGGGTGCATCGACGCGGATTTCCAGATTGGGCGCAGCGGGCTTGGGTTTGAAGTGAGACGAGCTAAGGGAGTCGAGCTTGGCGGACAGCTTCTTCCACATTGCTGATATTTCGTCGTGCTCCTTCTTCAGCTTCTCATCTTTTGCGTCTACGTAGTTCGGGTCCGTGGTGCGGAGATGTTCTTCTTCGTAGATCTCGGCAAGACCTTTACCGGATTTGCTGTCATCGAGTTCGAGTTGACCTCTTCGAACTTTGGGGCCTGTAGCGAGATCGTCGGGCCGGCGTCGCAGCACTTCGTCGAACTCGCCAGCCAATATCCGCCTCTTGATTAGAGCTTCAATGTCCTCAGACACTTCGGCTGTGGCGATCGGTACTGGCTTTCCAGCTCGTTCGAACTCGAGGTTTTCTTCAAGTAGAGAGTTGAGGGGCCTGTCTGCAGCGCGTGCCTCACCAGATAATTGCCACTCGCGTTTCGCAACGTTGGCTGCTTCAAGCTTCCGAATCTCCTCTGCGATCTTAGCTTGCTTCCTTTCGTGTGTTGATCGTCGTGACTTTGGATCTGAGGGATCAACATCTGACAAGTCGTTGTTGCTCTCCATGTCGTCGTCGTCCTCAAACAGGTCGCGGTGAACCCTAGCCATAGTGCCCTCTACATCTGGCCCCTGCTCGGCTTCTGCTTCTTCGCCCTCCTTCTTCTCAGGGAAGTTGTGGGGATTTGGTCGACCTCGTTTCTTCTTGTTCTTGCCTACTTTGCGTGCGGGTGGAGCGAAGAAGTCTTTGTACATGACGTTGTTGGCATTGGTGCCGTCGTCCACCACATCTAGATCGCCGTCTTCAAACTCATCATCATCACTGTCGCCTTCTGGTGCGTTCAAGTCGACGTTGCCAAACGTTGGGCCGCCTGCCTCCGACTCGTCATCGGAAGCATCTTCTTCGCCGCCCACCTGTTTGCCTGTACCTGACTTCTCTGCCATTGGATCTGCGGCCCAGTCAACCTCTTCATCTTCGCTTTCTGCTTCTACCTCGCCTCGTTGGTCTTGTTGCTCTAAGAAGTCGGATTGCTTGTTGAAGTCGTCGATAGAGAAGAAGCCATCGTTGAGGCCGTGTGGATCGGGTTTGTACGTTTCGGCAGGTTCGTCATCAGACTCTTCAGAAAACATGTCGCCTTCCTCGCCCTCCATATCCACATCCTCGTCTATATCGACGTCTTCCTCGCCGGAGAAATCGCCTTCTGAAGGCTCAGCATCTTCGTCATCGTCCACGCCGTCGTACTCCCAATCGACACCCTCCTCGCCCAGACTAGATTCCATGTCATCTGAAGCATCTTCTGCGTCGTCCTCCCCGCCGCCGTCTTCGTGTACTGCTACAACGCCGTCGTTCTCGGGCATCGAAAGCTCAATTTCTTCCGCGGTAGCCTCGACGATTTTGCGTGTCTGCTCAAAAACTTGGTTCACACCAAAGCCTTCGAGATATACCTTCTTCAGATGCAGTACGCTAACATCGTTGTCGTATCCGTAGCCCCGCTTCCGCTTCTTGCGCAGCTCTTGCTGGCGCTGTGCCTGTGCTTCGCTAACGCCGGCAGCAACCGGGTCCAGATATTGTTTCGCAGCGGCGAGAAACGCTGCATTGAGTTGCACGGTTGGCTGGAGGAAGGCGAGCGGGTTGGTCGCGAGACTCGACGAGGTGTTCATATCGGCGGCGCGGAGGTCCATTGGCGGCGGCTGTGCAGAGTCAAGAGAGAGAGTGTGGGAAGAGATGGACGTGTCGGGCGAAAATGAGGGCGGCGCCATGCTATTATGCCGTGCACAGTCTAGGCTAGCCAATGGTGAAGGGTCGATACGTCTGCGCGAAGTTCTGGGATGCGACAAGAAACTTTTTGGTGGAGCTCGTTCGCCAAGATTTCAAGTGGGTCGCGTCGAGCGCTAGTGTTGTCTAGCGTCAACGGCACGGAAGCCCAATCATGACGAACTCAGTGCGTGAGAACAAAGGTTGAACTGGTTTCTCCCTGTGTCACCACTTTTCATAATGCTGTAGTTATAAAATCAGTCCGATCTGCGGTACTTCTGATGGTCTAAGCTTTCAATGTTCCTTGAAGCACTCCATCATTTGACCGAAGCCGGGCATGTCAGAAGTGCAATAGTAAGTAAAGATGTAAACGGGCTAATAAAATGATAACGCTGCACGCAGCGCATGATAGTGGCAGGCTAATCCCCTGCTACTTATTCGCTTGACTTGCTCTCTCCTCTGCCCTCTTCACAAGCTCGCGCAACGCAACCATCTTGTGCTTCGCCCTCTCGCCCTCAGCAATCACCTCCTCAAGCACCATGAGATCCTGCTTAACAACCTTGCTGCCATGATGAAACGCGTTGAACTCATGCATCTGCAACGGCAGCGTAGCCTCAACCGGCGTGTTCATCAGCTTCATTGTAACCCACGATCCGACCAGCATTGCCATCAGCCTTCCTGTCCAGCCATATCGCGGCAGTCTCAACAGCTCGGCCTGCGCCCTGAGCATGAGGTTCCACACCTCTGTGTTGCTGCGGAATTCAGGTAGTGTGCGCCACCCATCGATGCTCCATGCCATGAGTTGGAGCATGATGACCATGGTGAGGCCAGATGATTCTAAGAAAGCTGGAGCAATCATGACGCGTAGTTTTGGGTGCTGGTTGTACACGTCGCTGAACGCCTTGACAAGTTTTGGGCTCGTGTTCAGCATGGTCAGTCCGTAGTTTCCAGTGTTGTATGAGAACAGCATGTCGGCTTGAGCGATCAGGCTGGCGTCGGCAGAGGCGGGGATCGAGATGCTTCTCGTCGGCTGGTGTGCGATTATGCTTCCGCAGAAAACCAGTCGCTCTGCCGAGATGTCCATGGTACTGGCGTAGTGGTCTTTGATGTCGATCCCCATAGCATCGTACAGGACAAATGTCGCAGGATGGTCGCGGATCAAGTCCCCCACAGCTTTGTGTGTCGCTTGGCCGCCTTCAGAGCGCGCAGTGTGGCCGTCAAGCGTGTCGAAGACGCAGTAGAATTCCTCGTCGGCAACTTCATCTGGTGACTCAATAACACGGTAATGGTCAAAGGTGCGAAGTACATTCTCTTTGTAGTCGTAAAGTTTCTTGGGGGCTTTGAATGCTGAAGTGCGGCCACCGCGAACTAGATATGTGATGTCGGCGCCAAAAGAGAGAATATGTCCTTGTGTAAGCCCAACAGCTCCGCAGCCAACGATGAGGATTTTCGGTCTCAACATTGTAGAAGTTGAAGGAGATAGCGTTCATAGAAGGTGCGTAATATCTATATAAGATTGCTTATGTTTATGTAAGTTATTGCTCCGCCGCGCTTAGTCCGCTGTGCTCAGTCCGTCGTTTCCTCCTCAGATCCGGCAACTCCGCCGCGCTTAGTCAGCTGTGCTCAGTCCGTCGTTTCCTCCTCAGATCCGGCAACTTCGCCGCGCCATTCCGAACAGGTCTTGCATTAGTTTAACTTCAACTTAGCTTCTGTCTATAAAGGTAACCTTAGTTCGAATAGCGAGCAAATCTCGATACGGATTTATCTTTTGCGTATATAGCAAAAGCTACTAACTTGAAGAGAGAGAGGCGCGAAAGCTAGACTAAGCTTAGTCTCTAGGTATATACTACATGCTTAGAATTATTAAGAATAGTTTTAACGGAATAATGCAAGTGCAGGCTATAGTGCGCTTCCCATCAATCGAGAAGCACCTGCAATCTAGACCCTTTGTCTTTCCCTCAAACTATCCCAAAAGGACGCCAGGTCCCAGGTCCGCACCTTACGATTGAATATTTTCCACATCACCTTGCGCGCCAGGCGCAGTAACCGTGTTCTTTGGTTCAGAAATAGCGGGTGCCAGCGAATCCTGGTTGTGCTCCACCGGCTGTCCAACATCCTCAGCATTATTCGAAACCTCTTCCCCCGCCAATCTTATAGCTATACTTGATTCAGAGTGCTTCCGCCTTCTTTCATTCCCTCTTTTCAGCAACGTCTCCAAAGCCCGGAAATCCATCGGTTTCGTCATGAAGTGATCAACACCTGAGCTGAGCGCTTCCAGTCGAGCACTAGCAGAGGCAAGGCCGGTAAGTGCAATGATGCGACATTTGGGAAGGTTGTTTGCTTTCTCGTATTCGCGAATAGCCTGTGTGCTGGTCATACCGTCCACTTGATACATTGTTAGATCGTATCACCCGGGAATGACGAGATAAGAACCTACTGATTGGCATCGAAATGTCCATGAGGACGGTTTGAAACTTCGGTGTGCTGTTTTTGTATGCTTCTAGAGCGTCCAAGCCATTTTCTGCTTCTTGGTACAAGTAGTTGTGACGTTTCATAAAGGCCGCAAGGAGCTGCTTTACATGAGTAGGTCGTTTTTTCAGGTTGCTATGCATGACCTACTTTTCGGTTGATACCATTGTCATCGACAACCAATACTTGCGGCGCACCCAATGCTTGCTGCGCCAAATTTGGTGCATCAGAGTCGTCGGCAGTGGATGAAGCAACGTGTGATGTTGTGACATCGTCCTTCAGCTGTGCTACAACTGCCCTAGAGGACTGCCTCTCGTTCAATCTCCGGCCAGAAGTTGACAGCTCTGCCTTGTCCGCCCAACTGATATGAGGTAAATCGCTGCCCGAGCTTTCGTGCTGTAAGTTTTCCTCTGGGTGATCAAGGCGGTTGAGACATTGATCGAGGACGTAGGCTACTTTGAAAGGCCCACAGCTATGGCACGTCAGCAGCGACTTCTTGTTGGGACTGACAGGCGTTTGACTAACGGTTGCGTCATGATCTCCACCACGCTTTCTTTGCTTTTGACTCTCCAATCTGAGCGCAATGTAGCTGCTTCCAAAGCATCCATGGCAACAAATATGGTCACAGGAGCCTTGTCGCCGTTTAATCTAGAACGCCGAATTGATCTCAGATAATCGAAAGACAGCTCTGGGACAATGACGATGTCGGATCCATGGCCCGTCCACTCTGTAGTTCGAATAACATGCATCTTCAGGTGCTTCTCCAAAGCGTTGGCAAGGACGTTTGTGAAGCGGGTAAGGCCTTCTACAATTTGTGACACGGCTGGGTCATTAGCAGGATATTCCAAGTGCTTTTGGAGGATGCAAATGCTACGTCCCCGGAGCCGCGACACGTAGGAGAGAAACTGGCTACGTTGAGATGGAGTCTCCCTTAGGGGGGCTTCGGGAGATATTTCCGGTCTGGCTACAGCTAGCTTCACGGTGATCTTGGTGCCAATTGAAGGTTCACTGTTAACCTCAATTTTTCCGCCATTGGTTTCGATAATTTGACGGACGATACTCAGGCCCAAGCCAGTACCAGACGCGAACTGTGGTTGTAAGTACGACATCAGCTATGATATCTCAATAAAGGGCAATTTTGAGATACTTACTGAGTCTTCTTGAGAGAATGGCTGGAAAGCCTTGTCAGCTAAGAATTTAGAACTCATGCCTATGCCTGAGTCTGTAATACAGAGCGTGATCGTTGTAGGGGCGCCTGTCGCTTTTGACCAATCGCTAGCCCGTAGAGACACAATGATGTGGCCTGAATGCGTATATTTCAGTGCGTTTCCGAAGATATTCATGACAATCCTTCTCCATGAACCAACAGGGAAGCAGTAGGCCCAGTCCTCTGTTTGCGCTATGTCTAACACAACATAGCAGACCTTGCGCTTTGTCGTCAGTTCCGAATCAGAACCTGACGGCGACGAAGGTGCATCCATCAGACTTCTAGTAACAGGAACGTAGGTTGATCCAGAGAAGACTGCCTCTACGACCTCCTCGGTCGCGATACCAAGATCAAATGCCCCAGCTCTGGATCGTCGATTCCTGACCGGCTTTGAAGACAGCCTGACTGTGTGCGTACTCTTGAGTCGCCTTGATGAAACGTTTTTGCTAGCTTCGCCAATTTTCGCATAGTCCATAACATGATTAATTGTGTCCAGAAGAGTGTTTCCACACGCATTCAGAGAGTTAATCATGCTGACTTGGAAAGAGTCCAGAGGTGTGTCCTTGATGAACTCCAATGTCCCGAGGATGCCGTGCAACGGCGATCGCAGCTCATGACTTATAGATGCCACGAATGTAGTCTTGCATTGGTTCAATGCCAGAGCATCCAGTCGCGACAATTCCCTCATGACCGATTGGCTGAAGACTTTGAAGTATGGAAGATCCACCGATGCGGATAGTAGTCGTCTCGGTCTAATCGTCCAACATAGGCACCCCGCGAACCATCGTGATCGCTCGTAGTCCCAAAATGGTATGAACGCAACACTACGAGCTCCTGTAAGCATGGCCTGCATAGCACGTGAGCTCTTGCCTGCGCGTCCGCCAGCACTTCTGAGTTTTGAGGACCTTTGAGAAGAGGCCTCTTCCGAAGCGCCGCTGGATGTGCCATAGTCTTCGGTTGAAGAAAGGGCAAGGCCGTCCATGCCAAACGTGATTATTTTGCCATTGGGGAAATCTTGTAGCATCCGCGATAAATCGGCCTCCGGGAGTGAACCAAACGCTGACTCTTGGAAATTGGAAATTTGTGTGGCTGAACCGAGCACTTGAGCATATCTCGACGATGAGCTCTCAGCATCCTCCGCCCTATTGGGGCCACTCCCGTCGCTTGAGGATGTTACGGTGTGGTTCGAATCTCCAGTGTCTTCGGTTCCTGTCCCAGCCCCATGCCGACGTCGGCTTTTGTTCGCCGCGATCGAAGCATCTAGGATTACGACACCGTCCAAATCGCTAGACGCCATCATGACATTGGCTGCGCGAGAAAACATCGAACCGGCGTCTAAAGGTAGGACACTCTCTTGAAGTTTCTTGATAGATCGCTGCTGAAACTCTTTTGAACGGGGCGTTTTTGGTACTGGAGGCGCAGTTATTTGCTGCAATTCCATTGGGTTACTTCTCTCGTCCAAAGGAGTGGTCAAAGCCCGCGACAACGTTCCATGCCCTTCTGTAGTTTCCGAATCGACTTCTTTGGCGTCCTTGAACGGCCGCAAACTTTCCGCGCCTTCCGAGAAGGAAATTAGGCCTCGGGTGAAGCGTTCACCACGTGAGAGTTGGTCCTTGATCGTGTCTACATGTCAACGAATCGAGTTAGTATATGTGTAAGGTGAATTTTCTGACGGAGAATACTTGCAGGTGTGCAAATAGTCCATGACACTCTGAGCAACGTCCCACAAACTGTGTCGATGCTGCTCGGACAATCCGTCCGGACGCGGCGTATCATCGAGAATGCAAAGAGACCCCACGATAGCACCTGTAGGGCTAAGTAGTGGTGCTCCCGCATAAAATTTGAGTTCGGATTCCCTCACATATAATCTATCTGCGTGGTCTTCACTTTCCCTGAGATCTCGTACCACAAGTGTTGGCAACTCATGGGGCCCAAATGCTTCAAGATCGATGGCCAATACCCGTTCGCACAGGCCCTGCCAGTGGTGAGTACACAATGCTTGGAAATGAAGGTCTGATGAACTGAGCGAGCTGCGCAACAGTACTCAGACGGCGCAAATACGAAACTACATTCAGTTCGGCCCGCAGGAAGCTTGAGTGAAAAGAAGCCTACGTACCTGATACATGTTAGAACGTTAGCATTTCAAGTTGGTCTAGTATCTTTACTTGCCCAAGTTCTTGGTATGCTAACGCTGCCCAACCACAGCGGATTCGAAGTGGTAGATGGCGTTCTAGGATGAATGGACATGTTCGGTATAGCTTCGGCCAGTATGTACTGTCGTTGCTCGTCGATCAGCGAGATCATGGCTCGTCCCGCCCCAAGACGAAAAGTTGCCAATTGGGCTAGCGCAGACAGATTTGCATCTTGTGATGGCCAGGGTACGTGGTGATCTGGTAGACTGCAAGTCTCTGGATCCGGACCGAGGTCGTCTAGATGAGGTATGTTGCGAAACGCAGCGCCATAAAGTAAGTACACATCTCTTTCTCTTTTCTCGCTTGAAATAGGCTTGCGGCGGCCATGAGCATGGGAAACCATAACCGATTGCGAGGAAGCTCGAAAACGCGACGAAAGGAGCCTGTGAACGCAGCGTAAATTAAGGCTTCTTGTTACACGAGCGCAGGTGTCGTGAATGCTACATATTGCACAGCCAGTGGCGGAAATCTGGGTATACTAATTGCCACACAACTTTGAACGTCCAGATCGTAGGAAAGAGTGAGATCTCAGATCGCATGTAGAAATTACAACCCTGTATTGTTCGAGACCTATGACGTAGTCATCAACGCTTAAAGTTAGACGATCGATCGCTTAGTCAGATCCGCAGGTATTCCGAGGAGCAACATTTGAAATGGCAATTAGCGTCGAATTAGTCTACTTCAGGTGGATCACCATATCTCTTATCCGCAACCTTGCCATTCCTCCATTAATCAATCACCAAGCACCTGATTGTGTCGTGGAGTCAAATTCACGGATACCCATGGTTGCTTCCTGCGCATCGCCTACTAATTATTTACCCAAAACGGGAGCCTATGGAGGAGCAATTTGAACATTGAGTTGGGAGATTTAAACCGCTTCACACGACTGCCATCCTCCTACAAACGGTTCGCTCTATTTCAGTCGCCATGCAATATATGCTCATGTCGAGGTTATGTTGCACCGCGAACTATCTCAGACTTTCCATCGATTCTTCCAGCACTATCGCGAACCCGGCTTCCTCCAGACCATATAGCATTCTCGCGTCGATGATCCAGTTGAAGAGACATGCGCCGCACCCGCTCATCGCCCCAAACGGATTGAGTTCCACCAACTGCACACTTCCGTCGTCTTGCAGTGCAACATCGAAGCTGAAACCGTACCTCATCAACATGAACTGATTTTCAGAGTGTGATGATGGTAGTGGGTGCTGGACAATTTCAGTCAGGATTTTCTGTGCGCCCATCGTAACACAGTCGACGAGCCGTGCGACGGTAAACCCTGGCGGTAGTTGCAAAGGCTCGTGCCAACGGTACTGGCTGATCGCACTGATACGGAAGTCGTCATCCTTTTCTTTGCGCGCCGACGGGGGAGGCACGAAGACGCGAAATTCTCTTGCCGGATCCATCTTGTCGTTCCAGGGATTCAGAATGAGTTGCACGTTGGCGCGATTCTCGTCCCAAGGTCTGTCCTCTGTTTGGGTCGCCCACTGCAAGCTCCCATATGCGCGCATGCTGGAAGCAATTTTCGTAATGACCTCTTGGATCGTTGTTGATGGTAGCTCGCCACCGAGGGGTGAGTCCTTGGGGGACATTTGGTCCAAGCGGATGAACCAGCGTTGCTTGCCATCGAGAATGGACATGAGCTTTTGTCCGATCTTGGTAGATTTCAGGTCCTCAATAAGCGGGTCAAGAAGGTAAGATGCAACCCGACCCGAACGCATCCAGGAGCAGTGCAGGAGCATCAGGTCGTCGCACAGAACCGAAGGCATCTCGAGGACATGTGAGTTTACCAGTCCTTGGCTCTTTGCAATCAGCGAATGCCACAAGGTGTAACTGTATGGCATCCATGGTGGATTGCCATGTTGGGCGTTTGAGTCTGGAATCGCGTCTTCGATTTCAGCTTGTGTGTGTTTGTTAGTGTTGAAGCGCTGAGAGCGCGATAGTGGGTCGGCAGTCTCTTGACTGGCTTGGACTGCGGCGTTGTCTTCGGCAATGCGGGAGGCGGGAATTACTAGGAGTTTGGGTTCCGTCATGTTCGCGAAAGACGGCGAGGGTCACGTTCAATTTGAAGAGTGAGGAACAATTTGAGCTTGGACACGAGACGAGGTTCAATTTATATTGCTGACTGGAGTCATACAGCTTCTACAGTATGGTACTATATCTCTAGCACTTCGTGGAACCAAGGTAGAGTATACTAAGCTCAATGTTAGAATCTTCCGAGGTCCTAATTAGTCCGTGCGAATTTAGCGCCTGCGAAAAGGGCGGAAGCTAACATCGCGAGCTAGATGTTATCCCATCAAGAGCTTCTAGAGTAGGTCAAGTATCCGATAGTTGCGAATGTATTCAGACTACTATATTTATCATGATGTTTCTTCTTTGGCATGTTTACTTCAAACATGCCAGTCATCTAATGGTATTTCTCGAGGAAATTGGGATAGTGTTTGCACTAGTTTTGTCTCGCGGCGTAATGGAATACCAGCCCTGTCATCAACACTGCACTTCTCGACGTGTGCGAGAGTTAACGCGTATGAATCGCAATAAACAAGACGCAGCACCACAGTCAATTATCCCACCAAGAAGAACGACTTTCAAACGCGAGAACGTGTAGTGTTACTATCTTACATAACGCTTCCCGACATCCTCAGTGCTTATCCTTTCCCCACCCCACATCTAACGCTAACCCATCCTATCCAGCCCCCAAACCCAGCAAAAAAAAGAAACTTTCGAGTGACCCTAGCAAGCTAGGCACGAGGTTTTTGTCCCCTTCGTGGATCGAACCTTTGGGATAGTTAGGATCGTTGCAGATTTAACACCCAATGCGTGATGTAAACTTACACGATACCTCCAGATTTAGTGACTGAGACTTCAGTCTGGCGCTCTCCCAATTGAGCTAAGGAGACTGGATGCTTGATGAAAATCTAGACACGCTGTTGGAATATAACCACAGTAAATTGATGCTGACCACGCTTCCAAATGCCAGCGATGGATCTGACAGCATCGTAATATCGCAGTGTGCGCGGGGGATAGGTGCGTTAGCGAGACATGGCTAGACTAAACTCGACGTGACCAGAGTTGCATTCGGCTCGGCGCGGAGCTGTTGACACTATGACCTCATGACCCAGCTCCGCTCCGCAACAAACATCAATCTGACAAACACCACACGCGCGAAAACTCTCTCTCTCACGCAAGCAATGGCGATTGTGCAAGACTGGCTGCCGCCCTCGCGCGAGAATTGGGAGCTCATATGTCGCATCTGGGCGTGGTTTCCTATTGTAAGTAATGTGTGTGTGCGCGGGGAGGCGTGGCTGATGTGTTGGGGGTGCAGGTCACGACGGCGCAGTGGGTGCTGGATTGGTATCCGCAGGGTAAGACGTCGACGGAGTCGCGGTGGAATATTGATGGCAAGATGGGGTGGGCGACGATGGAGTCCGCGGGGTTCCTGACGGTGCTGTACATCATGTACGCGCTGCCGAAGGAGCTGGGGATTGAAGAGCTGCCGTGGGGAAATTGGACGATGGCGGGGTGTTTTGTGAGTTTGGGTGCGAGTGCGGAGTGATGGGGATTGATTGTGCTAATGAGATGATATAGGTTATTCACTACATTTACCGCGCGATTGTGTCGCCGCTGTTCCTCAATCCGAGCATGTCGCCCATGCATCCGTTTGTGTGGATCATGGCGTTTGGATTCCAAGTCATGAACGGCCTGTCTATCGGCGGATATCTGGCCGGCTACGGTCCGACGGATCAGTACCACTGGGCGATGCGCTCTGAATACATGTTTGTCGGGCTGGTAATCTGGTGCTGGGGGCTCATGGGCAACATGTTCCACGACGACGACCTGCGCGAGATCAGGAGGGCCGCGAACCGCAAGCAGATCAATGAAGCAAAAGAGTCTGGCAACCCCGTTGAGAGCGTCGACAAGATCTACATGGTGCCCAAGAACGGTCTTTTCAAGTACGTCCTCCACGCGCACTACCTGTGCGAATGGATCGAATGGGCAGGTTGGTGGATGATTGGCGGATGGGCGTTCCACCCAGGCCGGAACTTCTTGATCAACGAGCTCGCGACGATGATACCACGCGCGCTGCAGGGTAAGCGGTGGTACGAGAAGAAGTTTGGCAAGGAAAAGCTTGAGGGCCGGAAGGCAGTGATTCCTGGATTGCTGTAAGATGTCAACGTCTGCCGGCGGGTCCTCCGCCTGTCGCTACTTGCGATGTGGCTTTACTGAGACGCTTGTCAAAGTTCCATCGTATGCGATAGGCGCATGGTGGCGTGCGTGTTGGCAGAGGTACACTAAGCATAATGCACAGTAAGCCGGGGAGCGCGGAACATGCCGTCTTTCACCTCTTGCAAGTTCAGCACTATTGTGAGGCGTGTGAACTGCAGCGCTGTGTAGGCAGCAGTAGGGCCGCCCCAAGGCAGTAGATTTCGATAGTGGTGGAAATTGGCAATGCCGGCCACATGGAAAAGTGCCGATGACGAAAAACACGAGGACATGTGACGCGAGGGCACGTATTCGCAGGTATAGCATGAGCAAAAGGAAGCTATTTGTCGCGAATTGTGCACTGGCTCCGCGCTGTCGCAGAAACACGAGCTGCAACACAGCGAGCAGACTCTGACCGCGGCTTAATTTAGAGTGGCGTAGAGCCAATCACGGGCGCATGGGCCCCGGCATGGAACAGGAAGCTGGCAAACGCAAACGATGATGATGTTGGGACTGGGGGTGGATCCTGGGATGTTGGTCGGTCGGGAGATGACATGATTGGCATGGCGATGCCTTGAGCAAGAAGTTGTCTGTGCAACCGGCATCCTGTTCCAAGGTTGTGTGTGAGGTTTGAGGGTTTCCCGCACCTGGCTTTCTGTGTCGTCGCGGGTAGGGACAGATGGGAGGGAGATCCGACGACGCACACAGCCACGCGAGACGCTGTGTTTGTGCCTAGCGCACGCCATTTGATGTCGCGAGCTTCCCAAAATGGGTGGTGCTGCTAGTGTTTGCGCGCGTTAGGCCCCGCTTTTCCCTTTTGGAGGCGTACCGCCAGTCGATAACGCGAAGCCGCCAGGTGTTTGATTAAGCGTCCAAAAGTCCCTCACGCAACGTCGATAATTCTGCACATCAACCATCGGTCGCTGATCTGACTCACCATTCGTATCATCGTTTGCTGTGCCTCTCTCAAGCCAGAGTCTTCAAACCCAGGGTAAATAACCGTCAGCCCAAGGTTCAAACCGCCGGCATTCGCGTGGTGCGGCCCTGGCACCGGCTACCTGCTGAACGCAGCACCATCGCCTTCGTCTCCACTCGTCCTGCACCACCTCCTCCTCTCACCCACTGGCTTCCCAGCTCGCGCCCTCTTTTCTTACTGGGCTGCATTCCGGACCATACATCATCACTTTGGATCCACGGGCGGAGACGGCTTCTGCACCAAGATCACCGCCCATTCTTTCTTGATTCCCTCCTTACCACGGCCGCTCCCAAGACGCTGACTGCCGCATTCCGCGACACTAA
>Ga0265780_10002329_pt1 | contig 25807 bp, 29 predicted proteins | sample P1T30metagenome_FD_192432 | JGI IMG/M metagenome (GOLD analysis project Ga0265780, IMG submission 192432) | Plant litter microbial communities from East Loma Ridge, Irvine, California - P1 T30 | ecosystem: Environmental > Terrestrial > Plant litter > Unclassified | place: USA: California...
TTGTGGCAAAAATCTTTCGATTGAATTGCAGTATGTAGTCAGAACTGGGAGTTTGCTCGGAGTTCGAACGAGTTCGAGCGACTGGATGGGTGGGATGAAGCTGGTTGACTGAGGATGTTGAAGGAGTTCGAGTCGTTGGATACTGCAGTTGGTGGCTGCGCTGCACAGGGGAAGTAGGAGGTTAAATGACACTTGAACAGTGCGTGGACGTTGTTTTCCTAGTGAGAGGTGAATGTATGAAAAGATGCTTGGCTGAATGCTGCGTAATCAAAAGGCGTGTATTGTACGGGGTACTACACCGCGGAACAGAAATATGTGAATCGTTTCGGGGCAATACATCTGGCGTTTCGGTAATTCTGAATGATTAACAAAACGAATAGACGCCAACCCGTGAACGCTACGAGTGGTGGAGACACAGCTACCCCAAAACAACATCAATGCCCTCCGCCCCAGCCCCATCCCAACACTCCGCCCAAACTTTCCCAATCGACCTCCGACACGCCACCCCACCCACCCACTCAATCCACAAAACATTATGGAACCTAAACGTCCAGTCACTCGCAAGAAGACACTCCCTCCGATCAGCCCTGCACTTTGAAAGATACATCCCTTCATGCTCGTGTCCCGGCTCAACGCGGGGGCAATACCGATGCTGAAACTCCCACCCAATAGTGCAATGCCCGTCCCTGTCGTATCCCTCCCAGCCCATATCCATGCCCCCAATGCTAATGAGTTCAATGCGGCTGGTACACAGTGGCTTCGACAGGAAAGTTGCGTCTACGTCTTTGCGTCGCGTGTCCGTGTAGCCGATGATGGCGCCGTTGATGCTCTGGATGAAAAAGGGTTTCTCGGCGGCATAATCGCTTCCGAGGACGACGTCGCTCATCGTGAAGCCTTCTGTGCATTTGGTCACCAGGTTCGCGAATATACGATCAGTGCGCAGTTCTACGTGGGGAAGTATTGATATGTGTGTATTTGATGGGGTTTTGTTGGGCGGATGCATTAGTGGGACATAGGAGGTAAACTTCCAGTCTTTGGGTAGACAAGTGCTTTCCGTCGTCTTGTTGGGGTAGCGATCTCTCCAGTAATTAAGGTCCTTGATGCGCTCACGTCTCTTACGCCCGTCCCTCACAACAATCTTATACATCTCCGGTACGAAGAAATGCGACGTTTTCTCTCCGGCGTGAAAGTCCGACCCGGACAAGTAATCATAAAACCGCTCCGTGAGTTCGAATTCGACCCTGCCCTTCCATCCCACCCACGACCACGAAGGCAAACGGACCGAATCTGAATCCGTTCGTCGCTGGGGCGCACACAAGCCCTCGACTAATCTAAACAGTATCGCTCCATGGAAAAAAAGCTCGGGGATACCGTAGAGCATATCACCCTTCATTGTGCGTCCGAAAACAGTGGTGAAGGCGGTGAATGCGTTGAGTATATCTCCTTGGCGGCCGAGAATACGTTGGTTGTAACGCTCGACAACGTGTAAGTAGGCTTCGAGATTAGGCCAGCTCGTCCATGTTAATTCTTGTGTTTCCCTTGCTAGTAGGTTATTGGTTACATGCCAGTCTGGCTTTGCACCGTTCTCTTGCTGGCTGAGGATCTTGCAGTGCCATGAGACGGTTTGGGCATGGAAGACTAGAATACGTCGCGAAAAAGTCCATTCTTGGAAAGTCCCTAGTGGTAGAGGATAAACGTGGTTAGCGTGTGAAAGACATTCCATCTCGTGCGTATCTGGACTTGTGCTTACTTACAGCCTCGGGAGTGATACCCCTCAAACAAAGGGCGTTTGGAGAGAGTTGGTACTTTTTGAATCATGGTGCAGCTGTCACTGAGCCGGAATGTCCTGAACGGCTGCACCCGTGGAGACTCATCCAAAATGCCCGCTAGTCCGAACTCCGCATCGCCTTCGCACGCTGCGATCGTGAAGTGCGCGTTGTAATAGATCGAAGCCATTATATCCAGTTGTTGCGGCTTTGTCTCTGCGTCGTCTTGTACAACGCAGAGTCTATCGCACCACAGATAGCGAATTCCCAGTGCGCGGACAAGAATCATGCTATCTTTGATAGTGCGTGGTAGACGACTAGCAACAGCACTTGTGTCCAGTGCGCCATGCGTACTCAGCTGTGCTAAGTTGTTTCGCAATGTCTGGAACGGAGACGTATACGGGCCCCAGACGTAACTCAATGCGACGTAGTGAGCATCGCCGGGTATTTGACATGGCCTAACCAAGCACATCTTCTCAACATCAATTAAAAGTAGAGGAGGCGTCTTCTCGATATTTCCCCATGGGTCTAAGATGGAGTGGCAGCGGCCTGCGTGGCATTCGTCGCATTGGTGTAGCCAAGTGCGTAGAAGGTTCTTTTCGATGGGGTGCTTGCCAACAAGTCGTCCGATTCCCCTGTCTGGCTTGGGTTCCCTTCCTGCGTGTAGGAAATAGTGAGTAACGTGCCTCCAGTAGCCCTCATCAGTGGTTATCAACACGGATATATACCAGGCTCCCATCTGAGGATCAAAGTTCAAGGTGCCATTTGTGTCGGGAAGATGACCCGCGCTTGCCTTCAGAATCCCGACGATAGTCTGGCACGCCATACACTTAGTATTCTTCTTAGCTTGTTTGCAGTTCCATACTACATCGGCTGTGTTGGGGCGTATCGGTGCTCGTACAGCCCGAACAATCGCCATACACTCGCGGCATTGTCCTCGTCTTGGTTTCGAGCTCGGTTCAGGCTGTGTGGACGTCTCCTTCTGTAGACGACTCATAGCCCTTGACAAAGTCAGCTGATCAATACATTACAACTCCTGTTCTAATTGCGGACCGTGTACGGACTCGCCCATGGACGGTCGTTTGATGAATCGAGCCTTTCTCTATAGCGATATCGTTCGTGACTGTGATATGTAGATGATCTTCTCACGCGGGCCAATATCAAATTTGGTTGCCTAGTCCTCAGGTAAATGACGTGGTTCGACCCAAGCTGTGTCGTTCCATCAATAACGACGCAAATAGAATATCCGTGAAGCATAAAGCAAGAAGCAAACTACTGTGGTGGTGGTGTAAGTCGCAAACAGCAAGAGATGAAAGTGTATCATGAAGTGTACGAAAGCGCGGGGTTGGGCGTCAGGCGTTCGCCAGCCAAAGTCTCAGCCTTCCCACCAACAGCTTATGTTTGTGGAGCATTTTGCTTTCCAGTCACAATCTTGTCGTGAACAGCACTCTCCTGGCACAGGTTTTGTCTTCAAGACGGGCCTGATTTAATCGCATCAATGGATGAACGTCAACATTCTTCGGCTTCATTGAAAGAAGCAGAGGGCAGAACTTACAGAGAGAAATGAAGCTTGAGATCAAGTCGAATCGCCAACCGATCGAGCAACCTTCAGGAACACATGTCACGATGGAATTTCAATTTGATCCACTCTGATCCAAAGTGATCAAAGCAGCAGAATGTTATTGTTTATATTGTCATATCATGCCTCTCGCTCAATCAAGCAAAGCAAAGTTCATGTGACTGTGAAACCCCGGGGATAGTCCGCCATAAGACACCAGCCCGTCAGAAAGACTCCGGAATTGAAACTTTTGCCGATGAACCCGCTAAAACTCGAACGAACTAAGATGTGAAGAGAAGACCACTGGCCTATATGTCTATCATGGTAATCGGTAGATGTCGGTGGGATGGTGCAGAACAGCTTTCGGTACACAAAACCGCAGTGTCAAAACCAAGTCGTACCGGACGCGTTCAGGTGTAAGTGAGGGTGGTGTGAAGCGCGTCTCAGGCAGCCGCCGCAATCTAGGAGGTGGTCACAGCCGGGGACTCGGTGGCCTTCTCGGCGGCCTCGGTGGGAGCACCGTCGGTGGGAGCCTCGCCCTCGCCGCCCTCGAGGTGGTCGTCCTCCTTGCCAGGCGAGTCGATCGCGACCTTAACGGCGATCTCACGGCCCTCGATCTCCTTGCCGTTCATCTCGCTGCAAGCCTTCTGCTGGAGCTCCTCGGAGCCGAGGGTGACGAAACCGAAGCCACGGCCCTTGCGGGGCTCACCACGAGCCTGGAGCTTCTTGACCATGAAGCGGGGGATGGGGCGGAGGGCGATCTTGGCCTGGGTGGGGGAGTAGTCCTTGAAGATCTCAAGGAGCTGGAGATTGTTAGTGCCAGATCCAGACTTCGAAGAAATCTGTACGTACCCTATCCTCCTTCAGGTCGTAAGGCAGGTTGGCGACCATGACCTTGGTCTTGGAGGCGACGCCGTCCTCGGGAGGACCGCGCTGCTTGCGCTCGCGGGGCTCACGCGGCTCACGAGGAGCAGCATCCTTCTTGTCGCCCTTTTTGACTGTAAGCGCTTCGTTCGTAGTTTCCGTTAGGGGAGCGACTTGGCCGGGTACATTTGTAGGAATCGAGTCGGCAGGAGCAGCGTCGGTGAGCTCTACCTGTTCGGCACCCTCAGCGCCGTCGGTCTGTGTGCCCCATGATTAGTCACTGTCTCACAGAGTGAAGTTTGTAGTGGGTATGGTGTGACTTACAGCACGTCCGCCACGTCCTCCGCGACCACCACGGCCACGTCCGCGACCGCGTCCACGGGTGGAGCCACGGCGGCGGTTCTCGGCACCGGTGCCCTCAGCGCCGCTACCAGCGCCCTCGGTGTGAGCCTCGGGAGTGCGGGCCAGCTGGATGGAGACTTTGCGGTCGAGGATGGCCTTGCCGTTGAGCTCAGCAATGGCGCGCTCGGCCTCGGAGGGGGTGGACAGCGCAACGAAGGCATAGCCGACGGGGCGCGAGGTGCGGGGGTTGGTGGGGATGGTCGTGGACTCGCTGTGCGACGTGTTAGCTGCCTGCTGTGCTTCGTGTGTGTGTGAGGGCGTCCACGTACACCAAGTAGTCCTTGAAGAACTCCTTCAACTCCCCCTCGTTGGTCGCGTACGCGAGGTTTCCAATATAAAGTCGCCTACCCTCGGCGGCGCTGGCACGGACAGCCTCGTCCTCGGCTGACGTGCTCTGCTGGGCGCCGGTGCTCTCGGTGGTGGTGGGAGCATTGTCAAGGGTGGTGGTGGCCATCTGGGCGGTGACCTGTTCGACAGGGGCGGACATGTTTGCTGAAGTTTTGGAGGTTGACGAACACGAGCGGGGATCCGTGTGGTGAAGTTGAGGAAACTTGGAGTCCTGGTAGACCGGTGAAGGTAACCGTGAACAGTGGGTGGTTGAAGGTGATGGATTGACGAACCGCCTGGAAGGTGGAACAGTTGGCGAGGGGGGTGTGGGTGGGTAGCTACGAGCCCGGAAGGTGTGGGGAGAGAGTGAGGTTGATGGGTGTGGTGAGTGTCTCTGTTATTGACTTGATGGGGAGAAAGGGAGAGGCTTCGGCCGCCTGTGACTTTTTTGAGCTCGAGAACGCACAGGAAGGCGCGCTAGTCCTCGTTTGGGTGCGGAAGCGACAGACCCCCAGTCGCTAGGGAGACCCGCCCGCAGGCAGCGGCCCTGGTGAGAGACAAGGGGACTACGATGCACTGACATGTGGCAGATGCGTTTGCCGTGATCGTGAAGACCCAAACGGCCTCACTTTGCTGCCAGAAATGTGCGCACGTGAGCCTCGGAGAATTGCTGGCTTATATAATACGAGCGCAAGCGCCACATTCCGAAAATCGCTGCTCTGGCGCCACATATGTAAAAAGAGCCATGACCAGCTTCATTATGTGCCCCACCGGCCCGCTAGAGAGCCTTAAGTTAACTTCAAGCATGAATGACCCGCCTGCCGCTTGACGTGTCCGCTAGTGCACCGCTCTCTTCCTCTCGTCGGCCCCCGGGAAGCGTTGCACAATTATTTGCTTCAGGCTAGCTCACCGCAAGCTGCTTCACTTCATCGCCTGCACGCATTGGCCAGACGGCTCATCGCACCTGCCATGTCTGATGCACAGCAACCGCGACAGGCCCTTGTTGTTTACGGCTCCGAAACAGGCAACGCCGAGGATGTTGCTGAAGAAATGGGTCGGCTCGCCGTGCGTCTGCGATTCGATACGGAAGTTGCGGAATTAGATGCCATCACTCTTGTATGTAGAGCACATGATGTGATGAGATGTATGTTGATAGCCTGTAGAAACAACTACTACAGCACGATGTCGTGCTCATTGCAATCGCGACTAGTGGTCAGGGTGATTTGCCTCCAAACAGCCAGAAGTTCTGGAGGTCTCTACGAAGTGCAAGACTGCGACCCGGATGCCTACAACAGTTGAAATTTGCCTCCTTTGGGCTTGGAGACACATCGTATCCAAAGTACAACTGGGCACATCGCAAGCTCTACAACCGTCTGGTCCAACTCGGGGCGCAGCCGATCAGTGACCGTGGCGAGAGTGACGAACAGCAACCTGAAGGGTGAGTAATCTTGATCTTCTCCCTCAGCTGTTTCGACTGTTACCCATCATCTTCCCTTCCATGTCCAGGACTTATAATGTGTGCTGACAACATCCAAGTATTGACGGCTCTTTCGTCCCATGGTCAATAACACTCAAACAACGATTGCTCGAACAAAACCCTCTGCCACCAGGCATAGACCCAATACCGGACGATGTATTGCTAGAGCCAAAGTGGATTCTTGACTTCGCTGATTCTACCACGACACAAAACGGAAGCTCTGCGCACAAAGGAGAGCTGCATACCAAAAGCGAGCTCCCACCTCCTGACTTACTTCCAATTCTGGACTCCCACCCCTCTACCATAATTTCAAACAAGCGCATCACGCCAGAATCACACTGGCAAGACGTCCGCCACCTAACATTCTCCCTCCCCGGCTCACACCCCTACACGCCTGGCGCCACCTTAACACTCTACCCCAAGAACTTCCCAAGCGACGTCGACGAATTCATCACCACCCAAAACTGGACATCCGTGGCCGACACCCCACTCCACTTCGTCCCATCCTCGCCCAACACATCCCCAACCTCCTCTCTGCCAATCCGAAATTTCCAACACACCAATACAATAACGCTTCGCCAATTGCTCACAAACCACCTCGACATCCTCTCCATTCCTCGCCGCTCTTTCTTCGCACAACTCGCACACTACACGAACGACGAGTTCCATCGCGAGCGTCTGCTCGAATTCACGGATCCGCAGTACATTGACGAGCGGTACGACTACACTACGCGACCCAGGCGAAGTATTCTAGAGGTACTGCAGGAATTCGAGAGCGTCAAAATACCATGGCAGAAAATATGCAGTCTTATACCAAGTATGCGAGGACGTCAGTTTAGTATTGCGAGCGCGTGCGTGGAGAAGGATGGCAATACAGAGATTGAGCTGCTGATTGCGATTGTGAAGTACAAGACTGTTATCAAGCGCATACGCCAAGGGGTGTGTACGCGGTACATCGCGTCGCTTGCGCCTGGTAGCCAGATCTCGGTCACGCTGCAAGCTGGTGGTCTTAATGTTACGCAGAAAGAGACGAATAGACCTGTAGTGATGATTGGGCCAGGGACGGGCGTTGCACCGATGCGCAGCTTGGTCTATCAGCGTATACAGTGGCGTAAGCAACTGGGACTCACTGCGCCTTCGAAAGACTTGTTGTTCTTTGGATGTCGTAATGCCGACGCGGATTACTTCTTCAAAGATGAATGGAGCACACTCACTTCGTCTGGCGCACCACTAGAAGTCTTCACTGCTTTTTCTCGCGATCAGGTAAGCTCTAACAATCCTTATTCTGCTTCCTCACTCTCCCTTCCCACTCGTTTCCCTTGCTAACATCTACCTCCAGCGCACAAAAGTCTACGTGCAAGACCTAGTCCGCCAGCAAAGCGCCAAAGTATACGACGCGCTCGCAAACAAAGACGGAATCGTGTACATATGCGGCTCGAGCGGAAAGATGCCGCAGGCGGTGCGCGAAGCGCTAATCGAGGTATTTCAGAGTGAAGGTAAGATGGAGAGGGAGGATGCAGAAAAGTTGCTGGTGGTTATGGAAAAGGGAGGGAGGTACAGACAGGAAACGTGGTAGATAGACATTTACTCAAGCAGCCTAATACCCATCCGCTCCATTTCGACCTCCAGCATCGCGCGCATATCCAACGTCAGCTGTTCCTCGCTCGGCTGACCCTCTATTACCCTTCTATCTGCATTATGTTCGGTCGTGACACGCACCTCCTTCACACTCGTACCCGCCACGGCTGCTGCAAAAGCCTTTGCAAAGTGATCTGCGAAATGCAGGCCCAGCCATTCAGTATTCGGAGGTCGCCGGAAATGAACATTGAACGTCTGCAACTGTGCAGGCAACACGCCTTGGAACTTATCGCAGTAGAGCTCGAGGTCCTCGTCGAAGTCGTAGCCGAGCTGGAACGGGCTCACGTCTAGAGTTTTGAGAGAGGGTAGGGCTTTGCTGAGCAGTTCATTCGTAAACATAGTGTCGTGCATGTGAATGCAAAGGGTTTCGAGCGTGCCATCATGGCTTGACAAGGCCGTAGCTAGTTGTGGGAGCCATTCGTCATAATCTATTGCATGTCGAGGAAATACAGTACCGATATTCTCATCCATGTGCTCGTAACTCAAGGACCTCAAAGCAGGCATCGCATCCAGCACCGCGCCGATGTTTTCCGCCTCCAGATAAGAGTTGCGCAGTGTCCAGTGCTCGAGGCTAGAAGCGACACTGTGCAGTGCATGGCGCATCGCTTCGGCGTTTTGAAAGCCGTTGTAGACTTGCGATAAGTCTAGAGTATGGAGTGCTGGTAGGTGCAGCAACCGAATCATTTCTTCCAATTTGAGCGGACCAATCATCTTGATGTGATGCAGTCGAGTGAAGCGCTGTCCGTTTGCTGCGATGTTGGCGAACAAGATCTCGCCATCGTCCCATTGCAATGCGTCCCACACGTAGAGTTTCTCGATTCTCGGGAAGAAGAGCAAGAAGAATTCGAAGAAGTTGTGCGAACTCAGATTCATTGGGTGGCTTTCCTTGCTCAACGTCTTGTTCATCGGGTCGTTTTCTACCTCTAGGCCTCGGAATGCGTCGGCAATGTCTTGCCACTCCTTTGCACAGACGCACTGCAACAGAAAGCTCTGAAACGGCGTACGTACCCATGAAACCGTTTTGACTTGACTTGCTCGATGAGAGCGCTCGTCAGGTGGCAGTGATGCAAGTGTACGCAGAAGCCGCGCGGCGTTGCCGTGGAGGAATGCTGCGTAGACATGATCGTTGGAAATGGCATGAATGCGGCGACATGTTCGTGCCAGGGCGAGGAGGGATGAACTGTTCAAGTTTTCGAAGATGTTGGCGAGGAGCTCGTTTGGAAGGGCGGTTAATGTGCCATGTTGTGTGGGAGGTGGCTCATCCATGTGAAAGTTAAAGTTGAGCAAACTCTGGGCTAGCAGATGTTCACCGGACTCTTCGAACTGGAAACTCGACGATGCAGCTCTCGTGGTTGTAATCTCAGGCTGCTGTGATTGTTGGCCGTCTTTCAGCTACACATCCAAAAGAAGCTCTTCGGAGGTGCGTATGAGAGCGCAAGACAGAACAGATTCGGCTACAGCGCTATGACACGAAAGAAAATCTAGATCGCTTCAACATGTTGAGGTAAACGTACGTAGGAGCGCGAGGACGTTGGAAGTGTTGGAGCTCGGGCCGCTAGCAAAGCGCCTCTCCACACTCGCTCGCTTCACCGATTACGGCTCCGACGTTCTCTCAGATGATATAACTCCGAATATGGAGAGTGCGCCAGCGGTTGCTTCAACTTCATGCGCCTCTACCGCGACGCCGCGCGCGCCCCTGAAGCCACGCGACGCGAATGTACCGGCTACACCACCATCATCACATTTCAAGAAGAGCAATGACACATGCGGACACGTATCCGCGTCACAGAATGCAGTCGGATCTTATGGGCGACAAGTTCCACAGCATCAGTTTCCAACCCTTACTTCCACCTTTTCGAAATCTCCGTCAGTCCGACATGCACCTGCATATCAGAATGCGCCATCTTCGTCGCAACCTCTACCAACGCCCGTGACTGGACGTATGGCACCGCCTGCGCAATACATACCATCATCGTCACAGCCGACGTCGTCAAAGAAGCCTGCCCAAGTCAGAGCGCGAGCAGTAGCTCTTCAGGCGCAACCTTCGCCGACTGCGCATACACCCAAAGTTGCCGGTAGCCCATCCGACCAAGCAGCCCTATATCGCTTTCCATTCGGCACACATCGGGGCAAAACACTACTCGAAGTGCCAGAGAATTACATTGCGTATTTGAGGGTGGACCAAGATATGGCAGATAGCATGCCAGGCTTTTCTACTGTGCTGCAGCGATTCGATGCAGGCCTACCACCCGGTCTGCCCCCTGCTCCTCCTCCTCCTCCACCACCAGCGAGCCAGCCCAAACTGCAGGATGTCCCTCCGTCGTCCGCGCCTGCCAGAACACTTGCGTCTCAGCCCCCGAGTTCCCAAGAACCGCCTCCATCAACACCTGTCTCGCAGTCAGAATACCGTTTCGACTTTGGGAAGCACATCGGAAAAACATTGTCTGAGGTCCCAGCAGACTACATCGACTTCCTGAAACAACGAAGGATCGTCGAAAGTAAGCCAGCGCTCGCGGTCGCTGTCATCAAGCACGAAAGGGAGCTGTCACGAAGCGCACCTGTCGCAACATCATCACGTCCAGAACCCACGACCTTCACCTTGAGGTTCGGGAAGCACAAAGGAAAGACCATAGATGAGGTACCAAGCGACTATGTTACGTGGCTGAAGAACTCTTCAGATATGTACAACGAGAGCTAGGCTCTCCGAGATGCGGTTGCTAGCTACGAACGAATGAGTAGACCGGCTCCTAAGAAGGCTTCGGCGAAACGCAAACGTGCGCCTGAACCGACTCGCTACTCGAGAGGATCTGCATATAGCACATACGCGCCCAGAAAGAGGAGGGGAAATGGTGAGATGCGGATTTGGTAAAGTGACCACGCCCTACAAGCATGTTAAGAGTAGTGCGAGGCTACGCGGGACTACCGTTTCCACAGCCCGGTCACCTTCAAGAAGGCCGCATGACTGTTGTCGCTTTAATTAGTGGTTGATCAAAGGCATGTAATCTCCGTCCATACTTCGGCCTTAGGGTGCTCGTTTGCAAGCACCATAACGCGAGCGCCGTCCGCGGTGCCTCGCAAGTCCAGTTTTCGATACGGTTTCCCATTGTACAGCAGCTGTACGCCACGGAGGTCGTCCCGTCGAATCACTCATGGAGTTACTAGCAAGAGCTCTATTTGCGTTCGATCAGTCTCCTTGATCCAGAAGCCATGTCCCTTTGCTCGGATACGATGCCACGTAGCTGTCATGAACCACGCTTGGATTGCTTGGCTTGTAAGCAGCACCATTTTATCGCTCTGAATACACTTCGTGTATTTAGGGTCGTCAGGAGTCATCTCTACGTCCGTACCCGTCAGTAACAGCCTCGAACAAAACTTCTCCTCGGTGCTGCCGTCTGACCTAGCACCAGAAGCTCCGGGGCCGTATACGGCTGGGTAGTCCTGATGCACCCGACCAAACAACCATTTCTCATACTCATAGCCAAGCTCATGCCAGTGCGTTTCGAGGTGCAGACGCGGCTCCTAGTCTGGACCGTCGCCGTCTAGTGACACAAGGCTCTGGCCCGCGAACACATGGAAGGCATGCATGACTTCGTGCATTATCAACATGGTCAAGTCTAGTAGTGCATTGAGTTGGTGTGCAGGCCGTGCAGATGCCGTATCGTGTTCCAAATAATCCAGCCAGCCAGGTAGGTGTATGTGGATGATGACGCGAGCGTCTCGGACTTTACGCGTGTACGTCTGCCCACGAAATGGCATTGAAAGGTCGATCAAGCCTTTTGTGTGGGGCTTCATCGTAGCTTTTGGGTCTCCGACATCCCGGCGTTGCTTTTCGAAGATGAAGCAAAGGCGGTTCGTCATCATGAAGCGAAAAATTGCATGTACGTACTCGAGGCCGTGCGGCGTCTCCTCCGATATGCCCCGCCTAATGTAATAGTCTCCGTCTCCGTCAGTCGTTACGACACCGTTTGCCACATGGTCGAAGGGGCCCAGAATTTTGGGCTCGGTGATGAAGAGCGTGGCGAGGCGAAGAGCTGGTGTGATAGCCTCGTACGCGGCATCAGATATCGGTCGAAGCTTCCGCTTATCATCGACTTCCCTGGGCTCGACGTAATGGAAATGTTTCTGAGCGAACAGACTGAACTGGATTATCGAGGTCTCCGAGCGGTGCTGTGGCAGCGTCGGGCCCGCAAGCGGTTTCCAGGAACTTGTCGTAGGCGGTCCGGTGAGTGTCAGAATCGAGTTTGGCCATGACAGACGATGGGTTTTTGTTGCACCTGTTCGCAAAGTGATGCGTTTTTGATCGCTGCCTGTGTCCACATTGCTTGTCAAACTACGATAACGGGAAGTCGTGTGAAAGACAGGACTTCTACGAATAATATTGTGTGTGTTTTCATGACGAAGAGTAATTGAACGTATGGCCCAACATCACCCTGACCCGCAACAAAAGTTCATGTAAGCTCTGGGATATCATCACGGATTGATGGTAGGCATATCGCCCACAAAAGTGACCTTGAGGACTTCACACCTTCATGAGTGCGCATAAAGCGTACGTTTTTGCACTGCAATGTACTCAGAACCCACAAACTCGGCATACTGCTTTCCTCTTTTACATTGAGCTAGTTCTCCAGTAGTTAGTTTGTCCAAATCATCCACACGTTCATCGTTCTTACACTGCTGCTAGTTCAGAACCCACTACTAACAGATCACACCTCAACACGTAAGTTCCCCAAGCACTATCCACCTCCACCTAACTCATCCTTCTTCCACAGTACAACCCACACGCACGAATAATGGCCAGCCTTTTTTCTGGACCTCCAGCACGACAAGCCGCGATCTGGACTGGTCTCGCACTCGCGTTCTTTGCTCTTGGAGGCACAGTAGTTGCTATCAAGATGTTGTTGAGAAAGAGGCAACGCGAGAATCAGGTCGATGGGTAGGGCGAGCGTCGCGATGCATGGATTGGGAGAATGGCGTGAGCGGAGAGAAATGCAGAGAGATGGCGGGGAGTAGGATGGGTTTAAGAGGACGCTTAAATGGTTGAGTGCTGTCGAAGCACCGGTTGTAAACTTCATAAACTGATTTGGGCTGTGTCAGTACATAATCAACTTTTTCTTGAACAGCATCAACGGAAACTTTCGTTGATTCAAAGTACTACGCATGGTTAGGCGCCACCATTGAAGGCGGGCTGACATAGTTGGCGTGGAGCAAGAATGGTGTCACGCTGGGGCGTACTAGCGAATGGAGAAGTGGTGACCAAGCAGTATGCGACTGCCAATAAGCCGAACCGTTGTTTCCAACGACACGCGGAAGGAGACATCGCGGAAGTTGGATGTCGAGTTTCAGGCTACTGCCATCTTTACGCTTGTTGTTGACCATTGCCATGCAACTGAACTCCCAAAAGTATTTTTCATAACGCTCGTCCATCTTCTCGCATTACTCCGTCGCAATCGAATACCCCGATATTCTCCATCCGATCGCTTTCGACCAGTTCGTCTATTCTTAAAAGCACGAAACACGATATCGACACTACACGAGCCCGACCACCACATCACACTCCTCGCCTCCAAAGTCAAGGCCCACGAAGTGAAGCTTTCAGAATGCCAATCCACGTGTTCACTGCTTCAGAGTGGAAATCCCAAGCCATCATCTTCGCGGTCGGTATTGGCGTCGTCGTTGCCGCCTGTGTCGCGTTATGTTTTCTGTTTCCCCAATTTACGGGGCGTGATCAAAGAAGGAGGCAAGCACAACGCCGACAACAGCAACGCGACGTAACCGAGCTGGACACGTTTGACAGGACGGATACGGCTGATAGGTTTGATACGAAGGACACGTTTGACACGACCGACGCGACTGACACGACCGACGCGACTGACACGACCGACACCACGAGCCTGCTTCAGCGACCGCGGGCTGCACGACTGAGTGACGGCAGTACAAGAAAGCTATTCCGAGCTTCAGGCAAGAAACCAGAGGACGTTTGAACGAGAAGGAGAAGTGGGACAACAAGCGAGCAGTGAGCATCAAGGCGGGTCATGACACGAAGGAGGACGAACTTGCTGGACTGGTGTGAGTATTGTTTATTGCTCAGGATCGATGCGGTACAATTGCGCGTGGAGTGTTCTGCAGTTAGCGTTCGGATGGTGAACAAGGGAATGCAATTTCATTGATTCAAGACTTGCATTGCAATTGTGAGGTGAGGTGTCAATGGTCACAAGCGTCACTGCGCTATCTTCGAGTCAGCGAATTTGATGCTGGCTGCGAACATTGAAATGTCCTGAGCTGAAGAGATTGGCTGATCTTGTTGATGGCGAAAGCGGCACTCTTCACAAATACCCGGTAGGAATCTGCTTGCGTCTTCCTTTCAGATCGTGGAGCTGGCTTCGACGAACGGAGTGAATCGTATTGTTGGTCATCTTCAAAGAAGCATGTGAAAATTGGCCACTGGCACTCTAAGAGGTTGTACACCGAGGCCTGAAAGACATCTTGTCTTCTTTCAAGATCGCCTCATCATCCAGTGCCATCATCTCTTCACCAATGCATGTCTCCCGACTGTCTCGATTATAACATGGGCGAATCAGCAAATTCCAGCTTATGCACGATACTAGCCTCTCTACTTGGCACAGCTTTCCCCATGAGTCTCTTTTGCGCCTTTCACATGTGGGTCGCATGGGCCATCGGGATCAGATTCTTCTCTTTCTTATCAGTCTTCGTACATGTACGCGTACACGAAGAAGAAACGGCGACGGAAATATTTGGAGCGCTTGAGGTGGGCAAAAGTGTGGTGATGGTACCATTCAGTATTGGCAGGGGACGAATAACCGTTTCTGTTGAGTCGGTGGTTGTCTGAGGGACTTGGTATGTTGTTCACCAGATGCAGTACTAGATGTGCGGTCACTGACTCGGTATGTAGACATACAGCTATGGACATTGGGGCGTCATTGCGTTGGTGGACCATTTATCAGGCACTCAAGTTCTATCCCGCTGTGTTCGAGAACATATGAGATAGGGATCAAGACGGCACGTCCTGAGCAGTGGGACTGTTTGGCGGATGCGGCACGCAGGCCCGGCACGTTGGCTCTACTTTTCTTGTTAGTAGCATTGTTAGCGTATGTTCCTCACTCCTGAATCCTCCGACCCTAATCCTCGTCTACTGGCCATTCCTCCCTCTCCCATGAGAGTCGCACGTGTACGATGATCACGGCTGTTCTTGTTTAGGAGAGCAGCACTCACTTCCTTTTTCTCTACACGATACAGCCCTAGCAGGGATCCAATCTCTTGTCAAATCCAGCCTCCCGGGCAGCGGGCCATTCCACCCATTTCCTACTGATTTGCTTTGGATTCTAGCGCGGGGGTTCCCAACGGCTCGAATCGCTTTCCAGGAACGCAGGATTCCATGGATCGAGGTAGCGCATCCTGCGTTACCGACAACGACAGCGAAACCAAATTCGTGGATACGAGTTCACGATGGCTGGGACTCGGGAGGAAGGCATTCGGGAGCTCGAAACAATAAAATACACGATATGGGCCAAAAAGACGTTGCAGGTGCTGTCTGCATGCGAAAAAGCTCCGATGAAACACGACAGCTGGGCACCCCACCTTCGTTCCTGTTCAAGATGCATTACATCACAGCAATGTATCACCGAACCTGCCGGTTCCCTTCTTCCCTGCATCTTGTCCGAACTATGTACCACCAGGTGGCGCTCCACTACACCGGAATAACCGTTGAGTTTTCTTTCAGTCACACCCCTGTTGCTCTTGTACCCTGTCACTTCCAAAAGTGTGCTTAGCTGTGGCTGGGGCACCACCTCACGACCGATGCATGAAACATCCCGTTCGTCGAGGCGAAGTGGATGACAGTCCTATCGGGCCACCAATATCACGCCGCTGAAGGCGTCGAATGCGATGATGGCGGGGCGTGCGTGATGACGGGAGGTTACCCGTGGGCGTGCTGCAACAACGGGATGGACGAACGCCGCATTTGTGTAACGGGATATCGAACGGGCATCTCTGAGTAATTTTCCAGCCTGGTGGGCTCGGTGTGAGATGGAAGTTTGATGACGAAAGATGAGCTGGGCACACTCTCGGACTTCGGAGCATTCGATGTAGTCATCGCGCCTGCGGGTGTCGGGAATTAAAGACTCGATAGCAATAGAAGGTTGCATGAAAGAAGAAACACACGCACTCTACCGAAGAGCTTGGTGGCGTTGACGGGTTCCAGCGCGCTGGGAGTGACATTGCTTTTGCGCTCCTCTCACAGGCTCTCACGACCAAACCATTGATCAAAGTCCCCGCAGAAAAGCAAAATGTTGATTTCAAGAATCTCCGGCTTCTGCAGCGTAGAGCAGATTCCGTATGAGTGCTTGTTGTCTTCCGTTCCACAGCCGCCAGTGTCGCAGCCAGGTCCATCGGTTCCTGCATCTCGAGTGCCACAACAGCATGGCACCAAACGGTCCGTTTGATCAGTCTCGGTAAATCTCAGACTCGATACATTGCAAGGCTGCCATCGGGCGGGAACACTTCAGGTGTTTGATGCCGCAGATACCTTGGAGGTATCAGAGGTGGGGGTGATTTGAATGTAGAAGGAGAAGCAGAAGTTCTGTTTCAAGTAACCCTGTCAGTGCATAACCAGCCTCGCTGTTCGCCTTGCGTGGATCTCGGGAGCATCATCGGGAATATGTATAGCTGGTATGCTTTTGCTTGTCGAGATTGGGTTACTGTAGAGGGTACTCAGCTGAACTCTCGTCGTGCATGCAGAAGTAATTCGCATCATTCTCGCGAATAGCAAAAAGTAAAGACACATCGATAGAAGATCATTGCCATCTCCTTGTGCGATATGACAGCGGCCAGACCCGACGTTTGCAGATCTTCATTTCATCGCCATCTTGCTCCCGACTTCATGGGCGAACTATGCGCCCACCTGCGATACGGAGCTTAATCACCCACCGTGACACAGCATGCAAGGCCTGAAGTAGCTGCTCGAATGTTGCGACTTACCAGCATTGTGCCTTTTGCTCGCCGACCGAGAATAAATGAATGCCGCTGTATACACACAAGACGAGCCGATCCTGTGCGAGAGAACGGTGCAAATCAGATAATTTTGCGTGAATCGCTTGTGTTGTGAACTCTGTGGTGAGGAGAAATAAGTGATGCGCACTATAGGGCTGGGGTTCATTGGAGAGAGAGGGGCTCGCGAGCGCGGTAAAACTGCCGGCTATGGCTCAGACGAACGTTGGTGCCGGCTGTTGCGACTGCAAGAGGAAGTCGCCCACGATGTGTCAACTAATCGCAGGACACTTCCGGTCGATAGTGCAGTGTAGTGCATCCTGCTTTTGAAGCGGTTTTCAACATGTTCGGCCGGTTGGGCCAAAACAGTGGCCCTTGCGCGGCAAATGCATGAAGAGCGGGTCGATATTGCCTGCATGCATGCTTGTGAGAACCTGCGTGCACTGGCTAAGTTGGATCGGTAGGAAGCAGATGAAGCGTCAGGGTAATAGCAATCATTCTACATATCGAAGTCGCTAAGCAAGCGGTGGTATCTTCTAGGAAATAGACAAAGCTGTAGGTAAAGCTTGCTTCCAAGATCTCGAAAGCCTGAAGAGTCGTCCATGATAACAAGAAAACAGACCGTGGTGGTATCGTAAACAGTCAGACGGTGAGAAAATGTTGCGACGCCAAAATGAAGGCCCGGGCCGTGGCCATGTATCCAACATCGAGCCAAGCAAATCCTCCCCTTGACCCGTGTGCTCAATATAAGAACAAGAAAATGCTAAAGTGAGACATGATATGATACAAAATGCCCGTAATAGGAAAGAACTCGAAGCAAAATCGAAGGTACACGACGCGGCGTTTAGTTCTCTTCCATGAGCGCCTCTTGGTCGCCAGTCTCGCGCCAATCTCGTGAGCGCTCGGATAATCGCTTCACACCGGTTATGCGCTGTGCCCAAAGGGACTCAGAGTGTGATCTGAAAGTGTATGCACGCTGCGAAGAGATAACGCCGATAGCCTGCAATACAGCCTTGCGGGAGTCGCGACCAAATACTGCAGGGTGATTAATCCATTCAAGGCTTGATTCAAGCTCAGCATCGAGAGCGTGCATCGTTCGTGCGTCTATGCCGGCGGCAGGTGTAAAGGGGCTGCCGGAACGGGGCGACGGCGTGCGTGGTCGCATATCGCCGCCAGTGCTGTTGGTGGTGGGGGACGAGTCGCCAGTACTGCCTGTGGCACTGGGAGAGGCGTTGCGCCTGTGACCTGGAGGAGGTAGTGGTGGCAGACCACCTTTGCCAAGACCTTTAAGAATACTTCTCGTCTCTTTGAGAAGATGATGTGCCCGTTCATGTTGGCCTCGTGAGACAAGCGTCAGCGCACGCGTCAGCATGTCTGATGTAAGCAGCTCCATTCTGCGCTGTACGACATGAGGATGAGGTGGGATTGGTGGTGTTGGTGGACGCCCGGTCGAATTCTTCTTCGAGCTCGATGGGAGTAGAGTGATTGCGAGTAGTGATGGCCGTGGCAAGTGCGATAGTGTACCTTCCCGCAAGATATCGCCATACGTGAGGTCGGCCTGAATTAAGGGTACTTCTTCGACGCTGAGTGTACGTGAATCGTCCTGGTCAATTGGTCCGCCGAGGGCTTCGAGGCCTGACACAATGGTTTCCCAAGGGTCTTGAGGTAGCTGCTCTGGAGAGCCTGAATCTGGTGCGATAACTAATTGCACAAGAATGTCTGCAGCATGATTAGCAGCGGATTTTGAGATTAATTAGCAACTTTGACATACCTCTCTTATCGCCGAAGCGCAAGTCACCCAATGCTGCTTCGGCGTCTCGTCCGGTGGCTCGCTTGGTGATCTGCAACGCGCCACTGATTTTGACGAACTTCGCCGGCGAACCTTCCGGTAGTCGCAACTTTAGTCTGACGTTTTGATGGGAAGTGGTCTGGAGAGAACCGAGGCAGCCCGCTACACATTCCCGAAGCATCATCCAGTCCTTAACGTAAGTGTAGGATGCTTTAGTGCGCGTGGAAAGCTCAATCATGGTGTCAGGCTTGTGGGTCAGTCCCAGACCGAACGCGTGAATTGAGACCCTAGAGGCTATTAGTCGTGTGTCCCAAATGCCCAATACACTTTCGCAATGTCCTGTTACTTACTTGGCAGCTTCTGCGCGGGAAACGACAAAGTCCACGCTTTCTGCGTCCGACGTGGAGGAGTCGCTGATAAGCAGAATGCTTGACAGCGGATTGCTCGATTTGCGCTGCATGAGGAGGTCCATGGCAACGTTAGCGCCGTCGACCACATCTGCGCGGAGGCTCTTTTGGCCAACTGGTCGTATCGAATCGAGGACCTTTGGCCAGTCCCTCCAGACTTTGCTTGTCATTCCCACGATAGGCACACCACCTCCACTCGAACCAAAGGTAACCAATCCCATGCGATCCCGCTCACCGAGACTGTTTACCAGGAAACGTAGCGTGTCGCGTAGAAGATTGATCTTCAAACCCTGCATGGATGATGAGACCGGTATGACGACTACCACATCGATTGGAACGTGTATGGGGCTGGCCAGTCGCGGCTCCGTTCGCCCGGCTCGTGAGTTCGTGTACTCTGTTGGGGCAGTCATGGTTGACCTGGCAGCACCGTACGAGGAGGTCATTGAAGACGCTCGCCTCTTCCTATAGTCGTCTTCTTCGGTTCCTGAGTTGTCTTGCTCGTACTCGTGCATCCTTGTGCTGGTCGGAAAATCGAGTCGGATGTCCATGAGGGCGCGTCGCCATAATTCCAGTTGTCCCCTGTTGGGGAACTGGAGGTGGAAAGAAGGCAACTCCGCGACGGACAGGCTCAAAGTCAAAATCAGGTCGTCTGCCGAGTGCTCAACCTGGTTGAGATGCTTCTTGATGAGGATGGAGCCCTTCAATGTACATTTAGTCTTCTTGGCCGGCGCGTCCGGGCCGTCCCATTGCGGTTGTGGTGCAGCCTTCTTCTCTTTCACACAGATAAGCATTTCCGAGAATAGGTAGCACTCGAGCTCCTGCCACGATTGTCGGTCCTTTCCAACACGGATGTGTCCGTGCAGTCGTAGCTTCCCGAACCGTGAGAAGTCAAGACCGTGCCAGTTGTCCACGCGCGCATGCAGGTCTTCAGTCACTTCATCCAACGCTTGTGCAGACTCGTATGGTACATCATACTGACGGCTGTTCACCGGCGACTTGGGGCGTCCATAGCTTTCAGTCGCGCTGGCGATCGACGGTACAGGTGGCACGGCGCCTCGCATGTCCTCTGGATCTGGCCGCCATTTGCCTTCTGTTACCTCCACGGTGATGAGACACGTCAGACTTTGCTGTTGACGCGATCTTGAAAGAGTCGGGAATTCGCTGCGGACGGTCACTGTGGGTGGTGGAATTGGACTCTTTAGGTGCCCACGCGGGCTACTAAGGCTGGTTTCTGTGGATTGCACATCGTAGTCGTGCCGCCGTCCATCCTGCGCGTAGTCATTGGTCGAAGACGCGTGTCCAGTCGCGCCGCTTTCACTTCGTAAATGTTGCCGCGATGGCACACGTTCCGACCCACGATCGCGACTGTGGCTGCTGTCTCGTTGTCGAGGCTGGCTCAGAGTAAAACGGCCAGAGCCGTCACTTCCATTCCGCGATCGCCCATGCGTTTGGCCACCATGCTGCTGGCTCTCCGATACAATAGTCTGACTATCCCACGGAGTCGGTGTATTTGTTGCGCTACGGTGACTAGGAGGGTTGGAAGAGTCGCTTTGTACCGAACGCACAATACTGCTGAGCTTCTCTGTGTATCTGTATCAGCATGGTACCACAAGATGCGTTACGTCAAACATACCGAGGTCCATCTGTACCCCACGACTTGTGTCCAAACCTAATGCGGCGTTACAGGTCGGACAATGCTGGGATTCGAATTCTCGGATGTATTCGTAGAAGCAGGCCTCATGACTGACATGCCCACAACTGAGTTGCAATATTCGTTCGCCGCGCAACGTGTATTCCAGGCTCTCTTCACAAACGCAGCATTCCATGTTGATGTATGTCCGCTCCCTCCTCGTCCTCGACTTTTCGCTGTCCATGATTCCCGCCATGCCTCTGGCCGAGCGAGGCGGCGCCTGCTGATCGAGTGTGGTATTGCTGGATGCGAAGGGCTTTGCGGTGCGGGCAGAGGAGCTGCGCGAATTGGGACGGAACCCTATAAACGACATGAGCAACCGAAGCTCTTAGACAGGTCTCAGGAGCAAGTACTGTGGAAGTGATCGCTGGGCGCAGTGAATTCCACTGTCCTCTTCTCTTTCTTCCTCGTGTACTTGTTGCCCAATAGCCCAAGTTCTTTGAGGTTCGTTTCGACAGGGCCTTGCCTTTGGTGTTGGTTGGTGTGAGTATGGTGGCTGCGACTGCCAGACAAAGAAGTTTGCAAACCGGTAGACATGGGGACTTCCAAGTGTAGGCAAGTGGAGCCTTTGCACGCTTGCTTCAAACTCGTTTCATGAAAAAGGATCGCTACGAAAGGCAGGCGGGTTGGGTGGGCCTTTAGGTTTAGAGCTACCGGCTCGCCTGTGACTTTGCCGGGATGTAGCGGTCCGACCGCTCGAGAGACGGAACAAGGGACCTGTAAAGGATTACGCTGAAGAAGTCAAATGTGCGTGTGCTGGGATGGCATCAGAGGCTGGAAAAGGAATACGAATGTGGAGCCTGTCGGCTACTGCAATGGCGTCCGGCGTGGTTATATCTGGCGTGAAGCCATTTTAGGGTGGGCAGCAAGCACTGCGATTACCAGAAAGCCTAAAGGAAACAGGCATAGTGCATGCACTGGTTGCGGCCCCTGTCAAAGGGACGCCGCGGCCATGCGACAGCAAGGCCGGTTGGCGTAAGTGCAGGGTAAAAGCCAATAAGGGGTATTGGCAAGCCGTTCCCTGCGCCACCTTCTTTTTGATTGGGACTTTCAATACCGCGATCCAAGACTGTACTAGAAATCCGAATTCGCGGAACCGCTGTCCACATTGCGATCTTACATAGCACCGAGACTGTCCATATGTCTGCCATGTGCGAAAAGCCGAACAGAGTCAGGAGGCCCTTAGACACGAATGTGGAGATGGAAAACGCTCAGATTGTGATGTGCCCGACTCAAAATCGCGCGCTTTCGACGGCAGAGCTTCCCTTCCGGCAATCGGGGATGCGCTTCATACCAGGCTACACGCGCTAAAGCACTTACCATTTCTTCCGATTCAGTGTTTGTGGTGAGGCTTCGACCGTCCATCCACGCCTCAGGGGTCATAGCTGTCGCCTTCACGACGGTCGAGTCATGGTCTCCTGACATGGAGTTTGAATTCAACGGGCTGTGAGGTTCTGCTGATGCAAGCCCTTGCTGGAAGGATGGACAGCAATGGTCGGCGGCAACATGTAGGCGTAGCTCCCAGGTACACTCATGCATTGTTAATACATCCAGATGGTCTGTAATGATGCTGCAAATAGGTCATTTATGGTTGAAGTGGTGAAAATTGGCTATTCGAATTGATAATTTGCCAGACTTGAAAACGCAGGCTTGACTAGGTAGAGCTATCCAAGGGTTGTTCTGGAAGAAAATAAAGTTTCACGTAACTGGGAGGTGGCTGTATGCGTATGATTGGGAGATCAACGCTCGCTGTCAAGAGGTCGTATCAACGGAGGACACGGCCTGGTCCTTTCTACGGTGGTAGATCTTCGGGGTGTGCGGGGTCTTGCGCAATTTTGCCATGTGCTGGCCACGAGGTTGCCATAAATCGCCATGAGTGACCACCTCGTCGTAAGCGGGATGTGCACACGACAATCTTACAACAACGAACTCAAGATCATGCACCGCAGCACCGGTAGAGGGTTCACGAACCCTGGCAGGCGCTCAAACCTCCGCACTTCCAGCAATTTCGGGTCTTCATCAATTCATCGGTTCGACGTCATGGCATCCTTGATTACATGTCCCAAGCAGCATTATGCAGCCATGCTCGCCTCTTGCACATCAAAGCCCGCCTACTAGACGCCACCGTTTCTCACGTAGGCATTCCCATACCTGATGGTGAGCGTTGCAAAACGTCATGGTCAACCTGCTTGTGACAGGCTCTTGTCTTGGTGTTCTCACGAGATGATGCGCAGTTTTATCAGGCTCGTGGGCCGATTTGTTGAATCCAGCGTTCCTTGCAATCGTACTTTCACGCATGTGCGGATGTTGGCGCAACATCAACTGGGAGTTCATCACAGCTGCAGATCACTCATCTAGTCACTTTCACCCTGCCTGCAAACAACTGTACTTTCCCAACTTATGCAATGTGAAAGACATCGCACACCGCTAGTGCCGCGCTGCTTTTCGATTGCACTTCCGAAAATCAATCGGTCATACGAATAGGCAAGAGCCCAACGTAGCTATAGTCTGCGTTCAAGCAGTTCAATCAACACTATGGGTAGTTACCACCACACAAGCATTCGCGGTACCTAGGTATGGACCGAAAAGCATTCCGATCATGGCGAAGCACTCACGTGTAGGCTATCAAAGAACTCATTAAGACACTTTTGACTCTTGCGCATTCCGTCCTTCTCCAAATCAGCAAGCCACAGTCCTGCCGACTCGCTAATCTGTGCCAGCTGCACGTTGCGCTCCCATGCCAATACCAGGCTGTAAGACATCGATCATTCGCATCTTGCTGTCCACGCCCCGCTTCTAGTTTCGCTTCTAGTGCTACTACTAGCTTTGGGCATTCTCCAGGTTGAGTGCTCGCGAGCTTACGGCGGATACTATGTACCAAAAGACCATTTACGCCGCCACCTTACCAGTGTCCGACGATCACTCATAATGGCTGGCTAAAGTTTCAGAAGTTGACAAAGGTGTGGTAAAGAACACCTGCCATGAGGATGTCGCCGACACATGAAATTAGCTGTCTCAAGAACGCAGCGAAGCTAAACACTTGGACTTCATGGACCAGCCACTGGCCTGAGTATGGTCCATGGACGCCATGCCTCGGTAAGACACAGGCACAGGCACCAGCATGTCCTGGCATTGCATGTCACCCTAAGTCTCTGCAACCTCGCGATTCGCTCACGAGTCACCACTACGTCCGGTCAAATTCAACTGGAATGTCCCCAATCAGTGCACGGAATATTGCTGTTTACCCTGCGGTTCTTGAGCTGCGACGATCTTTTCTGGAATCACTCTTTATACGAATCACATCCGTAGCGAAACACGCCAAAAACGCCATCATTCGCGACGACGCCCAAAAATACAGGACTTGCCTCCGACAGATCTTCAGCAACCTCGTGGCAGGCCGCAGTTGACATGCATCGCACTAGGCGGCCATCAATGGACCCTGTACCTCGTGTGATAGCGAGCGACTTTCTTTTCACACGTACGCACATGGTCTCTGTACGAATATGATGTAGACACTGCCTTAATGTCACCACGACGTGAGTCTTGGCCGTTCGGTGCAATCTTCTCTACACACCGTGTCGAGCTTCATCGTCAATCCTTGCATGGATCGCCCAAGATAGGAACTGCAGGCTTCTACAGGCTCGATCACACCACCCTGCAAGATCTGAAACGCTTTCATCGAGGTAGAACGTAGCTGCACTTCAAGCATCATCCACGTTTGCTGGCAGTTGTGGCGCACACAGTCACCTGCACCGGAAATCACTCCGCCGTTCTGTCGACCCGCTACGCATACCGACTACCAGGCCAGCCCTACATCGCGATTCATGACTACTCGTCCGTCGAATTCGAACTAATTTGAAGGACCGAAAGAAGATGCCCAAGCCAGAAATCATATGCCTAATATCAACGTGCTGGTGCCCAAAGCACTGGCTGCATCTCGGAGAATACTCCAGGTGTTCATGCATGGAGCCGGATCGACTGAGCCGGACCTAAAAGACCGCTACTGCACGCTGCTGGATAACGATGCTTCAAAGGGGCACCTGTTCGAAAGACTAGGTATCACCCACGACCATTCTACGAGAGAACATCCATTCGAGCATCGACGCTGGATCTACAGTGGCCAAGTTGGATTTCTATCCAGGGTGACAAGATGCTTGATATCAGCTCCATATTTGTCCGAGTAAGTGATTGTAAATTTCGAGTCGACTCATGCGAGGACTACTGGTTAAGTCAGGCAGACAGACATTAGACGGCAGAGCTCAGGTTAATTACAGGAGCGTGCCTCTCGATACCGACTAGATGGAACTTGGGGGAGCTCTTCTTCCTGGAGGCAGAGGGACAGTGGTCGCTCGAAATTCGATGCTGCGCTCTTGCTAGCATTTTTTTGGTCACCCTCGCCCTAAGAAGTGCCTGGAAAGAAGCACAGCAACTGTACTTCAGCTCCATTGTTACGATCTAAGTATGTGAAGGGCGTTGGGCAGCATTGATTTGAATTCCTACACTACCCAACGTGCCTTACGACTCATTCCACTCTCTACATCAACGCACGCGACTGCGAGCCAGACTTTCACTCTGATCAGGTACCGTCTAATGGGCATCCGGTCATCTAGCGCATAGATAGTCAGCGACACGCACACATACCCATAAGCGTCGATCATTTCAACGCCCACGACACCTCGACAAGCTCACCACGCACAAAAGTCTACACCTTCATCTCCATATCAGCAAGGTCCACGAGTCGGAGAGTTTGGCACGCGGACCCGGATCGGCATCCGCAATGCGTGGGTACCCGATTCGCCGATCTAGCTATGTTCATGGTGAATTCGACAGATCCGTTCGTCATGACCTTTTCTCCGAATTGTGTGGGTATACATTCGGGCGAAGTT
>Ga0265780_10002330_pt1 | contig 25790 bp, 23 predicted proteins | sample P1T30metagenome_FD_192432 | JGI IMG/M metagenome (GOLD analysis project Ga0265780, IMG submission 192432) | Plant litter microbial communities from East Loma Ridge, Irvine, California - P1 T30 | ecosystem: Environmental > Terrestrial > Plant litter > Unclassified | place: USA: California...
ACAATTGCAGTCTTCATAGGCTCGTGATATTCACGAATCCCAAACGACATTGTGATGATATCAACATTCCACTCAGTGACTGCGTGATTGATCGCCTGCATGAGCTATTAGCTTATTATCATTTCCAGCGCATTGGTGCGAGAATAAGTAGTACCTGTGTGATGGTATCGTAGCTGCCGCGACCCAGCGTCTCCTGGTCTGCAACTCTAGCGACATAGATCTCGGCACATGTGGCAAACTTGAGGAGGAGACCAAGAGTATGAGTGCCATGGCCGATCTCATCATTCATATCCGACGAATGTGTCCCAGGTACAAAGCTTCGGACGTCTTGAACCCTAGGGATGTCATTTTTGATATGTGGGCTTGCAGGATCGAATCCAGAATCCAAAATAGCTATTCGTACTGTTTCGGATGTCCTGGACCCACGCCGTCCTCTGGTCGGTTGCACATCATTGCCGAACGGGTCAACGTGGCAATGAATCGAGGACAAAACGTCGTTCATCCATCTTTCTGAAAGAGCAGTCCTAGAGCATGTTTAGTGGAGAGAGTATCTGCACGAAACAGAGAATGACTTACTCGAGTTCAGAGGCTGTGCGATAAGTTGCATCGAAAAGGTATAGGCTTTGAGCGGATGATTCCACAAGTTGTTGGGCTGGTGACCGACGTCGGTTTGGTTGCACGATCGGCATTTGCAGATGTATGGCCTGATTCTGCAAAGCATCGCTCGGATTCGTTCTGGGGGCCGGATGTAAAGTGACGACGGGTTCTGATCTGCTTCTGACAGGCTCGTGCTTGATTGCTGGAGCGTGTACAACCTCTCGGCCAATTGGTCCCCAACAGAATTCATTCATCCTCGGGTCCAGGGCATCCAAATCCTCTGAACGAAGATTCCATGCCCTAAACAGCTCAGACTCAAGACGTTTGATGACATTCTGATAGAACATCCGTTGAACGATGGCAGATTCAAAGCCCTTGTCGGTTTCTCCAGCAGGGAGATATTCCCAAGACAAGCATGCTTTGGCAGCGAGGTAATAGTCAACACCAGCGTCAGCTTCCAGGTTTTTGAGAATTTCTAGGCTGGTGTAATAGCAGGAGTTGAGATCTCGGGTCGCACTTGGATTATCTTGCCATGACTCTATGGGTTTGCAGTAGTGTAGCTCACATAAGAGGATACCTAACGCCAGCACACTGGCATTCGGATGTACCATGTATGAACTGGCCTGTTCGTTCTGGTCGTTCCCAAAGACGGGTCTGTCAGGTGAAATGATAGGTGCTTGATGCATATCCAAAAACGGTTTGGTGATGTTGGGTAGCTCGCCGTTCAGTGGCTGGTAGAATTGAATGCTTGAGTGAGTAAACGAAGGCTGCACCCACGCCGTCTCCAAGAATGGATTTAAAGCTGTGGCAAGTACGACAGCTAAAATACGTTTTCCTTTTAGAGGCAGGACTGATGCACCACCAACTAATTCTTGTTGGCGTTCGAAAAGAGTTGACAAAGATATTGTCTGAGGCGTTGGGGAGTCGCCAAAGGTTTTCGGTTGCGGGCGAAGCCTCTTGAAGAAGCCGTTCTCAAAAAGGAGACTCAAGCAAAGTCGTTGATCCAGTGATTCTGTGATACTTTGGCATATGTGCACGAACTCGGATAAGACAGCGGGTGAAAGTTGAGTGCTCTTGGTCTCGTCATTTTGTGCGTCTCTAAACAGAGTAAGTCAGCATCTCTTTGTTTCATCAATGCCTCAGAAGCTTACTTGACCGTTATCTTGGCTTCCTGCAATGAGTGCTTTTCAACCGGATCTTGCACACCAAAGAAAACGTCGAAGCATGTCTCTCCTTGCGAGCTCGTCTTTCGTTGTGGCAGTGAAAGTCTCACGCTTAATCCCGAGCACTTATGACACACACACATCCAATGGTCCTGCAGTCCCCGATGCAGCGACATAGAGCGTTTTCTTATCTCAATAGCTTCCTCTGCATCGGGTTCGAATGTGTCATCGTCTATGGTAGGCTCCTCGCGTACCAGGACCCGACGCTTCTTTGCATCCTTATCCAGGCCTTCAAGCGCTTCCATGGCAACGTCGCATTCTCGCTTACGTTTGCTGATGCGGATATTCGGGCGGGAATTGGGGTTCGTATCAGACTTCATCTGATGAACTGCATGGCAGAGCTTTGGATATGGCGAGTTCCTGTGTGTAATCTGCTCCAGCAATCTATCAGCCAGCTGGAAGGGGCGAGGTTGAATGAGTGGAAGTTGCTGCAAGAAAAAAGTACTCACAGAATCTGCTTCTCCACCTGGCTCATGTTCAAGGAGATTGTCGAACGCTCTTAAGGCTCTTTCTACCTGTTCAGGGTCTCTTTTGCCAATTTCATTGTCTTCATGTTGAAGAAATGCGTCGGCCCGCATCCACGCGTCAGCCGCTTGTGATCTCAGCGAAGTTGACTGCGTTGATCTTTCTGGCCCTCTTCGAGCGAAGAGTCCGAGGAAACTCTGCAATAAACCTTGACTTTCATCGTGATCCATGGCTGTAAGGTCTGGAACTTGCAGACTTGAAAAACGTACAGATGCCTAGTTGTTCAACGCAAAGGTTGTTGCCACAAGGCTGAAGCACGGCACGGCCGGCTTACGGGGCAGCGCTCTGTTTTCAGATCGTATCACGGGTCATCTTCTGAAATGGGTCTTATCGATGCAGCCACCGAATTCAGTACTCCCACAAGTGGGAAACCTAATGATCCCTGACTTATTAACCCACCGCCATACAACCATCTTCCACTCACCGAAAATGCATGCAAAGTTTAGCTTTGGGGTAGAGTTAGGATGCGCAAGGTTCTTATCGTAAAGTGCCCTTGAGAGCGCTGCCCGTGGGTGTCGAAAAATAACAACAGGGCTAGTTCTTGGAAATGTTGCTGAGCGAAAGTCCATTGGCGGCGAGCAAGCGGAGCTACCAGGGTACAAGCGCTCGCAAGGCCAGCTGGGTAAACTAAAATCATTGGTTTCTTTCCTGCTATTGGTAAAGCGTAAGTTTCCATCACCGCGCAGCAAAAGCTTCACTGGTTCACAAATCAGCAGGACCCCATAAAAAACCAGAGCTACCAAATAGGTCGTACATGAATGCGAGAAGTGATTTGTTTTTGACACCCACGCCATTTTGGCCCCAATGCCGGGCTCGTAATCAGCAACATCTCAAAATACTCGGAGGGATCTGTTTATGGCTTCTCCGAAAACCTGCTGTACTGCAATCATAAGATTGGAAAAGATCCTATGACTCTTGAGAGTGTCACGAACAGTTTCACTGTGACACGGGGTACGCATTGGCTGGTGCACCCTACTCGCTCTCACCAGACTGACCGGTCAGGTTGGTGGGAGCGGGGTAGAGCGCTCTCATGGCTCGGAGTCGCCGGAAAGGGTTGCTGCGTTAGCCTGGAGCAGTGTTGCAGGGATCGGGGGCGCTGTGAAACGTCGGTAAGGTTATGTGATTGAAGCCACTATCTATCTACGCGAAGCCAGTCATGTATTCGGCTTGAGCGGCGCTTAAGGCACGCCCACTATTCCGCATCACATTTGCATACTCCAATTCTTTTTTTCCTCGGGTTTTCCTTGATCAAGATATGTTTTACGGCGTGTCTGTCTCCATCCCATCCACGTGATTACCTAGAGACCACCTGGGCACTTATCTGCAGCGCACGACTGAGAGCCTCATTTCTCTCACCTGGCCAACCGCCTCACGAACACGATTCGGCTACAACTACAACCAACACTCTTCGCACTACCATCTTTCCTACACCACGCTCTTGACGCTGATACCTGGTAACGCTGAATTAGCGTACACCATATCGCTCACGGCTATCAGAGGAGCGCAACATCCTGCGACCTGTTTCAACTTTACCACAACCACCTTCACTTCTCCAGCTCTCCAGTGTCAAATCCACCGTACTTATACAGCCGCTACTTCATGGCCACTACCTTCAAGGCACCCAACATACACGTAGGGAGCTCAATGTCAGAATCGAACCTCAAGAAACGACGCTCGCAAGCCTCCGATACGGGCGCTATGGAAGGCCACACCGTCCCCCCTCCAAGACGGCCCAAACTCTTGACCTACGAGGAGATTCAAGAGTGGTCGCGAGATAACGAATTCATCCGTACCAACTATCGCCCAGAAAAGCCCGATTACAAGGACATCATCCTCAGTCTGACGTACGTGCACAACGAGACTTGCAATATATATACCCACTTGATCGGCGCGATACTTGTATTGCCTGTCGCATACCTCTACATGCGGATTCTGCCTGAGCCTCAGTACAACAACGTTTTACCGGCAGATTATGTCATGTTTATCATCTTCTTCTTCTCTTGCGAGTTTTGTTTGCTTTCCAGCGCTACCTACCACCTGATGCAACCCCACTCGCACAAGGTGGAACAATTCTGGCATCGAATGGACCTGACTGGGATTGCCGTTATCATTGCGGGCACATTCATTGCGGCCATTTACTACTTCTTCATTTGTCAACCGGCCTTCCAAATATTACACTGGGTCATTGTAAGTCACCTTGAGCGAGTATTCCCGCAACATGCTGACATGTGTTTCAGACCACAGTCTCAGGCTCGGCTTGCGTTGCTCTGATCTCGATTCCTAAATTCAGAACACTCCGCTGGCGCAATCTAAGAGTGGTCGCCTTCTTCCTTTTCGGCCTGTCGGCTTTCGTTCCCCTAATGCATGGAGTCGGCTTGCACGGGTCCGATTACATGTTCGATTACATGGGAATGAAATGGTACTTAATCGAGCTTTCGCTGTATGCAACCGGAACTCTCATTTTCGCGGTAAGTAGGCTCATCAACATTCATATTTGGAGGAACATGTGAACTGACCAATGAGTGCAGACTCGGCCTCCCGAACGGTTCGCTCCTGGCAAGTTCGACTTGTTTGGCACCTCACACCAGATCTTTCACCTCCTCATCTTGGCAGCCATGTGGGTCAACTGCCTAGCCCTTACGCAGAGTTTCAAATCGGTTCATACGTTAGATTTATGTCACCGCTAGTCTTCTCTCGCAGCACTACGACTCGTAGGAACAAGGTTAACTCGCTCTTCCTAGTGTTGAATTTGGGAGCCCATATAGCTTGCAGGTTTCTATGGAAGCTGATGGAGCCGGCAAAATGGACATCGGACGTTCCAATTGGTAACAAACTTTGCTCAGATGGAGGTCATTTCTCATAGTCATCACTGTAGAACATTTTCGTCATATCGTCAACCTGAGAAGCAAATTAGGTGACACTGGAGATGTGGTCAAGAGAGTGGTCTGGATATGGATCATGGTATCTATTAAATACTTCTAGTGGTCCATCCGGGCAGTTTTGACACTACATACATGCGTAATAATTAGAAAAAATACCATTTGCGTCATCCAACAGAACGGTAGAGTCGAAACAGTACGTCATTGCATTTGCACAATACGAGGCCACTCTTGTTCTCTCTATTATGATTAAGCCGGAATAAAGAGCCCCATGCCGTTACTCCGTTCAAGACGTAATAGCGCCCAGGGTGTACCTGGCAATGTGGACGTCGAGAGACGAGGCGAGAAATGCAAGTAGCTACCAGGGAGCTAGCACTTGACCCCGCACACTGTGCACGTGGCACATCACACTGTGTAGCTTGAGAATGTGAGCAATCCCCGATGCTAACCTGACTATATGGAAAGCCTCAGACCTTAACATCAACAAGGATGAGCCCTACAAGCTGCCCCTAAACGATTTGCGAGATTTTGGGTTGAAAACATTCGCTCTCTCAGCTTTACCGGGGTTCATTACAATTATGCGTCTTCTCAAAGCTAGAGATGACGGCGGCTTTAGCTTGACTATGTTTCCCGTCCATCCTCCTCCGTATGCCATCCTTTCACATACCTGGCAAGCGGATGACCAGGAAGTAAAACTCAAAGATATAGAACATCGCGGAGGAACCCACAAAATCGGCTACAAAAAGATTGAATTCTGCGCTAGGCAAGCTCAAAATGATCACTTGGAGTACTTCTGGGTCGACAGCTGTTGCATTGACCAGTCCAGCAGCGCGGAGTTGTCAACTGCGATCAACTCAATGTATCGCTGGTATCAAAATTCGGTCAAATGCTACGTCTACATGGCTGATGTCTCGATATCTTCATCCTCGGAATGGGAATCGTCTTTCCTCCGTAGTCGATGGTTTACCCGAGGATGGACACTCCAGGAACTTGTCGCTCCTAAGTCAATAGGATTCTTCTCTGAGGACGGCATGTACTTGGGAGATAAAACGCAACTCGAAGATCTTATCCACGAGATTACAGGGATCTCTATCCAAGTCCTTCGAGGGCATTCACCAGCCCAAGTTGGCGTTGAGGAGCGCTTGTCATGGATAGCAAATCGTGATACCAAATACGGCGAAGATATAGTGTACTCTATTCTTGGTATGTTCGGTATACACATGCCACCTATGTATGGTGAAAGGGCAGTACATGCATTTCAGCGGCTTGGACAGGAGATTGAGAAGTCTTTCACGTTCACTCAACCACGTACGTCTACCAGCCGTAACTCGAAGGCAGTAGAAGCTAATCAATCGGGGTAGATCGAACAGAGAAAGACCAACAATGCCTCAACGCGTTACGTATGATGTCACTATCCTATGCTGCCGCAAAGGGATTCAAAGTCGTGGTTGCTCAGCTGCTTGAAGATAACACAGCCGAGGTCAATTTGCCAGATCAATCGGGTCGAACACCGCTATCTTGGGCCGCTGGAAACGGTCATGAAGCTGTTGTGAAGCAATTGCTTGATGATGGCCACGCCGAATTGACCTCAAAGGATCTACAATACGACAAGACACCACTGTTATGGGCCGCCGAAAATGGGCACGTGGCGGTCGTCGAACAGCTGCTCAACGCTTCCAAGGAGCAGTATGGTCGAAAGCCGCTGTCGTGGGCTGCTGAGAATGGTTACGAAGCTGTTGTAAAGCAGCTGCTCAAAATGGGTCCCGTTGATATCAACGCAGCAAGTACTGAACTCGGTCGAAATCCGCTGTCTTGGGCTGCAGGTAATGGGTACGCAGATATAGTCAGGGAGCTTCTAAACACAGGCAAGGCCACTGTAGACAATCGGGATGGTGTCCTGGGACGTACACCACTAGCGTGGGCTGCCTCAAATGGGCATACATTTGTGGTCGAGCAACTGCTCATAACAGGCAAGGCTAATGTACACTCGGCGGACAATTACGGTCAAACTCCTCTATCATTAGCTGCAGCAAACGGACAGACGAGCGTTTTAAACCTGTTAATTGAAGCCAAAGCTGACGTAGTTTCGAAGGACTGGTTCGGGCAGACACCGGTTGCATGGGCTGCTCGAAATGGGCACCATGCGGCGACTCGGATGTTGCTCGACACGAGCGGAACTAGTACTGAATGCCAGGATAAATATCGTCGGACGCCACTGTCATGGGCCGCCGCGAATGGGCATGACACCGTCGTCAAGCTACTGCTCGAGGGAAGGGCCGATATCAAATCGTCAGATATCAATAGCCGGACGCCAATATTGTGGGCTGCTAGGCAGAAGCACGAGGCTGTTGTGAAGCTACTACTTAACGCCAATTCTGACGTCGAGTCCCAAGATAGGTGGAATCAGACGCCGTTACTGTCTGCAGCAGCGAGTGGGGATGAGGCCATTGTCAAGTTACTACTCAAGGCCAACGCCAACATAGAGGCGAAGGATAAAAGAAGGCTTACGCCGCTATTTTTTGCCGCTGCAAGCGGGCACGAGGCCATTGTTAAGCTGCTCCTTAGGGCTGGGGCCGCCGTGGAGACCAGAAATCTTGACAATTGGACGCCACTCTTGATGGCCGCCGCGAACGGGCAAGAAAAAGTGGTCAGGCTGCTACTCGAGGCTGGAGCCGACATTGAGGTGGAGAATTCCGATGGTCAGACACCAATGATAGTGGCCAACGCGCACGGGTACAAAGCCATTGTCTCGATGTTGTCTTCAAAAGATGTGGTATAGATTGACATCGAGTCTGAAGGATGGGGCAGCTGCAAAACGTTTCTTCGAAAGTCACCTAGCATGTGAGACAACGTGCAATTAGAATGTATCATCATACATGTCGTGCTCGCAATATAGTCCAGCTTTACTTTACAATGGAAACGACTTTACACGCATGCATCAGCGGATCGTATTCAGCGATGCCAGAGGCCATACATCAGAACGCCCCTCAGCGCTTCCAACGGGCCGCACTGCTGATCGCTGCTGTCCCGTTGTACTGCTTGTATAAGCCGTACGTACAGCAGAGTGAATGGGTGGGTACCGTAGCAGTAGTGGTGATCGTTTAGGTGGCCGTTCTACGGTGGTACTGTCAGAAATTGCCGTGGATCCTGAAGCCCCTGATATCTCTTAAAATTAGTGGCTGAGGAGGTGGCTCAGGGGTTTTCCACCTAATGAGAGCCTCTGTACAGCAGTAACACGTGATCTTGGCAGTACTACGGTTACGGGCAGTCCTTATAACCTAAACAATCACTACCGTACGTAATTCACTCTAATATGGGCCGTACAGCAGCTAAAAGAGGCCTACAGTAGCAGTAGTGCGGCCCGTTGGAAGCGCTGACGTCGCCCCTTGCACTCCTGCTGGGTCAGGATCCACCTTCTTAGACAGCCTGGCTGCACCAGTGTTCTGAATCCGATATATTTATAGATTGATTGTATTATACTCGGCTCAAGCTCCGTTTTCTGCGCAGCTATAACCGGTTGGCTGGCTTGCTCGCAGCCGACGTAGTACAAACGTTGATTGGTACCGCCGCACGCGCATCACTCACCAATTTACCCTGTGCCTGGATTTTGTGGTGTGACCTGCCATGGGGCGCAGAGGTAGCAGGAGTTTATCGTAACGCAGCTCGACAAAAGCACCTGGGCAGTCACGCGTGTATGTAGGTTGAGACTGTTATGCTCAAGGATGTGTGGGCTCTACCGTTGCTGTGTCATGGCTGCTACTGAATTTAGTGGCTATGTCATGTTAAGTAGCTGGCTCGCAGATTCCATGTGTCCGTGCCTGCTATGGCGGCAAAAGCGTCTCTATCGGTGCCGAATCGAGGCGGTGAAACGCATGATAGCCTGACCGGTTGCAGACATTTCGAATGCTACTCAGTTGTCAAGGTGGCGATTTCCATAACTGATTCTGGTCTGGTGTATGGACTAGTGTACTAGATATTGCCAGAGATGGCCGTTCTATTAGCGCGCATGTAGCCGCTGACAAGGCATGCCGTAAATGCGCCCTTATCACAGGCGCAGGCAACATGTGACGTGATATGCCAAGGATTACGCGACGTGGGATGCGATTCTCTTCCAAAACCTGGTCTGCAAATGAGTTGACCGACCAGCGAAACCCTCTATCTGTCTTGATACCATAGGTACACAAAAGATTCAGTCCAGTCGGCCACAAAGAACGATTGCGTAAACCTTTGGCGCTGCGAGACCTGCCTCCATCCTCATTCGTTGACTTCAGCCTTGTCTCACTGTCTTGTCGTCATGGCACCCTCTGATCTCAAAGGACTGGACTCTTCCGAAGATCTCTTTCTCCAAGATAGTCCCGGCCCAACTGTTGCTGAACACGCAACAATGTGCAATCGCCTGTTTGCGGAGTACACGGACAGGCCGGACATTGCGCGAGATCCGACTTTGATGGATGATCAGCTGGCACGCTTCAAGTTGTGGGCATCGAATATGGACGTCTTTGGGCCTTCCAATATCTCGTTGGACTACAGGCTTAGATACAGTCCGACAATTGTGCAGATCATCCATCAGCTTCTTGACGTCATTTGCAGTTCTTTAGACTCTCGTAAGTGATTGCGGCTGAAATATTGCGCATACGATTACATAAGTCTGACGGAGCTTTGCGACGATAGTCAAGCCAATCGGAAATGCACCACGGCTTCCGAGCAGGAAGAAAAGACGTATATCCACAGTGGGCAGGGCGGACAGACCAGTAGACGATGATCCGAGCGATTCAGATGATGGTGTGGATCAAGCACAAAGAAACGATCACCTCATTACGTCTACTATTGGGGGAACAGTGACTAGGCTTTTGCGCTTGTCAAATGCCGTTCGGAAATCTGCCAAGGTTTCGAGAAGGTATAAGATCGAAGAATACACAGCAGACGAAGAAGCGAACAAGGCTATCGCCGAACTGCGTCTTTACACGCAATGCTACATTCATTTCCGATTTCCTAATATATCAGAAGCTCTTTGTTCAACATTGGTTGAGGCCAACGCGCTGCGGCTTCGGCGGTTGTATTACCAGAGGTCGCATCGAAGGCGCATTGCTTTGAACGTCCGGCGTCCACACGCAGATCCAACAAAGATTGTCGCGCTACCTAAGCTTCCGGAAAGCCGCCCGGTCGTGCGGTTTGCTCCAACTTTGCAACCAAAAGGAGGCGCCATTGGCGAAAGGTCGACGAAAGCAACCAGTATTCCGGCAGCGCCCCTGACGTATGCCACTACTGCTCGACAGACCACTGCCCGAGCTTTGTACGCTGACTCTGTGGTTGGTGCTCCCCGGGCCAAGTCCGTTCTGGTAAACAACAAATTGTTCTTCCCTCCGGTACCACCGACAGACGAGTGTCCTTATTGTGGCGTCATCATCGAATTCAAAGGTAGTACAAAGTCTATAATTTGGAAGTAAGATTGTTATCCTATCTCCTTTTCAAGTAAGACAGATTCTGATTAATTCCAGCGACCATGTAGTCAGAGACCTGGAGCCCTTTGTTTGCATATTTGCCAGCTGTACTCAGTCCATCCAACCAGCGCCTGGCTCAGCAACGTTTGAAACATCGAAAGCCTGGATGAATCATATGCAAAATGCCCACGGGTATGCATGGGAGTGCAGAGCCCCTTCTCACGGTGCAATCCTTTTTGAACAAGAGATCGAGTTCCAGGATCACTCACGGAAGGATCATAGTGTCCCTGAAGCCCATGTGGGAAACCTCAGCGGTGCAGCTCGGAGACCTGTTGTCAAGAAAATTCAGGAGTGTCCCTTTAGAGACGACTTTGATGTCGAGCAAAACCCAGAATCAAACACTATCTTCTCAAATGAGGCCCTTCATCTACATATCGCCGCTCATATGAAAGAAATTGCACTGCTGGCATTACAAAAATTACCCAGCGACGAAGACGAGGAAGACGTGGCCAGCGATGCACCAGTGGACGAGAACGGACCCGCAAGAAGACGCGAATCGATGTACAGTGTACTGGATGACGAAGCTTTAGACTTCAATACAGAAGCTGTTGATGGCGTTCCGAACGTCGCGGGAGACACGATCAGTTTCTCTGTAAACAAACTCGATTTTGAGGATAGAGACGCCGATGGACTGGCACTACTTCATCGAGCAGTGCAGGGCAATGATCTGACCTTGGTCAAGTTGCTTATACATCAAGGTGAAAATCTACGCATCAAAGACAGTCATGGAAGGATTGCATTGCATTACGCTTCTCTGAACCCGGAAAAAGGCGTGGACATGATGAAACTGCTGCTAAGTTCCGAACATGCAGAGATCATGAGTTTCATAGATGACCATGGCCAGACACCGCTGCATTACGCCGCCAAGAAAGATTTCATTGATGGGATACAACTATTGGTGGAAAATGGGGCATTCATAGACCTTCCTGACCACCATGAGTACTCTCCATATCTATGGGCCGTCATTTCTGGGCAGTACAGAGCAACTGAAATGCTACTATCTCTCGGTGTTGACGTCAACTCCGCTAGCACGCAAAGAAAGTCAGCATTAAATTGGGCAGCTAGTATGGGCCGCTCAGAAATAGCTGGATTGCTTGTAGCAAATGGCGCGGACCTCATGCTTATGACTCGGAGCACGCAATCAGTACCATTGGAAGAGGCAGCAGCTTCTGGTGACTTGGCTACAGTGCAATTACTGCTCCAATCCGGCGCAGATGTGAATTACCGCGACCACGACGGATGGTCCGCCATACATCGGGCGGCTGAGGAGGGTCATTATGACGTCGTGTCTCTACTGTTGAAGCATGGAGCTAACGTGAACGGGATCAGCTCATATGGCACTTCGCCATTACACTGTGCTGCAAATGGAGGACACAACGAGATTGTGAACGAGCTTCTTCGATACGGAGCCAATCCTCTCATAGTAACGGCTCATGGCTGGACAGCATTACACCATGCCGCATTCATGGGTCATTCTCATATCGTACAGACCCTCTTGGACAGTGACGAGCGGGTTTCTGGCTCCTTCCAGGACACTCATGGTTGGACAGCGCTTCATTTGGCAGTCCATATGAGACATTTAGCTACTGTCAAAGTTTTACTTGACAACCCTACCATTTCAGACTCTCGCCTCCAGAGCGACGGGAGAGGTCTCACAGCGGAGGAGTGGCTAGACCTTGGGATGAACAGCCACTATTACAAGATCATCAGCAAGGTATCTTTCGGCAATTCACGTTGTTGCAGAGCGGTCACAAGATTACGGCAAGCTGCTCATGAGGGCAACACTGTCATAACCGAGCTTCTCTTGGAACAAGGAGACTCTGTCTATGACACGAATTCCGGACGAAGGACTGCACTTTACCACGCTGCAAAACAAAACCACCATGAAATACTGAATACACTTTTGCGGAATGGCGCGGATCCCAACTTCCTCCCCGCAGGAGTTAAGACGTGGGAAGAAGTCATCTCTGATGACACTACACTTCAACGACTTCGACAAGCTGGATACACAGCGACAGGCCCCGATCCTGAAACGGAACTTAAGATAAGAAGCACTCTCCGAGCGCGAGGTCAAAGCTTCATTCAAGACGAATCATCGATACTAGCCTCGGAATCCTATAGTATGCGTACATCATCGGTGCAGGATCCGGAAGTCTATACGCCATCGGCGATGCAGGGCTCAGAGGCCTATGATGAGGATACTGAATCGTCGCGAGCTTTACAGATGACGGGACTAGGACTAGAAGGATCTGAGCCGGTGCGTAAGATAAAGTCGGCTCGTTCTCCCCTGGCCAGCTTTTGGAAACGGTTCAGAAGATGAGAGTTCAACACGGTAGTACTAGGAACAAAAGTCTATTCATTTAAGCTTCTATATATGAAAAAAGAACGATCATCTTCACATTTGTCTGTTTGCCGTTGGCTAGGGTGTTACTAGAATTTCGGCCGCCTAGAATAATTGAAAGAGGTACTAGTCCATGCAATATGAAAAAAAAGTCGCAAGTTGTTGCCTCCTTTAACCGTTCATAAATTCTCAAAGAAGGGTCTCAGGTCCCTGAGTAGTCGTTTTGTGTGACATCGTAGGAACAAGCATTTGAGTCAGCATCCCGTCTGCCCCAGCAATGGGGCTAAGATTTTGCTTCATCGTTTGGTGCATTCTCACACGCACTGGTACATCATATTGCTTTCCAATGATGAGACATTCCACAAGAGCTTTGTACGCCCGCCTTTGAACTGGTCCTTGCTCTAGTCCTGCTATCAAGATACTCATCATTTCTGGAATCGCCTCAGCTAGCAGCCATTGATGTGCTTTGAGATCTTTCTGACAAATAATGAGATATGCCGCGGGAGGCATATTGAAGAACGCGTCCCGTCCTTTTTCTTTCGCATGTTCAGCGAATTGGAAAATGGCTGTTAGGTAGAGGTGCACGTCGGTGCCATTCCGGGCTTTGCTGTAGCGCATGAACTCTTTAGCGACAGCTTGATTTGCGTCGCTAAACAGCTGTTCCTCATAAGGTCCGCCGATATACCCTTCGTAGTATTCTGCGTTGAGCGTCGCGTGATATTCAATTGGCATCGCTTCCTTCGTCCTTAGGACCGATACTTGCGCCGTGAAGAGTGTTTCCGTCCGAGCGATGCACTCCACGCTTTGGCCATCCCGGATGTTGCTATCGAAATCCTTCAGGTAGTAGGAAAGTCCCTTGTGTACGTACTCCCCCGAATCTCTCCGGTAGGCAATGGACGACCACGATGCGTATATTGCAGTCAAGATGTCACGGCCTTCTATCCAGTCGCTCAAAGCTGATAGATAAGCACATTCAGCGCCTATGAGAAGTCCAATAACAATCAAGCCCTGCAAGTCTCCAGTAGAGGACATTGCATACACATCGGCCGAAAGCCATGTCACACGCGCGAGGTTTTTTTCGCGTTTCCCGTCAATAAGCCATTTCCCATACTTGAGATAAGCATCACCCCATTGCCGCAATTTGTCTTCTTTGCCATTCTTGACGAGGTCCTGTAGCACATGCATCACCTCCCAGCGACCAAACGACGAATACCTCAAGTAGAAGCTGACCATATGATAAATAGGCGGAAAGTAGAAGGATGCGGTCAGAGTGTTGAGCATGATCGTAACGCTTCGTGAGGAATTTGCGTATCGTCGGGCAAACAGCTGTTCTTGAAGCTTCAGAAGCTCTTGAACTCGCTCGTCCACTGGTTCCTTGGGGCCTTTCAAGGAGGAAACTCCAGAAGGAAGGGGCAATTGGTTCACCTTCGCACCGCGTTCAAGAAGCACCTTGATGTTTTCTTCAGAGTTTGCTTGTATGGCTCTAATCAGTGGCGTGTCGCCGTAGGTTGCCTTGCCCTCGATCCGAGCGCCCGATGCTAGCAGCAGATCCACAACTTCCTTGTGATCTGAAGTAACGGCAATATGTAGTGCGGTCAATCCGCTTCGATCCTTAGCATTGATCCTGGCGCCACGACTGATCAGGAATTCGACCGCGTCTCTGTGGCCCCTGGTCGCGGCCCAGAAAAGCGGCGCGCGGCCATAGTTATCTTTTTGCCAGGTGAGACGACGAGAGGCTACGTGATCGGTACCATACTGCTTGAGTAGCATTTTGGTCCAGCCAACGTTGCCGAAGTACGCTGCCAGGTGCAAGAGAGTGTACGTGGGCGCGACTCCGCCGTATTTTTCCTCTTCCCAGTAGCACTCCCACCAACCTTCCCGAATTGGAGACTGTGGCAGAAAGAATGGGCGTGAGAAATGAGACACATCCATCACCTCGAATGCATGTCGGAAGTGTTCTGGCCAGTACATACACGCATAGCCCAAGAGACTGTTGTTTGCGCACGTGTTGCTGACTTTTTCGGAGGAATCGTAACTTTTCTCAATGAGACTTAGGCAAGTCTGCATGAGGGCCAGATGAGTAGTCTGGTCCATGTAGAACATGTCAATCCCTTTGATATTAACTTGCTCACTCTGGAAAAACTCCTTTGCAGATTCGTGAACGAGATTCACAACGTTTCCTTCGAGCCTCACCAAAAGCCCGCAAGATGTCAGTTGATCCCTTATCATGTCGCTTGGCGTTAGGGCGTTTGACGCTTTTGTATTTGTCACCGCTGTTAACTCGTCCACTGTCAGAGGTCGGGCGGCGAGAACAATCCATTGAAGCATGAGGACCAGCCTCTCTTTGTCTTCCACTAGCTGAAGCAGCCGCTGATAGACTCCACCCAGGCCCTTGGGCATTCGGTGAAGGACTTCCTGGACTTTTTCCCAATTCCTTCCCTTGAGCTCATCCGCGACAAATCCGACCCATAAGAAGGTACCATTGGCGCCGGCCTGTAAGGCCTGCTGAACATCCAGGAGGTTGTGGTTGGAGAGATTTCCCTCAGACTTTAATTCAGCAACTTCAGCAAATATGTATCTCTCAACATCCATCCTAGTCTCATTCTCCGAATCATCAAGTTTGATCCGACAATATCGACCGAGCTTGTTCTCGAGAAGTGCTGGCTGAGGGCGAGATAGACAGATGAGCTTCAATTTCGGCGTTGGCGTCTTCTCAGCTTTCGAGATGTAGTCCCCGAGGGCGTCGAGGAGTTGCCGGAGAGATTTCTTTTCGCATTCATCCAGTCCATCCAGCACACAGAGTACCTGAGTAGCCCCGCTTTGACTGAGCATGATGAGGAAAAGCCTCCACAAAGAGACAAAGCTTGAAATGGTATATTTGGTTGTTTCAGAGCCTTCAAAGTAGGTTTTGATGTGCTGTGCCAGATGGGGTTGGAAGCTGAGCCACTGGAACACGATCCCCCTCATGATGGTCAGCGCGGTGTTCCGATTTCTGTCACGATTACTGATGAAGTAGTAGAGGAGAACGCCGTATTTCGAGTCCACTATCGGCTGTAATACCTCTGAAAGATAGATAGATATCATGGTTTTGCCTTTACCGGGGCCTCCTGAGATCCAAAGAAGTGTTGGACCACGTCCAGCCAGCCATTCCTGGTAGCTCGAATGTTTTGTGACCCAGTCGCAGGTGCCAATGGCTCTCCGTCCCTTCAATGCAACCAGAGAATTCCGGTCAATTTCGGGTCTTGTTATGAGCAAAGCATCAAGGATAGGACCGGCTAACATTATTGTATCCGATGCCTGATCTACCGTCAGAGCTGCTGCCTTCGGGGCCGTTGGTACCAACAACAGAATCTCCTTTGCATATGCAGCGGCGGCAACCGCTGCGTAGCCATGCCAGAGCTTGGAGCGATGTGAATCTGCATAGTCACAGACTCCGCGGATAATCAAGCATTGATTGGTATCCAAGAAGCCAGCCGCCTCTGTTTCAAAACAAAGAATACCATGCTGGTGCGCCAACTTGTCCATGATTACCTTACTGGATCTCCAGAGGTTCGCGGACGCAATCAGGCCATAATGTACTTTAGGGTCCTGATTCTCTCGGCGTGGTCGGCTCAGGATTCGGTTCGGGTCGCAATGATTGCATCCATTCTCGGCGGATCCTGTGATTACATGCTCGTAGGCCGAGTCGAAGAGGACGTCCTCATCCGGACCTGGGTTGGCAAAAGTCTCGGAATCTGTCGATACAGCATCGGAGATGTAACGAGGTATCTGACTTTCGCCTAGAATACTGTTCGTCTCGGCCTTGCCTGCTGCTGTGAGGAGCAGGTTTGATGGCTTCTCCAATGCCTTAGTGCTGGTAAACTGATAGTCGTTGGAGGACTGAAATTTGTACAGCATGAGGCCCGGCCGGGTCGCCGTCGGTTTACTGACAACAATATCGCCCATCACGATGTTGTTCTTCGTATTTGGTGCCCCTCCTCCAATGCCGACCATCAGGCTGAAGCGGATGGACTTGAAGCTCTCGAGCATTCGTGCAGCTCCGGCCACAACTGAAGTGGTGCCATAAACATCAGGAGATGGGGATGCGAGTACGACATTATGACCACCAATCATTCCCAAGACATAGCTGTTGGTGTCGTTCGGATCCAGAGGAAGGCTGGGGTGGATGACGTCAAGCATGGCCTTGGCCGCCGCGAGCTCCACTGGGAGAGCACAAAGCCACGCAACTGTGTAGCTATCCCGCGACGCCATCTTCGAATGGAAGTGTATGAATTGGAATGCAGAGGGTCGAGAAGTAGTGCATTGCAGGAAAACAACTTGGGAGCGGAACAGCCTGGTTTTACGGTTTGTGCTCCTCAGCCTGATCACGTCGCTTCGGCTGTGATACAAAGCGCTGCCAGAAGTCAGAAGCCCCACACGTTCCACCTCCAGAGAAACGGCTATGAGACAGAGCGGTACGAAAAATATCGAGATACTTGAAGACTTAGAGGAGCGCAGAACCGACTAGTTCTGACAAAGATTCGGCAAGTGATGTCTATAGCTTTGTAGCACGAGAAATCTTTAGGCGCTCATGGAGCGCGCAGGAGGGCACGATTTGGGGGCCAAATAGAAGGCTCACTGCTCAGAACCAGGCAAGAAGTTTACTGCTTCGCCGGTCGCAATGCCAGGACGTACACAATTGACGACTCAAGACGCCAAATCGCGTGAATAGGAGGTTTTGAGAATCTGGAAGTCCTATTGACAGAATACGATTGCCAGACATAGCCAAATTCCGCATGCGACAAGCAGGCTTCCGCCATGGCGTCCGCCAAATTAAAGCAGCAATAGAGCTGACAACGCCACAAAAGATATTTTTGGTGCCCGCTCTGGAGTGATGACATGTGACGAGATGACCCATCCAATCAATGGAGTTTATCTGCCGATGACCATTGAATATGATCATGGAGGCCGAATCTAAAGATAAGGAGCGGTTCAGCTGTCACCGGGAGCAATAACCTTGGAAGAATTGTGTAACGAAACACCCGTCAAGAAACCGTTTTCCAGAATGCCTAATCCTCTCTTGCTGAATCATTTTCACATTTGCCTAAAAAGGTTTCGGAAGTATAAGAGAAACAGCTCTCGACTCGCGCCACGCACCATAAGGACGAAATGTATATTTGTTTTCGGTCAGGCAAGGCAAAGCATGACCAAAGACCATGGTGTTAGATTGTTAAATGGTGATGGAAAGGAGCTAGAGAACCCAGCTTCTTCTTGTTATTCACAGAGTGTCTTGCGACTGTTAAGTGCGCGTCTTTGACTGTGACTGTACCATCTTATTGAACTACACGCTTCGTTACATGTCTTGGTGCGGTGTTGTGACGCGGCTGTTATCTTCTGAAGTTCTTGAGCATTTGTTTCATGAGAAGCGGCTACTACAACAGCATCCTTTGCAAGCTTTGAGACCCGGTCTTCAAGGAGACAGAGGATGCCAGTGAATGCCATGATAGACTTCTAGGGAATGTTTGAGATTCGTTCTCTTCTTCCTTTGTCTCAGACTGACAGGTCTGTCAAAAGCGCGCATTTTAGAATGAACAACATTTGCATCGATAGCCTAAATCCAGATGGTGCAAAGGCTGAGATGATAGTAGCATTCTTGAACCTGTTCTTACGCATAGACTTAATAGGGTGGAGAAACTTTACCTCGTTGAAAGTCACTTCTACCCGACCTCATGTGTTGCTCAATCATATTCACGTACTAGTTCTTCTGGGGTTGAAATAGAACTACATTATGAGGTTTCACGTCTTGTGAAGTATAAGGAGGGAGAGCGCAAGGCTAGAGGTTATCAAAGCAGTCAGAGATGAGCTCAAAGGTCATGCATGCGCTATAGCTGTCAAAGATGATGATCCTCTACTTGTAGACGCATTGCCTTGCAGTCATCTTGTCAAAATTTATAAGGTATTGAAGAGCCAATTTATCGTTGAAATGCCTGCTACCTGAGGCCCCAAGAAGCATAGCTAGGTGCAGATCGTTCTCTTCAGACTCGTGTGAGTTAAGGATTCTGGCTGCCTTCATGATTACAAGTAGTGAAATTGCTCCTCATTTAGCACTACTTGCCTCCGCCATTGTGATAAAGTCCCAGTTGGTCTTAACATGGACTTTGAAAGCTCCCTGTATATCTCCAGTGTTATCACGTTCTGCTCTCCTCCAATCCCAATCCCAATCCTGAATCTACATTTATCAACATCCCAGACGTTCTCCTTGCACACCCCCAAGTCCTCCACCACCTTCTGGAGCGACTGGAAATGCTCTCTGTCCTTCTCCTGGATTTTCTGCTTAAACTTGGAGGAGTTTCAGACATTCACAAAGCGTGTGAAGAAGCCTCGCCCAGTTTTGGTGAGGAAGCTTCCGCTCAGGTTCTGGTGTTGTTAGACTTCCATGGTTCGGATGGACTTTACAGCTACGCGCCAGCTGTGGAATAAGGGGTGGTTGCCCGATGGCATCGACGTACTGCACATGCAGTTCTAGGGCTAGTATGTGAGCATATGTTATCCGCTGGTTGATGGGCGCACGCTCTGATCGTATGGGCCGGCCATTGAGACGCGCGTTGAGTCCCTCTCTCGGCACATATGTAGTGATCACGCGTCAAGCGTGTAATGTCCTCTGCTTTTCAGATAGAAAGCCTGGAGATGGCCTCTTGAATGCTCCCCAGAGCCAATCTGGTATGCCTTGCGCTGGGAACCAGGTCGACTGTAGATGCTTGCCCTTGAAGATGACTAGGCATTGAAGCTTGACGCCGGTGGCTGAGATAGTCTCAATGATCGATACCCACTCGTGGTCCTCTGGAGATTTGATATAAGCTTTCTTCTTCGTAGCACTTGCAAGCACTTGGAAGTTCGTACATACCCCCAGTGCGCACCCAGTCTCGTCCATATTCCATATATCTTCGTACTGTATGCCTAGCTGTATCCTTGTCTGCTCAAACAGCTCAATAAAGGCTCATATAGTATCTTGACTAGCCGCTGCAGTCCTTGCGCTCTCGATCGTTCGGCCAACTATAGATGCGACACGTGGGCTGCGTGCGATGAAGTGGGGTACCCATAGTTGCCCGAGTGGCTCGTAGTCGCTATTCATGTGTAGAATCCGGGTGGCCATCTCTCGTGCGCGTGGATGAGATGGAGGTTGTGCGCGTGAGTCCTCTTTTAGTATCCATTCTACTAGAAAGTGCTCTTGCTCTGGTGTCCATCGCTGTTAATTTGAGTGAGCTGTCGCATTAGGTTGGCGACTGTTGATGCGTTCTTGTAGCGTCGATCGGGGCACGCCCCACGCCTGTGCAGCTTTTCGCTGGCTTGTGAAAATACCAGAATTAAGATCGTTGATAGCAGATTGTGTAGCTAGCTCACGGGCATCTATGGTAAACGCGTGGTGTTGAGAATATAGCTGTTCAGAAGAGAGTGACGCGTTGTGGTAGGGTGGCCGAACACTAACGTGGCCGAACACCAACGTGGCCGAACACCAACGTGGCCGAACACTATATGGCCGAGCTTATCGGTGACCCTCAAGTGCATAGATCCAGCTCTCTTAGGTACGCTACGCACGCTACTAGAGGTAGAAAGCTTCTTATTAGTAGATATCTTATATATGCAGTCTTAATAATAGCGACGCACGTTAGCTAGATATTATTATCTAATTAGAACTCCTAATACCCCACTTTAAGGAGGTGAATTTGGTTCAGGTGTAGATCGCTACCGACTAGGGTTGGATCGATGCACTTAAGGGTCACAATATGACTTTCCGAAAACGAAAAAGTGCGAAGAGGCACAGCAACATCCAATACCTCAACGGTTTCGAAATTCATAGTCTGCTGCTGTGTCTGAGTTATTAAGCTACATGAATAGTCTCCGGAAATAGCTCCGTAGTAGTAATGCAGAATAAATTTCAATACTAGCCGATATTTAGTTACATTACCATCCAATCCACTCTAGTAGATCTTCGTAAATCTTGCTGCACACAATGCAGACTACGATTTTAGTAATTCAAAATTGCGCTTAGCATGCGCAGGCAAAATTGTCGCACAATATTTGAGTTTAATAACCCTCCGCTCACATTCAAAGATGAGTTCATTTATTCGGGCTTGTGGTTTAGTGGTATAATACTCCCTTAGCATGGGAGTGGTCCGGGGTTCGAGTACGTCAGACTCCTCTTCCTCATCTTTGATTCGCATTTCTAACAAGAAATAGTTCCCCGCGAGTCCACAATGTCTTTTTTGCCCGTGGCCGTGTCATGGAAGTGAGTTATACTTTTTTTTGCGAAGTGAGGAACATTGACTGCTTATTTCTGCATTTTTGCCTTACTATAGTTATCGTCAATATCTCAGCTACGCGATCAGACGCACTGATCGCGGCGCCCAAGCAGCGCTCACACCAGAACCCCTGAGCCCATCTCTTCTGTAGTTCTCCTTCGTAGATCAATCAATCAGTACCATCATCGAACAGAATGCATTCATAGTTATGGTTGTTTCCTTTCACTAGTGAGCCTCCCATCGGAGACATATATAACAGCAGGATATAGCAGGAAATTGCATAACCAAAAAGTAAGAGAACAACTGCAGTGTCTCTAATGAATGCCTCTCTATTCGAAAAGTGGAATAAGACGAGATCTCTACTGCACTCGTGTTTCTAGCAACTAAACGCCTCCTCGAATTTGGAACAAATTGTGACAAATTACAAACTCTCAATCATCTTCTAACACGTCGTACCATTCTGTGTTCTCTCGAACAAGTGACCACATATACTTCTCGAGTTTGGCTGCACACTTGACGTATATCGTCGACGGGTCGTTATAAAGTCGACAATTGTTGAAGACCAGCTTAAGGTCATCGATGAGCAGTTTTGGAGTAGTATAAAAGCCGTTTTCAAGCCTCTCTTCCATAGTCGACAAATCCATCGGTGATGTAACAGTGTTGTAATAGTCAGGAACTTCGTCTTTATCGACAGGTTTTAGGAATGGCCATGCTTGCTTGTGGTTTTGTATTTGGTACAGAAAGACCCGACACACATTGAAATGTCGACCTCGACGCGGTTCACGTGATAGTGCATCCATCTCCGGAGACCAGCCGGTAGCCTGTATAGCAGGAATGGATAGTGGATCGATTAGAGTTATGATACCGTTGGCCCATTGCTGAGGCGGTTGATAGACGACGTGGCTTTTGCTCAATGTGCGAATCTTAGCGTGAACTGTTTCTTTCTGCTTCAGGAGCATACGTCCAACCTCAAGGTAACGAATCTGAGGAAGCATATCGCACTGCATGAGTGTACCTCCCTCATAGTCCTTGATATAACCCATCCAGTCTGATTTTGGAAGAGTAATATCTTTAGTGAAGCCTTGCTTTTGAAAATATCCAGTAGCGAAATTGTCAGCGTAGGTCAGGAAATGCATAACAGGAGAAGTAGCTTTGACATAGTCCTTTAAATGGGCCATAATATGTGCGCCGTAGCCTTTGACCTGCTGATCTGATGAGACTGCGCAAAAGACGATTTCGGCAAACTTGTGGTTCCGAAATTCGCGGTATGTTATACCACCAATGACCTCAAGGGGAGCTTTGACGATGGCGATAGACAGGTGATTGCGGTCATACACGAGGCGTGCAATGTAGTCCTTGGGCATCTTCGGGAGTTGTTTTTGAAACAAGTTCTTGAGACCCGTGAGCACGATCGAACTTACTCTGCTGCCATCATTATTGACAACTCGAAATTCGATCTCGCCTCTATATTCCTCAATAACTGCAGGCTTTGAAATACTTAGTAGATGTCCTTGTTGATATAAGTTTGACATACCTTCTCGAGAAAAGGAACCCTGAAATTTGGCTTTGGTTCATGATCGTTTGAAACTGTTGGTAGCGCTTTAAGATTTTCAATTCTCTTTGTGGCGGGCGCATCCTCCAGTTCTTCAGAAGCCGCACGCTTCGCAATGCGAAGATCGCCAGCAGCCACTGCATCTGAGTTCGTGTTTGTTGCCACCATTTGAATTGTTTGCTGATGACAAAGCTAGTTTAGAGGTAGAGGTCTAGCCTAAATCAAACTAGTTCTCCAGTCGCTGCTAGATCGGTGTTGTTGTGGAGACTAAGACTGAGCCTTGCACGCACGCGATTGATATCGAGCGGAGAAGCTGACTAATAATATTGTGTCCGTGCGCATGATGCCCGTGCTCGCCCAATGCCCAACAACATCAAAGTAGAGAAGAAACAACAACAAACAGCGAGAATTTACTTTTTGGAATTACTGCTAGCGGCTACAACGGTCTCTATAGGTGACCACGCGTCTCCTGGTGTCGGTTTGACACCTTGAGAGTCGCGGCTCTGGCAGGCACAGACGAACAAAATCTGCGAGCATCGTCTGGTAACCGATTTCCTGTCAAGATTCTCAAATTTGAGACTTCAAAACTCGTATTTAAACCGGCCCTGAAGCTCCTCATATGGGGCTACGGGCTGAGAGTACCACTAAACCACGAGCCCGTGCGAGTGTGGCCTCGAGATGTTTGATGGAGTTGCATCTACTGCTATAATACATACACAGTGAAAATTGTCAAGTCGTTCTTTGAATTTCTGTCGATACCACAACATTAAAATGGTGGATGAGGGATACCGCTTATGTTGCAATTTTTTCGAGCGGGGAAATGCCTGTATCGACAACGGAACCTTCGGATGACGTTGAGGCGGGATTTGCTAGATAATATAATACTGAGGCAAAGAAATTCGTGAATATCCAAATGGTATGGACGAGAAGAGCGTAGTCAAGATTGGAATAGAAGACAACAGTTTGCTGGGCCGGGACAGAACGAAGGATTGGGAAAAATATCGAAAAACTTGTAACGACCGCGAAGACTCTCTAGATGAGAGAACTCATTGACCAGGCAGAGCTTTACCGCCAAGATTCTGGCTCTCTCCCTCGTCTGGCCACGTTTGTTGAAGTTCGCCAACTTCGCCTCGATGGTTTCCCCAGCTGCCAATGAAAGCTTTGCCTTCGTAATCCTCCACTCCTTTCCACCTCTTCTCTCCAAGTCTGTCCATCAGCACTGCAGCCTTCTCGTCCATTGTCATACATAAGAACAATCTTGACACATCGTCTGGAGCGACGTCGTCCATGCGTCCACCAGGGTACATCATTGTCGGCCACTCAGCTACGACAAGTCCGCCTGAGCTAGGCCATGCGGCACCAACCCATGCGTTTTCCCTCGCCGTCGGCTCAGGCTGAGCAGCCATTACTTCCTCATCTTGCGATTGGTTGGGTTCAGTGAAGAGGGCGTGTCTAGCGGGAGAGTCCCACCACTTCCCTCCGAGCAACAGTAAGCGCTGAGCAAAGTCGTCTTCCTCTTGTCGAGTGGCGTGACGTTTCTTCGGTGGATCGAGACGGTTGAGGCCGAGAAAGTCAAAATCTGCAGGACAGGGCCTCTCGAGGACGATCACACCTCCGCGTGACGGCCAAGCGAATATGGTGATTTCTTCGTAGAAATCGACGCGTTTACTGAGATCTTTGATGCTATCGTAGACGGTTCGCGGACCGCACAAGTGCCTCGGACGTTGCACCGGGTTTGTGAATCGCGCGCTCTCAGATGGGGGCGGTGGCGTGGGACGGATTAGACTGAGCTGGCTGTCCATGATGGGGCCGAAATGTGTGTCGAGTGCAATGGTGGAGGCGGGAAACAGAAGATGCAACAACGTGTGTACAATTACAGGGTATTTCAGCGTGTGATTGAGGGGCGCTGGCGATGGCCGCCAAAACGCTCATTTTACGGGTGGTATCTTAGTGATAACTATTCATCGCAACACCATAAAAATGTGATGATTTTTTCCGCATCGAAATCGAGAGCCACTGGCTTCCATCTGACGAGGCCGATTAGGTGCTATAGCACACTTACCGAGCTTGCGCGACTCTGACCCTCTACCAGTTAAGGAAGGGGCGAACGGAGAGGCTTCTCGATCTCTACCTGTGCAGTCGCCTGCGGAAAATGGGCTGCGAATCTGTAAGCCATTAGCATCTGCGTCGAATATTTGAAGCAGTACATCCCCACGCCAAAGCATCAGTACGCAGTTCGCTCCATCCCTCTCGTACACTTCCACGAGATTTTCAAGTTGAGGTTCACCGGCAGCTAATGCTGCAACGTTGTCGAAGAAATCCATGGAAAGCGCTGCTTAGATACACTAAATGCACGCTGATCTGATAGAGTAGGCAGGCCTGGGGCTCGCAAGCATGCCTGCACTGTTCAATCTTATAGTCCTCAACCCTTACCATTCTAACTACCCCTAGAATCTTCATGAAATAATACGACTATTTTCTTTACTACCCAGGTAACTTAAAGCTTATAAGCTTTACATGCCTCTTCATCAAAAGCAGCTGATTTACAAAGTGAACAGGATTGCCACACAGGGAAGAAAAAACACAATTGATCGCATTACAACATCTTTGTCGAATACCTCAGCCAGTTTCTCTCGAGCATGCGAGTAACTATGATGCGGTCACGTTTGCTGCGTCTTTAGCACGAGACTCAAGTCCAAGCCAAACTCGTAATCCACCAACCTTGCAAATCTGAGCTGAACGTCTTCAACACCTACCAGACAAGACTGGTGAAACACTGCAGACATCTACAATCTACCAGCACACACTTGCACAACTAATTTCTCCCAATGCATCACCTCGCTCCTGACTCTTCCCCAGGCATAGGGGGGGGGGGGGGGGGGGGGGGGGGGGG
>Ga0265780_10002332_pt1 | contig 25788 bp, 24 predicted proteins | sample P1T30metagenome_FD_192432 | JGI IMG/M metagenome (GOLD analysis project Ga0265780, IMG submission 192432) | Plant litter microbial communities from East Loma Ridge, Irvine, California - P1 T30 | ecosystem: Environmental > Terrestrial > Plant litter > Unclassified | place: USA: California...
TCCCGGCACGCCGAAGGCCGCATCCGGCAGCTCGAGCGGGTCGCAGCAATCGTCGTCGACCCGGCGCACGATTACGTGCACCCGCTGCAGCCCGGCCAGGGACTTGAGGTAGACCACGCCGTCGCGTACTGTGAGGTCGCCGCATTCGACCAGCGCCAGGCCGAGATGGCGCGCCAGGTAGGCCTGTTCGTAGTAGCTCTCGGCGCGCGGGCCCGGGGTCAGCAGGACAATCAGCGGCATCTCGCCGCCACGCAGCGGCGCCGGCATGTCGCCCTGCGCCGCGCACAGGCGGCCCCAGTGCACCAGGCTGTCGTGCATGCTGCGGAAGAAGCCGCCCAGCGGGCGCACCTTCAGCTCGCGCAGCAGGTCCGGGAAGGCGGGCGCGATGATGGCGCGGTTTTCCAGCGCGTAGCCGGCGCCGGACGGCGCCTGGGTACGGTCGGCCAGTACCCACCAGCGTCCGTCGGGGCCGCGCGCTAGATCGGCCGCGTAGAAATGCAGGGCGACGTCGTCAAGGTTGCGCATGCCGTGGCAGGGGCGCAGGAAGCCGCCGTGGCCATGCACCAGCGCCGGCGGCAGCAGGCCTTCGCGCAGCAGGTCCTGCTTGCCGTAGACGTCGCCCAGGACCGCGTTGAGCAGGGTGGCGCGCTGCGTGATGCCGGCTTCGATGGCGCGCCATTCGGCGTGCGGCAGGACCAGCGGCAGCAGGTTCAGGTCCCAGGAGCGCGGCTTGCGGCCGGCGTCGGCCAGCACGTTGTAGCTGACCCCGTTCTCGCGCACCTGGCGCCGCACCATCTCGCGGCGCTGGCGCATCGCGTCCGGCGTCTCGCGCTCGAGCCCGGCCAGCAGGGCGTGCCAGTGCGCACGCGGGCCGCCGTGCGGATCGAGCAGCTCGTCGAATCCGGCGGTGACGGCTGGGTAATGGGCGAGGAATGGGGTGGACATCGGGCGTTACTTTACGCAGAGAAATAGGACGATAGGGTAATTTCCTCGTCAATGCAATGGTGTGTTCAAGTGTGTTTAAGCATGTTTCATTCCCACAATATACTTGTAATACGTGCAGGTCGGCGCGCTGGCACGTTTCTTGAATGCATCGAAGGGACAGGAGGAAGCGATGCCCAATTTTTATAACGAAATGTACTCCGATGCGGCAAGCGTACGGCCTCACTACCACGCTTTTGCCCAATGGCTCGCTGAACAATCGCCCCAGCATATCGAGCAGAAGCGGGCAGAGGCCGAGCTGAACTTCCAGCGGGTCGGCATCACCTTTGCCGTGTATGGCGACAACGCCGGCAAGGAAAGGTTGATCCCCTTCGACATCATCCCGCGCGTGATCAACGCCGCCGAGTGGGCCACCCTGCAGGCCGGCCTGGTGCAACGAGTGACGGCGCTGAACCGCTTCCTGCACGACGTCTACCACCACCAGGAAATCCTGAAGGCGGGCATCATCCCGGCCGAGCAGATCCTCGACAATGCCCAGTATCGGCCCGTGATGCGCGGCATCCAGCTGCCGTCCGACGTTTACGCCCACATCGCCGGGGTCGACATCGTGCGCGCCGGAGAAGGCGAGTTCTATGTGCTCGAGGATAACCTGCGCGTGCCCTCGGGCGTCTCGTACATGCTGGAAAACCGCAAGATGATGATGCGGCTGTTCCCCGCGCTGTTCGCGCGCAACCGGGTGGCGCCGGTCGACCATTACCCCGACCTGCTGCTCGACAACCTGCGCAGCGCGGCGCCCGCCGGCGTGCTGGACCCGACCGTGGTCGTGCTCACGCCGGGCATGTACAACTCGGCCTACTTCGAGCACGCCTTCCTGGCCCAGCAGATGGGCGTGGCCCTGGTGCAGGGGCAGGACCTGTACGTGGCCAACAATACCGTCTACATGCGCACCACGCGCGGCCCCAAGCAGGTCGACGTGATCTACCGCCGCATCGACGACGACTACCTCGACCCGCGCGCCTTCCGTCCCGAATCGACCCTGGGCGTGCCGGGCCTGCTGGACGCGGTGCGCGCCGGCCGCGTCGGCCTGGCCAACGCCATCGGCACCGGCGTCGCCGACGACAAGTCGATCTATCCGTATGTGCCGGACATGATCGAGTTCTACCTCGGCGAAAAGCCGATCCTGAACAATGTGCCGACCTACCAGTGCAGGAAGAAGGAAGACCTCGCGTACACCCTGGCCAACCTGCCCGAGCTGGTTGTAAAGGAAGTGCACGGCGCCGGCGGCTACGGCATGCTGGTCGGGCCGGCCTCGACCCAGGCCGAAATCGAAGCCTTCCGCCAGCGCCTGCTGGCGAAGCCGGACGGCTATATCGCCCAGCCGACCCTGGCGCTGTCGGCCTGCCCGACCTATGTCGAATCGGGCGTGGCGCCGCGTCACATCGACCTGCGTCCTTTCGTGTTGTCGGGCAAGACCGTGTCGATGGTGCCGGGCGGCCTGACCCGGGTGGCGTTGCAGGAAGGCTCGCTGGTGGTCAATTCCTCGCAGGGCGGCGGCACCAAGGACACTTGGATTCTGGAGAACTGATATGTTGAGCCGTACCGCAGACCACTTGTTCTGGATGGCCCGCTATACCGAGCGTGCCGAAAATGCCGCGCGCATGCTCGATGTCCGCATCCAGTATGCGCTGATGCCGCAATCGGCCCAGGCCGAGCAGCAGGGCTGGCGCACCATGCTCGAAGTGAACGAACTGGAACACCAGTTCGGGACCCGGTATTCGGAACTGAGCCAGAAGAACGTGATCGACTTCATGGTGCGCGATCCGGACCACCCCTCGTCGATCGTCAATTGCCTGCGCGCCGCGCGCGAGAATGCGCGCGCCGTGCGCGGCACCCTGCCGACGGAGGTGTGGGAAACCGAGAACACCACCTGGCTGACCTTGCAGCGGCACATCGACAATCGCCTGTACGAAACCAACCCGAGCCAGTTCCTGGAGTGGGTCAAGTACCGCTCGCACATGTCGCGTGGCGTCACGATCGGCACCATGTTCCAGGACGAAGCCTTTAACTTCATCCGCCTCGGCACCTTCCTGGAACGGGCCGACAATACGGCGCGCATCCTCGACGTCAAATTCAGGTCGCTGAACGCGGACACCGAACAGGGCGGGGCGCAGGGCGAGTTCTATTACCTGGCGGCCCTGCTGCGCTCGGTGTCAGCTTTTGAAACCTACCGCAAGGTGTACCGCGACGCCATCACGCCGACCCGGGTCGCGGAACTGCTGATCCTGCAAGCCAAGATGCCGCGCTCGCTGATCGCCTGCGTGGCCGCCGTGGTGGAAAATCTGCAGGAGGTGCGCAACGACGTCTCGCGCGACACCGAGCGCCAGGCCCAGAAGCTGCATGCAATGCTGCAATCGGTCGACATCGACGAGATCCTGGAACGCGGCCTGCACGAATTCCTCACCAGCTACCTGGCATCGATCGCGGAAATCGGCCAGGGCATCAGCCGCGATTTCCTGGTGCCGCCGGCCCCCGTTGAGCAAGAAAGCGCGCAGTCGCAGTCGCAATCACAGAGCCAGACACGATGATGCACGGATGCACCATGATGTGATGCGCCGGCGGGCGCTGCATCATCGTGGTGCGCCGTGGCCCCGCACCACCTTGTGCACGAAGGCCAGCTTTTCCAGCACCGGCGGGCTGAGCGTGAACGGATAGGAATCCGGCATCCCGATGCTGCGGTTCAGGCTGTTCAGCACGTAGGTCAGCGCGAACCAGTCGTGCAGGGTCTCGTCGAACGAGTCGCTCCGGGTCGGCAGGGTGACGCCATCCAGGGTCGGCTCGCCGGGCGTGGCGGGCTTGAGCGACAGGCCGCAGGCATGCGCCGTTTCCAGGGTATCGATCATGTGCAGGTAGTGGGCCCAGGTCTCGGCCCAGTCTTCCCATGGGTGCGAGCTGGCGTAACTGCTCACGAAGCGCGCCTCCCAGTCGGCCGCCGGGCCTTCGGCATAGTGACATTTCAAGGCCTCGCCGTAATCCTGGCGCTCGTCGCCGAACAGGGCCCGGTATTCGTCGATCCAAGGGCTGCCTACCACCAGGCGGTCGAAATAATAGTGGCCGCTTTCATGGCGGAAGTGGCCCAGCAGGGTGCGGTAACGCTCGTGCATCTGCTCGCGTGTGCGCTCGCGCTCGGCCGGGTCGGCTTCGGCGATGTTCAGGGTGATGACGCCGTTGGCGTGGCCGGTCATCACGCACTGGTCGGAAACGCCGTCTTCCAGGAACTGGAAGGCCAGGCCGGTGTCGGGTTCCTGTTCCTTGCTGGCCGGGGTCAGGTCCAGCCCCGCCAAAGTGAACAGCAGGCGGCGCTTGGCCGTCTCGAGGCGCGACCACAGTACATGGTTCTTTTCCGAGCTCAGGGCGGGAATGACGACCGTCAGCTGGCAGGATTCGCACAGGTCGTGCGGGTCGTCCGCCGGCAGCATCCAGTTGCAGACATTGTGCCGCACGTAATTGCCGCATTGCTTGTAGAGCTTGCCCTCGTCCCTGCGGTTCAGGCTGCGCCACAGGCCGGTGTCGGTCTGCTCGAAGCTGTTGACGGTGCGATCGGCCGGCTGGTAGCCCAGCATGCTGCTGCAGCGGAAGCAGAGCGTGTTTTCAAAGAAGATCTGCTGCGAACATTTATCGCAATGGAAGGTTTTCATCGTGGGAATGGTGGTGTTCAGCTACCGATAATCTAGCAGTAAATCGGAACTCGGCAGGCACGTGTCGGACTACGCCTCATATCGTGTGCGGGCAGCTTCCTCTGGACACTTGGCTGCGGCAAAACCGATTGGTCCAGCACAAAGGAGGGCGTCACGCCTGATCGCGCTCGTTTGTGCTTTTCCATGACAGCGCATGATGGACGCAAACTTCATTGGAGGTGACATGAGATTGCTTTGGCATGGGCTGCTGTTGCTGTTGGCGATGGGCGGTACGGCGATGGCGCAGGAAGAGGGCAGGGCCGGCGGTGCGCAGGCGCGCTATGAGGTGGTCAAGTTGCTGCCCGGGACGATCGCTACCTATCCACGGATCAATGCGTCCGGACAGGTTGCCGTGTCGATGGTGATCGGCGGGCGTGTTCAAGGCTTCTTCTATGACGGGACCGCGTTACGGCGACTTGGCGCCACGGTGTACGCACATGGCCTGAACGATGCGGGCCAGGTCGTCGGGACGGCGCTGAACAAGTCCGGCGTCGAACGCGCCTTCGTCTGGAGTGTTCGCAGCGGCATGCGCGATCCGACTGCCGGTGCGGGTCCCGGCGCCTCGTACGGCATGGCGATCAACGGGCGCGGCGTCGTGACCGGGTCCTACCAGGGCGGCGCGCGCCCCTTCCGCTGGAGTGCGGTGGGCGGCTTGCAGGATCTGGGCAGCATGCCCGATCCTGCCGGCGGCAGGGTGCTCAACGATGGCGGGGTGATCGCGGGCGTCAGCACCATCGACGACGAGATCACGCGGGTGTTCGCCTGGACCCGCGAACGCGGCCTGCTCGACATCGATACGCTGGGCAGTGTCGAGTCGAGCCCGGTGGCGGTCGGGGCCGGCGGCGAGGTGGCGGGCAACCGGCTCGCATCCTGGGACGATGGCGGCGATCGCCCGTTTCTGTGGACGCAGGCGGGCGGCATGCGCGACCTCGGCATCGGCCGCGGCAGCACGGCCTGGGTGAACGCGATGACGCCCGGCCTGCAGATCGCCGGCGCGATCGGCTACCCGGATGGCCGCCAGCGCGCCATGTCATGGACCCGCCGCGGCGGCATGCGTGAACTCGGTACCCTGGGCGGTCGCACCTCGGTGGCGCGCGCTGTCAACGTCAGGGGCCAGGTGGTCGGCTTCGCGGAGGATGCGGCCGGCGCCATGCGCGCTTTCGTCTGGCGCGAGGGGAGTGGAATGCGCGACCTGAACCGGCTGCTGCGGCGTGCGCCGGCGGGGCTGGTGCTGGAGAATGCGCTGGCGATCAACGACAGTGGCGTGATCGTCGCCAGCGCGAATATCGGCTTGGTTCTGCTCAGGCCGGAAGGTGGCCGCTAGCTATCGCCGTTTTGCCGGCAACAGCGTAATGTGCCGCAATCTTCGTTCGATCAACACCGGCTACCTTCAGTTTTTGATTCGCTGTCCGATATTGACAATAACGGGCAATGAACGCCGGCGTGGGGCCAGATGCGTTGCATGCAGCGGGCCAGTGTTACCAACTAACGAGGAGCAGTCATGAGCATGAACGTTTCCGGTGTCGCCCAGCAGGTAGCAGCTGTTCCGGTCGTCAGGGCGCAAACGGCAGTCGCTGGCGCGAAAGAGAAAGCGGATGTTCCGGCCGAGGATAAAGTGAGCCTGGGCGAACAGCAGGAGGCGCCGCTGACGTACGCCGACCCACGCAGCAACAAGATCGCGCAGACCGATCTTGCAAGAATGCTCGAGGAATCTGACCGCAAGGCGCAAGCGATCATCGACCTGATCCGGCCGCTGGTGGCGCAGCAGGGACTGAACTTTTCCAAGGTGGCCAGTGGCGAGCAGCAGCTAAATGCCGATCCCGCGACGATTGAGGCCGCCAAAGCCGCTGTCGCGGACGGCGGCGAGTTCAGTGTGGAAAAAACCGCCGAACGGATCCTGAGCTTTGCCAAGGGGCTCATTGGCGCCGACCCCTCCCGGTTTGATGCCATTCGCGCCGCTGTGGAAAAGGGCTTCCAGGAAGCGCAAGACATGCTCGGAGGGAGTTTGCCGGAGATTAGCCGGAAAACCCATGAGACGATCCAGGCCGAATTCGATCGATGGAAAAAAGAAGGCATTCCAGCCGGTGACATCGTCACGCTGGCGGCACCGGCTGACATCGGAAAGCAAGCTAGCTGATCTTGGTCGGTGAAGGCGGTCCCCGAACGGCTTCCTTGCATAAATCAGCGGCGATTGCTGCGCAAGATGACTTTAGACGGTAGATACAGTCAGGCTACCTGGCCTGGACCGTACGTTTTGATGACGCTGAAACAAAAACGCCGAGCTCGGTAGGTTGGCATTTGTACCTGGATATTCTTGGTGGCCCGGGGCGGAATCGAACCACCGACACAAGGATTTTCAATCCTCTGCTCTACCAACTGAGCTACCAGGCCAAGGGCTTGCATTCTAGCACAAGCATTAGCGCGACGGAAGTGACCAGGAGAACTTGATCAAGGCGCCTGTTTGGTGGGCGCCAGACGCTTCATGTCCAGCCCCTGCGTTGCCAGCCGCTTTAGGAGGGCGTCGTAGGCGGCTGGGTCGACCGTGGGCGTGCGCGACAAAATCCACAGGTACTCGCGCTTCGGCTCGCTGACTGCGGCTAGGGTGTAGCCCGCATCCAGGTCGATCACCCAGTAGTCGCCCCAGACCATCGGCAGGAAGGACACGATCGCGGGCGCGAAGCGCACTTCCAGCTTGGGCGAGGCGGGCCCTTCCGGCTGGCGCGCCACGCCCTCGGCGACATCGTTGTCGCCATCCTTGCGGCGGCAGCGGTTGACGACGTCGACCCGGCCGTCCGGACGCGCGCTGTAGGTAGCGGTCGTGAAGCCGACGCACTTGTCCTGGAATGAATTCGGGAACTTGGCGATCTCGTACCAGGTCCCGGCGTAGCGCTTGAGGTCGAGCGAAGGGATGGTGGCGAGGGGCGTGTCGGGTGCGGCCGCGTCGGCCTGCATGGACAGCAGCAGGACGAGCGCCGGCGCTGCGAACAAAGCGTTTTTCATGGGCACTCCCGTGCAATGGTCGAGCGCCCATCCTAGCCGTCCAGCCCGCTGCGTGCCGCACGCCAGCAAGGCGGGCCGCAGCAGCCTAGCTGCGCGCCGCCGCCCGCTCGGCATGCTGGCGCTCGAGCGCCAGGCGCGCCGCCTTGCGGCCCTTGGCTTCCTCGTGGCGGCGCTCCTCGTCCGGCGTCGACGGGACCAGCGGCGGCACCGCCACCGGTTTGCGGTCATCGTCGATCGCCACCATCGTGAAGAAGCAGCTGTTCACATGGCGCACCGCCTGCGAGCGGATGTCCTCGGCGATCACCTTGATGCCGATCTCCATCGAGCTGCGGCCGGCATAGTTGACCGAGGCCAGAAAAGTCACCAGCTCGCCCACGTGGATCGGCTGGCGGAAGGTGACCTGGTCGACGCTCATCGTCACCACGTATCGGCCGGCGTAGCGGCTGGCGCAGGCGTAGGCGACCTGGTCGAGCAGCTTCAGGATGGTGCCGCCGTGGACGTTACCGGAAAAGTTGGCCGTGTCCGGGGTCATCAGGACCGTCATCGACAGCTGGTGGGAAGGCAGGTTCATGCGGCACTCATCGAAAAATAATGTCGATTCTATGCTGCGCTAAAAACTTCCGCTCAGCAATAACCGTGATCGCATGTCTAACGATGTTTTTCTTATATCGAAGTGTGATCTGAATCGTTCCCAGTCTCGTCGAGCTGCGCTAGGCTCGGCGCATGAACAGCGAACTCCCATCCCCGAGCGGCTCCGTGCACTGGCACCTGGGCCCGATCATCGACGCGCTGCGCACTTCGCGCGAGTCGACCCACAATATCCGCCACCACGGGCGCGTGCGCGAACTTCCCTCGCGCGAAGTCCTGATGCAGGTGGTGAACGGCGTCTCCGCGGCGCTGTTTCCAACCCACTACGGCCGGCCCGACCTGAACGACGAGAGCATCGACTATTTTGTCGGCGACACGCTCAACGTCACCCTCGACCGCCTGGTGGGCCAGGTGCGGCGCGCGCTGCGCTTTTCTCCCCAGTTCACGGACGCCGACGAACCGGGCCTGGCCGAGCGCGCGCAAGCGATCACGCGCGAATTCGCGGCCAGCCTGCCCGCCATCCGCGCCTTGCTGGTGTCAGACGTGCAGGCCGCGATGGCGGGCGACCCGGCGGCCAGTTCCGTGGCCGAGATCATGCTGTGCTACCCCGGCACCATCGCCATCCTCTACCACCGCCTGGCGCACTGCCTGCACCGCCTCGGCGTGCCGTTCCTGGCGCGCCTCGCGGCCGACATCGCCCACTCGCTGACCGGGATCGACATCCACCCGGCAGCAACCATCGGCGGCAGCTTCTTCATCGACCACGGCACCGGGGTCGTTATCGGCGAGACCGCCGTGCTGGGCGAGCGGGTGCGCCTGTACCAGGCGGTGACGCTGGGCGCCAAGCGCTTCCCGGTGGACGCCAGCGGGGCGCTGGTGAAAGGTACGCCGCGCCATCCGATCGTCGAGGACGACGTCGTCATCTACGCCGGCGCCACCATCCTCGGGCGCATCACGGTGGGCGCGGGTTCGACCATCGGCGGCAATGTCTGGCTGACCCAGAGCGTGCCGCCGGGGAGCAACGTGTCGCAGGCGCAGATGCGCAATACTTAGAACGCGTGGGCCGCGTGCAGGCTGTCCAGGATCGCGCTCCGCAGAGGATGCGCGGCCAGGGCTGTCCTCTCGCGCGGGCGCGGCAGGTCGACCGTGAATTCCGCGCGCACCGGCCCGGCCGCGCCATCCATCAGCACCACCCGGTCACTCAGCACCAGCGCTTCGTCGATGTCGTGGGTGACCACCAGCACGGCCAGCTTGCGCTGGTGCGTCACTCTTCCCAGCAGGTCCTGCAGGCGCATGCGGGTAAACGCGTCGACCGCGGAGAAGGGTTCGTCCAGCAGCAGCACGCGCGGGGACGTAAACAGGCCGCGTGCGATCGCGGCGCGCTGGGCCTGGCCGCCCGAGAGCTGCTTGGGCAAGGCACCTGCGTGACCCGCCAGGCCAACTTCGTCCAGCAGGGCGGCGATGCGCGCCTTGTCCTCAAGCTGCGGCGCGGCGCCGAAGGCGACGTTCTGCGCCACTGTCAGCCAGGGAAACAGGCGCGGTTCCTGGAACACCATGCCGATGTGGGGCGAGGGGCCGCGCAGCGGCTGGCCGTCGAGGCACACATTGCCTCGGTAGCCGGTGTCGAGGCCCGCCGCGATCGATAGCAAGGTGCTCTTGCCGCAGCCGCTGGCGCCGACCAGGCTGACCGTTTCCCCTTCCGCGAGGCGCAGGCGCAGGCTGCGCAGGATTGGCCTCTCGCCATGGTCCTTGGCGTCCACCGCGATGTCGAGCAGCGCCGTCATGCGGCGCCCCGGTCGCCCACGCTATCGCGCCAGGCCAGCAGGCGGCGCTCCAGCAGCTGCATCGCACCGTCGCTGAGCTTGCCGAGCAGGGCGAGCAGCAGGATCGCCGCCAGCATGATGTCGGCGCGGCTCGATTCGCGTCCGTCGGTGAGCAGATAGCCCAGGCCGCGGCTGGCCGCGATCAGTTCGGCCGCCACCATGAACATCCACGCCAGGCTCAGGCCATTGCGCAGGCCGGTCAGGATGGCAGGCAGCGCGGCCGGCAGCAGCACCCGGCGCGCCAGCGCCACCTGCGACAGGCGGTACAGGCGGCCGACCTCGACCAGCTTGCGGTCGACGCCGCGGATGCCCGACACCACCCCCATGTAGACCGGGAAGAAGGCGCCGATCGCGATCAAGACCAGCTTGGGCGTCTCGTCGATGCCGAACCAGAGCAGCAGCAGCGGCACCCAGGCCAGCGAGGGAATCGCGCGCAGGGCCTGGAAACTGGGGTCGAGCAGTCGTTCGGCGCGCGGCTGCAAGGCCACCAGCGCGCCGAGCGGCAGCGCCAGCAGGGCGCCGGCGGCAAAGCCGGCCAGCACCCGCAGCGCACTCGCCGCGATATGGCCGGGCAGGCCATTCGACGCCAGCCAGGCCAGCGCGTCGGCGATCGCCGTCGGCGGCGGCAGCAGGTTGGCCGGCACCAGGCCGGCGCGCACGCCGAGCTCCGCGCCCAGTAGCGCCAGCGCCGGCAGCAGGGCGCCGAGCGGTAGGCGCATGCCAGGACGTGCTGGCGCACGTGGGACGGGCAAATCGAGCGAGCGCGGTTCCATGCTTTACGTCCGTGCCACCAGCGGCCGCGCGAAGCGCACGTCGATCAGGCTGGCGATCGCCTTGTCGAGGTCCGTGCCCGGCTTGACCAGCGCTTCTTCGCGCAGGATCGGCGCCGCCAGCTGCAGCGCGCGCAGGTGCTCGGCGCCCGGCCGCGGGTTGCTGAAATCGCTGCGCAGCTTCACCTGCAGCAGCGCCACCGGCAGCGACACCTTGGCTTCGTTCGACAGGATCTTGGCCGCCTCGGACGGATTGGCGCGGGTCCAGGCGCGGGCGCGTTCGTAGGCCTTGATCACGCGTGCGGTCTCGTTCGGGCGGCTGGCGAGGAATTCCTCGCGCACGTTCAGGAAGCCGTATGTGTTGAAGGAGACGTTGCGGTACAGGAGGCGCGCGCCGCCTTCCAGTTCGCTGGCCGCCATGTGCGGATCGAGCCCGGCCCAGGCGTCCACGCGACCTTGTTCCAGGGCCGCGCGGCCGTCGGCGTGCTGCAGGCTGACGTGCTCGATGTCGCTGCGCTGCAGGCCCACGCTGTGCAGGGCGCGCAGCAGGAACAGATACGGGTCGGTGCCCTTGGTCGCGGCCACCTTCTTGCCGCGCAGGTCGCGCAGCGATTTGATCGGCGAATTCTTCGGCACCACCAGCGCGGTCCATTCGGGGCGAGAGTAGATATAGGGCGTGCGGATCGGATTGCCGTTGGCGCGCGCCAGCAGGGCGGCGAGACCCGCGCTGGAGCCGAAGTCGATGCTGTTCGCGTTCAGGTACTCGAGCGCGCGGTTGCTGCCGGCGCTGAGCACCCACTTGATGCGGGTGCCGTCGCCCTTGAACTCTTCTTCCAGCCAGCCGAAGTGGCGCAGCACCAGGCTGGTGGGCGAATAATAGGCGTAGTCGAGGCGCAGTTCGTCCAGCGGGGCGGCGCGCGCGGCGGTGACGGGCAGGGTGCTCAGGGCGGCAAGCTGCAGCAGGCTTCTTCTTTTCATGGTGCTCCTTCGAGGTTCAGGCTGCGGACGGCAGCGGCGTGACAACAGGTGGATCGATGCTGACGTGCTGGCCCGGGTGGTCGGGCGCCAGGCGCGGGCCGGCGCCGAGCAGTCGTTCGCGCAGGGTGCCTTCGGACTGGTCCCGATAACGGCCGCGCCGCTGCAGTTCCGGCACCACGTGCTCGACGACGTTGCGCATGTCTGCCAAAGGCAGCGCATAGGCGAGATTGAAGCCGTCGGCGCCGGTCTCGTCGAGCCAGGCTTCGAGCTGGTCGGCCACCTGGGCGCCGTCGCCGACGATGATTGGTCCGCGCCCGCCCAGGCCGATGAACTGCGCGGCTTCGCGCACGGTCCAGCGCCGGTCCGGGTCGGCGCTGCTGAGCGAGGCCAGCGCCGAGCGGCCGGCGTCGGTGTCGATGTATTCGATGGTATCGTCCAGGTGGTGGCGTGCGAAGTCGACGCCGGTCCAGCCGGATAGCAGGGCCAGCGCCGCCTCGATGTCGACGTGGCGCGCGTATTCGGCAAACCGCTCGCGTGCTTCGGCCTCGGTAGCGCCCGTGATCACCAGCGCCTGCGCATACACCAGCAGCGCCTGCGGATCGCGGCCCACGGCCCGGCGCGCGGCGCGCACGGTCTCGACATAGCGCCGGACGCCCGACTTGCTTGGGGCGCTGACGAAGGTCGCTTCCGCATGTTGGGCGGCGAAGCGTACGCCGCGCGGCGAGGCGCCGGCCTGGTAGAGGAAGGGCGTACGCTGCGGAGACGGTTCACTCAGGTGGATGCCGGGCACCGAGTAATAGCGGCCGTGGTGGTGGATCGGATGGACTCTATCCGGGTCGGTGTAGACGCCGCGCTCGCGGTCGCGTACCACGGCGTCGTCGTCCCAGCTTTTCTCCCACAGCTTGTAGACCACCTCCAGGTATTCGTCGGCCAGGTCGTAGCGTTCGTCGTGGCCGAGCTGCCGATCCAGTCCCAGGTTGCGGGCGGCGCTGTCCAGGTAACCGGTGACGATGTTCCAGCCTACCCGGCCGCGGCTCAGGTGGTCCAAGGTCGACATGCGGCGCGCGAAGGTGTAGGGGTGCTCGTAGGTGAGGGCGGCCGTGACGCCGATGCCGAGACGTTTGGTCGCCTGCGCGATCAGCGGCACCAGCGCCAGCGGATCGTTCAGCGGCGCCTGCACCGCGTGACGCAGCGCGGGGCCGTGGCTCTTGCGGTAGACATCGTAGACGCCCAGCACGTCGGCCAGGAAGATCGCGTCGAAGCCGCCGGCCTCCAGCAATTGGGCCAGCTCGATCCAGTAGTCCGGCGTCGTATAGCGCTCGCTGTCGCTGCGCGGGTGGGTCCACAGGCCGGGCGACTGGTGGCCCGGGGTGTTCATCTGGAAGGCGTTGAAGCGGATCGGGCGGGCCATCGTCACTTCCCCTGCAGCGCGAGCTGGTAATCCGGCTTGGCATAATCCGGGAAGTAGCGGTTGGTCACCGCCAGGAATTCGGGCGAGCGGAAGGCGGCGGCGATGTCGCGTGCGAAGGGTTTGTCCTTGTCCGCCGTGCGCACCGCCACCAGGTTGGCGTAGTTCGGTGAGATCTTCTCGGTACGCAGCGCGTCCTTGAGTTTCAGGCCCGAGGCTAGGGCATAGTTCCCGTTCACGAAAGCGTAGTCGGCATCCTGCAGTGCGCGCGGCAGCTGGGCCGCCTCCAGCGGCAGCAGTTTTATCCCGCGCAGGTTGGCGGCGATGTCTTTTTCCGATGCCCGCACCGGGTCGACGTTCGGACGCAGGGTAATCCACCCCAGCTGGTCGAGCATCACCAGCGCGCGCGCCTGGTTGGTCGGGTCGTTCGGCAGCGCCACGGTGCTGCCCTTGGCGACGGTATCGAGACTGCGGTGCTTGCGGCTGTAGATCGCGATCGGCGCGGTCGGGATCTTGACCAGTTCCGACAGCGCCAGCTTGTGTTGGGCGGCAAAGCGGGTCAGGTAGACGATGTGCTGGAACACGTTGGCGTCGAGCGAACCCTCGGCCAGGGCGAAGTTCGGCTGGATGTAGTCGTTGAACTCGACCACCCGTACCTTGTAGCCCTTCTTCTCGAGCAGCGGCTTGATGCCGAGCTTGACCTGGTCGGCGTAGGGGCCGGCGCTGGTGCCGATGATCAGCTCCTTCGGGTCTTTCGCATGGAGTGCGCCTGCGGCGAGCAGGGGCAGGAGGGCGAGCAGGGTGCGGCGTTTCACGTGCATGGGGTGTCCTGTGATGTGGATGTCAACGCTTGTCGAGGCGGCGCGCCAGGCGTCCGCCGCCGAACTGGATCAGCTGCACCAGCGCGACCAGCAGCAGCACGGTGATCGCCATGACCTCGGTCTCGAAGCGGTAGTAGCCGTAGCGGATCGCGAGGTCGCCGATGCCGCCGCCACCGACCACGCCGGCCACTGCGGAATAGGAGAGGAAGCTGATCGCCAGCACGGTTAAGGCCAGCACCAGGCCGGAGCGCACCTCCAGCAGCAATACCCGGGTGACGATCTGGAAGGGCGACGCGCCCATCGCCTCGGCCGCCTCGATCACGCCGCGCGGCACTTCGCGCAGCTGCTGCTCGACCAGGCGCGCAAAATAGGGAATCGCGGCGAACGACAGGGGCACCGCAGCCGCCAGCGGCCCAATCGAGGTGCCGGCGACGATGCGCGTAAACGGCACCAGCGCGACCATCAGGATGATGAAGGGGAAGGATCGCACGGTATTCACCAGCCAGCCCAGCACCAGGCCCAGGCGGCCGAGGCCGAGATAGAGCGCGACGCCGAGCGGGCCGCCCAGCAGCACGGCAGCCGACAGGCCGATCGCCAGCATCAGCACCGTTTCCCCAAAAGCGCGCCACAGTTCCGGCAACAAGTTCGTCAAGGTCTCAAGCATGGAGCGCTCCCAACGTGGCGGCGGCGCGCGCCTCGCTGTCGTACCAGGCCAGCTCGCGCCCGAGCGCAGTGCGGCGCGCCACGCTATGGTCATTCAGCGCGAACTGCTCGGCGATGACACCGTCTTCCAGCACGGCGACCCTGTCGCACAGGGCGCCGATCACTTGCAGTTCGTGGCTGACGATGACGATGGTGACGCCGAGCCGCTCGTTCACGTCGCGCAGCGTGGAGAGCAGGCCGCGGGTGGTTTCCGGATCGAGGGCGGAAGTCGGCTCGTCGCACAGCAGCACGTCTGGGTGCGAGGCCAGCGCGCGGGCAATCCCGACGCGTTGCTTCTGGCCGCCCGAGAGCTGGGCCGGATAGCTGGCCGACTTGTCTTCCAGCCCGGCCAGCGCCAGGCATTCGGCGACACGCGCCTGCAGTCGCGGCGCATTGAAGTCGCCGCTCAGGCGCAGGGGGAAGGCGACGTTGTCGAATACGGTGGCGTTCTGCAGCAAGTTAAAACCCTGGAACACCATGCCGATGCGGCGCCTTGCTTCGCGCAGTTCGCGGGTATTCAACTCGGTGAGTTCGCGTCCCGCCACGGTGACGCTGCCGCTGTCGGGCCGCTCGAGCAGATTAAACAGGCGCAGCAAGGTCGACTTGCCGGCGCCGCTGCGGCCGACCAGGCCGAAGATCTCGCCCTGGTGGATGTCGAGCGTAACGTCGCGCAGCGCCGCGAAGTTGCCGCCGTCGGGCAGCGCGAAGGATTTGCTGGCGCCGGCGATACGCACGGCGATGGGTGTGGCGGTCATGGTGTCAGGAATACGGGGTCGGATCGGGCCAGCGTCCGGACAGCGCATAGCGGCCAAGATCGCGCAATTTGTAGTCGACCGGGTCGTGCAGGGTGTGCACGCGCGCATTGCGCCAGAAGCGGTCAAAGCCATAGCGCGCCGAGGTCGAACGCGCACCGGTGAGCTCGAACAGCCCGTTGCCGATGTCGATCGCGGCGCGGTGCGCCAGCACCTTGGCCTCCGCGACCGCCACCGCCACCTCGCCGCGCTCGCGCGCCGTCAGGGCGTCACCCTGGCGGAAAGCCGTCTCCAGCAGCTGCGCCGCATGGTCGGCCAGCACTGCGGCCGGACGCAGCATCAGCCAGAACTGGCCGTAGCGATGCTGGATGTACGGGTCGTCGGTGATGTCGTCGACGCCGGAGGCCAGCCAGGGACGGCCGGATTCCAGCGTGTAGCCGCGCGCAGCGTCGAAGGCGCCCTGCGCGATGCCGAGATACAGGTTGGTCATGACCAGCTGCGCCACCTGCGAACGCAGGGTGGTGCGCGGCGTCGGCGCCTGGCCGGGCGCCTGCAGCACCAATGCCGCCGGCAGGTGCACCTTGTCGAAGTGGACGTTGCCGCTGTCGGTCTGGCGCTGGCCGAAGGCGTCCCAGTCGGCTTCCACGTGGATGCCGGGCTGCGTCGTCGGCAGCACCGCGATGAGGGAGGCGTTCGCCGCATCGTCCCAGGCCGATACCGTCAGCCAGTCCGAACCCACCGAGCCGGACGAAAAGCTTTTCACGCCATCGAGCGTGAAGCCAGTGGGGATGGGCGTGGCGCGGGTACGCTTGTCGAGCGGGTTGAGGGCATTGCCCCAGAAGAGATTCTGCTTCACGCTGATGCCGAGCAGGTGGCGCTGTTGCAGCTCGGTGCCATACAGCTGGATGCCGGCCAGCTGCAGGTGGTGGAAGCCGAACAGGTGGGCCAGGGCGCTGTCCGCGCGCGCCAGAATGCGCACCGCTTCCTGCACCGTGGCCCAGCTCGCGCCCTGGCCGCCATGCTCTACCGGAATCGAGAGCGTCAGCAGGCCCGAGTCCCTGATCCAGCCGCGTTCCTCGGCGGCGTGGCCGCCGGTGCGGTCGCGTTCGACGGCGGTGGCGGCCAGGCGTTCGGCCAGCGTCGCGGCGATGGCCAGCGGGTCCGGGTCATGCGCCGCATCGAGGCGCTGCGGAGTGGAAGAAGAGGCCATGGCGGGCAGGGACAGGTGTTGAACGATGCGACCAGTGTGCATCGGCCGTCCTGCCGCGTGAACGAAGGAATCCGGCCATCGATATGAGCAAAAAGTTAAAACGGCATTCGCATATCGATGAGCGAAACAATTCGTTTATGCCGCGTAGAGCGCGCCGTAGCCTGTGGTCTTCATCCATCGATCGGGAACACCATGAGTGTCTTACTGCTGGGCGGGAGCCCGTCGCCGCAATCCTCGTGCTCGCGGCTGCTGCAATACATCGGCGACCATCTTGCACTGCAGGGCCACCGTCCGGCGCGCATCGAAGCGCGCGAGCTGCCCTGCGCCGCGCTGCTGCATGCCGATACCGCGCAGCCCGAGATCGCGCGCGCGGTCGCATTGGTGGCCGCGAGCTCGGTCGTGGTGGTGGCCACCCCGGTCTACAAGGCCGCCTACACCGGCCTGCTGAAAGCCTTCCTCGACCTGCTGCCGCAAGAGGGCCTGGCCGGCAAGGCGGTGCTGCCGATCGCCACCGGCGGCAGCCAGTCGCACATGCTGGCGCTGGATTACGCGTTGCGGCCGGTGCTGGCCTCGATGGCGCCGCGCTTCATCCTGCCCAGCATCTACGCAACGTCGGACCAGCTGTCCTGGCACTCCGAATACGGCCTCGCGCTGGCGCCGCCGATCGCGGCCCGCGTCAACCTGGGTCTCGCGCAGATCGTCCAGGAGCTGGCGCCCGCTATCTCCCACGGCGAGCTGCGCGTCGCCGCCTGAATATAACCGCTACCTATTTCCATCATGTCCACGCCTGACGTCTTCTGGTTCCTTCCTACCCACGGCGACAGCCGCTATCTCGGCACCGCGCAAGGTGCGCGCAGCGTCGATCACGCCTACCTGAAGCAGGTCGCGGTGGCCGCCGACACCCTCGGCTACGACGGCGTGCTGCTGCCCACCGGCCGCTCCTGCGAAGACGCCTGGATCGTGGCCTCGTCGCTGATCGACGCCACGCGCCGCTTGAAATTCCTGGTCGCGGTGCGGCCCGGCCTGTCCACGCCGGGCCTGGCGGTGCGCATGGCCGCGACCTTCGACCGCTTGTCCGAGGGGCGCCTGCTGGTGAACGTCGTGACCGGCGGCGACCAGGGCGAGCTGGAAGCGGACGGCCTGTTCGCCGACCACGCCAAGCGCTACGAAATCTCCGACGAATTCTTCCGCATCTGGCGCGCCAGCATGGCGGGCGAGGGCGGCGCGGCCGGCTTCGATTTCGAGGGCAAGCACATCCAGGTGAAGGGCGCGAAGACCCTGTATCCGCCGCTGCAGGCGGGCGGGCCGCCGCTGTACTTCGGTGGATCGTCCGAGCCCGCGCACGAACTGGCGGCCGAGCGGATGGACGTCTACCTCACCTGGGGCGAGCCGCCCGCGGCAGTAAAAGAAAAGCTGGACGACATCCGGCGCCGTGCCGCGCGCCATGGCCGCACGCTGCGCTTCGGTATCCGCCTCCACGTGATCGTGCGCGAGACCAATGAGGAAGCCTGGCGCGCCGCCGATGAACTCATCAAGCACCTCGACGACGACGTCATCGCCAAGGCGCAGGCGGCGTTCGCGAAGATGGATTCGGTGGGGCAGCAGCGCATGGCGGCCCTGCACGGCGGGCGGCGCGACAAGCTGGAAGTGTCGCCGAACTTGTGGGCCGGCGTGGGCCTGGTACGTGGCGGCGCCGGCACCGCGCTGGTGGGCGACCCGGAGACGGTGGCGGCGCGCATGCGCGAGTATGCGGACCTCGGTATCGAGACCTTCATCCTGTCGGGTTATCCGCACCTGGAAGAGTCCTACCGGTTTGCGGAACTCGTGTTCCCGCTGCTGGGCAAGGGCAAGGCGGCGGGCACGCAATCGCTGACCGGGCCCTTCGGCGAGATGATGGCGAGCGATATCGTGCCGAAGAAGGCTGCCTGAAAGGGACGCCGCGCGCTGCTATCATGGCGCGATGAGCATTCTTCTCGTACCCGGCTATATGGCCGATGCTACTCTGTGGGACGGTGTGGCCGATGGCCTGGCGCCGTTCGGGCCCGTGGTCCACGCCGATCTGCGCCACGACGCTACTATCGAAGCGATGGCTGCGCGCGCGGTGGCCGATGCGCCCGACAGTTTTATTCTGGTGGGCTTTTCAATGGGCGGCTATGTCGCGCGCGAGATCGTGCGGCTGGCGCCGGATCGCGTGCGTGCGCTGGTGCTGATCGCAACGTCTTCGCGTGCGGATACGCCCTCGCTGCGCCAGAGCCGCGGCACGGTTGGCGCGGCGGCGGCCTCGGTGTCGTTTTCGGGATTGAGCCGGACGGCGATCGCCACCTCACTGCATCCGGATCAGGCGCACAACGAGGCGCTGATCGAACGCGTGCGCGCCATGGGCGTGCGTTTAGGCGGCGAGGTGTTCCGGCGCCAGTCGGCCATCGTGCGCGCGGGGGATCGCGAGCGGCTGGGCGAGATTCGTTGTCCGACGCTGGTGATCGCGGCGGGGCATGATCGGCTGCGCAGCCGGGAGGAATCGGAGGAGCTGCAGGCCGGCATACCGGGCGCGGAGCTGGCAGTGATCGAGGACAGCGGGCATATGGTGCCGATCGAGTCGCCGGAGGCGCTGCTGTCGGTGATGGTGCCGTGGCTGGAACGGGTGACGTCTGGGCGATGAGCAGTCGGGACGCGGACAGAAATTGGGCACCGGCCTGCGCCGGTGCGACGGTCTTCGGGGCAACAATGAAATGAGGTGGACGCGGTATCAGGCGCGTGCCTCGGCCGTCGCGGCCCAGCTGCGCAGGCCACGAATTGCCTCTTCTTTGAGCTTGGCTTCGATCTCGATATACGGCGCGCTCAGGTAGGACGACGGCATCACCTCGATCAGGTCCGAATGCTGCCGGTCATTGAACCCTTCGCGCCCATTCGAGATATGCACCAGCTGGTGCGCCGGATTCAGCCAGGTCTCGCGCGCCTTGCGCACCATCTCACCGACGCTCGGGTGCTCGTAGCTGTCCAGCTTGTCGTGCACGATGTGGTGGTGGGCATCGAACACCATCGGCACGCCGGCGCGCATGCAGATTTCGTAGATTTCCTCGGCGCCATAGGCGTATTCGTCGTTCTCCAGCCCCAGCCGGCAGCGGATCCCTTCGGGCAGCTGGGCGATGCGCTCGACCAGGGCGTCGGCGCGGTTGCCCTTGCCGCCGTGGACTTCCAGCAGCGCCCAGCCCGAGCGCGGCTGCTCCAGCAGGTCCATGATGTCGGCGTGCATCTGCAGGATCTTGATGCTGTTCGCCACTACCCCGTCCGAATCGGAACTCAGCACCACGAACTGGTCCGGGTGCATCACCAGGCGGATGCCGCGTTCGGTCGCGCGCCGGCCCGAGCGCGCCAGGGTGGCGGCGAAGGGTGCCAGCACCTCGCGTCCGATGTCTTCGTCGGCGAAGGGAAAGATCGAGGACGGCAGACGGTACAGGCCGATGCCTTCCGCCTCACAATAGCGCATGGCATTGTCGAAGGTCTGGATATTGTCGCGGTACAAATCCTCGAGCAGCTTGCGCTGGGCGTCGAGGCTGTGTTCGAGGAGGCGCTTGCGGGTCACCGTGCGGTAGCGGATGTCCTTCGACGTGGTGATGCACACGAGTCCGAGATGTGGTTGCATGGTCCGTTCTTCCTTGCGATTTGCTGTCGGGCCAGTCTAGCGCAGGGGAGATTTTCGGACGGTACGGCAGGCCGCGTTGTGCGGGTCGGAAACGGGACGCCCTCAGCGGGGCGCGGCGAATACCTGGGTCCAGTAGACCAGGCCGCTCCTGTGCTCGGCCGCGATGCCGTAGGCGGCGCCCATCTCGGTGAAGCCGGGATTCATGATGTTGGCGCAATGGCCCGGGCTATCGAGCCAGCCGGCCACGGCTTCGCCAGGCGTGCTCTGGCCGAAGGCGATGTTCTCGCCGACCCGGCCCCATTGGTAGCCGGCGCGGCTGGTGCGCTGGGCCACCTGGCTGCCGTCCTTGGCCTTGTGGTTGAAGTAGCGCTGCGCCGCCATGTCGCGGCTGTGGCCGAGTGCGGCCTGGCCCAGGGCCGGGTTCCAGCGCACCGGTGGCGCCGGCCCGAAGCGCTGGTCGCCGCAGTTGCGCGCGCTGGCGCGGGCCGCGTTGACGTCTGCCAGGATGGACTGGCCGGCGTCCTGCCAGTCGGGGAAGGTCTCGCTCGGCAAGGGCGGCGCCGCGCGCGCCAGCACCACGGTCCATTCGTTGCCTTCGCGGTAGCTGCCCACGGCCGAGAATCCGGGACTAAGCAAAGTGCTGCAGTATTTTTCCTGCAGCACGGTCATGGCTTCCTGCGCCGTGTGCGGACCGGTCACGCTGATCAATTCGGCATGGTCGGCCGCGAAGCCGGCGCGTTCCAGCGCCAGTTCCAGGAAGGCGCCCGGGCCGATGCGCACGCGCGACAGGGCCGGCGGCTCGGCCAGGCTGGCGGCGGGCAGGGCGTTGGCGCCACGGCAGGCGCCGGGTGCGGCGCGGTAGGCGTTGACCATGGCGCCCAGTTCGCTGGCCTGGGCCGGGGCAGCGGCAGCGAACAGCAGCAAGAGGGCTGTCGACAGATGTGCTTGCACGATGCTGAATATGAAATTGACAGGAAGGAAAGTCGCGTAGAAAGCAAAAACGCCGACCGGGGAGGTCAGCGTTCTTGATCGCCTTCACTATAGCAGCGCCGGCATCGGCTGCAAAGCAGCATGCTGTAACAAGCCGCAACAGGCGCATTCACAGCCGCGCCAGCGCGGGCCCGCCCCGTTCTCCCAGCCAGGTGGTCTCGAAGCGCTTTTGCGTCGCCGCCAGCGCCGCTGCGTCGCCGCGTTCCCGGTAGACCTCGATCAGTCCGCGCAGGGCCCAGCCATTGCTGGGGATGCGCGCCAGCGATTCGCGGAACACTTGCTCTGCCGCGTCCAGCTGGCCGCTGCGCAGCAGCACCACGCCGAGCGACTGGCGCACCGGGTAGTACCAGTAGGGCGGTTCCATGTAGGGCAGCTTGTCCTGGATCGCGATCGCTTCGCGGTAGGCTTCCGCCGCGCCAGGCAGGTCGCCGCCGGCGTCCAGCAATCGGCCGCGGGCGACGGCGCGCGCCGTCTGCACGATCTCGCGGGCGGGCACGTTCCACGCGGCGATCGGCGCGAAGTCGGCGCTCTTCTCGATGCGCTCCAGCGCCGCCACTTCGCGCCGGCCCTCGGATAGCAGCCCCTTGCGCGCGTAGCCGACCGCGCGCGCGTAATGCCACATCGCCTTGACCAGCACGAAGTCCGGCCCCGGATCGGGCAGGGCCAGCACATCGGGCGAACTGAACTGCACATGCGAGAAATAGGGCGCCGCCTTTACCGGCTGCAGCCCGGCGAAGCCCTTCAGCGCCTCGGCCGGGACCGCCTTGTCGAGCTTGCCTGCCGCCTCGAGCGCGACGTCGCCGCGGCCGCCCATCAGCGCCGACACCATCACGAAGTGGATGTTGTGCGGGTAATAGGCGCCCTTGTAGACCGGGTCGCTGGGCGAGCCGCCGAAGTAGCGCTCGTCGACCGCGATGGCGTCGATATTCGATTGCAGGGCTTCGCGGTACATGCCGAGCCGGTAATAGATGTGCGAGGGCATGTGGACGATGTGGCCGGCGCCCGGGATCTGGCGCGCCAGCAGCTGGGCCGAGGGCAGGGCCCGTTCCGGATGGGTGGACGCCTCCACGGCGTGGATGTAGTAGTGCGCCGCGCCCGGATGGCTGGGATTGCGCTCCAGCACGCGCTCGAGAGCGGTCAGCATGGCCACGCTGTGCGGCTTGGGCCGGGCGCCGCCGGCTTCCCAGTAATCCCAGGGCGCCAGGTCCATCAGCGATTCTGCGTACAGCACCTGGATGGTGTCGTTATTGGGGAAGCTGCGCGCCGCCTCGGCCATCGCGTCGGCATAGGCCTTGTCGAGCGGCGCCCGGTCTTGCGGCGGATCGGCCGCATAGCGTTTGGCGACGGCGCGGATCAGCGCCTGCTCGGGCGGCGTGGCCTTGCCGGCGAGCGCCAGCGCCCGAGTGGCCGCGGCATGGGCCGGCGCGGCGGCTTCCGGGAACATCGGGGCGTTGATGTTCGGCCCCAGCACCAGCGCCTCGCCCCAGTGGCACATCGCGCAATTCGGATCGAGCTGGCGCGCGGCGCGGAAGGCGCGCGCGGCCTCGGCGTGGTTGAAGGCGAAGGTCAGGCGCAGGCCCTGGTCGAAATAGGCCTGCGCCTGCGGGACCCTGGTGCTGACCTGTACGTGCAGTGTGCCGAGGTTGGTGTACAGGGGCGGCGCCGCATCGCTGGCCGGTGCGGGCCGCTGCTGTTGCGGCTTGAACGGTGTGGTTTCGGCCTGGGCCAGCACCAGCTGATCGAGAAGGGGCGGGCGCCCGGCCGGCCCGGGTGCGCACAGGCCGCCGGCGAACAGGGGATCGAAGGCCGGCGTGGGCGGGGAAGACGAGAGGGCGGGCAGGGCGGCCACAGCGGCTGCCCCGAGCGCTGCAAGGAGGATGGGGAATTTCATCGTCGCCTCCGACGGTTGCGGTCCGGACGCGCTGCCCGGCTGACCATTGGAGTCCGTCCCATGCCCACTGGTTCGGCATGCACGACGCGGCCGTCTTGTGGTTTGCGCTGGATCAGACTTCAGTGAATTCTCCATGACTTCAGCCACATTCCCGACTGACGCGAATGCAACACGCATTTAGTTGCTTTTTGTCACAGTTCAATCGACAATCGTGTTGCAGTCTCGCGCCGCCTCCGGCCGGGACGCCAACCCAGTCGATGGAAACATGCCAAGTGCCGCGCCGCTGTACAAGAACCACGTGCTGGTCTTGTCGCAAAGTTTCTTCATCAAGGACAACCGGTCCGAACTGCTGCTGCACGCCCACAAATACGATTTCGACATCCTGTTCTTCGACGAGGTCAGCCGCTTCGTCGACGCCGTGGCCCACGACGATGGCGACAATCTGTATTTAATCGACCTGGATGCCCTGCACAATATGCAGGCGGACATGGTCGATGGCCGCCGCACCCTGATGCTCGGCGAGCTGCTGCAGCGCCTGCCGGGCGACCACAGCTACATCTACCTGCAGAGCGCGCGCCAGGGTGGGCGCTTCCTGCTGCAACAGCGCCTGGTCGATAGTCACTGCCTGGCGTATGCGGAAAAGCCGATCGCCAACGACGTGCTGGTCGACAAGCTGTTCAATCTCTTCGTGCAAAAGAAGCGCGGCGACCTGGTGCGCGTGGCCGTGCTGGGAGAAGTCGCGGGGCTGGACGAGGCGGCCCTGCTGCAGCGGCGCGTCGAACTGGTCAAGCATACCGATCCCTATACCCTGCACGTGCGCGTGAAGGAACTGCAGCCTGACCTGGTACTGGTCACCGACACCGAATACGCGCGCACCGACGCCATCGTGCGCGTGCTCAAGCGGAATATCGAGGCCGATCCGGTGCGCGAGACCGCGCTGTTGCAGTGTCGGCCGGACGCTGCGCTGGCCCGGCGCGCACTGGCGGACGGCTTCGACGCGGTGCTCGACATGGCCGACCCCGCGCTGCTGGAAGCGCAACTGCTCAACCGCGCCAATAAAATCCGCGTCAACAAGGACCTGATCGGCAAGGACCGCGCCACGGGTCTGCTGAACAAGGTCGGCCTGCAAAAGAAGGCGCAGGGCCTGATCCGCCAGGCGGCGCAGGAAGGCCGCCCGCTGGCCTACGGCGTGATCGACATCGACAAGTTCAAGACCATCAACGATACCTGGGGCCATTCCTTCGGCGACATCGTGATCAAGCGTCTGTCCCTCACCCTGGTGTCGAAATTGGGCGAGCAGGATCTGCTCAGCCGTTTCGGCGGCGAGGAATTCGTGCTGGTGTTCTGGGATTGTTCGCTGGACGAGGGCAGGCGCAAGCTGGACGCATTGCGCCAGGCCTTCTGCGCCATTCCCTTCGAGGTCGGGCATGGCGACATCCGCCAGTTTTCCTTCAGCGGCGGGATGGCTGGCTATCCGGATTGCCGCAGCGAGAACGAGTTGTTCCTGCGCGCCGACGCCATGCTGTATGAGGCCAAGCAGGGCGGGCGCAACCGCATCTGCGCGGGGACGCCGGCCTGAAAAAAAACGCCAGGCGCGCGGCCTGGCGTGGTCCCTTCACCGAAACCTTATTCCGACTTGGCTTCGTGCGCCTGCAATTGCTCGCGCAGCTGCTGCCCGCTGGAATGCGTGTAGTCCTTGTTGACCTCGGTCTTGATCGAGGCCTGCACCGCCGGGTTGAGCTTGGTGCGCAGCACGCCCAGGAATTCCGGCGAAGCAGCCAGCACCAGCTGCTGGTAGCGGCCTTCGTTATGGGCCTTGAGCAGGTATTCCGCGACGTCTTTCGCAAACAGGTCGGCGGCATGCTGGTCCGGCGTCTGGGCCGGCTGGTACAGTTTGTTCGGCGCCCCGGCCTTGGCGTTGTGGGCCATGCCGGCGCCTTCGTTGCCGCCGATGTTGTGACGCGTGCCCGAGGCCGCGGTCGGGCTGAGGGTGTCGGTCTCGGTGTCCACGGTGCGCAGTTGCGCTGCGGGACTGATCATGTCCTCGAGTTCCTGCAATGGTTCTTTGGAATCGGTCTCGGCGAAGAATCGTACACGGCCCGCATTGGCCGCAATAATCCAGGTTGTTGGCATACTTACCCCCTGTCAATGATGCGTTGTTGGAGATCGTGTCCAGCTCGATCAGCGTTGGCCCAGTATAGCTTCGCTTCCCGAAGCCCGGCGCACCGACGTCGCCTACCGTGCGCGAGCTGGCTTTGAGGCCGAATCTTTTGCGGCGCCGCCCTGTCTAACGAGGTTCACCAAATTTTTTAGGGAGAGCGACAATGAGCCAGCCTGTTTCTTCCACCCCGGCGCCGCGCCAGGCGCCGGACGCCATCGGCCCGGATTACGCGGCCATCAAGCAGCGCCAGCAGGCCACCTGGGCCAGCGGCGACTTCGCCGTGGTCGGGGTCACCCTGCAGATCGTCGGCGAGACGCTGGCCGAGGCGGCCGACATCCGCGCCGGCGAGCGCGTCATCGACATCGCCGCCGGCAA
>Ga0265780_10002333_pt1 | contig 25785 bp, 23 predicted proteins | sample P1T30metagenome_FD_192432 | JGI IMG/M metagenome (GOLD analysis project Ga0265780, IMG submission 192432) | Plant litter microbial communities from East Loma Ridge, Irvine, California - P1 T30 | ecosystem: Environmental > Terrestrial > Plant litter > Unclassified | place: USA: California...
CGTCTCCAATAGTCGCAACCTTCTTTTTGCTATCTGATTCTGGGATGGGGTAAACCTCTGTCGTCGAGATGAGGTTGGGGAGGTTCGTCTCGCGCAAGGGTAGAGTCACCTTGACGGCGGTGTCGAGCGTGGATATTCCATGGGCGGGGGGGATTTTCTGGGGTTGCTGCAGACTGGAGAATAGCTGTTTCGGCGGCGCGCTCCCGTACAGCGTGAGAACAGTCCGGCTCTGGGGTATCTCTGCGTCTTGATCTTCCTCCTTGATCGGCACCGGAGTGCCCTCCTCTCCTGAGGCTGGAGCGTCGGCATCGCCGTTGACTTGCTTTGCTGAACCAGGCACTTTGCGCGCCCCTTCTCTGGCCACAAGGTTTTTCAGGACGGTCTGGAAGGCGAGCACTTTGCCCTGCAGCGCTGTGTCTTTGGGCGACGCCTGGGCTGCCGACGAACCACTTGGGCCGCTGGACGCCAGAATCTCAGTGGTAGCGCTCTCGACATCCTTCTCTAGTGCGTGCAGAGAGTCGTACGAGCCGTCTTGTATCAGGTTGCTGATGGTCGCAGGGCCGTCGGGTGGGGTCAGCTTGGTGCGCTTCGAGTCGGCTTCTCCAGAGGCGGATCGCGTTATCGACGAGGTGATGGGATGCGACAAGATGGAGGGTTTAGTGTCGTAGCTATTCAGTGTCAACATGCGATTCAGAGGTGCGGACGAGCCCAGCCAGCGCATTCCGTGCATGGGCTGCTGGCATGACGGCGATAACGCGCGGGGCGGGGAATTCTTCGCAGGCGGCATACCTCTTGAGAATTGCCAGTATGTCTCCCAATACTGCCTGCAGAGAGCGCGCGCTGGCACTGGCGCTCTCTCCCGGTGCAGGCGTGGATGCGCCATTGACGGCAATGGCAGGACGCTCGGCGAGTTTCCGTTTGGCGGCAGCGGGCGAGTTGGGCGCCTGGGGGAGCGACGGCGGGGAGAGGGTGCCGTTGGCGGCGGCCATGGTGACTTTGGGGTGCTGTTGGCGATGCGCGAGTGATGGCGTGGGATGGAACGCGCTCAGGGCGGCCGGAGTCGTGCGTAGGCGGCTTCCTTCACAGCATGCCCTGTCCGCGATACCGGCAGGCGCGATGCTGAAATTTAGAGAGGCGCGTGACGGGGTCCAAGACGGCTTCCGGTGACGCGCAAATGGTGCCTAGGGGTTGGGCGTGCTGTTGGCGGCTGTCCAAAGTTGACTTGGCTGGGTGGAAGTAAGTGCAGCGATGAATGGAACGCGCAAAGGGCAGCGCCAAGACCACGCCGCAGAGTGCCACAGCAAATACTACCTGGCAACTGCTGGCGACGAGGGTGATTCTTTTCCTTTTGAATGACCCCTGAGTTCCTGTTTGCTAATTCAAGCGTGTTCGCTCTCCACACGCCTACCGCTCCTTTGGGTGACGATGTCCAAGTCGTCCACGGGTGGTTTGCGACTGTAGCATGCTGCGCTAGCGACGATGGGGCATGAGCTACCCACGATTTTCTCACTGCACTCGACAACTCTCCGCAATTGGTTTTCGCACGCGTCGCTCCACGTCTATTGCGTCTGATGAATGCCCTTAGTACTCTCCCTGGTAGCTCCAGGTAGTCCGTACCGCTTCGGCCGTCGTGTGACGCGCCTCCTACCGCACTGGGTAGGCCCGCACGCCATGTTCAAGGCTTACTATGTACTGACCTGTTTTGCAAGTATCTTTGTAATCCCATAACCCATCTTCCATGGCGGGACACACCACGCCTTTCGACATGTCATCTCGAGCTTCCTTCAGCGTCCCTGCTCTCCCATCGCCCCGCGACGCGCAAACCCCGCCCCGGTATAGCCTCTCCTCACCATGAGGTGCCTCATCGACTTTCGAGGCACTACACCGCACCGGCCCCTGATAATAAAACCTTCTCTGAGAGTCCCATAGATGCCTTTTCAAGCAATCTAGGTACAGATGCTCCATCGGACGCCTCTTCGCCATTCCCAGACGTGCTCCAGGATGCAGACGAGGATGGTAGATTTCGACCGCAATTGTCCCGCGCCACGAGAAAGGCCAAGCGTCCCAGCAGACCTGCGACAGTCCTGGAATCAATGGATCGCTCGGCCAGAAACCTCTACTTCGTTTCGCCGCCGTCTGCGACTGATTTATCCTACACTGCGCCCCGCTCTGCGTTGCGAGGGCGCAAGCCGAAGCCTGTACCCTCCGTCAGCACCGAGCTGCTTCCTGAACCTGCTTCTCTTCACTCGATTCTTGCCCGGTATCTTCAACATCATACGGAAACGGCAACGGTTGAGTCGACGTTCCAATATACACCGCGGGAGCTGGGGATACTACAGAATCGAGGCTATACCGTTGGAAGCGTACAACGATGGGCGTCTTGTCTCACAGAACCGCGATCGACTGCGGCAGCCAAATGCTTACAACAAGGGGTCGAGATGGCACCTCTTTTCCTGCTTCTACTGTTCCTACGTCGCAAGCACATCAGAGTATCTGCTCTTGGTATCGTCATGAGGCACGTTGATCGTATTGCGCAGTCGGAATCGATAAGTTGGTCGGAGCTCAAGATCATCACGACCCGTTTACTTCGCCATGGACGCGAGCTCTGGCCCGAGTCAATGCCATGGATTGCGTCCTTTTTCGTTGCCGAAGCAAGCCGACTCTGCGATGATTTTTCTGGATCCAATCCTCTATCACCTAACATGCTTTCCGACTTGACGCAGTTTTGCAACACATTCCTGTTGCTACTCTCGCTGCCCACTTCTGCTCGCCCTGTAGTCTTCGCTGCCCACCAAGAAAAGGCTCAGTTCCGGATCCTTCAATATATGGCGAGTATGTCGCCTGCAATAACGGTGACACGTCTCGGTTTTCGGTCCGTTGCGCGCAACCAGCTGGCACATGCGAAAACGCTTCAAGAGAGAGAATGGGCTGAGCTCAAAGGGCCTACCTGGCCACCGTGGAAGGAGAATCGCACAGCAATGGATGAGGATAAAGGCTACGAGTTTGGTGCCTCGCGAGCTTCCCAGCTCTTGCACCGTATGTATGAAGCTGGGTACAGCGGTCGCCTCTGGGAAGATGTAGCGCAAGTATACGCTGGCTGGGATACCGATTCTAGTCCTACGATACAGACTCGAACTTCTTTACCGCGCATCTCCTCCCAGTATCGAGATGCTAAACACCTTCGCCCTCTGCTCTGGGCTGGCCGTATACGAACGACGCGCACGCGTAGGGAGGCCTGGGCATGCTTCCTCTCACATGAGCTGTCTGGAGAGCCTGCTCACCCAGATATCTATCTTGCAATGTTCGAAAAGTTGTATCATGCTGAAGCAGAGCGATCGAACCGCACAGAATTCTCGTCTGATGCAGAAAATACTCATGAAGAAGACACCACTTACATGTTACCTGGAGACATGAAAGAAGTACTACCCGACCCGTTATCTACGTTGCACTATGTATATCTTAGCGAACCCGTTCCTGGCTACCGAGGGCTACTCAGACGGATGCAGACGGCGCAAGTCAAGCCTAAACGCCGCCTATTTGCGTTTCTCTTAGAGACATGCCCAGAGTTCGACACGGGTCTCGATTTACTAGACATGGCTAGGGACATTCAACACGGCAGGGTAGGCCAAATGCTCGACGGCATTCACGAACAGTACACTTCAGGCAACTCGATGCCGGGTATTCTTTTCAAGGCGATCATTGACTTCTTGTGTCGCTTTGGAAGCATCGATCAGTCATCTTTCCACAAAGTTGATTTCCTACCTCCAGAACAGCACGTTCGTCAGCTCAGGTCGAACCGGCAATATTGTGTCGAATACGCCTACATGCTTCTCAAATACTATCGGCCAATTTACCGGCCAGCCTGGGCTTGCATGATAAAGGTGCTGGCGTCTCAGAAAGGGCATAAGCATGTTCTAAGTGTTCCTCGTTACAAGCTCATTTGTTCCATTGTTGAAGATATGGAAGAGATTGATCTTGACGTTGACGACGAGATATTCCGTCTGGTCTGTATTGCGACTATGTACGCCGCTCAAGCCGTCGAACGAGGTTCCGCTTCTTTTGAAGATACACGACATATTCTTTCCACTGCCTCCTCTCGCCTTCGTACGCTCTTCAATGGCCTAGTCGGTGCTAGTGCAGATTTGCAGTCGCCTACCGGTGATCAGACAGCCAATGCCATTCCGCCACACATTCCGGGGCCCGCGGAGCTACATGCCTATGTACGAGGGCTAGGTATTCTTCGGGATTATGAGGGTCTTTACTCATTCACCACCTGGTTCACCAAACATCACGCTGAGGTGACGGCGCGTGCAGAAGCTCAACGCTCAGGTAGGCACCTTCTCTTCAAGACACTCGTGGCGTTGCGCCTAGCTGTCGATGGAGGAGGATTTGAACCAGGCAACGATCACACATCCGGTGCACCAGAAGACATAGCACTTCTTATCAAGACACAAATCGAGAGTGTTGAACAGTGGGGCGGTTGGCCAGCAAAGGAATATGTGGAAATATATGCCAAGGGCAATTTGAAGTCCGCACCACCCGTTGTTGGAGGACGCTAGAAGATGGTGGAATACGAGCACGTTCTATTTCATGTTTAATCAGTTTCAAATCGAAATAAACTGCATCTGTCTGATCATAATGAAGATGTGCATGACACGTTCTCCATTTATTGAGAAGGAAGCTTTGGTTGTTTTGGTTGAGTCACGAAGGGCGCTGGTAACGGCAGGCGCGCCGCCCCAGCCACGGTCGGCCATTGCAACTACCACGAATGATCTTTATGTTGCCCCCGTTTTCATTTATTCACGAAACCAGCAGGCACCACCATGTTTATTGAATAAACAACTATCAGGCGCTCCTTGTTTCTGTCACTAAAAGATCGTCACATAACGACGCGCTCTTCTTCCTATCGAATTATACATATACCTCTATAAAGGCGCCATTCTGACTCGTTACAAGTACCACATTACGCAGCCACAGACACCCCAGAAACAATGTCCCAACGCTTGCGGGAAGGCACTGGTCAGCGGCCCAAAGCCATGTAGCTGGGTAGCATACCATCTACCCGGTTATGGTACGCATAGAGGGTTTCAGATTGCTGCGTGCCTTGCTGCCCTTGCACTATCTCCTGATCCGGGCCACGACATCAAGGTACTCATATACAGGAACTGGCTTAGTAGAATCTGACGATGCTTGGACAACGAGACGTCAACCAGAACTCCAGATGAACCTGCCTGAGCATGCGTGACTTCCTTCGGAAGTCACGACTACCGTGACAGTCATCACACATCTGCAGAAGGCTGCTACAATCCAGCGCGGCACCACAGCTGACAATCTCATGGCACGGTTGGGGGAGCGCGTTCATTCTAGTCGATCCCCCAGCCTCAAGAGCCTCACCGCCGATCCCAAGCACCTCGGCGAAGCTTCTTTAAGAAGATAGGCGGGTAGTTGTGCACGAAAGAGGACGACTCGGCTGTTAGAGTGGGGCTCGGGAACGCTAGCAACGGCTTAGTTCCCGAGGTCTTGCGGGGGTGCACCCTGCTTCTTTAATATATCTCGTCACAATATGCACGTTCGACAGCAACTCATGCGAGCACGACAATTGGTGGGTCGATTTAATATTGAGATTGTCGCCTGTTTACACATCGCACGTCTGCCTTAACCCATTACAACAAATAGCTCTCACCACGTGTCCACCACAGTCCCCGATTAACCGTCCACCCATCAAAAGCCACAGCCGACTCCCGAGATCGAGCTAACCACGATCTACTGCTTGTAGCAAGAGGTGCGGAACTGAGCGTTCCAGCCACTGACAGTGCTGTACTTTCCACCAGCATTGCAGGCGGTGCCGACTTCAAGAGGGTTGTTGGGGTTGGTGGCACCATCGGCGCGGTGGGCGTTGGTGCACCAGCGCTGGCAGTCGAGGTTGCCAATCTTGGGGTCCTAAAGAGTATCTCAGATTAGCATCCAACATCCATTTCACTGTTCCGTTCCTGAAGAGTTGCTCACCGAGTAGACGCAGCAGTGCGAGCCGTCTCCGAAGAGGCACTGGCAGAACTGGGCAGCCTGGGCGCTGATAGCGCTGGCGATGATGATAGTAGCGAGGGAGAGAATCTTGACCATTTTGGCGGTTGTGAGAAGTCTCAAAGAGATAGTAGAAGATTGTGGAGTAGAGTGGATTTAGATTGAGTGTCTTGGTGCTGTCCAGAGAGGGTGGTGCTCTGATATTTAAGCTTGCTTAAGCTCTTGCTTATATCTACAGACAAAGGAGCCGGCACTGATATTTGGCCGAGTGATGCTCTGATATCGCTCAAGATAGTGCAGTCAAGTTAGCCCAGCCTCGTACGGTCGTTTTCGACCACCGGGTATTCATGAGTGTCGGTGTGTTGTTCAAAGGGTATCTCCGCGTCAGTAATCGTGAGATACTGCGGCTACCGGCAAAAGTATTGTGTGCAGGAAACTATTGCGTGTGGATTGCAAGGGAGAGGATCAAGTCAACATAGGCTAACGCAGGGGTCATGACTAATACGAGAGACCACTCAGGTCCACGCTTCCTTTTCGGCGGCTATTTCCAAGATCACGAACTCACTAATCCAACTTCCAAGACTTGAATGTATCGACGGGGTCGATTTTAGAGCGGTATCCACGGTACCATCTCACCTACATGATTGAGGGATCACGTACTAACGCAGGGGTGATAACGGATGGAGAAATCACGCTTCATTTTCGGTCGTTAATATCAACATCACGAGCTCACTAACCATGTGCTCCATTTACACGCTGCTGGAGTCCTCAACGAAGATACCACCGCAGATCTGGCCCTCATCAAGGTTGCTCTCCTGGAGACCAGCGGTGGCGACGTCGGAAGTACCCGTGAACCGGTGGGTTTCCTGGGGATGCACATCTGGAACTGAGGATATCATTCCAACTTGGCCAGAACTAGACTTTCGAAGTTCCTAGACTTTGGGTTGTCACTCACGCCAGCAAGCCCTTTACTCGCAACTGTCTAAACACAGTTTTGGTGGGCTTCCTCTCATCCTCCCCTCGTGCCACTCATATCTTGCTTCCATCTTCTAGAATGCGACATGACTGCAGACTCCATGGTAGTACATACCATAGTGAGCATACCGGCCCGGTCTGCACAGATAGCGACTGGTTTCGGGACATTCAGCGCGGATCTTTGGCCGTGTATTTCCCCCGTACCGGTTTTCGTGATAGTCCACTAGTTGGCTGCTGACACAGTCCCCTCAGTAGTATCGAATGTACATAGTTTGGCCGTAGAGTGGAAATTTGGGTCCGAGGCGCTCATGGTCAACGGGTTCCACAACAGGCAGTTCGAGTGAGGCTCTGCCACAACTCCAGAAACGTCTGGTAGTACTGACTCGTGACGGTCCGAATTCGGCAGTCGGCACTTTCCTGTAAGCACAGTAGACCACGTTTGGCAGGTTCTTCCACATTCGGTCAACTGTTCGGTCATATTATATGCGCTGTTTAGAGCTGATCGGTGTACGTTGAAGGGTGACGTAGGGAGACAGGCGTGGGAACGTGTTATGTAAGATCGTTGCGGCTGTTCAAGCCCGTGTAGATCTTTTGCGCATCATCGTGATGGTGTGGTGGTGAGACTGTAGTTCTTTCTATTTGTACAGGTGCTTGATGCGATTAATTGCACTGGTGTGTATGTAAGGAGTGTATGTCGTAGATGTCGTTCTATCTAGGTATCTAAACACCGTTTAGATCCCGTCTGCAGGTGCTCTCCGACTTCCGCACTGACCTCCGAACCTAAGGACCATTCGGCCCTATATAGGTATCTAGGTATCGTTCCACTGACCTCAACATCACAATGGAATCGGCGCGACGACTTTTTTGCTACTCAGCTGACCACAATGTTTCATTGTGATAGACGAGGCCCTTGGAGTTGAGATACTTCCCATTCGAGACCATCCCCTTGCGCATGGGTCGTATGAAATGCGGGCCTTGGCGGGAAGGTACCCAGGTGTGGTTGGTGGGTCGTCTCCGGGTCGTCTCTGTTGTGATAGACGAACATGATCTTGCCGTCTATATAAAGCAACAGTGATCTTCTCGATACCTAGCATACCGACACAGCATCTTCATTACCCACAAGTTTTACACACCTCCTCATCACACTCAACTACTCATTCACCTCGATCCACGACAAAATGGTCCGACTCTCCATCGCCGCGGTTATCTTCGCCGCCATCACTTCCGTCGCCGCTGATGGATGGTGCCAATGCCTCTACGCGGATGGCTCCCACTGCTGCGTTACTGTAAGCCAATGATAGCCCGAGTGGAATCAAACAGGAAATTCAAGCGACCGAATCTAACGATGTACTAGCAATACGGCATCAGGAAGGACTGCGTGGCCCGATGCATCGACAACGGAAACTCGGACAACAAGTGCAACGCTGGTGGCAAGTACTCGGACGTTAGCTCATGGAACGCTTCGTGGCGCCGCTCCTGCACGGATTGGACCATTGGAAACGCGAAGTAGAGGGGGAGCTCGTCAGGATGCCCTTGCGCAGTTCTTAAGCAATCGTCTCTTTGTATTGTGGCAGTCAATGTGACAATGTACCTTCTCTTGAGTTTCCTCAGTTCTCGAGATCCTAGGACCTCGATCGCTGGGAAGCTCCCATTCAATCTCAACCCTTTTCTGTGAATACGGCAATCGCCGCGTGTAATAATTGATATGACGGTGTGCCTTGGCACCGTGTGTAATTGATACGATGATGAACCTTTCCAAACGAAAACAAGCGTACTGTGGTAGACTCCGTGAGATTACTTGAACAGATCCAATGTGACCTATGCACGTCCCCCCGTGGGGTGCTTCGTAAATCCGCCGAAATATGATTATGACTCGTGTTATGCGGTCTCTTAGTCTGCTGGACTCTATAAAGATCGTGGTCTTTCTTCCACTCCTCAGCACCATCACACCACTCATCACATCTACCCACAACCCAACCCAACCCAACCCAACCCAACTGCATCCTACTAATCATCAACGCCCAACATGCGTCTTACTGTTGTTACCGTGCTTCTTGCCAGCGTAAGCAGCGTTGTTGCTTCGTACTGCCAGTGCCTTTACCCAGACGGCAGCCATTGCTGCGTTATCGTAAGTCGTCATGTATCACTTCACACTCAAGATTGACTTGCTCACCATCGTGATGTTTTCAGGACAACCTTGTCGATGATTGCCCGAGAATGTGCTTGAGGGCGTCCAAGGACAGCACGACTGCTGGACAGTGCAACGCCGACGGGAAATTCTCCAATGTCAGCTCATGGAACGCCCAGAGACGCAAGCAGTGTGGCAAGCCCTACATTTACTAGATTCGGAAATTCACTCGCACTATCGCCAAAGCTCCTGCGAAGTCGTTCTGGAGGATGGGACTGGGAGGGTTTTGTGGTGGAAACTGGTAGGAAGATCGCTCGGGGACGGTTCTTGAAACATGATGGGGCTGTGGATAGGGAGGCGGATCGATCGTGGGTACCATTGCGGATGTAGCGAGTAACAGCGCAATAATACCTTGCCCATCTCCCCACCCTTCCGTACCGTTCGGAAATCATACCAGAAGCTTATCATGCGTATGTGGAAATCAGTTGACCGGAACTTTTCAGTGTCGTCAAGCTCGGGTTGTACAGGCGGCTTCATGGATGGCGGCTTACGGGTACCTGCGCTACTTGCTCAGCTGTTCAGTTGCGACACCCTCTCATATTTCCGTCCCTCTTCCGTGTATTACAAGTACCATACTCGTTTCGAAACTGCTGAAGATGTTGCTGTTTTGTGACAGACAGGCCGATGCCAGCCATGTGGACCCCGTCGTAGTTACATTCGTGAGAGGAAGCCTGAAAAGACAATTTTTGTTCAAGAAGCCGGAAGCCTCAACATCTCCCATCTTCAAGTCAACAACTTCATCGTTTCTAACATACTCAACCCCTCCAACACGCCAACCACATCCTACCATGTCCCCATCCATCGAGCTTACCACTACTCCTCGCCCACTCCTTCTGTCACATCAAAATCCACACCGAAAGCCCATGTCATCCTCATTGTAACCTCCCTCTACTTCGGCACCTTCCTCGTAGCCCTCGACACCATAATCCTCAACCCCATCCTGCTGACCATAATCAAAACCTTCCACGTCCTCGACCATCTCGCATGGTATGGAAGTGCGTATCTTCTCGCGCTCACAGCGCTGCAGCCCACATTGGGGAAACTGTATAAAGTGGGGGATGTCAAGATGCTGTATCTTGTCTCTGTGGGGGTGTTCGAAGGTACGTCGGGTGCTTTCTTGGTCTAATATGAGTGTAGGGTGTACAAAACGATAAGCTGATGTAACCATTAGTCGGTAGTGTACTCTGCGCGGTCGCACCTTCATCTGCAGTCTTCATTCTAGGGAGAGCGGTGGCAGGATGCGGAGCAGCGGGATTAATGCAAGGTTCTTTTGCCGTGGTAACGAAGATTGTTCCTTTATCCCAGCGACCCTTCTTCTTCGGGCTATTTGTCAGTGCGTTTGGGGTTAGCATTGGGGTCGGGCCAGTGGTGGGAGGTTTGTTGGCTGATCGAGGACTATGGCGGTGGTGCTTCTGGATGTGAGTATGCCCCGGATCGATAATTCTATGCTTACGGGTTGCAAGCAATCTGCCCTTGGGTGCCATGGTTTTAGGACTCGTTGCGGTGTTTTTGAGACTTGATAGAGAAAATCGAGCTGGGAAAGTGAAGACCTCCAACGGCGGCCATGATGTTGGACGCTTTTTCTTCAAGCTTGATCTGGGAGGCAGTCTCTTGCTGATCGCGTTCATGTGTTGTCTCTTCATGGCAATGCAATGGGGCGGCCACCGTCTTCCTTGGAGCTCGCCCAGCATCATCGGCCTTTTCGCCGTCTCCGGCATCTTGCTTGTGCTGTTCCTCTTGGTGGAGTGGAAGATGGGGGAAGACGCATCTGTACCGTTTGGAGTCCTCGAGCAACGGTCCATCGCTTTTGGGGTCGTGTATCTATTCTTCTTTTCGATGCCAAATTTCTCGGTATGTAATTGCTCCCCGCGTACATGTTCCCGACGAAACTGATATGAAGATAGTACGGAGTATACGTACCCATGTTCTTTCAAACAGTAAAGGGATTCAGCGCGCAAAGGAGTGGTGTAGAGATCTTGTTCTTGACGTTGACGCAGATTTTGACTGTAGTAGTGGTTGGGGCCCTAGTTTCGAGATCAGGCTATTACGTGAGTTTCGGTAGAACGATGTCGCTGTTTTTGACTGAGTCTCGATAGACGCCATTCATCATCCTTGGGACTGGCCTGAGCGTAGTAAGTTCCAGTTGGAAACTTTATCGCCCGGATCAACTAACCATTCGAATGAAGGTCGGATCCGGGCTCATTACGTTACTCAACGTCAGCACCTACCATGGTGTGTGGGCGGCATATTTCATCATATGTGGTGTTGGTACTGGTTGCGCGATCAATCTACCGTACACAGCTGTGTCGGCTGTCTTGAAGGAGGAAGACATGGTCACCGGGAATGGTAAGGCTTGTTTACGTCATGTTATCTGAGATCTGACTTTCGCTTCAGCATTGTTACAGTTTGCCTTTCAACTCGGCGGTGCAGTAAGCCTCTGTATATCGCAAACTATATTCTTGGGTCGCTTGACAGTAGACGTCAAGTCCGGCCTTCCGGATTCGTCGGTGGAAGGACTGAACAGCAATGGAGCGAACAAGTTGGCGTACCAAAATGCCATTCGGGACGTTTTTCTCTTCTTACTGGTGACGAGTGGACTTGCCTTGGTTGCGTCCTTTGGGTTCGAGCACAAGAATGTCAAGAAAGTCGAAGAAGCACAGAAGATAGGCAGTGCACAACGCGCAGAGGTGGAGTGACTGCCTTGTTAAGCTTCTGCTGTAAGAGCGTATGTATGGGGAGCCGGACAAGAGGGTGTTGAGCTATCCGTACAATGACGATAAGTAATGCAATTGCCTATTGAGGCATAGCTATGAGGCTGGTGAAGGCGTATGGGCGCAGATCGTTGTGAGAAGACTCGATGATGCTTGGACGGTAGCAGGTATGATGCATGTGATTCTGATCACGAGGCACGATTGCCGCGTCTAAAGGCTTATGGAGCGGCGGAGTAATATAGTGGTCACGACGCGTGACGCGGTAGGGCAATGACCGGGGGTTAGCTTGGACAGCTCTGCCGAAGCCAGCCCCGCGACACACCTGGGCATCAAACAGCACTCGAGCATCTCTCCCGACTCCAGCACGCCGCTCCGTCAGTTTACTCTGGCGTTGGTACACGGCCAAATCACTTTCGCATATCAATTCACTACACAGCTTGCAAGTCGCATCGCCCAACGCCGCACCTGTCCACTTGGCTAGGCAGCCGTATCGTGGGGCCGTACAAGTACTTCGAATACGAACGACGATATCTGCAAGCACCGACGAACGCACGCCTACCACCTACTCGGCGAGCGGAAAAACAACTGCACAATATGGCAGCCTTCTTCGAACAGCTATGGGAGTCCATCTTCATCGCGGGGCCGACGCCTACCCTCCTTATCGCAACAAACGCCTCGTTCGCTGCGCTCCAGGTCCTGCTGTTCGTCATGCTCATCGCGACGTACAGCATACACTTCGTCATTCTCTCCCTTCTATGCGGAGGTCTCTGGTGGTCGATAAACTGGTTTGCGACGGAGCTCAAGGCTGCGCAGGCGAAGGAGGAGGAAGCAAAGCGTATCCGAGAAGCTAGAAGGGGCGGAAAAGAGAAGGGTGGTGCAGGCGACGACGGAGACGGCATGGACACAGGCGACGATACCGAGGTGGATACCGAGGTCGAGCAAACGCAAACTATCAAGCCCAAGTCGAGCCAGCCTCGTGCGCCCCGCCCCGAGACACAGAGCACGGTGTTTGTGGAGAGACCGGGTGGAAGTGAGACAGAGAACCCAACACAGGCTGCTGCTTCTGTCGGCAGCGGAGGCCCTACTACTGCGAGTACTACGGGGGCGGCGACGAGTCTTGCAGCACCGGTAGACGAAGCGCTGAAGAGAAGGAAGGGCATGGGCGAATCAACAGGTGATCTATCTACCGACAGCGAATGGGACAAGCTATCGGAGGACTCAGAGGACAAGTGAAGATAAGGGCGTCTTGCTAGATACTATTCGTATGTTTGGATACTAGACGCGATTAGATTCTGTGGACCTGTACACCGATGTCATTACACGTGAACACGCGCGGCCGCCTCTGTTGCCCTGCATATCCGACTTTGCTGCTATCCAAGTGCCGTTGCTAGTCCACCATGATGTCTCTTGGATCATCGTCTGCCTTTATGCCCATCTTGTTCGCGATGCATGTGTCTGATGCCCAACCTCGTCAAGTCGAGCTGGTCGTGCTTGCCACGCGCCGCAGCAGGGCCCTGATTGCCCCGCCATGTATCCACCATCACCCATCCCCCATCACAGTGCCCTAGACTTGATTCTCTTCAGCCAGCGCCGCACACCGTTTCCCCATGTCACTGATGAGGACGCGTCACCTCCACCCGCACCGGTAGCGGTCCTGTTTGTCGCAAAGTTGTTGCCTTGAGGCCGTCATTCGCGAATACCTAGGCACACCTCGTACGCCCCGCCGCTCCGCAACACGCATCCTCCGCAATGGCGACCATCAACACCCCCGTGAGCCTGCCCGAGGTGACGGAACAGGCCGGAAACTATACATACAATGCGCACATCCCCCTGGCGAATTGGCTGCGCACAGCCAGCACCATGCAGAAAGAGGTGTGTTTACTTGCCATGGCTGGGATGCGCATGCTCACTCCCACCAGGCCCAAGTTTATGAAGCAGAGGGCAACGACGCGCAGACATACCTCCTCCTATACCGACACGCCGACCTCGTCCTCCAGAAACTACAGGGCCATCCTGACAGGAACAAGCCCGAGAACCGAAAAGCGCTCAATGCTGCAACAGCAGCTGTCAGTCGCGACCTGAAGAAGCTCGAGGAAATCGCGCCGCGCATCAAAAAGAGGCACGAAGAATACGAAGAGAGGAGACGGAGACAGAAGGAAAGCCTGAGATCGTTGGAAGGACAGGGCTTGGGTGCTCTTCCCCAGGAGCTGGACGGGTTGGCGATTCAAGATCGGGGGCCCAAGAGACGGTCGTTCGATTCGCGGCCCACGATCGATGCGCGCTCTCTGGAGAACCAGTCGCTTGCTGCAAGACTGGCGCAGAGAGAAGTGCGGAGGAGAGACACTGTCAGAAGAGGCGTGCGACAGCATGGCATCTCAGAGGAGGAAGAGCATGCGCGCCGCAGTGGAGGCACCTGGGACAGCTGGCAGCAAGGGCCCGACGGAGACGACATCTCAAACCAACTGCAAGAAGTTGCGAGGCTTCAGCAAAATGGCCACAGAACATCTTACTCTTCGGTAAGCTTCATGCGACAGCCGTGTGGCTTCTTTACTGACAAGTCCAGCGGCCCACGTCTCAATCCGCGTCCCCATACCACTACCCTACCGTACCCTACAAGACTGCCCAAGAAAGATGGTCAGACTCGCAGTCACGCGACACAGCGCCTGCGCGACCTCCAAAAGAGCAGATATACAGAGCCTCTGGCACGCCGGCAGCCCCACCGCCGTTGCCGCCCAAGTCTCCAGCTTCTACGTACGATGCGCGATACGATCATTCACGACCTCCTCCTGTCCCAGGCAAGATATCAGAAAGCGCGCCACCTTTGCCAAGCAAGATACCGGACCAGAGACCGTTGACACCCTCCACCGAGCTGGACGAGTTCACATTCAAGCCTTCTGCCTTCCTGGAGAATGGCGATCCCCTCCGTCCCGTTTTCCTCCCCTCCCAACTACGCAATCAGTTCCTTGCCGTTGCTTCCTCCAACACACGTCTCAATCTTGAAACATGCGGTATGCTGGGTGGAATACTAAAGTCCAACGCCCTCTTCATCACACGACTCATCATCCCCGAACAAACTAGCACGAGCGACACCTGCGAGACGTTGAACGAAGAAGAGCTATTTGATTACTGCGACAAAGAAGAGTTGATGGTCCTCGGTTGGATTCACACGCATCCGACGCAAACCTGCTTTATGAGCAGCAGAGACTTGCACACCCATGTCGGATATCAGGTCATGATGCCAGAAAGCATCGCCATCGTTTGCGCTCCGACAAAACAACCTAGGTATGTCATCCAACTTCCCCTTGGTTTCGTTCAAGACACTGACAGTGATATAGCTGGGGTTGTTTCCGCCTCACTGATCCCCCGGGCAAACAAGCCATTCTGAACTGCAGTCGACCTGGTATATTCCATCCTCACGACGTTGATAACATCTACACCGAAGCGCTCAAGCCAGGTCATGTGGTCGAGCTGACCGACGCGCCCCTGGAAATCGTGGACATGAGGCCCAAGAAGAACCTCTAAATCCGCCATACTAATATCATGACTACGATATGGTTGCACGAGAAATACCCATTATATGCAGGTCATCGACATGAAGGAACATGTTCATTGCATAGCGAGGAGTTTGGGGCATTTCAAGAGTATATATTGCCCACCGTGTTCTACAGAGTAGCTTACGGTGTATACAGTCATGTATCTTTGTCGATCGATAAGTAGACGTACATATAGAGGTAGCTCAAGTGTGTCCTGTAGATATCACGCATGCATCAGTTCCACCTCATCTTTCGGTCTAATAAGCCGCTGTCTACCTCCTCCACTCCCTCCGTACGCTAGTGGCCTACGCTGAATTCCTGGTATCGCGCGCAAGTAGGGTCATCGTCCGATTGTACAAGAACGAGTCGATGTCACTCTACATCGATCGCTGGTACTTTCGATCACAAGTACGTCGACACACATGTATTATGCTGATCCTCCCAGTATTCATAATTTATACAAAGAAGCAACATCAAGCATTGCACCGGCAAGTCCCGCTCGTTCTCCAACCAGCACGAGAAAATGCAACGTAAAATCTCCCCAACCCACGTGGGAAAAGGAAAAACTGTTCACGCCTTACCAGCACTTCGGGAATGACCCCAATCTAAACCCACGCACGACCGAGCCCAACCCAACCACCTTTCTCCACTAACGCAATACCCCCATCGCGAACAACAAACATTTCCACGATCGTCGACGTCATCGTATACAATGTCAAACACACTCACCACACTTACCCCTTACAGCGGCTATACATCGGATAAGGAACCGTGCCGATACCCGAAGCTCCCCCCAACCGATAACACAGCAGCCCGAAACATTTCGGGAGATCGACAAATCGACAATTGGCATGTCTGTCTAGTCTACTTTTCCGCAACTTGCGACCGTCGTTGTGCATATATGCATATGCCATGTTGCTGAATGCGGACCTGAGAGTGCAGGTGGTGCTTCGAAACCTGTTTCGCTACTGTGATCATAGTCAAAGTCAGGCAAGACACTCGATGCGAATGCCGTATCAGTGGCCCGTACGAGGCTAGTTAGTCGTCTCCCACGACTATGGTGGTTTGGTAGCGTGACTATTGTATTAGAAGTACTACGTGTGCGGATGGTCGGGTCTTAAGGCGTTCCATTGGTTTGGGGGACTCGGGTCGAGTGTAGGTTAGCCAAGGCAGGTTTCTTGTCCTTGTGTCGTTCTAGATTGGGGAACGTTGGGTCCGAAGTCGTGATTTCGGCTTGAGCCGAAGGGTTTGCGGCTAAGGGGTTGTGGATGGGACTTGGTAAGAGTGACTGTGAGCCATGTCGTGCATGCAGGCGGGTACTGTGGGTATTTGATAAGCATGTCCTTCCCGGGGATCGCTCAGGCACTCAAATACATCTGGGTGGTATTGAGATGAAGCTTCCATCTACCGTGAAGCTCTGCCAAGGTACAAACAGCCAGCCACTGTGATTTCAGTAATCACAGTAAAACACCAAGAGCAGTTCCTCGTGCCCGGCATTGAGATCGGCAAACCCCAGAGAGGGCGGAATATGCTTTCGGTATGTCTAAGCTAGCCGCATGGCTTTGCTTCTTCTACGTTGTACTGGGCTAGTCACCGGAGCTTAGATGTTTTAGCACATGTTGGGCGTGTATCGAAAAGGGAGAAAAGAAAAACTTCGCACCTTTGCCGTGATCGAGCAGAGAAAGTCTGTCGAGCCCGACATTAGGTGCCGCTGTCTGCTATCTGCTATCGTCGGCGGGATGATGGTAATGGCTGGTATCGACGCGTATGTCTTACTCCGAGTCCGATATCTACGCGGGTCTAGTCGGCGATGGAGTGCAAAAGTCAGCTGCATGCATCGAATCCCTTCGCCGTATCAGCAATGTGCCGACCACCGCAGTATCGTAAGAGGACAGCTCGTAATTGCCGAGGGATGTTTCGAGACATGTGGAAGTGAGGTGAGAGATCGACTGGATATGTTCGCGCAACCTCATGTCATCGTACGACTGGGGTGATGATTACCAGATTCGCGGTACCGAAAAAGGCTCGCGCGGCGGGGAAAGGGAGGCTGCACGGCTACACCACTTTGAGCGGTTCGGCCAAGCCCCTCTCCACATTTCTGATTGGTGGCTCATCGCACATACTGGCCCAGATTCTGTCAAGAGGCTTTCTTTGACCATGGAATTGATTGATGATCACTAGCAACGCTTTCGCCGTTGCGTACATACGGAGGAAAAAGCGATCAAATCGATTTTACGCTGGTCTAAGGACTATCCCCCAATACTGTACCCGCAACTGCTGTGGTCCTGATCCGGGTGTGTAAGCGCACGCCGCATGCGCGTACAGATGAACTCATGCTGACAACGTGGTTGAGAGACGATGCGGGAACGGTGGGGACCTGGTGGGATGCGGAGAACGCTCCAGAATATTCAACGGGATCGGCGACTGCAGTTTGACGTCAAAAGTCGCATACTTCAGATAACCGTCGTCCCGAATTCTAATGTGGAGACGCGATGATATTTGCGATCGTGGTATGTTCAGTGACCACCGTTGTGCTTTGAAGAGTTTAATTCGCATCGAGGTATTACCTGCAGCCACAGTGCACTACTCGATAAAGTTTGTTTCCCATGCTTTGCTTCAATACGTTCTAGCGATACGGGAAAGGACCAAGTGCCATGTTACTTGGGCGTATTCCATTGCACCATCTGCTCCACACTTTGTGGCGTACGTATAGCCCTAGTATCCTTCGAGAATATGAGGTTTGGATAACCTTTCTCGCTGGGGTAAAGGAACACGGTTAAGCGGCAGAAGAGCCTTCATCTCTCACCGGACCTGGAGCTAGATGTTAGGCGGCCGCGCAAGCAACGTTGTGTGACGTCGTGCTGTGGGCCAGTGGCTGGAGGTCTGGACAACTCGATCTTCGGACGTTCCCGTCCGAGTCATGGTTACTAGAGGTGATTGATGAAAACAGTGGAGTGTTGAAGACTGATTGCTAAATTAGAATTGACGCAGACGTACAGATGATGCGTGGGTTGACGTTGAGGCTTTGGTGACTTTACAAATAGGTGCAGTGACGGACTGGAGGAGCGAGTGTCAAATGACTTCAGCGTGCATGCATAATGTGGACTTCGTGAGAGACGTTGATGTATTTAATTTGTAGGAGTCGACTGCTGAGTCAACGTCTTCAACTTGGTGCTAGTTCTTATCCAATGTTGGAGACGGATTCCATCGAGATAATGCAATGAAGATCTACGCGTGCCAGCCACGGTATACGATCTTAGTGCCGTACTTCTCACCCTTCTTGAGAACCATCATAGACTTGTATTCTGGAACGTTGACGGCGTTGACGTAGCGGCTGGGTTCGACGCAGAAGCCAGCGCGGGCGCCTCTGGCGGGAAGGTCACCAACGGCAGGTACGTCGATGTATTTACCGGTGTAGAACTGGAAGGCCGGTTCCGTCGAGTGTATTTCGAGGTGGACCTTGGTCTCTGGGTGGTAGAAAGACGCAAGCTTCTGCAGGGGCGAAGAGCGAGTGTCGATGGGAATGCTGCTGGGGTCTGTGTTGGCCACAAAGCAGTCGTCAATATCGGGCTCTTTCTCGCCCAGGGTGAAGGTCTTCTTGGCGCTGACACCGGGGTATTCCTCGATGGGTCCAGTGGGAATACCTCCGTCATCCACGACTTGGTACTTGTTTGTGATGAGGTTGACTTCAGTTCCGGTGATGGTAGGTCCTCCAGACAAGTTGAAGTAGCTATATGCACTCTCAGTAAGACGTCAATGAAAAGGATGATAGACAACTAACCTGTGGTTGGTCATGTTGATTGCGGTCTCTTCGACTTCATCACCGATCAGTTCAGCCTCGTATTCGATGTATAGGACCTCCTGTTGAGCGCCATCGACTTCCTCCTTTGCTTGGACATACCACACGCGCACCTCTACAGCGCCGGGGTAGCCTTCCTCGCCATCCTTGCTGACGTATTTGAATAATGTAGCCTCTTTTCCATTGCGGTCAACTATAATTGGTCCTTCGAATTCTCGCTTTCCCCAGCCAAGGTCGCCGCCGTGGAGAGAGTTGGGGCCGTTGTTGACCGCTAGCTGGTATGACTTCCCATTCAGGTCGTTGATCTTCGCTTTGGATACGCGGTTGGCGATGCGGCCAATAGTCTCACCAAAGAATGGGGCGTTGTGCTGCTTGTACAGCTCTGCAGTTGGGAAACCCTGGACGATGTTCTTTCCGTTTACAACGAACTTTTGAATGATAGCGCCCAGTGGCAGAAAGGTGAAAGCCTTGGTCGAAGACATGATACGATCGTCAATGTGACTTTTCTAGTTTGGTGATAGGCTCGCAGATGTGATAATTGGTACGTATGACCTGCGTCGATCTCATTAGTTGTGCTGTTCAAACGCTATAACGGGTGCCACTATTGCCGCACTTTCGTGAGGTCTGATGTGGTGTGATGAGGGGTAATGCGTGAGAGCGGGGCAGCTACAGGAGGGCACTCACCTCAGCGAGTGGTAGCTTGCGTTCAGTGTTTTGTTTGTTTTGGAAACAGGTGACCGATTTTCCTCGATGGCCGCTTGGATGTTTGAGCTTCTGACTGTGAGGAATGAGTGCGCGCGATTGACCTTACATAGAGTACGCATGCGGTGATTGATTAGCCTAATGAGGATGTGGAGCACTCTTGGACATCCTTTCTGCCGTCGTCACCACGTGAAGTACGGCTGAAGTGTTCGCTCGCGAGTACCAAACGACCCGTCGGACGGCATGCCGTATGCGGTCATGATTCGTCTGTGCCCATGGAGCTGTGGCAGTGCGGATGAATGTGATGGGGGCGTGGGGCGAAGGCTGCAATTAGTAATCGAGGGGCAGGGCGCGCACACTGGATTCCGCGAGCATTGAGAACAACATCTTCGACTATGATACAGTTGAGATTTACAGTAACGCCACAATTTCGATCGCCTTGCCGGTCGGTACTACCGACCTGAGGCCCTATTCGAATTTGCCGATCCGCGGAGCGTTGTCGCAACTATGCTTTGCGCAATATTTCACGTCATCGTGAACCGTTGAACTTTCGACACAGAAGATAAGGAAAAGTCGCCAGAAAACCACCAAATGCCGGCCGATTAACGCCGATTGCCATGACCGAAACGAACGCCGTATAGGATTGGAAAGGATCCCAGAACGCTTGAACGCTAAACGAAGAGACGGAGAGAAGCGGAGTTAAGTCCGGACCAATTATGCGCCGACTGGATTTTGTATGAAACTGCTGAAATCCAGGTCGCTGTGGATGTTCCAGTCTGGCATCATCGGATCGCTTTGGCTCATTGATAGGGGATCTACCATCATGTTCTGGTCGTATGCGCTGAAGTTGTCAAATCCATACATGGGCTTGCTGAAGTCTACGGGATCGTCCATCATAATGGAGTCGTTCATCCATGGCGCCCGTGATAGAGTGGAAGGATCCATAGCGCTGGTGTTCATGTATGGTGCTGGTGCCATTTGTGTTTCTTGCTTGATTGGCGGCGACACTACCTGGGACTGTCGAGGGAATGGGCTGTTCATCGGCGGTGTTGGCGGCGCGTTGTGGCGCGCAAACGGACTGTCAAAAGCGAAAGATTTGGTCGTCGGTGTACCGTTATACGATGAGTTTGGCGAAACGTGGCCATGTTCAGAGTCTGAGCTAACGGATGCCCGTCGTCGGGTGTATGGGGCGCCTCCTTCAACTAGTTTTTGTTGCATGCGGCTGCAATCTTCTTCGAAACCCTCATAGTGGCTCTTGTCGTCTCCAGGTGATTGCAAAAGATCGAGACGTTCCAGGATGTCGTGTGTCAAAGGATGGCCGCCTGAGGATTCTTGCAACGGCTGTCCTGGCCAACTCTCGCCTCGTTGCAGGCGACTGTACAGTTCCCTAAGACCGGCTACCAATTGGGTTTGTTGCTGTTCGAGCATCTCAACATATCTACAACAGTCAGATCGAAACTTAGTGCGAGGGTGCATGGTAACATACCCTTTCGGGTACACTTTGTCTTGCGACTTCTTCCTCTCGCCAAATACGCAGATGGCGTTGTCGGCTTTGCATCGAGTGCAAGGGCTTGATCCGTCGCACTGCACTGGTTAGAAAGACATACAGGCACAAAAGAGGTCGTACATACCTTTGACTTCTTCAATCGGCATCGGTCGCATGCCTTGCATACTCGCTTCCTAATGTTGTCTTGGGCTTCCATCGAGTCTGACCTATGAGGTGACATGTCGATTGGTATGGTGCAAAGTGGAGCAAAGGTGTGTTGGTGAGAATGGTGTGGCTGAGTTGGACTTCAAGTCAATGTGGTAGTGGTCGATGAGATATCTGGTCGACCGAGTGGAGTATCTAAGGGTACTTTTATCGAGAGGTGGAAGTGGAAATTAAGGCCTAAATAAGGTCGTACCCCTCTGTGGGTAGCAAAGCATTATATCTTTTCACGTCAGCGAACAGTCAAGGCGGACGTTCGGCGTTAACCTTGTGCCCTGGGTGCAAAAGCCCTGTAATGGAACTGTAATTATGAAATACGCCGGCGCTGGGCAGCTAAGCACCCCTGTCTCCTTACACATCATCAATCGGCGCACGTACGTTGGATTACATTAGTCGATGTGCAGGGATTCTTGGCCTGTTGCAGGGCGCCAACCTTACAAGGACTGGGCTCAGTTGGCGGACGACACGAGAAAGCGAGGGCGCGGAGTCGGCCAACCAGCGGACCGTGACCGTGGCCCACGAAACTTGCTATGGAAGAAAATCCGCACCTGTGGTGGCAGCAGAACAGGTGACGTGAATTCGGCGAATACGCGGGCGTAAAGTACGCTCGAAAATCTCTCCAGATCGCTGTTCGCTGTCCTCGGCTACCGGCAACACGACATCCACGACCAAAAACATGCGGACAAACACGCTGCCCGAGTTGCGACTCCCAGTCATTGGATGCTTTCCGGAAGTCGTCATCAAGGTCGACCATGTGGCTCACCATGTGCGCGTTCTGCAATCAGTCCACCGGTCATCATAATGCTTTATCACTAATTGTGTTATTTCGACCGCTTGTCGACGAAGTATCATGTACAGACTCAGGCCTCGGCCGAAGAAAAGCACGACGGGCTGACTGAGCGATCCTCCTCGTGCTTGCTGAAAATTCGCTCTTTCGGACGTTAGAAAATCGCTCGCGGAACGTCGCAAGTGACCCGTCCGAGCTGAAAGAGGACTGGAGCGCGAGATAAGCTGTACGATGGTGCGGGTTTCGCGTACGAACTCACGCAAAGTACCGTCAATGCCTGACCAGCAGCAGTTGATTAATCGGTGGACGGGCAAAGCACAGCTGGGCACGCATTCCTTCTTCAGGAGCTGCATGCTGTTAATGGATACCGTCGCTTGTCAATGTAAGCGCAGCTACTCTCAGCGGTTTGCATCGTTTAGAGTTGCTGACCGCGTCTTGTTCCAGTCACGAACATGAGAATGCCCAATGCAGAATTTCTTTTGTTGATCCTGGTTAGCCACTTCGTTCCTGAGTCTTGGGTAGGCACGATCACCCATGCCTCAGCCACCGCGTACATCGGCCCCGGTTGTTCACTCATCCATACTCATCTATACTCATCTGCGACTTTGGTAGCCCTTTGCACTCAAGCACCGCTGCATGTGCCATTGGCAAGGCATACAACTACCTTGGTTTGGGAGATTTGATGTTGGAAGACCCACACAAAGCGTCGTCAGGTTGGGGGGCTGAGGTCATTTTCGTACATTGTTGCGAACGCCGTATTCATCACAAGTTCGACGCGCCTATACGACGCCTACGCTGACAAGGCCTGCCATGTCTTGGCGGACGCGGTCCTGGGGCGCTCATACAATTCACGTGCTGCGAATGTCAACGCCCGCAAACGTGTAAGCGCCTTCATCACATGCGTGGAACTATGCACAAGAAACATGATCTATAATTGCGTTCAACGGTTCTCACGAGGTTCGCCCCTTGAATTCAGGGAAACCGCTGACGCTTGAACGTGTATATACGCCTCAGCACCCACGCTGTCCTCCCGGAGCCCATAGCTCGTTAGCGGTAACGGCACGTCTACTGTCCATCTCAATAGTGAGCGGCTTCGGCGAGTTATCTCGCCTTGCTGAATGGCTTACGAACTGACCAGTGCGGAGTTGGCAAGAGCGATCATGTAAGCCCATGATCTTGTTTGTAAATTCGGCGGTTCTCGAACACCTCAGGGTTCTTGTCGATCAACCCCGCTGTCATTAGGCCTTTGCTCTAATGGAAGCTTCCTAGCTTTTTACAAGTTACAGAGAGCGTCACTCAGGAACGAGCGTGTGCTAGAGCTGTATCATTACAGGAATGAAAGTAATCAGGTCCAAAGTTCAGCAGCTGTACGGCCTTCTTTGCGAGGTCAACAACAGCGGTCTTCCTTGTCGCGTTGGGCGAAGAGCACCTATTCTGCCCAACCCTATCTTGGTAAAGTTTCATGGTTGTTGTGGGAATCGCGATGCACATCTCCCCATTATCGCTACCTGCGAAATGATGCTCCGTTATCTTCACACCGTCAGGAGTCTGCGTGCGCTTACATGGGCCACGCATGAATTCCAGTGAGACCATCCGCACTCCGTCGACGATGATTGGCAAGATCGACAGGCTCTGGCTTACATAACTTGATGAGATGGCCCTATTCATATTGGTCACGACAGGGGTATAGCATCAAGACCTCGTCGACCCAGCCTGCGTCCTATAAGCGGCCTTACTCAAGGCCAAGCCCGACAATAGCACCTGCACTGCCAGCCAGCAAGGCATTGTCAATCGCAGGTCTTCGAACGCGCCGCTGATCTATGCAGAACCCAGATAATGCCAGCCGTGTTGAGTTTATTCATTGCACGTTTCAACACCAAGTCGATCACACGATCGTGCCAAAAGGAGCCAAGAGGCAGATGCGTCTTGGACGAGTGGAGCGCACATGTCGAGTCACTAGCCACATGCGCCAGCCACAACGCGCGACCTCAGGCCTCGCTTGTTTTGACGGATCGCACATGAGCCGGGTGCCGAGTGGCCAACGGTCCCACGAAGGAACAGTACTCTGATGGGCGCACAACGATCCGTTTTTACCGAGCGACCACTGCAAACTGTAAACTCGTGGCAACCCTCACTAATTCACGGAGACAGATTACTGGTCGGGCCATACTGGGTCGGGAGACCAAGACTTCCGCCCAGGTGTCGGTAGGTCAGCCTGAACTCCGCCTCATGATCTCCACAAATCGCTTCCTAAACAACGAGGACTAATGATCACGGGAACCCTACCTGGTCCCGGCGCCATATAGGGGCCTCATTTCGATTCGAGATCTAAGTGTAGAATACTTGCGCATCGAGCCACATGCCGCGCATCCTGGGCATCTCAGACTTCCAAGCCTCGAAGCAACGTGTACCTCGCAATGAGGAGTCTTCTGGCGCCAAGGTTTATCTGGCGGTGTCCATTCTCCGCTATACTGTGGTAGGGACGAAAATACGCGGCATCCATCATGCTCGGCAATGCAGTGGCTTCCGGCTTGGAACATCCGAAGCCGAGTCAAACGGTCGTTGTGAACACCGCGCGACCGAGCCTGGCCCTGAAAGCTCTTCGCGGCTAGGGTCCCAGGTCCCTCGTCTTCGCGCTCGCTATCCAACGCGAAATGATGTCAATGAACCTGAAAACACAACTTCATTCACATGGCTAGCTCGCTGCAGCTTCTCAGTCATCGATAAGCCGATTTTCGCGATAAAATGTGGCTGACGAAAAATCGGCCGGTCTTCCTGTGCGGGCAAGCCGCACGTCGCAGCCGAGTTGAGCCTCATAGACGGGAATAGCAGTGAGGCGAATCACCAAGGTCGTTCCGTTCCCACTTGGTCCCGCTGGAAGATTCAAGGCTGAAAGCTTCGACGCTTGTGTACTACTACGGTCTGCCCACCCACGTCACATCGCAGACAGCCACGTTGTTGAGGTCTCGAACAACGGATGCTCACTAAGGAACAGTGCTTTGTGGATCTCTGAAGAGCCTGAGGAGGAAGGTTGACGCGAAAGCCGTACACCACCATATACCAAGCTGAAGCACTATTGACTAAACCTTCGCCTGCTGGTCAGGCTTTGAGATACTAATCATGTTCAGACGGTGCTCAGACACTTCTCATGGCACGGCGCATCTCAACGCACTGGACGGCATCAACATACCGACATTATAGCATGCATCACCCATGAGACAGCATTGCGAATTGCTGCAGCTATCACGTCTCGGCAATATCCGCAACGCGAAGGACCTGGTGATCAATGATCGACCCGTTAACAGCATATCCACTGCTGGATGGGGAACCCCAGCTCCAAGCGCCAGCACACTGGTTTCGC
>Ga0265780_10002334_pt1 | contig 25784 bp, 20 predicted proteins | sample P1T30metagenome_FD_192432 | JGI IMG/M metagenome (GOLD analysis project Ga0265780, IMG submission 192432) | Plant litter microbial communities from East Loma Ridge, Irvine, California - P1 T30 | ecosystem: Environmental > Terrestrial > Plant litter > Unclassified | place: USA: California...
GACGAGAGGCGGAGGTTGCAGAAGAGCAATGTCAGGCAGCAAGACGACGAGGAAGAGGACTGGGAAGATTGAGCCAGGTTTTGCACAATGCCCGACTGTGCTCCAATGAGTGCACTGCGTTCTCCAGGAGCTGTTCAAGACGATCCAAAGGTCTCAAGACTTCATGGCACGCAGGGGAGATGTTGGCTTCAAACAACTCTATGAAGGCGCGTGGGCTTTGAGGGAGCAAGACGCTTAGCAGGTGTGCGACCATGAGTCTACTTTGCGTGATTGCCAAAGCAGCTGAAGGGCCTTGTATCAGCGTCCAGGCTCAAGAGATACGAATTTTACTTGGTCGGCCTCCCATGTTTTCTCGTGCTTTTTGTGGAAATTAGCTGATGTCTGGATGCCGAAAACAGAGAACGGTTTTTGGGTCTCAGAAACGCTACCTAAGCCACAACAGTAAAGTTTACTTTTGCCTGAAATGATGTGGTGCTGTAAGAATCTTGACGGAACTACAAGCATTCAGAGTGAGGACTGGTGAGCTCGAAGCTAATCCTGTAATAGGATCATGAACGTCAGATCGCCGTACAACGTCCTGGCCGGAAGCTAAGTCTCGATGGAGAAGGTCATTGAGAAGTACAAGAAGATCGCCTACGAGGACAACAAGCGCAAGCTCGAGGTGCTCAAGAACAATTAGATCAAGGGCGAGCAGCCGTTCAACAAGAACCACCCGCAGAAAGCGCCTGCCGATTCGGAATAGACGGGAGGATTGTACATAGTCAAGGAATGATATCCACTTTCATTTGTCGTGTCCTCCACATTTACTTCCAGTTGGCCTGTCCTGCTAGAGCATTGCAGCAATTATACCTATCACGTACACCTATCCTCCCTGCCTGTCGGCCCCCGTGACAAGATTGTTCTACATTGGAGTAAATGTCCCTAACCCGGAGCCTCCAAAAAGGGTGCAAAATCAACATAGGACGCCTTAAGCTTGACCCAAGCCTTTCGGCGCTTCCGCCTTAGTCATTATTGGACAACAACTACCAGGTGTTGGCGCTAACACCGTTCCCCTCACAAAACACACTGCGGCACAGATACTAGTCACCCAAAATCGGTGATGTAGATAACAGGGACTTTACGTTGCGAACCACAAGCCGTCAGCGCACGAGTAAAGGCAACGAAAGGTGCAAAATCTATAGCTACGGGTATTCGCTAGAAGTGGCCTACCAAAGTAGTCATCCGCTGGCATACTGCTTAGACGATAATAAGCTGGTGGGAAGCCTTATTATCTTCCTCACGGATGCCAAGGAACGTCTTTATCCACGTTGTACTATGAGTTAGGCTGTGGTTGGTTAGCTGTTGCGGGTCGCACATTTTCCCGATACCCCGCGCGCGTACAAGCACGAACAGAACGAGCGGTGTAATTAATAGCAACACAGCTTTGACTTTTTAACAACTTTAGACCTACAATTACACAGCAAAAGCATCGCGCAATTACGACTTCCGCACCTCCAATCGTGCCCCTCATCGGACATATCGCAGACGATCTATGCGATGATTTAAGTCTTAGGGTTTGTTGTAGGTGATCACGGAGTGGCTTTGTTCGTGACTAAGATTGCTCCAGGCTTAACAAGACTAGTAACACTTGCGTCTCAACGGTGCACCTTCGCATACCCACCGCCTACATAGGCTTCCGGCAGATCAGAACGAGAAAGTATGGAATGCACAGGATTACAACCAGGAGATGGAGACGAAGACGGATTTACATGTGGTGTAAATCTTTACAGCCAAGGTGATTACACTGAAGCTGCGAAGCTGTTTAGAGTTGCACTGGAAACAAGGGAGGGGACGCTTTGCAAAGACCATCCAGAAATCATGGAATGCAAATTCTGGCTGGGACGCGCATTGTACAAGCAGAGGTTGTATGGTGAAGCGTGTTGGCACCTCCAGCAAGCAGTGGAGGGGCAAGTTCTGGGGTCCAACGGATATTCCGAACGTACACTTGAGTACAAATTCTGGTTCGCACGTGCAGCATTGGAGCATGAAGACTACATCGAGGCTGCAGTCACGTTCCACGAGGTAGTAGAAGGATGGGAGAGGTTGTTCGGCCGAAGCGATCAACGGACGCTTGAAAGCAGGTTCTGGCAAGGAAAGACTTTCTACTCAGAGCAATCATACCGCGATGCTGAGTGGGTACTCCGCCTTGCAGCAGATGGACAAGAAATTCTACTCGGTAAAGACCACGAGGTTACACTTCAGAGCAAAAGCTATCTCGCTTTCACGCTCGACAAGAAGAAAGAGTATGGCAGCGCTCAGGCTTTGCTGCAACAGGTGGAGGAAGGGTTGGAAGAATCGCAATGCACAGATTACGAATGGGCACGTGCCGTCGTACGTTTGTTGTCGGAATATCGGCAACGAAAGCTGAACACCTCTGTCCCAGAGAGTGTCAACAGCACATCTTTCCCAGAGAATGCCAACATCAAGGATCACAATCTATCCAGGCAGCTAGGCAATTCCATTTTCTCTGGGGACCCCACTACACAGGAACCGTACACCGACTTACAAATTCAGAAAGTCGCATTACTGCTGAGACACTTCAAACCGCAATGGAGCAAGGTGCCGCGGACGTACGTCCTTCTTCGTACAATCGGTCAACTCAGCGTCTTGGATCAACTCATCAGCAATGGTTTCTCAGACTACATGTTTCCTATTACTGAAAAGTGTTCACCGAAATTTTTAGAGCCAAGGGTGCGCGTTGCGCTCTTAAACGTCCAACAACTTATATTGACAAGGTCAAAAGATCTAGAAAGAGGAGAAGAAGGAGGGCACTGCCGCTTTGGGAAAGGGGACCATTTTCCTTTTGAAGAGGTACGCCTGTTAGGCAAAGGTGCATATGGCGAGGTCCACCTTGTTCGCAGCCTACTCAGCTTCAAGGAGTATGCAAGGAAGCGAGTTCCTCGGGGTCTTGTCTTCGACAAACACCAGAGAGACAGTTTGAACAAATTTGTCGCCGAGATTCAGATTCTTAAACGTCTCAAACACCACCACATCGTGCGATTTGTTGGAAGTTACACAGACCCAAGATACATCGGCCTTCTAATGTCGCCTGTTGCTCTGACCGACCTTCGCACGTACATGCAGAATGCGACCAGTTCTGATTACCCGCACCTACGGACGTCTTTTGGCTGCTTAGCCAAAGCACTTGAATTCCTGCACTCGCAAAAGATTCGGCACAAGGATATCAAGCCCGCAAATATCCTGATAGACAATGTTGGAAAGGTCTTGTTTACAGACTTTGGCTTATCATTCGACTTCACCGACGCGACTGGCAGTACTACCATAGGCATGACAAGAGAAGGGACCCCAAGATACCGTGCGCCTGAAGTAGCCCATTCGGAACCAAGGAACACAAAGGCTGACATTTGGAGCCTGGGTATTGTCTTCGTCGAGATGATTCTCACGCTGAAGGGGAGAACAACGGAGTATATGGACGCGTTCTTTAGTCATCATGGATCAACGCGAACTTTCATCGGGGAGAATATCGCCGCCTTGCCAAATTTCATTACTGAGCTACGGGCAACAGGAATAGTATCTGACAACAGGCCGCTGGGCTGGATACAAGAGATGCTTGCACTAGATCAAAAAGGGCGTCCGGACGCATCCTCCCTGGTTGAAAAAATTATCACGGGCGTTGATCGGGACGAGGAAAGAAGAGGATTCTGCTGTGATGAGTGCCTGTACCCTGCTGAGGACTCTTCTGATGAAGCAGATTAGTAGCAAAGATTTCACCCAGATCACTGCCACGCTTTGCGAAACGTTGACTGCTATTCGTGAGAACGAGCGCGACCAGACTAGCAGCAATTATTCTTTGGAGCAGACACTTCTCATGCCAACTATCATGCTTGCAAGCGCTTGCGATCCGTGGCTATGGTCCAGCACGGATGTCGGAGGGTTCGGACACGAAATCCAGTCTCTCCTGAACAAACTTGGAAGTAAGCCGGCTGGCCGTATGGCCGGCTTGATGGCCGTAGGCTTGGCAGCTTCAAGCTAGCCGGCCAAATTGTTAGCAAAACGTGAAGCCAGCCGGCCAGCAGTCATCTGAAAGCCGGATGGCCGGGTAAGCCTGATTGTATAGGCAGATGGGCGAGGTGGGGGATGGCTAGGAGGCGAGGCAGTTGATTTTGCAGTAGAAGCAGTCTCACGATACTTTTTTGGAGTAGCAATTATTTGATAGTTTAGGCCTAGCGCCACCCAGCCAGCCACCCGACGCGTTCATCCAATGTTCTACCCGCCCATCTCTAACGTAGATACTACTTCGCAAGCGAGTTGCGAATCCAAGCGAGTTGCGAGCCCCACCAACTTGCCGCACCTCTGTAGGCAAACATCTCAACCACATTAAGGAATAATATATAGATATTAATAGGATAGATTAAGCAGTGTCTAAAGTATATTTCTTGCATGTACGTGCATTGTGCCCAGGCTCTCTGCACTTCGTGCAGCGCGCCAAAGCCTGGCGGCTGAGGCCTGATTGCTCTCCACCTTGACGCCTTTCACGCTCTACCTGCTGCTCAGCCTCCTTTTGAGCAATTATATCCTCTCCATCTCCCTTTGTTAAGACTCCGCGCTGCTGTATGCGCTTCTTTTGGCGCTGCCTCCGCTTTGATGCTGCCTCGTTGGCTCTCTCAAGGCTGGTGATCCGATCGCGCATTAGCTCAGCTGAGAGCATTATTACCTCTGCCCCCTTCTTAAGCTGGCTAATCGCTTGAATGATTGAGGCAGGTGATGAGCTCTTATGCCGCCGCACGCGATCACGTATTAGCGTTGATTGAGCCTCAAGCTCATGTACGTTGCTCGGCGTTTTGGCTTCCCAGGGAGCCTCTGGCAGAGCGACTGGTGTAGGTGTACGGAGCCGCACATCCAGCTTTGACAGAACAACGTCTGGCTGGAGTGGGACAAGGCCTGCGCCTCGAAAAGCTGAGCAGATATTGGCTGACGTAAACGATCGCGTAAAGGCTGCCTTAAAGGCTGGCAGGAATTCAAGCTTCGTAATGTGGTTGATGTGGTCGCGGATCAGCGCCTCGATCTCGTGGCTGTACGCACGCTTCAACGGCGAGAAGCAGCCAACGTCAAGCGGCTGCAGCAGGTGGGATGAGTGAGGCGGCATACAGAGCGTGTAGATATTGTTCTCCTTGCAGAGCTCCTGGAACTCAAGAGAGTGGTGGCTCTCATGGCCATCAAGGATGAGCAGCTGGCGCGCCCCAACCACCTTGCCCTCTGTATGCTTAATAAAGTGCTTCAGCCACTCAACTCCAAGCTCGTTAGTCGTCCAGCCATTGTCGCTGACGACAATAGCCCAGTCCCGTGGGATATCCTCTTCCTCGTACCAGGCAGATAGATAATACTGGCCAGCAAAGATGAGGAACGGTGGGATAGCCCAGCCAGCAGCGTTGATTCCCTGGATCACTGTCGTCCACTCGCGATTGCCAGGCTGGACAGCCTTTAGCCAGCCTCTCCTCTCTGATCCTGTCACGACGAGCTGGGTCGTGATCTTGCCCATCATAAAGCCAGCCTCGTCGAAGTTATAGACGTCCTCGTCAAGGATGCCGTACTTGGCCTTTGTCTGCTCTACAAGCTCAAACCAGCTCCTAATTAACACAGGATCCTCGCATAGAGCCCTCTGTCGATTATACGCTCGATTAAAATGCGTCGTGAGACTGTCTGTACGCTTGACAAAGTTGCGCGGCCAATCTCTGCCTACTGGAGAGCCACCACGCGCCGAGAGCAGCTTATCAGCCATATCACGTACAGCTGCGTACGTAGGCGCAAATCCACGTTGATCCAGGTCGAGTATATAGCTGACAATCACCTCCTCTTCTAGCTGGGTAAGCTTCTTCGAGTTGGGCTGGCAATCGCGTCGGGCAGGCTTGCCAGCGCGTCGGTTCCGTAGCGTTGATTCGACGACATTGTAGGCTGATGCAGCACGGCTAACAGCTGGGATCTGTGAGGTATCAACTGATGAGATAGCAAGCTGGACATCTGCTTCATTTGAAGGCATTTTAGTAACAGGTGGTTGAAAAATAGAGATAGACGCATACAGAGGTGCGGCAAGTTAGTGGGGCTCGCAACTCGCTTGGATTCGCAACTCGCTTAGTATCTACGTTAAGTATAACAATGCATCATGAAGCGGGGACACATGAAGAAGTGAGATGTCAGAGGAAGAAATCGCGGCAATCAGCTTGCCATATTTGAGCCATGTGCTTGTTACAGAAACCAGGGAAACTGTGTTATTCTGGCCTGCCCCATTTCGCTGAGAGTCCAAGTAGTGTGGAGAGGTCGCTGGTGGATCCGCTTCGGCAGTGTCGTTCGAATCGGCCCGAAACGCGACTGGCTTCAACATCGACGTACGTCCTCATCCACAGACCTCACCCTGGACCTTGATGACATCTGTCACCAGCTTCATGCGCTTTTGAAGCTCCATGACGTCTTTTGAAATCACACTGTAGGGAATCCCTCTAGCGTCCAACAACTTTCTGAACGCGTCGTCAATCCGTGTCCACTCCTCCGCGTCGATCGGCATCAGGCGTATTCCATCATCCTTCAGCCAGTGGCAGCCTGCCTCACACACGAACACGATGCCTTCCTTCATTCGCGCCTCCAGCTCGAGCCAGCTCGTCGATGTGAGTAGTTCCGCTGCTGCGTCGGCGCCGACGAAGTATTTGGCATACACAATCGGGTCCAGGCCAGAACGATCGCACAGATACCATGGCGACACGTCTGAAGTGCTGGCTTCGACTTCCGCTTCGTACTGAGCGTCCAGGATGTGCCTTTGAAGCTGCAGAGCGCGTGTTGGGGACGTGGTGATATCTTCGCGGCTGAAACCTTTCTCTTGTAAGACCGTGCGAGCCACTTCGCGGACGATGAGCGGCGAGGGTGATCGAACTTCATGGGCGGAGTTGCTGGCGTTGAAGCTCGCCTCAAGTGCGTTGACAAGGGTCGTTTTGCCGGTGGATTGCGCTCCGACGATGTAGACGTTCTTCATGGTGATTATCGTGAGATTTTGGAGGTTCTGATCGCGAAGAAAAAGTCGGATGATTGCCGCTTGTTGTATGCCAGAACTGCACCTTATCTTCTTGATTGTACGACGGTGGCTTTCTTGTGTCACCTCGCGTAAGTGAAGGCCGCCCGACGAATCACGTCGCGTGTGGGCCGCCCAAGGACTCGGCCTCTTCTACTCCTTCCTCTCTCTCTCTCGCAGCTCACTATGCTCGAAGGTTCCCACAATGAGTAAGTTGAGAGCTTATACTAAAGTGCTCCAGACGAGCGTCCGTCCGGAGGAACAGGCATGGGATTACCATGTTCCTGACTTACCACAAGCACAAGCGACCAATGCGGCAAGGCTAATCAAATGCGTCTCTGTGGTTTCTTCGACAGAAAAGCAACAGATCACGCTTCGCCTTGAAACGGCGCCTCTGAACCGGGTGACCAAATACGAGGTCCTCGATCGCTTCATTCTGGTGTCCTTTTCCGACTTCAGATTGCAATGGCCTGCAAACTCACCAGACGGGGCACCCCGGCCAGGCACGGGAAGGGAGAACGGTGACTGGAAAACACGCATGCTTGTCACAGGCATCCGAATGAACGGCGTGACGTACAACTTTTTCGGTCATTCGAACAGCCAGCAGAAATCGGGATCTTGCTTCATGTTTGCAGCTACAAAAGACGAGATCCACGCGAAGATAGAGGCTATGGGCGACCTCTCAAAGCTCAAGTCTGTGGGCAAGAAAGCAAAGCGCATTGGGCTCCTGTTCTCGAGTGCCGAAGCATCACTTGAAGTACCACCGGAGCGTTGCGAGGATATCGATGATGTCGCAGACAAGGACTACATCTTCACCGATGGTTGCGGCCTGATGTCAATACACTTTGCAAGGCTTGTGGCACAGCTTCGTCACATAGTGTTCCGAAATCGGCGGTACCTACCATCGGTATTTCAAATTCGCTATCGCGGCTACAAGGGCGTTTTGACACTTGATATGTCTTTACAGGGACGAACATGGGTTCAATTTCGCAAGTCAATGCGAAAGTTCAAGGACGCGCCAGATTACAGTTTCGCTGTAGTGGACTACACCAAGGTACTTTGCTCGCTAGCTCTCTATATATCTCAAGCTAACAAATCAGCCTTACGCGTTCGGCAGCTTGAACGACGAGGTGGTGGTTCTTTTACACACATTGGGCATAACACAAGAGGTGTTGCTTGCAAAACAGGCTCAGTATCTTGACTTCCTCCGGGACGCAGGTCTTGGTTATTCTCAGGCCGCATTCCAGTTTCTGTCTCACGTCGACCGGATAGATCTGGCCGAGAAGCTTCTCATGGACGGTGTCGAGTCAGTTCGCTCGACGCTAAGGAGCCTGGTAAAACAGGAACATGCTCGAATGATCAATAAACGGGATGAGCAGCGATGCCGCATCATGATTCTCAAGAGCCGTCTGCTGTTCGGTGTGTGTGACCCAACGGCAAAAGATGGATCGCTAGGAGTCCTCAAGGAGGGCGAGTGCTTCGTACGCATCACACAGCCCGGCGACGGAAGAGCGCAGACCATAATCAACACCGAAGTGTTGGTAACCAGGAACCCGTGCCTTCACCCTGGAGATCTGCAAAAGTTCAGAGCTGTTGATGTCCCCGAATTTGCACATCTGGTCGATTGCATCGTATTCTCGACCAGGGGTAAGCGACCAAGTGCCGACTTGATGTCTGGAGGCGATCTTGATGGCGACAAGTGTAAGTCTAGAGACAAATTTCTTCCCACATTTGACATACAATTTTCACTGACTCTGTCAGTCTTCGTCACGTGGGACCGCGACATCATCCCGAGAACGATGGCCGAGCCTGCGAAATACCCTGGTGGCAAGGAGCTCATCACGTTTGGCGAAGTGACTGGAGACAGCCGCGCCGAATACTTCGCTCGCTACACAAACGCTTCTCTGGGAAGAGTAAAGAACTTGTATATGAAGTGGGCTCGACTAGGTAACGCTATGAGCCCTCAATGCCAACAACTGAATCGGCTTTTCTCCCAATGCGTCGATGGCAACCACATCAAGATACCCGAGAACTTGACAAAGTTCAAAGCTCTGGAGGACCCGCCCGAGCCTCGTTCCACTGTTGCGCCCTTCATACTGGACGTTCTACATGAGACATGTACCGAACTGATCCGCAAGTCGGGCGATCTGAAGCCAGAAGTGCACGATAACCCGGACGTCATGGACTTTTTGTTGTCGCGCGACAAGCTGGCCATGTCGGAATTCGAGCTGTTGCAGGTCATGATACGTTGGTGTGACCGAAAGGGGCAGAATTTGATGGACTATCACCATCTCATCAACTTCAGTGCTTTGAGCGACGATCAGCAGATCTGGCTTCTTGGTCGACTACCGCCGTCTGTGACTGCTCCAAGCCTGATCCGTAATGGACTGATGCAATCGGATCTGATATACCCAGAAGAGTTCGGTCGGTTCGGGTTGGATCATCCACGCCTGCGCTGGAAACCAATTTTCAAGTCGAGCGTTGATCGCATGGGGAGATTCTTGCCCACTGTGTGTCAAGCCTTGGAGAATTTCCACAAGAAGCTGATTGTGCTGAACATCAACGAGCGCATGAGCACCGCGATATACATTCCCCAAAAGATAGCTCATGCCAGCGAAGTGGCGGTCGAGACCAGTGTGCGAGTATTTGTCTTTCCACACTCTCAAGGACCACAATCAGCCAACTACCGCGTCATGCCTACCAAAGTGGATTATCGGCTTTACTGCGACGAGAGTATTTTCCAGCTCTATCAACGCCAGAGAAGCAACACTTGGATCTTCTTGCGAACACCTAAAGGCGACGATGCTTTGTATCGCGCTCTGCCCAGTCAGGGTGACAAGAGAAGAATGCGAGAAAAGACTTTCAACCTAAAGATCAATCACGAATGCAAAGCTAGCATTGCGCTTGACAAGATCAGTAAGGATGTACAACGCCACGTCGGAAAGATACAAGGCGAAGGCATTCAGGGCGCAGTATGTAACGTTCTCGCACCTTTCGGCACCTTTACTAATTTGTGGTAGGAGATCTACGTAATCAGTAATCACGATGTCGAGTCCATGAATGTTCTCGATCAGTGGCTTCATTACGTCGACACTGAGGAGGTTCTTCCTCTCTTCGACACCCTTGAGCTTGAATACAAAGTTCCAAAATTAGAGGGCGTAGAGTGGGACGACCATTCGGAGTTGATACAGAGCGTGTGCCGCGACAACAATCTTTCTTCTCTCCGACACCTCACGTCCTCAGACGGATTGAAAGGTGTGCTCGATCTGCTCCAGAATCTCAACAAAAGATCACGCCTCCGTGACGTATTCTGCCACGTTCTGGCTCTTGAAGCCAGCTCTTCGCTGTCTTGCGCCAAGCAACAAATTGCATCAGCTTTGTTGCATTATCTTCCACATGCGGCTTATCTGACGGTGGTGTTCTTCCAGTCGCAAACTTGGAAGATGCACAAGAGTGCCATTGAGGCAGACTTGGTGGCCCTAGCTCCAATGATTGCAAAAGGCCTGATTCTGTCATCAAACGAGCTTGGTGGCTTCGTCCGACAACCCTTTGCGATTCTGCTGCGTGAGCTCAAACACATTTCCCTACAGAATTTTGCAGAGCTTGTGGAGCTCATCACACTTACAATTTGCACGTCAGAAGCTGCCCTGGATCTGCTCATGGATGTCCTCGAGCCAGAGACCTCGCGACTTCTGGTCGGAAGGCCAACAGCTACCCGACAATTCACTTCGTCGTTGTTCGGCATTGCATTGGACCACATCGACGAAGCAGCAGATAGCAACAGACCTGAGCAGGAATCGATCCAGCTAACGCTCGAAGACTACAAGGATGGCTACACGATTGTGAAGAGCCTTCTGCGTATCGACTCGGAGATGAGTAGCTCTATGAAAGTTGGCGATCATTTCCGCATGACTGCGACCAACTCTCCGCAAAATGATCCGGTAGCTCGGCCCTTCTCCATGGACGCCCTCGTTCTCAACGCAGAACCTGGTGCTGTCACCTTTCGATGCCTACACACGCCACCCGTCTATTTCGACCAATGCGCTTGGAGTGTCGTACAATGCGGATCGTTCGTCACGAGCAAGACGTCCTTCGACTCTGTAATGACATTCTACACTGAGCGCGAAGCCTGCTGCAGAATATATGCATCTCTACTAGGGTTACCCAGTGAAGAGCAAATTGATCTCCATCATGTCGCTTTGCCCATCATACAAGACCCCTCCCTCAATGCCAGCCAGAACGACGCGCTCACCGCATCTACGAAGCACCCACTGACACTAATTTGGGGACCGCCGGGAACGGGAAAGACACACACCATCTGCGTCATTCTCACTCAGCTTCTTCAAGCGCTGCCAAAATCGCGGTTTCTCGTCACCGCCCCGACCCACAATGCTGTCGACAACATGCTGAGACGCTTTGTAAATGATACAAAGGCCAGATTATCGGGCACAATTCCTGTGAGAGTGTCTACTCAGGTATGTCAAGTCCCCACTTTATTCACACTGTGATCTTTGCTAAGCATTCCAAGCTCTCCAAGGTGGCGCCAGATCTACGGTCGTACACTTGCGATGCTATGATGGGAAAGGATCTCTCGAGCAACGTGGCTGCTCGTCGTAAAGCACAAAAGCGGATCAAAGAGGCGCGATTGATCTTCACCACATGCATCGGTGCAAGTCTTGGTCTCTTGCGCAGCGAATCATTTGACGTGGTTCTCGTAGACGAGGCGTCTCAGCAGACCGAACCTGCGACGCTCGTTCCTCTGGTCAAAGGCTGCTCGCGCGCTATCTTGGTTGGTGACCACGTCCAGCTTCGTGCTACAGTCCAGAAGAATGCCGTTTTGACCGGGTACGACATCTCGTTGTTCGAGCGCCACTACAACCTGCCTCCACGGAAGCACGTGGCTAAAGCCATGCTCGATACGCAGTATCGCATGCATCGCACCATCTGTGAATTCAGCTCCAATGAGTTCTATGAGGGTAAACTGAAGACTGCGGTGGCACACGACAGTCGTCCGTTACCATTGTCGGCGTTTCCATGGCCGAAGAAGAATCGCATGGTTTGGATCGAATGCAGCAGCGAAGAAGATCTGGGTCGGCAGTCCAAAGCCAACACAGGCCAGGTGGATCTGTGCAAACGTGTCATTCAGTTACTCTCTACCCCAGCATACGAGTCGTCTTCCAAGGCTTCAGATTCGCTGGCGTCCTCGATCGCTATCCTGACGCCATACACTCGACAAAGAGAGGCTCTTGGCACCGCTATACCAAATCTCGAGGTAGCTTCCATCGATGGCTTCCAGGGGCGCGAAGCAGATATCATAGTCTTCGTAACCGTTCGTTGCAACGCGTCGTGCGATATTGGCTTCCTTGCCGATATGCGAAGACTCAATGTTGTCATGACGAGGGCCAGATGCGGTGTGGTAGTAATTGGTCACAAGAATACACTTACGGGAGGATTGAGCGGCGGTGGGGACCTGGACAATAGCAAAACAATTTGGAAAAAGTTGATCAAGAGGTGTGAAGATGTCTCGATCGAGCCGAAGACTTCCGCGATCGAGCCAGCCGCGGAGGCTTAAGAAGAATTCGGATGACTCTCATTCGGATCGCTCTAGTGCTTCGTACTATTGGCAACCTTGATCGCTGGCTAAGTCACTCATGCTACCCCGGCTTACACCTCGAAGCGCAATCATGCAATTTTCGGTGACGATTCGAATAGCAGAAAAGTCGAAGGAAGATGCATCGGTTGCGATTATGTTCGCAGCCGCGATGCGTTCAGCAGAGCTACCGCTCTGCAGTGGCGATTTGCTGCTTCGGGTTCAATGGCGCTCAGGGTTATTCCTCGTCCGCACAAGCCTACAGTTGATCTTGGATCTGTTTGCGTTCGAAACAACAGAAGCCTGCCAAGTTCGTTGCTTCCGTTGTCGCTCATTTTGTCTTCGGGTCTTCGAGATTACTAGTACTCCGGCTTCATTAACTCAGAAACATGGTACTTGTGTAAACTAGAAAAGCTGAAACTAATGATGGAAGTTGCGGTTCCCAAGTCATGGTTGCAGTGACTCCAAATCGAAGCAGTCCCAGTGCATGAGTCTTCACGACTATAGCGCCATCGCGAAGGTAACGATAAATTCTTCAAAATAGTCATGAATTACGACATGTAATGTTGGAGCGCATCCACCGGCCTCAAAGATTTCTTGAGTGAATGTACACTGCAACAGTCGTCTCGAAAACTGTCAAGGATTTAGGCTTGTATGTTCAGGGCGCAATAGGTCTACTGTTCCACGTTGTCGCCCCCAAAGAAGCTTACTATGGGCGGTTCCGCGTTCTAGTAAACAGGTGCCATGGTCACTAGATAACCTAGATACCCGCCAAAAAGTACATCATATTATCCTAACGTGACAACCAAATACTCCCTCCCTTTGCCATCCTCTCATCCATTACATCCGGTCCGACCCGCGAGCCCAGCCGGCGCCGTCTAGTCACCAATCTTCAATTTTCCGCAACCTTTACACTTATGATCAATCACATCCCTCGTCAGATTTTTTCTAGCAGGTGTCAAACCGGGCGCAGCACCAGCCGTCACGAGCGTATCAGAGGTTTCGTTCTTCTGTTCACACTCGCAGTCCCAATGGGTGGTGAGCGATTGCCCAGCGCATCACGTGGTTCCGTACTTTTGTCAAACAACACCTTCTCAGTACCATCTCCTGAAGTGACGAGCTTTGGCTCGTCGACTTTGTTAGCAATATGAGGGCCCCATCTCTTGTCAGTCCAGGACCCTCGAGTGTCGAGAGCAGGACGCAAGCCGGTGCCAGCATCCTTCGCCTTCGCACTGGAGAGGTGTCAGATGGGGCGTTGTTCAGACACATGAGCTACTCACATCGCAAACCCTCCCCTCTTTTCTTCTCGGGAATTATTATCGACTGCTTTCGTGACTGTGAAAAGAAAAGGCGGCGAGCCCTGGCTCGTAACTGTACTGCTGGTTTTCAGGTGGATCAATGAAGCTGTCGAGTTGGCCGAGCGATAGTAATCTTGAGCTTATTGTACTTGTTTACGACTATGTGCGAGGAGTTTACTGCGAAATGAAGGAGGTTATATAGATCTGCAATGACTCTATGGTGACATTTCAACACTGGAGTTGACTTTTGGTTGTTGACATATCTGCTATATCAAATTTCTGAACTCATCGATGACTTGTGGAGCAAATGCTATCGCTTAGATATTTTATAAGTCGTATCGCTCTTGACTTCACGAAACCATGACTTACCTCTGCAACTGTAGACTCTGATACCGTACCTACGGAATGCCTCAGTCGATGAAGAGTCAGAACAACCTTATTGCTTTGTATGGCCGCCAGCCACTGAGGTCGATTCTGTGCGTCAACCACACGTTGACCACGGTAAATTGGGTACCGAAAGAGAAATGACAAGAACTGTCGTATATAACGGTCGCATATACAGCTCATCAGGAGTATGACCCGCAATTGGTGGAGGAGAAGCATAATCGTATTAGGTAGTAGCTAGCGAGTGGTGTCGGTGTGTCGCGGTCTACGTACAGCTTGCTCGGTCCGATAGTACTCGGGCCTGAGTGAACAGAGTTTCACCATAACCTTGCTGACTTCCGGACATTCCGGCAGATATATTAAAACGTAGACTCACTTCAATTCAAATTCAGTGTTTCTTTCAATTCTGCTCCCCAATCGCCTATTTCGCGAACCGTGACACGGTGTCTTCTCCTCAGCCCCATGTCTCCATCCCATGTACGATAGCTACACCACAGAACAACACTGCGGTAATTAGCGCCCAACTGAGGGACATATTTTGATAAGTGTGAGCATAATGGTTTCCTTGAAATCTCATGACTATCACTAGTAGATTCACGACGTACTGGACAGGAGACACTGCAACTGCACGCTACTGATCACTCCCAAAGCGTGTTCATGAACAACACGCGAATACAGTACTACCCGAGGGGCCTCTCTCATGTTGACAATGCATGCGCAGGTGACATCTGATGCAATTGTGAACACATGCGCTATCAACTTATCAGTACCTTCAAGCACCACTAGCGCCTGGTCTCAGCTATGCCTCCGCAGCAGACCCCTTCACGGGGTCAAATAGTGCTCGTCCACACTTTTGACATGAATAGTCTCGCCTTCCCCTACGTTACTTTGGAACCCAGGGTCTTCCCCACAATGGCGGCACTTTATCGTCTTCTCCTTGACCCTGGTCAAGTTTGCCACAGTCATAGGATTGTCCGACGACTTCGAAACCTCGGCGACGTTCAATCCTTCGTTGTAATAATCAGCAGCCTTGCGAATCGAACCAGCTGCAGATGTAGATGAAGTAGCGACTGCTGGCGTTGCAGGTTTGCCGCTATCAGAACTCCATTTATCGGCCCACGACTTTTGCGCCACTAAGGTAGAGCGCAAGGCCGTACTATGGCTACTTACCTCCGTGCTGCGTAAAGATTAGTTGATTGGTTTTGGGTAATCTAGCAAACTTACACGTTGGCTTCGCTTCCTGGAACGGTGAACCCTCTCACCTCTTGTTCAGGGGTGTTGTGGACAGACTTTTGGCAAGGGAGATGAGAAGTTGAAGAATTTTTACTCATGGCTGTAAGGCTGGATAAGGTGGTTCAATTTGGATTTGTGGTTGACGTTGTAATGCCAATTCTGAGGTTGAAACTTGTTTGTGATTATGTATGTGTGTAGTTTCTGCGAGACTTTACTGAACTTTATACATGAGTGCGATGACTGCGAGGGACCATGTAGTCACTGTGATTGACTACTACTTCTTGATGAATGAGCAGTATCAAACTTCTGTCCTCTTGGGTGACTAGATTAGCAGATGTCATTGTTTGCGGAGTGTGACTACTAAATCATCAGTTCTCCAAGTCATACAACAAACAACCCCCAGTCCGGAAATTATACACAAATGCTTTCCCGCCCTCTCCACTCCCCTTCCCCTCCTCATTCCTCACTTCAAACCACTTCGCCCGATAACCCAGCAACAAATCGTGCAACTCTTGCAAGTACTTTCTCTCGCCAATCGGCATCTTTTGAATCGCCGTGCGCCATGAGTCCGGATCGCTAAGCCTGGTTTCGCGGATAAGGTTCATGACCTCTTCTTTCGACTCGATGGCTGCGATGGGAGCGGAGTGGAATGATGAGAGGAGCTCTGAGGAGCGCGACTGCGCAGCTTCGACGATGGACCATTTGTTGGATTTTTTGGAGCGGTGTTGGGCGATGAGGACGTCGACATTATTCCTTGCGGATGATGGGGCGCTGGAGCTGCTTGTGGCATTGGCTTTGATAAGGCGCTGGGCTGCGCTGCCTTCACGTGCCTCGCGGTCGCGGAGTTCGTTGCGGAGGTAGTTGAGCAAATCGCCGGTACGAAGGTCGGTGTCTTCTTTCTTAGCGATGGACTTGACTTTCAGCTCTGGCTTGTCTGGCGCGACGCCGTGCTTGATGACAATGACCCAGCTGTGGCGGTCGTCGCGGTAGTGGCGCAGTATGTCTTCGATGGAGTGCGCATCGACAGAAAGTTCGGCGGTATAGCCATGCGCAATGAGCTCGGCGACGAGCTTGACGCCAGCGGAACGAAGGACGTTTGGGTCGAAGCTGGCTACTAGGCAGTCGCAGCGCCGTGGCATCCAGGATACGGAAGGCGTGTCTTCTTCGGCGTGCTTTTTCAGGAAGGCCGACTTCTCTGGCTTCTTTAGGTAGCGTGTCATGGAATTGACGAGCCTGTCCCACCCTAGGTTGACGCCGACTGCATGGTAGCTTGTACTTGGGTGAGCATGGCCTGGTCCCTTTGGTCGGTACTCTTCGATCAGCTTGTCGTAGCGTCCGCCAGCGGCGAGCACTTCGCGCTGCTTGGTGTCGAACAGACATTGGAACAATATGCCACCAGTGTAAAATTTCTCGTTGAGGTTACTTAGCACGCTGATGTAAACTTTGCGCTTGACGCCCCACAGCTTCATGTAGCTTATGACAGAACTTAGGTGGGCAAAGATTGCATGGGTGCGATCAAGATACTTGGTGCCTTCGAACAAGCGACGGATCTTCGCGAATGCCTTTTCAGGTGTGTCTCTCCAGTCGAAACGCGCAAGATCATCGAGCGACGTGGAAGAGACGCCAAGTTCTGACGATCGCAGTTCGTTTCGAATGCGTTGCCATGTGTTGTTCTTGGTAATATTGAGCTGACTCAACACAGCTTTGACGACAGGTCGCTGAGGTGTGCTGATGCGGCAAAAGTCCATGACCATGTCCAGAAGATCTGCATGATTAAGGTGGAAGCACATCTGCGTCGAGCCGAAAGAAGGAAACTCCTCAATGATCTCGTCAACGACTTTCAAAACTTCCGCTTCCTTGAGAGCGAGATCAAGTGTGTCGTACGATAGGATATCAAAATTTGCCTCTCCAATGCTGCGGGGTGCACCTTCTGTGTAGGTTTCCCGAAACACCTGGCCGATTGTAAACGTTTTCTCGAGGAATGGCGCACCTCGGCCGATACTGCGTGCGTATGGTAGAGTCAGATCATATGGTAATTGAACGAGTGTACCTGATGGGTCGAAGAGTTTGACAACCTTGTTATTGGAGTAATGATCCGACCACGGCAGCAGCAGTTGCCGCTGGATCTCAACAGCGCCATGGCTTCGGAAGACCATTGCTAACCGGTCTTTGACGAGGTTCTGTAGCAATACGTCGTTCGCTTTGATCGTACTAGCAGCGACGCCCATATCCCATGCATAATCTCGTGCTTGGGTATCCGGCTTTTGAGAAAAGAGTGCAGCCATCATCTTGCTGTAGTGCGGCGAATTTCGGTCGGACAAAGCTTTGAGGGCTTCCTTGACCGCTTCATCTTCGATCTGTACTGGTACTCTGGTCTGCAGGAGCTCGGCACAACTCGGTCGCTCAGAAGGACGATGGCTGATCAGATCATTGATGATGCCACCCTGCTTCGACTTCTCGGGTGTGTCAAAGTCTGCAGGTAGATCGTGCTTTCGGTCTCGCAACAATCGTATCGTTTTATCACGCTCCATTGCCGTTGACAGAGGGAAACACATTTCGAAGAAGATAATGCCCATGGAATACATGTCAACCTTGCTGTCGTAGCTACCGGCCATTTCCGAGCTGAGTTCTGGTGCCACGTAAAGCGCGGTGCCTACACTTCGCGTCATGTCGCCGTCGTGGATGCCAGCAGAAACTTTCTTATCGGATCTTTGATACTGCCCGCTGGTGGCAAGTCCAAAGTCTCCGATTTTCGGTACTTTGGCGAAGTCAATGAATATATTGTCTGGCTTGAGGTCGCGATGTATGATCTGGTGCCCGTGGATATGTGCAAGCCCTTCTAGCATCTGGCGAAAGAGTCGCCAATATTCCTCAGGTTCGTCGTAAAGACCTCGGCGTATCAGATCGCGCAACGTCTGCTTCTCACAGAATTCCATCTGAATGTATAGGACCGATTTGGCCAGTCGTTGAGGATGCGAATTCGACATCGTGCGCTTCTTCACTGGAGATCGGGGGCCGGCACTTGCCGTTCCCGTATCGTCTTCTACTCGCAGTCAGCGTAAGGTGAAAATTACGCAGAAATTACTCACCTGAGTCCGAACCAAAGACGACTCCAGCACCTTCCTCTTCATCAGACTCTGCTTCAGATCCGAACTCGATTTTTGGGTAGCCACTCGAGCTGATAAAGTCAAGACCTCCAGCACTTTGACTGAAGTCTATGGCATCGATGTCGTTGCCAGCGTCATCAGAGTCACTATCTGAGTCATCTGAATCAAGCGTCGTCGACGCATCTTCGTCTTCTTCAGACATGCCTGGGTTATCCTCTTCGGGCCATGCTGTGTAGTATCGAACGACACAAGGGTGGTTGAGTCGTGACAACAGCATGACTTCAGACAAAACTTCGGTCAGTGCGGACGCCGAATTTTGCTTGATCTTTTTGATAGCGTAGGTGCGCCCATCGACCTTATTACGGGCTTTGACGACGACACCATAGCCTCCTTTCCCAAGTCTTCCCTGCTCAACCCAATCTGTTGCGTATCGTGAATAGGATACGCCCACACCAGCCGATGATTCCCGGCGAAGCCGCGGATGACTGAGCGAAGATGATGAATGACGGGAACGAACGGGTGTCGGAGGTCGCTCGTACACCGAGACATCGTCTCTCAGAAACTCGCATGGGATGAGATCAAAAGCAGATGATCGTTTCTTCGGATCAGGTTTGAAGAACCTGCGCATCATCTCCTGCAGCGGCTCAGAGCAGCCTAGATTATCTGAAAGGTCTCTCGGAGAACTATGTTTCTGAGGCGCGTCTAAGCCGAAGAGCATCTGCAGAAAGACAACTCCAAGATCCCATACGTCTGTTTTGCGAGTCCGACGTGAGTCTTGTGTGAGCTCGGCGGGGATCCAGAATACGGACCTGGAGGTAATCGGATGCTGTTCACCTCTACACAGATTTTGCAGGCGATGTAGACTATCCTGGTAGCTTACGTCGGCGAGGCTGACCGAAAGGCTTCCAGTGGTCGTCTTCTTCAGGAGTATGTTGCGCGGGTGGACACGCTTGTGAACGAGACCGTTGCGATGGAGAAAATCAAGAGCCTCTAACAGCTCGATCGTCCAAGAACGAACCTTGGCAACAACGATGTGCCCATCGTCCTCCAACTTTTCGCCTAGGGACCCCTTGTTGGCATGTTCCATTAGAATGTTGATTTCCCAACCGGATGCTGGTAGATGGTCTATCTTGAAATCGAGGACCGTCATGATTGCTGCCTGTCGTAGCCGCTTGACGTCTTCCATCTCTTCCTCAAATTCCATGATCGCTTTTTTTAATTGGGGGCCGGCCGCTGAGTTGCCGCCACCAACTCGAGCCCTTTTCAAAACAAGTGTAACCGAAGCCACGTCACCCACTGGCTTGACCAGAAGATCTTCAGTGACAGGTCCTGTTCGGAAGGGAAGTAGGCCTTCCACCACACTGCAGTCGACCATGGTGTCATCATGTTGTATCATGACTTTTCTATCGAACGATACGCGACTGGTGTTGCTTTCGGTGGGAAAGTATGACGTTGATATGCCAGAGACCCTATTCTTGCGTTTCACCATGTTGTCTTTGCGGCGCATCTCGTCGCTGACCATCTGTTGAAGTATACGATCTTCTTCCGCCTTCTCTTCGTTTCGCTTCTTCTGCAACTCTTCTTGCTGCTGCTTGGCAGTCTCAGCGGCCACGGCTTCCTGAACGGCCCGTTCAGCCTCCAAGTTCTCGAATGTACCGTCATGCTCTCGCACAGCAACCTCGTCTTCAAGAATGTTCTGGATGTCAGTTGCGAGCTCGTGTATCATCACCTCTCCAATAAGCTCCTTGGGTCGCGTCTTAAGCAGACTTTGAAGGGTTTCCAGGGTCCTCCTCCTTAGATGGGTTGCATGTTCAAGGGTAAGTTCCGGCAGTGATCTGGGGTAGGTGGCAGATATCCTGGCGCATAGGGTTATCGAAATTTCTTCCTTCGTGAAAGATCTCAGTTTCAGCCGTAACACTCGATCAGTGGTTTTCTGCACGAGCATTAGCTCCAGGTCTGATAGTCTGAGTCATTGCACGAAGTGATGTTGCAAAGTTATGGTCACCGTGCAAGAGACTGCAAGCAACTTACACTCCATGCTCCGGTCGCTTCAGACTCTTCGTAATCGTCCATGAAGACGGCCTGTAACACTTCTCGCTCATTTTCTTGTGCCTCTTCGTAGGTCTCGGTGGACTGAGTGACGAGTGAAGGGCGCACAAGAAGCGATTCTTGCATCGGACTCGTTGCCGGTGAGCCAACACCGTTGGGACTTGGGTGAGCATGTTGTTGTTGCTTTTTGTTTTTCTGTGTTTTATGTGGTGCCATATTGGGCCGTGGTGTTGTTGGTTCGAGATTCCGACATTAGGGGGTTCGGATTGACGAGCAGCCGAAGCTGCTGCCCTAGACTGCAGACATATCCTTCACTAAGTAATGAGGTGATTGCGCTGTTTGAGACGAAGAGCAAATGTCTTCGTTTGCCAGCGCATGGAAGCGGCGATAGCGGGGCGAGAGATGCTGTGAGTGGGCCCCGCTAACGCACAGATCCCTGCACGCGCTAGTGGCCGCGTCGCGACTTCATGTTCGTTTCGACCACAGACGGAAAGAACACAACATGGCCGTTGTTGCTTTATGAGATCCACATCCAGCTCTTGCGGCCCCGAAAGCTTATAGCCTTGGACACGTTTATTTGACCGAGGGATACGCGCCACGCCGGTTGATCGGACTACATGCCGTCGTTTTCTACGAGTAAACAACCGCCAAACAAACCACGTCCTCTGAGACCATCCGTCCCACGCCACACAGGCGCACATCTCCACTTTCGCTATGTTTTCGTGGATTACTGGCCCACGCATCACGAATGCGATCGAGGACTTGCAGCCAGGTGAGCGCATAAGCCGAGCAGTAAACGTTGAAATGCTGATGAGTGATTAGATAACAATTATGAGTCCACCTTCATCGACGCTCCCGAAACACCGGCTCACCAATTTGCCGTGAACGCCTTCAAGCATGCCTTGTTTGGCAGCCCTGCACACCAAGATGCGAGTAAGGTCACCAAAAGGCAGGACAAGAATGCAAAGATGGACGCAAAGATTGCGAAAGTCATAGATCTGCCCCCACCCGATCAAGATGGACCGCCTCTTTCACCCTCGAAACAACCAGGTGGCGTGCTTCGAACCCCAGGCACAGCCAGCAAAGGCCGGAAAACGGTGTCGTTCGGCTCACATGTTGTGGACAATGAGGGCAAGCGCGGCAACACTGGCAAGAGCGGCATACCAAACGACTGCCCTGGAAAGTTCCCAAGTCCTTGGACTCCGGGAACCGAACTGAAGCTGGACCTCGGGAGCGACAAGCGGCCACGCACCAAACTCACAGAAGCGCTACTCGATGCGCGCACAACGAAACAGCCAACGCCAGGCCAGAAGCCTAAGGCAAGGGACGACAGCGATATCACAATCGACCTAGGGGCGCCGCGATCCGAGTCAGGTAGATACTGGAAAGAACAGTATGAGAGCTATGCCGAGAAGAGCGAGAAGGAGATGAAGAAGGTCATTGCGAAACAGCAGCTTGCAAAGAAGTTTGCAATGAAGAAGGATGGCGAGGTTAGCGAGTTGACCATCAAGCTCGAGCAAGAACGCAGGAAGTCACGGCAACGCGAAAGCGAGCTGGAGCAGCAGAACAACGACTTCCAGGAAAGTCTTCGCAAAGCCATGGCTGAAAATGCCTCGGCAACAATTGAGGTAGCAGCATTGAAGGCGCGCATTGCCATCCTGGAGCAATCGAGAACTACAATATCGTCCGAGGTGCTGCAGAACAAGCCGACGTTCCAGATATATGAGGATACCAGCAAATATGTTGGTCAAGTGGACGCGCTCGCGGAGAAGGACGAGGACGACCTGGTGGCACCGTCATTCAGCATGGCATCTTCCGGCAAGGAGAATAAATCCCCAATGCCCGTCCGCCACCGTCGGCATATGTTGCCGGAGTCATCTGTCCGCCCAAGCGCACCAGCGAGACTAGGTACTGCAGAGGGTGAGGCTTCTATCATCCTGGGAAGATCTCCGCGGCCCACGGTGCAGTCTATGGAAGCATCATCCAAAACAAATTCCAACACCAGTCCGACCGAGCAGACACAGAGATCACCAGTCAGGACACGAATCTCAAGACTTTCCAAGGAGATCTCGCCACCCAAATCACCGGATGTTGTGCTGCCGTCCAGTCCAATACCTGTGCCATCGCCTGGCCTCGACGACCCTTGGATCAGGCTCAACGATGAGAGCTCGATCCGCCCCGTGGACAAGCTGGCGATGCCAAACTACGCTGGAGAGCCATACTCAAGACCGGAGTGGAACCCTCCGCCCAAACAGCAGCGTCCAACATACACGAAGCATGCATCGTCAAGAAAGACAGATCGTAGCGAGCCTGACATCAAAGCAGACAGTAACGCCGATTCAAAGAGCACTGGACGAGCTCACAAAATGGAGGAGGGATCGATACCAAAGCCGGAAGCTCGGAGCAAGACAGCCGTGTCCTCACATCCTACGCCTACAGACCCGAAGTTTGACCTGTCAAAGATCACAGCACATCACGCAGAAGGCTCGGCGCAAGTCAAGAAGGACCGCGCTGAGGTTGGACCAGTTGACCGAAAAGCGGAGGCGAAGAAGCGGTTGGAGGAACGCAGGAAGATAAGGAAGAACCCTCCCACTTGAGTTGAGGCATGTTCCTCATTGTGCAAGGGGACTACTCGATCCCTCTTCATCACTGGCAGCATTATTCGTGGCGTATTGTTTATACTATCTTTACGGTCACAGGAGTACAAGAAGATACCTTTGCTTATCATTTCGAATTCCGTCATTGAATGCTCTTGCTCTCTACACAACATGCTTGCAATATGTGTGCAAGTGGGTATCTTTTTCCAACGCCAGCAAATGCAAACAAAAACACCACGCTCTACCTCTGCCCCGCCGCAATCTTCTCCAAGGCATCCACAACCCCCACCCCACTCCGCTGCAACACATCCAACTCCTTCGCACTGACCTTGCTCAAAACATACCTACTCACCACATCCGGCTCGCGACTCTCGGGCCGCCCAATCCCCACGCCCACACGCCACCAGTTCGTCTTGCCCAGACTCGCCTGGCAGCTCTTGAGCCCATTATGTCCCTTCGCGCTCGCCGACCCATCCTTGACCGTGACTTTCCCGAGCTGCGACTCGAGTTCATCATGCACAACCACCAGCCGTCCCTCCAGCGTATTATCCCCGTACTGCGAACGTATCCCCTTCAGCCACTCATTATACGCCCTCCCCACTGCCCGGCCAGATACATTCATCAGACTCGTACTCTGCCAGAACGTCCAATCCTCGACCATATCCACATTTGCCTGTTTATCGTTTACGCGTCGGAAGCCTTGTATCACCCCAACGAACGCCAAGCGGCTCGTATCGGGCCGCGAAACTAGCCCGGACAGGCCTTTTGTGAAGGGCTTGTAGGACTTTCGCGCCGCGAGGTGTTGGAGCACGATGTGCCCTGCGGAATGCAGTGTGTCGGCGTAGGTTTTGCCGGGGTTGCCGAGGGAGGCGATGAGCAGGGGGAAGGCGGTTTGTGCGGCTTTTGAGGCGGGCGGCATGGGTGGTGGGATGGAGGATGTGGGCTTTTTGGGTGGGTTGTTGCGGGGCTTGCGGGATGGGGGTTCGGTGTCGCTGGTAGGTGGGGTGGGGAGCACGATGATTTTCTTTGCGAGTCGCTTTTCTTTACGGCTAAATGCGGGTTGGGTGGGGGATATGGGTGTGTTGCCGTCTGATTCTGGTGTTGAAGGTCGGGATTTTGAGAGTAGGGGATCGGCGGTAGGGATCTGCATTTTGGCTGTAGGGCTGGCCACGTGCGCACGTGTTGGCGCGTTCGATATTTTGCGAGGTTGTAAATGAGATGAGGTTTGTGGGGGGAAACTAAGGGAATGAGCGGCGATTGTAGTACTTGTAGGTTATGGGACATTGTTCGAGCTCAAATTCTCTTGTGTGAACCGTGGTAGAGATTAGAGACATTGTGAACTGTACCGCCACATGGAAGAGTCATAATGATTGGTAAAGGCGAGCCCGTTGGCCGTGTGCTGGTAAGCCGCCCTTCTACGGTCAGCCATGAATTCAACACGTCACTGAAAATAGACTAGAATTAAAAATGCAGTTTTAAGTTTTGTTGGTCGATCCTTGCAGCGTACCGTGTTCTACCCATTTATTGACGGACACTCGGCTGAATCTCGCAGCCAATAGGTGGAGCGTCAACAACTAGGAGGGTGAGATGGCGGGACGGAAGGGGGGAAAGGCGGGCAGGTCTAGGGAATACGATCGAGCCTGTGCTCTCCACGCTATGAGATTTTGATAACACGCACTTGTTTCATTATTGATCAGTTCACCTCGAGAGATCTAATTCACTCCATGCTGTTTGTATCGCTAGTTAGCGGCTATAGCTTCATGATCTTCTCCAACTCCAACAAATCCATTTTCGCCTCGAATGTGTGCCAGTGTTTAAGTGTGCGCGCGGGATGGTAGTCGGGGATGGCTTGGCCTACTTTACCTGCATGACTAAGGTCGATGAGTCGAATCTCGTGGTTTTTGGTGCGCATGATATTGCTGGGGTGGACGTCTCCGTGGACGAAGCCTTTGCTATGAAGTTGTATGATTGCATCCTTGAGAGCATCGCCGTAGGACGGAAGATCATTTGGGTTGATTCTGAAGAGCTTCTGCATCGAGAAGCCAAATATGCCTGATCGATCTTCAAGGGGTGAATGAACCTTGACGACTGGCAGACACTGCGACGACAGTTCTGAGAGAACGGAAAACTCGTTGTGCATGAGTTGACGGGCGAGTGGCGTTTGATGAGCCAGCTTTACGACGGGAAAATCCATAGGACTCGACGTGTACTCTCTTACGAAGCCGTACGAACCGAAAGCAAGGAGCCTTGACTGACTCCATATCACTTTCTCCTCCTCACTGTGCTCTACGCTTTGTGAAGAAGTTTCGTGATCAAGTCGCATCGGGAACAGAGAGGTATCGGGTTGGCGCTCCGCTGATGAAACAATGAACTCCTCGCCGCAGAACTTAATGCGTTGCGCATAGCGGCGTGTGATTGTGGGTACCAGTATGGTGGTGAGAGAGGCAACGGAGGCCGAGCGTCCTGCAC